>Ga0105106_10004101_pt1 | contig 10387 bp, 8 predicted proteins | sample PPLLaktember2015_5_FD_79109 | JGI IMG/M metagenome (GOLD analysis project Ga0105106, IMG submission 79109) | Freshwater sediment microbial communities from Prairie Pothole Lake near Jamestown, North Dakota, USA - PPLs Lake P8 Core (1) Depth... | ecosystem: Environmental > Aquatic > Freshwater >... | reverse complement strand
TCCCTGGCTTAAAGGAAACGGACAACAACTCCTTGAACTTCAGGTTACTGACCCTGCAGATAAAGGCCAACAGCCAAGGGGGAAACAGGTTACAAAACCCGGTGGTATCTGGTACACTTCAGTTACAGGCATCTGGCAGACAGTCTGGCTGGAAGCTGTTCCGAAAACCTATATTTCCTCAACCAGGCAGACACCGGATATTGACAATCAGTCACTCAAACTCGAAGTAACTGTTCAAAATCCTGAGCCCGGTGATATGATTCACGTATCAGCCTGGGATGGTGCTAAAATGGTCTCAGAGGCTGAATCAGGATCAGGTTCTGTAATCACTCTGCCTGTGAGCGGTGCAAAACTCTGGACTCCGGATAATCCTTTTCTTTATGACCTCAGGATATCTGTCAATCGTAAGGGTAAGGCGGTGGATGAGGTAAAAAGTTATTTTGCAATGCGCAAGATATCCATGAAGCCTGATGCAAACGGCTTCCTTCGAATGATGCTGAACAACGAATTCGTTTTCCAGTATGGGCCGCTTGACCAGGGATGGTGGCCTGATGGTCTCTATACAGCTCCAACCGATGAAGCACTTCTGTTTGATATTGTGAAAACAAAGGAAATGGGATTCAATTCGATACGGAAGCATGTAAAGGTGGAACCGGCAAGATGGTATTATCATTGCGATAAAACAGGAATACTTGTCTGGCAGGATATGCCAAGCGGGGACCTGGGTGGCGGGCAGTGGAATACACGCCCCGGGATGGAAGGAGGGTCCGATAGAACACGCACCCAAACATCCGAAATGATATATCGCACCGAGTGGAATGCAATAATAGAGAGTCTTTACAATTTCCCATGCATTGTAGTGTGGGTACCCTTCAATGAGGCCTGGGGACAGTTCAAGACTACCGAGATCACTACCTGGACAATGCATAAGGATCCGTCAAGGCTTGTGAACAGCGCCAGCGGAGGAAATTTCCATGAAGTCGGACATATTCTTGACCTTCACAATTACCCGGGACCTGTCATGGCAAAGCCGGAAATTTTTGGAACTAAACAGGTTCTCGTACTCGGCGAATTCGGCGGACTCGGTCTTCCGCTTGAAGGGCATACCTGGCTCGATAAAAACAACTGGGGTTACCGGACATTTACGGATGCAGATACTTTGTATAAAACCTATGACAGCTATATTAATCAGATTGTAAATTTTATTAACAGGGCTTTATCTGCTGCCATCTATACGCAGACAACAGATGTTGAAATTGAGACTAACGGTCTAATGACTTATGACAGGAAAGTCATTAAGGTTCCGGAGGAGAAGCTGAAAGCATCGAGCCGGAAAATGTACGATGCAGCCAGGCAAGTAATATTTAAATAATAATAAAATATTGAGTATGAGAAAGATATTGTCGGTCCTCCTCGCTCTGACTATCAGTTCAGGATGTTTAAGTCAATCTGTCGGCCTGACTGTTGATGCCGGCGAAGCAAAATACACCATCTCCAGGCATATCTATGGCCATTTTTCAGAACATCTCGGCAGGTGCATTTACGATGGTTACTGGGTGAACGAAAGCATGCAGGTTCCAAAGAAAGACCGCATAAGGCTTGATGTTGTCGAAGCATTGAAAAAGATACAGATACCTAACCTGCGCTGGCCGGGCGGTTGTTTTGCTGATGAATATCACTGGCGCGACGGAATAGGACCAGGTAATCAGCGTCCCACAATGATTAATACAAACTGGGGAAACGTTACAGAGGATAACAGTTTTGGCACTCATGAATTCCTTGAATTATGTGAGCTGCTAAATACAGAACCTTTTATAGTAGGTAATGTCGGCAGCGGCACCGTTGAGGAGATGAGCAAATGGATTGAATACCTCAACTTTGACGGGATTAGCCCCATGACAAACCAGAGAAAGCAGAACGGCCGGGAAAAACCATGGGGAGTGCAGTTCTGGGGAGTAGGCAATGAGAACTGGGGTTGTGGCGGAAATATGACTCCCGAGTATTATGTAACCCAGTTCAGGCAATATTCATCATTTGCCAAGAACTATCCGGGAACTGCCCTTAGAAAGATTGCCTGCGGTCCGAACGGCAGCAACTACCAGTGGACGGATGTTTTGATGAAAGGACTGGTCGGAGCCGGAGGAAGAGGGGGAGTGTGGGGACTCGATTTTCATTATTACACGCGCCCTCCGAGAGGCAGAATGGGTCCGGGCGGTCAGGGAGCTCAGTCCCGGAGTACCGGCTCGGCAACAGATTTCAGCGAGGAGACTTATTTTGCAACTATGCAGAATGCACTCCGGATTGATGAAATAATTACCGGACATGATTCGGTCATGACCAGATATGACCCGCAGAAGAGAGTCGCCCTGGTTGTTGGGGAGTGGGGTATCTGGACAGACCCGGAACCCGGGACAAATCCAAGATTCCTATACCAGCAAAACAGCCTCCGTGATGCCATTATTGCGGGTTCGCACCTGAATATTTTTAATAATCATTGCGACAGGGTTAAAATGGCTCAGCTTGCTCAGACAATCAATGTACTTCAGGCTGTGATACTTACTGAAGGTACAAAGATGATTCTGACCCCGACATACCATGTTTTCGACCTCTATAAAGTACACCATGATGCAAAAATGTTGCCGGTGAAATTCTTCAGCCCTGATTATGTGGCAGGCGATAAGAAAATGCCGGCTCTAAACGTTTCAGCATCACAGGATTCTACAGGTGTAATTCACATCACACTTGTGAATATTGATCCGAACAAATCCATAACAATAAGCGCAACCATGAACCAGGTCAAATGGGCAACAGTTACCGGACAAGTGCTTACCTCAGCAAAGATCACAGATATCAATACTTTTGATAAACCCGGTACCATAAAGCCGGCAAAATTCGAAGGCGCCAAAAAAGCAGGTGATATTCTGAATGTTGTATTGCCCTCAAAATCAGTAGTTTTACTTACAATAAAATGATAATGGTCATTTTCATCGTATAAGGTTATGGAAAATCTTTCAGACCGGGATCTCACAATGAAGGTTGAGCTTCCGGATCCAAAACTCATATGCCCGTCATTGAAGCCGGTTTTAATAAATGCCTGAAAGCTTAGTATTGACCTCACCCCGGGGTCTGTTAACGTGATTACGCTTGACTATGAGAAACAAAGGTAGCCGGTAATACTTTTTATTATATTTGTCGCATCACAAATGCAGACTAACTGATGGAGCTTTTTCAAACTATCCTGGACTGGTACATGGCCAATCTTAATTACTTTACGGTTGCTCTTTTAATGCTTATTGAAAGTACCTTTCTTCCGATGCCTTCCGAAGTGGTTATTCCTTTTGCAGCATATAAAGCAGCTCAGGGAGATCTGAATGCCCTTCTTGTGATTCTTTTCGGGACTATTGGAGCTCTGTGTGGTTCGCTTATTAATTATACACTGGCCTATTATCTGGGACGTCCGATTGTCTATGGTTTTGCAGATTCAAAAGTCGGAAAATTATTCCTTCTTTCGAAAGAAAAGGTTCTTCGTGCCGAGGATTATTTCAGAAGAAATGGAAAATCATCTACATTCATTGGACGTCTGGTGCCGGGAGTGCGGCATCTGATTTCCATTCCTGCAGGATTGTCAAAGATGAATCTCCGCGATTTTATTTTCTATACGGTTATCGGAGCCGGGATCTGGAATATCATCCTTGCAATCATAGGTTATTATGTTTATGAATTAAGGGACAAGATATTTCCATACCTGGGACATATTCTTATTGGCCTTGGCGTCATTTTTGTCATCTATTTGATCTTCAAAGCCTGGAAGAATAAGAAGGCGAAAAATAAGTCATAAAAATTTTCCCGCAGATCCGATTGCTATCGCGACTGCGGGAAATAAAAAATCTTTAGCCGGTCTTATTTCTGTTCTACTGAAAGGTTTATGATCTGAACCGGTCCAAGTAATCCGGATGGCAGCAGTGGTGAGTCAGCCTGGTAAAAAGGCATGGTTGTATAGGTATATTTTTCAGTGATCCCCGGCTGCTGATCGCCAATAAGCCTGTTTACCCACAGGTTGGTGACTTTTATTTCAAGTTTGTTTTCGCCCGGCTTCAGTTCATCTGTCACGCTAACCCTGAAAGGTCTTTTCCAGACAATCCCCAGGGATTTATCATTAACTATAACCTCTGCAAGATTTTTGACTGTTCCCAGGTCGAGCCACAGCTCATTTTCCGGCTTAAACCAGTCTTCTTCTGCCCGGATACTTTTTTGATAGGTTCCGGTGCCTGAGAAATATTCCACTCCCGGATCGGGATTTTCATTCCATGCAATCAGTTCATTCATTGTGACGGAACCCGGTGCACCCAACCCGGGCTGGAAGCTTACCTCCCAGGGTCCGGTAACTGTCAGTAACCCGTTTTCAACTTTCTTTGGAAGTGTTAGTGAGTTTTCTCTGGCCTTTTTATGGAACACTACAAAAACAGCATCATTTGGTTCCAGGTTCAAGGGCACTTTTGTAAATCCGTTTTCAATAACATATGAAACCGGCTCTCTCTTTCCTGTCACGGGATGCCAGATCTCCGGTACTTTACCTTCAATCCTGAAAGTTGTCTCAAGTTTTTCTTCGCGGTTATTCCTGTTTTTGACCCAGTAAATGTCGGCTTTTGCGAGCTTACGATGGACGAAAAGAAGCTGAGTATTGCCGGCGGTTTCAGCATATTCAAAATCAGGAGAGACCTGTAATGCATCCATCGCTTCGGCAACAGTATGACCTGCATATATTTTGCCTTGCTCTATGGTGTTTTCACCCTTTTCATTGATCCAGAGCTGGCTTACAACTGACTGAAATTCAGCCTGATCGTCAGAGAGACTGGGAGATTGTAGCGGTTTCGGGCCTGAAACAATTGCTCCTTCCCTAACCAGACTCCGGATCTTTTTTAAAACAGGCAGGGACATGTTCCGGCTGTTGGGGTCAAGAGCCAGAAGGCGATAGCTCATTCCCGAAGGGGTAATGATCCTGCCGTCTGCAACTGATAAAAGATTTATAAGGGCATCGGCATTAATAAAATCGAATTTGTAGCCTTCCGGAATATCAGGCAGTTTATTTCCAAACAGGGCTGTTATGTTATTATCCTCACCATAAAAATATAAGATATCGGCTACAAATTTTCCCTGCTGAAGCATGAATGAGCTGCGTGACAGATAAGTGATCCAGGGTTTAGCCTGTTCTGCCCAGGTCTCATGTCTTGTGAACCATTGTCCATATGGACCCAGGCCAAGTCCGGGCTTCTTATCCGAAACAGGCTGATGCACTGATGTATGGATTACGAAGCGATTCAGTCCCATGGCAAGTTCCATATCTGCTGTCGGTTTCAGTCTCTCAGGAGAGTAGGCGAATGTATTTCCGCGGGCGGTCATTGATTCGGCAGCGACCAGGTTTTGTCCGTACAGGTGAGCTACTGAGGCTGATTCGAGTACGTCAGCTTTATATCTCGTAGCAACATCAACTTCCTCGACTCTGTCAGCCTCCCTGGGTGTCCATGTTGCGCTCATGGGAATGTCGGCAGATCGTTTAACCTCCATGCCGTCGCCGATAAAAGCGCGTCCCCCTTCATGTGATTCTGTATAGCGGCCCATATTCCGGGTTTTGAGAAGTGATGTCAGCTGGTCATAATGATTTTCAGTTGTCAGGTCTGCAATGGTCTTCCTGAAATCCCAGAGGAACCTGTCGCTGGCCCCGGCGCTTTCTACAATCTGTCCGGTGAGAGCCGGCAACCAGGGGACCGGATCATAACCCCGGCGCTTACGGAACTCCACCAGCATGCTGTCGGTCCAGTTTTGAACTCCGGCTTCCCAGCTGTCAGTTATTATGTACTGAAGGCCCTGCTTACCCATTAAACCTCCTGTGGCTTCTTTGTATTGATCGAGGTAATTTTCGAAATATGCTTTGACGTGACCTGCATTAAGCTTATCGACTTCAAGTCCTGTGGCTTCGGGTGAAGCAGGCGAATTCTGATGGCCTGTTAGTGTATAGCCGAATCTGATAATTTTCCATTGACCGGCGGGAGGGGTCCAGTCAAGAGTTCCGTCTGGTTTCATCTTTGATGTCAGGTCGATAACATCTGCTTTACTTACTACATCCCCGGCTGAGACATCTGGTGTTGCAACTGCATATAATCCGGGAGCAGATGAGAATCCTGCCTTGTCCTCAAACCGGTTTATTCTTGCTGTCGTATGCAGAACCAGTTCGGCAATACGGACTCCCGGTGGGGGAGGTGGCGGAGGTGGTGGACCCTGAGGAGCAGGCGGGGCCGGGACCAGTCCCTGTCTTTCAGGAAGTGCCGGGGTTATATAAGAGACCCTGAAGAACCTGCCTTTAACAGGTGTAAAAGTGTAAGTGCGCTGAATATTAGCTGATCCGGGGATAACGAATGCCGTTTCAAACTGCCTTCCCTTATCGGAAACCTCCAGCATTCTGTAATTCCCGGGAACTCCATATCCCGAATAATTGACTCCCGTCTCACCACTGACCAGCGTTAATGAATTGACAATTATTGGTTTGGCAAATTCAAACTGGATCCATGCTTTCTTATTTGTTTTTGCTGCCGGCAGGAATACCGGATTGGCAAAATCTCCATCGGTAAGAGCGGAAAGGATTAACTTACTTTCACTTGAAGTCACCTTTGGATTCAGCTCTGCAAGTGACAGATCGTTTGCTGGTAATTTACAGGCAATGATTGCTGCATCAGCATAGAATTCGGGCAGAGGCGGATCTCTCCTCCCAAGGGGGATATTCTGGAAGAGCCCGGTCGTTGATGGAGGTTTTGGAAGCGTTCCTGAGAATTTTTCCCCTTCTTTGATCCTCACTTCACTCCAGACAAGTTTCTTCATTGCCTGGGCAGGAGTCACCCATGGTCCGCCGCTTTCACTCCAGCCCGGGGAACCGGCAATTGCCATTTCCAGTCCCAGTGAATCTGCCAGTTTTGTCGTAAAAAGGAAAGCATCCTTCCATTCAGGAGTCATATAAATAAGCCGTTTGGCGACAATCTGTGGTGTAGCCAGACCGGCATCGAAGTTCTGGAATCCACCGATGCCTGTGCGTTTCATCCATTCAAGGTCAGCCCGGATTCCCTCCTTGCTGATATTACCATTCATCCAGTGCCACCATACTCTTGGTTTTGCACTTTCAGGAGGATTCTGAAATCCTTCTTCAAGATTTACGCCCGACTCTTTTAGAGGTCCGGTGCAGCTCATAAGAATAACAATAACTGCTGATAGAACCGCAAGTGGTCCTTTCAGCCATTTCATTACGTTGATAATCATTGCTTTAATTATTAATCAGACTTCCGCAAATGCAACTATATAATTGTGTCCGTATTTCTTTGCGCATTTCGGACAGGTAGTATAATAGAAATAGTATTTTTTTGCCTTCTTATTAATTAGTTCCAGGTATCTGCGGAATTCATTCAGGTATTTCGGGACCTTGTTATACGGTCCGTCGAATACCTTGCTTACAAATGTTCCGTTCAGCTTAACATTCTCAGTACCTGTTACTTCTTTTGTCACGCTCATATAAAGTTCGCTTTTCCATGGTGAAGGATCATATGCCATAAGGAGAAAGTCATTCATTTCGGTGGCTGCTCCGGCATCCTGTGCTTTTTTCCACATTCTGCCGATAACCTTACCCATCATTGATGGCAGAGGCATATGAAGGAACTGTGGCAGATAGTCCCTTATAAAAGGTTTGTCAACCCACTCATGGGTTTTGTAGTCCCAGGGTTTAGGATCAAATTCGGGACAACATTCCGGTTCTTTTGCTGTGTCGTGCATGGTCAGAAGTTTTAAAGAATTAATTATGTTAAAGTTACTTTTTTATATTCAATTTGTTGTGCTTCTCACGCCTGTAGGATCAACCTCACCCCCTCCCGTCCCCCCCGTTCCCGGGTGGGGAGAGGTTATTCCACTATCTCCGCCTTGTCGAATTTCTGCGAATTGAGATCAACTCTTGTCTGCCGGATCCTGCGTGTACCCCTGCCACCAAAGAAACCCCATCCGCCACTGCCCAGAAGGAATCCGAGAGCATAGAATCCGCCATTATTGTTTTGTGCATACATTGTGATTTCATCACTGAACAGCATACCTGCAAAATCAAAAGGAGCAATGAATCCGTGCCAGAGTCCTCCGAAAAATCCATAAGTGTGTCCTGTCAGACACTGTCCAACATCTTCATTATTAGCACATCCTGTAATAAAAATTAAAATTGCAGCAATTAAAAGCACAAACAGACTTTTATTGTGAAAAATTGTTTTCATTTTATGCAGATTATATTGTTGTAAAACAAACTTTAATCAGAAAAGAGAAATTTCAACCGGTTTCCCGGAGTATTTTCTTTCGTGATCAAGCAGCCATTTCTTCCTTGTTAAACCACCGCCATAACCTACAAGGCTTCCGTCGGAACCGATAACCCTGTGGCATGGGATTATTATCGATATCCTGTTAGTGCCATTGGCATGTGCAACAGCCCTGACAGAATCAGGATTATTGAGAGATCTCGCCTGTTCGCTGTATGATTTTGTTGATCCGAACGGAATGGTCCGGATCTCCTTCCATACTGCCTGTTGAAACTCAGTTCCCGGGGTAACCAGTGGGATGGTAAACTCTTTCCGTTTACCTTTGAAATACTCTTTCAGCTGTCTCTTAAGAGCCCAGAAATGCCTGCTGAAACCATCCTTTACGGTTGTATTCAGAAGTTTTGAAAGTTCGGCGAATTCGGATGGCAACTCGTCCCTGTCGTTGAATTCCAGGAGACAAATTCCATTTTCTGTTGCCCCGGCAACCATCCCTCCGAGAGGAGTTTTTATTCTGGTGATTTTGATCATATTCATTTAAGTCTTGCCATCTTGCAGTCTTGCGGTCTTGTCAGTCCTGGATGAGATGCACGACTTGCATGACCTGCATGACTTATAAATTCTCCCTCTCGCCCTCTCCCCCTCTCTCCCTCTCTCCCTCACGCCCTCAGCAATTAGTCGGATATCTCCCCGATGTTGATTTAATATATTTAATGTTCCTGAATCTCATCGCAGCCCGGTTCTCATCAACCGCCACCATCCTGATCCCGTAAAATCCCAGATCGTTCAGGGCTTTCCAGCCCCTGTCGCGTTCAAGTTCGGAAGAAAACTTCTTTGAGGTTTTTTTGGGATAGCAGAACCATAAAACACCATCGGCTTTAAGGTTATGAAGTGCTATCGGTGAATAATGATTAACCTCTTTGATCGTTTTTACAAAGATCAGCATGAAATCATAAGGATACCGCTGGTCTATCTCGTTGTCGGTTATCACATCCTTAAGTTCGTCAGAGATAGCTTTAAAGAAGGTCTCTTCCGGATTGATCACCGCAATCCTTTTAGATCCCTTGTAATTAAGTTTTTTCAGAAGGTATCTCATTCTATCGACCGGTTTTAACAGCTAATTTAATAAAAAATTGAAATATAGTAAGAAAGTGGTATCTTTGTTCTTTCGAAAATGGGGTGCCTTAATACTACAGGCTGAGATCATACCCTTATACCTGATCCGGATAATACCGGCGGAGGGAAAAAGATTACTCTTGATGTCAGCCGGAAATTTTAAGACCACATTTTCACAGGTAATTATTCCGGGTTGCCGGATACTGGGTACTGGGTACTGGTTAACCCCTACACCAAGTACCCAGTACCTAGCACCCAGCACCTTAAGTAAATTAATGATGATGATGAACATAAAGGTTGCTTTCTTGTTTATGGCTGGGTTTCTTCTGTTCCATGATTCGGTAGCGATGCAGGAAAAAGGCTCCGTGATCACCGGAATAGTCACCGATGAGGAAGGGAGTCCTCTTTCCGGAGCAACAATAACCATTGAAAACACTTTCCTTGGAACACACAGCGGAAATGACGGTACTTTCCTGTTTGACAGACTTCAGGATGGTACATATAAGGTTCGTTTCTCATTTATCGGGTATGAACCAAAAGTAACAGAGGTCAGGCTTGAAGGCAGATATGAATTAAATATCAGTCTTATACAAAAATCTTTCCTTGCAGGCGAAGTAATCGTAAATGCCACCCGGGCCGGAACCAACACGCCACTGGCCTATTCAACACTCGACGGTGAAATTCTCAGGAAGCAAAATACGGGTCAGGATATTCCATTTCTGCTCAGCCTGACTCCATCGCTTGTTGAAACATCGGAAGCAGGGCATGGTATAGGCTATACGAACCTGCGCATCAGAGGGACTGATGCAAGCAGGATTAATGTTACGATCGACGGGATCCCTGTTAACGATTCTGAATCCCAGCAGGTATTCTGGGTCGATCTTCCTGATCTGGCATCATCTGTCGATAATATACAGGTCCAGCGCGGTGCGGGGACCTCC
>Ga0105106_10004100_pt1 | contig 10387 bp, 8 predicted proteins | sample PPLLaktember2015_5_FD_79109 | JGI IMG/M metagenome (GOLD analysis project Ga0105106, IMG submission 79109) | Freshwater sediment microbial communities from Prairie Pothole Lake near Jamestown, North Dakota, USA - PPLs Lake P8 Core (1) Depth... | ecosystem: Environmental > Aquatic > Freshwater >... | reverse complement strand
CCGAGAACATTTCCCGATAAAAGTCCGTCTTTTCCGGAATCAATACCTTTTCCCCGCGTTAGCCGGAACGCAAATTCTGCATCGCGATCCGGAAGTACCCGGGAATAATGAAATTCGTGTCCGGTTATGCTCTGAAATCGTGAAAGAAACAACGTATTCACCATGCTTTCACCTTGAACATAACCAAGTGCCTGGACATGAGAGGTCATCTCTGCACGGGCCGGAACTATACCACATAACCGGTATGTCCGATCGGCCATAATTTCACGAGTCAGATACAGGAGCCCCCCACATTCAGCGTACACAGGCATCCCTGCTTCACAGGCTGTTTTCATTTCTCTGGTACATTGTGAAGATTCCAGTGCCGAAAGATGCAGTTCCGGATATCCCCCTCCGAAATAGAGTGCATCAACATCAGGTACTGGATCAATAAGGGGGCTGAAAAAGACCAGCTCAGCACCATGGTCACGTAAGCGATCGAGGTTATCCTGATAGTAAAAACAGAATGCATCATCCAGTGCCACTCCAACAGATGCATGGACCAGCTTTTCGGATCCCGACCCTGAAACCTTTTTGGGAGTGGTCACGCCGGTTGTGGTATTTGCGTACGCAATAAGTGCATCCAGATCACAAAATTCCTCGATAACTGATCCGAATTCTGCCATCGCTCCGGTTTCATGTGCCATCTTAAGACCAAGATGACGACTTTCAACCGCGATATCTTCGCGTCTCGGAATCCAGCCTAAGGTTGGCAACGGGAGAGACCCCTCAATCATCCGGCGGTGTCGCAGACTTCCCACGCGATTTAAGATCACTCCGGCGATAGAAATGCTGGTATCGAACTCCCGGAATCCCCTGATAAGTGCCAGAACACTTCGGGACATCCCTTTAATATCAACAACAAGGATGACCGGGGCATGCAGGATACGTGCCAGGTGGGCAGTACTCGCACAATCAGTTCCATCAATACCGTCAAATACCCCCATGACCCCTTCGATAACTGCGATATCCGCCCCTTTTGTTGCCCGGATATATGTGTCGATGCAACCCTGTTCTCCCATCATGAAGGGATCAAGGTTCCGTGAAGGGCGTCCGCAGATCCGGGTGTGGTGGGAAGGATCAATAAAATCCGGACCAACTTTGAACGGCTGGACTTTTTTCCCGCGTGCGGTGAGTGCAGCCATGATGCCTCCTGCAACGGTGGTCTTTCCGCACCCGCTGTGCGTTCCGGCAATAACAATGCAGGGTATACTGGTCATTTACCTCCCCCGGCATTTTCCCTAATGGGTTGAGTTGAGTCATCAAGCTGTTTCACAGGAATACATATACCGCTTTCCCGGCAATAGGCATCCACCCGCTGATATACGCGGTTGACCATGGTTTCTGTCGTCAGGATCAGGGAATCTTCCCCCAGCAGGGCTTTGAGAATGCATTTGTCAATGACACCATAGGTAAAATCCAGGCTGATCTGTTCATTTTCCGCACGCTGCTTTGCCCGGGTACCCATCGCTCCGGTTGAAATGGATAAGTGCGAGGAACACCAGAGAAGCAATAATTCACGACTGTCCCGGTCGACATTGCATATTGTTATCGCACCAGGACGTGTCTGACAAAAGGTTTTCTTCAAAATGGCTTCGAAACACTGCATCATATCAAGGACAGTCCTGGGCTTTTTACCCTGGAGTAAAAAGCCCCTTTTCTGCAGTTCCCTGTGTAATTCAAGAAGGGTCGGAAGGGACAGGTGTGCTCTGCGAATATACTCAGGATTGCCAAATGCAACTTCGGGAATATCTTCCTGAAGTATTTTTCCCCCGAGCATGAGGATGGCGCGATCAGCCCACGGGTATGCCAGTTCTACATCGTGGGTGGAGATGATTATGGTCTTCCCTTCATGATTCAGTTCATCGAGAAGTTCCATAATATCTTCTGATCCCGATGGATCGAGACCACTTGTTGGTTCATCAAGGACGAGAACATCCGGATCCATTGCCAGTACTCCGGCAATTGCCACCCGTTTCTTTTCCCCGCCGGAAAGCTGGTGGGGAGGTCTTCGTTCAAAACCTTCAAGCCCCACATGCCGAAGCGCCAGAGTCACGACCCTTTTTATATCATCGTCGGTATAGCCGAGATTGGTCGGCCCGAATGCCACATCCTGGTATACCGTTGGTGCAATAATCTGACGGTCAGGGTGCTGGAGGACAAATCCCACGCGTTTGCGCAATGTCCGTAACGATGCAGTATCGTACCGGATTGGCTGATTATCAAAGAGCATGAGCCCGGAGTCGGGGCGAATCATTCCGTTGAACATGGTCAGGAGTGTGGATTTACCGGCACCGTTTGGTCCCACGAGAGCAATCTTCTCTTTCCTGCGGATATGAAAACTGATCCCGCTGATTGCTTCCAGTCCCCGTGGATAGCGATAACGAAGATCCCGTGCTTCAAGTATGATGCTGCTCATGGTTCAAAACCTAAATTATGGTAATAGTCCCTGATGCAATCACCACTGCCGTTGAAAGTAAAAGGAAGACCACAACAACAAGACCGGGGATCCGCTCAACACGCCGGTTTTCACCCAGCAGGGCAAATTTCCCGTCATAACAGCGTGCATCCATAGCCCGGATTAGATCCTCTCCTGCATCCCAGCTGGCTATGAATGCAGCTCCGCATAAGGAAGCAAAGGAGTGGATGGATTCGCGCCAAGTGGAATATCCAAGGCGCATGACCTGTGCGTGGTATATCTGGATGACCTGGTCCATAAGAATGAAGATGGTACGGTAGATGATCATCATCAAGTCAATCACTACTTCCGGAACCCTGCACTGGCGAAACACAATAAAAATATCTGTCATAGGCGTTGTCAGGGCTATAAATATCATAGCTGACATCCCGCCAATAACCCGGCAGAAGACTAACATTCCCTGGTTTATACTCTCCCGGGTTATGGACAGCGAAAACGATGGCAGGAGGTCCCAGCTCCAGAAAACATCCTGTCCGCCATAGATGAGGATGATCCCGGCAACACTCATAACAGCAAACCAGAAAGGTACAATAAAAAGTTCAGCATAGGTTTTTGCATCCACCCGAGCAAGAAACAGGATAGCACCGGTCAGCACAAGAGCGATAAAAAGGGGTGGTATATAACTCGTTGAGAGCAGGCAGAGGAGGATAGCTCCAAGACCTGTGACGAGTTTCAGGTACGTATTAATCTCACGGATTCCGTTCTTCTGGGCAATATCTTCCAGAAGTTCCTCAAACATACCAGTACCTTTCTCTCTTTGTACCGATTATGCTTTCTTCTTCTGTCCTGTCCAGTAACCAAATACGCCCCCGACAAGAATCCCTCCAATAGCAGCCTGTAGGGCAAACAGGCAGGACTCAATCTCACCACTTGGAGGTTCCCACTGGGGAATCAATGGCTGGAAATTTTCCAAAGGTGTACCGCTGAGTTCTGCAACAAGTCCGGAACCGATATTGTCAGACCCGGCAAATTCTGCTTCGTTCATGATCGCACTCGTATACAGGAATAATGCGCAGAATACACCGACGGCAATCACGGCCAGAATTTCGAGTGTATACTTATATGCCATCAGATCTCACCACGTGCCGCATTGATCTGGTTTTCCGAGAATATTTTCAGCCGGATCAGGATATCCGGTTTGAGCGCCACGATATACTTGAACACCAGTGCAAGGACAACACCCTCGACAATGGCAAGGGGAATCTGCGTAATTGCAAATATACCCATGAACAGGATGAATGAACTGAAAACACCACCGGTCTCTGCAGGGTATGCGAGCGCCAGTTCAAGTGAAGTTGTTACATACGTGAACATATCCGCGAGAGCACATACCAGGAATACCGTTATGTAAATATTTACGGAAGTGTCGCGGAGTAACCGGTATACCCCATACCCTACCAAGGGTCCAACAATACCCATGGAGACAATATTTGCTCCAAGAACGGAAAGTCCCCCGTGGGCAAGGAAGAGGCTCTGGAACACGAGAACAATTGCACAGACTACTGACGTGATCCATGGCCCGAAGGAAATTGTCGAGAGCCCGGTGCCGGTGGGATGCGAACAACTGCCCGTTACAGAGGGAAGTTTTAAGGATGAGAGGATGAAGATAAATCCACCCGTTACTCCAAGGAGGGGGAGAGCCTCACGGTCACGGGCCAGTACTTTTTTCAGCTGGTATATTCCGAGCATGAGGCAAGGCAGTGCGATGATCCACCAGACCACACACCATTGCCACGGTAAGAATCCTTCCATGATATGCATATTACAACAACTTTACTTGTTTTAAGTAAATAAAACTTGCTTATTCTTGAAGCACAGGGAGCGTATCCAGAAATTACTTCCTCAAATGGAATTGAGATAAAAAACGTGGGGGGGAAAAGGTGAGATTATGAGGTCATCCCAAAATATCATTTTTTCCGATTGTGGATAAACGATCCCCCTGATTCCTGCAATAATAATCGAGAGGCAAACTGGATTAGAGTGAATAGCGGTTATATCAAGTGGTGAATTCACGTTTATTTTTTACTTTTATGGTGTCAGAGATGTACAACGTAACGTACTTCCCAATACCTGATCTCAGCAGCAGGTCCCTGCAATTTTATCGAAGCCGGGTAACCGAACCTCATTTCTATGATGCTGCTCTCCTGAATTGACGGGTTTGAGATCCCTGGAATATGTGATAGATTTATTGCTCGTGAACGGATCGACGATACTGATGGGGCCTTGTGTGCTGCAGCCCGTTGTTTTATCTATGTTTTTGTATTCCCCATCGATGACTTTCTTATTGGACGAAATTCAAGTTTTTCAAAATAGCATTCTAGTATGGTAAATTTTTGTCTAAAAATCCAAAATAACCTTAAAAAGTTATTTAAATAAATATATACAACTTTTAAACGTTTTTTTTTAAAATAAGTATATTTATATACAAATTATACAAATTACGTATAATGTTTGTTGAGCACATCCTCTTCAATCTTGCTCTGGCAATTAGTATCACCCTGCTTATTGACCAGAAACATGCGGGATGGTGCACAGCGGTGATCGCTGTAAGCGGATGTATGCCCGACATCGATGGCTTTTTTTCCCTGATCCAGAGTCCGCCGATCTTTACTAACGGGATCATCCCGAGTATGGCATTTCATATCCGCTATTTCCACAGCATCGGTGTTCTGCTTCTGTATGCGGTAATCATAGGGGGATTGCTTGCCTATTACCAACGTCTGGATTTTCGGATCATGGCACTCTTTGCCGGCATCGGTTTTGGAGCACACCTTATTGAGGACGCTCTCGTATACGAATCATCTTCAGCAGTGTTCTGGCCGTTGTCTTCTCAGGAAGTAGGAATCAGGTTCTTTTCCTCATACTCGAGAGATTTTTTCAGCGTAGCAGATGGCGAGGTGTTCGGTATCGGGATCCTTCTCCTCCTGCTTGCCGTGGGCACAAGTATCCGATTGAATCGGACGGGATGGGTTGCCATCCCCGTTAAAATAATCCCGCTTCCGCGGGCTCCCTTACACTCGGTTATGAAAATTGTAGTAGTATTTCGTTCTTTTGTCAGCAGTCGCTGATCCGGGCAGGTTTCAGTTTTTTGAGCGGATGAACCTGCAGCACAAATTATTGATGGATTTATGGTTCAGGTATTCGTACATAATCAGCATGATTCCCTTTCAGGTTGCATCCGGTAACTGTTTTTAACCCCGACATTTTTCACCGGAACTATCTTCATGCAGTCTCAATCTTCTCTGCAGCTTCAAGCCCGAGTATCCTTATTGAGTCTTCCCGCATCCTGAATTTCTGTATCTTTCCGGTTACCCCCATCGGGAAATCGTTCACAAACATCACATATCGCGGCGTCTTGAAATGAGCAATTTTACCCTTACAGAAATCCTTGACGTCCTGTTCGGACAGCATATGTCCATCCTTTACTTTCACCCATGCACAGAGTTCCTCTCCATATTTTTTATCCGGGACTCCGACTACATACACATCCGCAATCTTTTCATGGTGGTGCAGGAACTCCTCGATTTCACGCGGGTAGATATTCTCACCCCCCCGGATTACCATGTCCTTTAAGCGACCCACGATCCTGAAGTAACCTGCCCCATCCATTGTCCCGAGATCTCCCGTGTGGTTCCAGTGATTTGAGTCAAGCGTTGCGTTGGTTGCAGACGGGTTATTGTAGTAACATTTCATGACACAGTATCCGCGTGCGCAGATCTCACCTATCTCACCGTGGGGGACAATCTTTCCGGTCTTGGGATCAATAATCTTGAGCTCGGTATGCGGGAAGGCACGCCCGACTGTCGAGACACGTCGCTCAACCGGATCTTTGGTGGTTGTCATCGTGACACCCGGAGATGTTTCGGTCTGCCCATAGACGATAACAATGTCACTCATATGCATTTTTGTGTTGACCTGTTTCATCACTTCAATCGGGCATGGTGACCCTGCCATGATACCCGTACGCAGGGACTTCAGGTTGTATTTTTTAAAATTCGGGTGCGCCAGTTCAGCGATAAACATAGTGGGTACACCGTGAAGTGCTGTGCATCGCTCTTTCTCAACAGTTTTTAAGACTTCTTCCGCATCGAAGGCAGGAGCGGGCAGTACCATCGTCGAACCATGCGTCACGCAGGCGAGGTTGGAGAGAACCATACCGAAACAGTGGTAGAAAGGCACAGGAATGCAGAGCCGGTCTCTTTCTGTAAACCCCATCCCTTCCCCGATGATATAGCCATTGTTGAGGACACCATGGTGGGTAAGTACAACGCCTTTGGGGAATCCGGTCGTACCGCTTGTGTACTGGATATTAATTGCATCGTCAAACGCGAGTATCTCACCGCGCTCGATAAGCTCATCGTTCGTAACCTCTTCTGCTTTTTTTAAGAGTTCATTCCAGGTGAACATACCATTGTAGGGGATATCCCCCATAAAGATGACATTTTTCAGGAACGGAAACTTTTCAGACAGGATTCTGCCCGGCTTCGCTTCATAGGCTTCCGGACATGCTTCGTAGAACATCCCAACATAATCAGAGGTCTTGAACCTTCCCTGAACAATAAGTGTCTGAATCTCTGACTGTTTGAGTGCATACTCCAGTTCATAGGTGCGATATGCAGGGTTGATGTTTACCATTATTGCGCCGATCTTCGCGGTTGCGAACTGAACGACCACCCATTCTGCATGGTTCATGGCCCAGATACCAACGCGGAAACCTTTCTCAACACCAAGGCCCATCAGCCCGCGGGCAACCTGATCTACACGCTCGAGAAATTCACGGTATGTCCAGCGAATATTCTGGTGCACTGAGACTATTGCCTCGTTTTCCGGGTATTTCGCTGCTATTCTGTTCAGCATCTCTCCAATCGACATTCCCTGGAGGGGAACTGTCGATGTTCCGCTCGCATAACTGCCCTCAATCATTCCTAAAATATGGAGCGAAGACAGAATATATGATTAATGATGTGATGTTTTCCTTCATTCTCACCAGGGAATTTTTTTTGATACTGATAACCCATAATTTTGGGTGTGCCAGCCTTTCCTGCAAATCCGTCGAGATCATGAAGGAGATGTCAGGAAAATATCGGTCTGTAATCGCATTGATTTTTCATAAACGACTTCAAAAAGGAAAACTATTAAATTTATTTAGCGCGATTTTGTATAGTCAGCTTTGGGCAAAATTATCGTCCCTGCATGACCAGGGGGTTGTGGCCTAGCCCGGAATGGCGACGGGCTCCAGCGGTCTTTGCGTTCTTTGTGCTCGCAGATGATGAACAATGGGTCTGCTGAATTAACCTTTCTGATAACCTCAGAGAGGACATCGATAACTCATCGAAGTTTTGATGTTTGATGATGACCCGTTGGAGCACTGATGCATGTCGGAGAGACCCGTCGATCGTGAGTTCAAATCTCACCAACCCCACATTTTCTCTCGGCTCATTCCTGAGTCAGGTGATTTTTGGTAGTTTATCGGCAGTATCGAAGATCTTCTTGTCGAAAATTTCTTAGTTGCATTAAAGATTTGTCCAAACAGGGAAGACTCCGATGCAGGGTGATGCATTGTGTTCCTGAGTTCCTGCAGATATTCTCCACGTATATTTCACCGGACTGAAACGTTCGTTTGATAAATTTATCATAGCTGACAGACACATAATAACAACGAACGGAGAGTTTCATGTATCTTATCGGAGAAGCACTCATCGGCGATGGTGCAGAAGTTGCACACATTGACCTTCTAATGGGGGACAAGGAAGGTCCCATCGGAACTGCATTTGCACATGCTGTTTCGCAGCTGTCAGCCGGGCACACACCGCTCCTTGCGGTCATTCGCCCAAACCTGCTCACAAAGCCCGTGACCCTGGTTATACCCAAGGTCACGCTTAAGACCATGACCCAGGTGAACGAAATGTTTGGTCCTGTTCAGGCTGCGGTCGCAAAAGCAGTTGCTGACTGTGTTGAAGAGGGCGTTTTTACCGATATTGACATTGAAAATGTCGTCATTCTCGCATCCGCCTTTGTTCATCCGGATGCAATTGACTATAACAAGATTTACCGGTTCAATTACGGAGCAACCAAACTTGCGATCCACCGTGCACTGGAAAAGTTCCCCGACGCAAAGACCCTTACTTACGAAAAAGATCGTGCGGCACACGCAATAATGGGATTCAAGGTCACACGGCTCTGGGATCCCCCCTACCTGCAGGTGGCTCTTGACCTTGTTGATATGGGTAAGGTTGCATCCGTGTTACAGCAACTTCCTGAAAATGACCACCTCATTATTGAGGCTGGCACACCGCTCATTAAAAAGTTCGGGCTGGGTGTCATATCAGAGATCCGGAAGCTGCGCCCCAATGCGTTCATCATTGCGGATATGAAGATCCTGGATACCGGCAACCTTGAAGCCCGAATGGCTGCAGATGCATCGTCGGATGCTGTCGTCATATCAGGGCTTGCTCCAGCATCGACACTTGAGAAGGCAATCGCAGAAGCCCGCAAAGTCGGGATATACTCGGTTGTTGACATGTTAAATGTCCAGAATCCTGCAAAAGTGATCGAGAAACTGAAAGTCAAGCCGGACATTGTGGAACTTCACCGTGCAATTGACACGGAAGACGTTGCCCATGCATGGGGTGACATCACCGCGATCAAGAAGGCGGCCGGCGGGAAACTTCTTGTCGCAACCGCAGGCGGTGTCAGGGTAAACGTTGTTAAGGATGCACTCAAAGCCGGCGCTGACATTCTTGTCGTAGGGCGTGCAATAACCGCAAGCAAAGACATAAAACACGCGGCTGATGAGTTTATCGATAAACTCGAAAAGGAAGAGATTGATCAGTTCCGTGTTATGACTGATTTTTAAATACAACATTATTTTTTTTAAACATAATTATACCTGGAAATCTCCCATATCCTTTGTCCGATTAGGTTTATTGATGAATAGATAGTATACTATTCTATAGTGCGGGTTTCAACACAATGCCCGAATGACCATCGAGCTATGCATCGGGCATACATCAAGATCACTGAAAACAAGATTGGAAAGTGGTCAACTATTCCTTGGCAATATTGCCGGTATGCAAGATGATGTTACCAGATTGATTCCAATTATGTTGCTCGCAGTACTACAAATCTTGATTCAATTCCCTGATATTGCCACACAGAAAAGTACCCCAACCTATGCGATCTGCCAACAGAATGCGAATATTAAGGTTTTAAAAAAGGGAGGATTTAGTTTTATTTTACTTTCTTTACCTTATATAACTTGAAATGCAAACTAACAGTCTGACCGGCAATCACTGTTAAATATTCAATTAATGGAGTTGCATACCCTTCAAGCATGACATAGACCTCATAATCTCCCGCTTCCTCATCTTTTATGCAAGGTTAATGGGTCCACTTGAAGTCAACAGCCCGGAAATATAATTATTTGTCATAAATATCCGTGTCTTACCATTACGGGCAAGGATGCCCGTCTCGAACCGGTTATTATTGATATACAATCCTTCTGAAGGAGTGCCGTATGTGTTAAGCAAGTAATTGCTGGACATTTTCACGGTGTTGTGATGAATCCTGTATAACCTCCCCGACAAACCACCAGCAGTCCACTGTCCGCAACTACCGCCGATTGTTGTGTGAAGGTCTAATATCCCATCAATGCAGTGGGTTCCGTGAATGTTGTACCGCCACTCGAACGACTCACCCGAACAACCTTCTCCAATAACCGCGTGTCTGGTGTAATCATATAAGTTCGCTTCAATCAGTACATTCCCGTAAGCCACCATGGTTCCATACCCGTATCCCTTTGCATGACAGTGGTGTATGTAATTGTGGTGAACATATCCAGACCAGGTTCCCGGGCCGTTATTCTCAAAT
>Ga0105106_10004099_pt1 | contig 10387 bp, 10 predicted proteins | sample PPLLaktember2015_5_FD_79109 | JGI IMG/M metagenome (GOLD analysis project Ga0105106, IMG submission 79109) | Freshwater sediment microbial communities from Prairie Pothole Lake near Jamestown, North Dakota, USA - PPLs Lake P8 Core (1) Depth... | ecosystem: Environmental > Aquatic > Freshwater >... | reverse complement strand
GTCCACCACCACCGGGGGCTTCTCCTCGACGAACGGCCACGCCTGCGCGAGCATCTGCTGGTTGGCGCAGAGCATGCGGTGCGTGTTGATCACGCCCTTCGGCACGCCGGTCGAGCCCGAGGTGAAGAGGATCTTCGCGACGCTCTCGGGCTTGATCGCGGCGAACGCCCTCTCCAGCGTGGAGCCCGGGTTCGTTTTCAGCAGCTCCGCAAGCGAAGCGGATTTCGCGCCCACCGCCTGCAACGCCGCGGAAAACTTCTCCGGATCCGAGGTCCACACCAGCCCGGGCTTCAGAAGCCCGAAGATCATCTTCAGCTTGGCGAAGTCCTTCGACATCAGCGAATACGCGGGCGAGATCGGCGCCACCGGCACCCCCGCGTGCATCGCCCCGAGCGCGAGCAGGGCGTGGTCGATGCCGTTGTCGGAGAGGATCGCGACCGGGCGCTCCTGGTTCAGGCCCAGGTCGAGCAGTGCCTGGCCGATGCGGCGCACTTCGCCGTAGGTCTCCCGGTAGGACAGCTCCCTCCAGGATCCTGAAGAAGTCTTTTCTTTCAGGAAAACCCTGTCGAGCGCCTGGTCCGAGCACTTGACCAGCCACTCGGTGAGGCAGCGCGGATAGGCGCCGAGCTTCTGCGGCGAGCGCAGCAGCATCGACCCGTCGGCGCGCTTCTCGATCTCGACCCTGGCGGGCGCGAGCCTGATCGTGGGCTTCACGCCTGCGGGGCGCGCGCGATCGGCTCGCAGGCGGCGATGCTGCGCAGGTGCCGGTCGCGCATGCCTTCGATGAGGTAGCGCACGTCCTCGCGCGGGATGCGCGGCAGCGCCTTCTTGAACTCCTTCACTGCCCAGCCCAATCCCCGGATCAGGAAGGCGACGCGCTCGCGCGGGTCCTTGACGGCGATCGCCTTGTCGTAGAACTCGCCGGTGGCGTGGCTGTAGGGCGTGCCGGTGCGCTTGAGCATCTCGCCGATCATCGAGCAGTTGTGGGCCTCGTCGGCCTGCACCTTGCGCAGCGCCGCCCACTCCTCGCCGTGCCGCGGCCAGTCGTCCATGAGCGCGACCAGGGCCTTGGCGCCCGCGCGCTCGGCCTCGAGCATGCGGTTGAGGAACGCCGACAGCTCTTTTTCAGTGAAGCTTGACGTACTCGTATTCCACCGGGAGGTTGTTGATGCCGCGCTCGGGCGGGGCGATCCAGCCCGCCATTTTGCCCGGCTCGATCACCTTGTGCATCAGCGATCGCACGAAAGCCCGGTCGGCTTCCGATGGAATCCACGATGGAAGTTGATTTTCAAACATTTCCTTGCCGATCCGGTTTCCGGCCGGGTCCACCGGCTGGCCCGCCCAGGCGCCGATCGAGCGGCGGAACTGCATCGCCGGCAGCGTAAGGCGGAAACTCGACCCGGCGCGCTCGATCGCGCGGTTCCACCGCTTCAGGCCGATCTCGCAATCCTTGAGGTAGGACTCGCGCATGATCTCGTTCAGCGCGTTGAGCATCGGCACCTCCTGGTCGCCCTCGGGCATCCTCAGCTTCATGCTTTTCTCTCTCAATACATGGTCTTCGTACTGGCTCTCGTCGGGGCGGCCCTTGAGACCGTGGGCGAAGTTGGCCGCCGAGTTCGACGAGATCTCCGAGCCGAAGAGGTCGAGCGAGCTCGAGCACCAGAAGTTGAGGTATTTCTGCAGGAGCGGCAGGTCGACCGCGCCGTGGGCGCGGATCTTCGCCGGGTCGTCGGTGCCCAGTTCCTTCATCACCTCCAGCGTGCGCTTCACCACGCGGCCGATGCCGGTCTCGCCCACGAACATGTGGTGCGCCTCCTCGGTGAGCATGAAGCGGCAGGTGCGCGAGAGCGGGTCGAACGCCGATTCCGCGAGGCTCTTCAACTGGTACTTGCCGTCGCGGTCGGTGAAGTAGGTGAAGCAGAAGAACGACAGCCAGTCGGTCACCGGCTCGTTGAAGGTGGTGAGGATGCGCGGCTTGTCGGCGTCGCCGGAGTGGCGCGCGAGCAGCTCCTCGGCTTCCTCGCGCCCGTCGCGGCCGAAGTACGCGTGCAGCAGGTAGACCATCGCCCAGAGGTGCCGGCCTTCCTCGACGTTCACCTGGAAGAGGTTTCTCAGGTCGTAGAGGGAAGGGCAGGTGTGCCCGAGCAGGCGCTGCTGCTCGACCGAGGCGGGCTCGGTGTCGCCCTGGGTGACGATCAGGCGGCGCAGCGTCGAGCGGTACTCGCCCGGGATCTGCTGCCACACCGGCTGGCCCATCTGGTCGCCGAAGCCGATTTTCCGGTCCGGCACCTGGTCGGCGAGGAAGATGCCCCAGCGGTAGTCGGGCATCTTCACCGCGCCGTACTGCGCCCAGCCCTGCGCGTCGACCGAGACCGCGGTGCGCAGGTACACGTCCGAGGCCTCGAAGTCGCTCGGCCCCATCTCGTGCCACCACTGCAGGAAGTGCGGCTGCCAGTGCTCGAGCGCGCGCTGCAGCGTGCGGTCGCTCACCAGGTTGACGTTGTTGGGGATCTTGTCGGAGTAGTTAATACCGCTCATTCCGTTCTCCAGTTATGGGGTCAGAGCAAATTGATGGATGCGGACGTAATTGCTCTGACCCCGCTAAACGCGTTCCCAGTTGAACTTGGCCTTGGCGCCCGTTCCGTACACCTTCAGCGCGCCCTGCTCGCCGACCGCGTTGGGCCGGTTGAAGATCCAGTTCTGCCACGCCGTCAGCCGGCCGAAGACGCGCGTCGACATGGTCTCGGGGCCCGCGAAGCGCAGGCTCGCCTCCATGCCGGTGAGCGCGTCGGGGCTCATGCTGGCGCGCTCCTCGATGGCGATGCGCACCTCGTCCTCCCAGTCGATGTCGTCGGGCGTAGAGGTGACGAGGCCCAGCTGCATCGCTTTCTCAGAACCCATCAATTCGTTCTTCGGTAGTTCTGGTAGTTCGCCGCCGTAGTGGGTCTCGAGGCGCGACAGGCCGTTGGCCATCGGGTAGGCGCCGAAGTTGAGCGCGGAGAGCGCGATCTTCGGGCCGTCCTCGACGTCGAGCATGTAGCTGCGGTCGGCGGTGAGCGCGAGCTCCATGAAGGTTCCGGCGAAGCAAGATCCGGTCTCGATCACCGCGAACATCGAGCGCGAGGAGACGTCGAACCGCGAGAACACGCGGCGCAGGTAGCCCATGGTCTCCCGCACCAGCCAGTCCTTCTGGTTCTTTTCGAGAAGATCATCCATCTCGAGAACCTTCTGCGCATCGCCTTTGGTCTTGAGGATCCACAGGCCGATCTCGAGCTGATTGTGGCGCAGGTCGAGGACGGCGCGGTCGAGCTCGCGCGCGAGGCGCAGAGGATACCAGTCGGCGCTGCGCTCGAGCTTCACGTCTTCGGGGCCTTTGACCGTCAGTGTCGCGGTGCGCATGCCGCTGTCGATCTGCACATCGATCAACTGATTGGAACCGAGTTCCTTCAACAAAACCCCTTCTCCGCCTGGCCGGTCCGACAGCTTCGCCAGCTCCAGCGCGCGCGCTTTGACCATCTCGGCGAACTGCTGGGGCTTGGCGACGTGGTCGATGAGCTTCCATTGCTTCGCGCGGTCGGCGCGCACGCCTTCGGCGGTGGTGCAGAAGACATCGGCGAGGTCCCGCCTGACTTTTCTCTTGTCGACCAATCTCGTCAATCCGCCTGTGCCGGGCAGGACGCCCAGCAGGGGGACTTCCGGTAATGAAACGGTGGAAGACCGGTCGTCGATCATCGCGATCTCGTCGCAGGCGAGGGCGAGCTCGTAGCCGCCGCCGGCGGTGGTGCCGTTCAGCGCGGCGATGAACTTCAGCCCCGAGTGCAGGCTCGAGTCCTCGATGCCGTTGCGCGTCTCGTTGGTGAACTTGCAGAAGTTGACCTTGGAAGCGTGGCTCGAGTGGCCGAGCATGTAGATGTTGGCGCCGGAGCAGAACATGCGGCTCTTGCCGCTGGTGATCACCACCGCCTTCACCTCGGGATGCTCGAAGCGGATGCGGTTCAGCGCGTCGGCGAGCTCGATGTCGACGCCCAGGTCGTAGCTGTTCAGCTTGAGCTTGTAGCCCGGGCCGATCGCCTTGTCCTCGGCGACGTCGAGCGCGAGGGTCGCGACCGGGCCGTCGAAGGAGAGCTTCCAGTGGTGGTAGCGGTCGGGCTGGGTGTCGAAGGAGATCATGGGGTGACCAGTGAGCGGAGCTCGGCGAGGCAGGTTCGCGGGGACTTGTCGGAAGTGCTGAGCGTGAAGTCGGACTTGCTGTAGAGCTCGTTGCGCTCGGCGAGGAGCTTGCGGATCTCCTCGAGCGCCGCAGACCTTCCCTTGAAGGGGCGCATGTCGCCCTGCGCGATGACGCGCGCCATGTGCTCCTCGGGCGAGGCCTTCAGCCACACGCACAGGCAGCGCTCGCGCAGCAGCCGGAAATTGTCGGGGTCGGTGACGAGGCTGCCGCCGGTGGCGATCACGGTGCGGCCCTCCTGCGCGAGCACGCGCTCGAGCGCGCGGCGCTCGAAGCGGCGGTACGCGTCCTGGCCGTACATGGCGAACACCTCGCCGAGCTTCGCGCCGGCTTCCTTCTCGACTTCGCGGTCGAGCTCGATGAAGGGCATCTTCAGTGCTTCAGCAAGTTTCGCCCCCAGCGTGGACTTGCCTGCCCCGCGCAGCCCCACCAGCGCGATCGGCTTCTCCTGCGCCTGCTCCTCGCGCACCAGGCTCTCCACCGTCACGCCCATGGCGCGCGCCACCTTGCGCAGCAGCAGCACCGAGATGTTGCCTTCACCCGCCTCGAGCTGCGCGAGGTAGCGCTCGGAGACGCCGGAGGCCGCGGAGAGCTGCTTGCGCGTCGTGCCGTGGCTCGTGCGCCAGGCGCGCACGCGGTCGCCCAGGCGGGCGAGGTAGGCGCTTTCCTGCTGCTCGGCGGAGAGGGGAGCGTTCATGAAGTATAGTGCTTGACCGAGGATTCTAATGTGCAATATAGTTTCGGGTCAATGGCGATCAAGGTCACCATCCTCGTCGGCACGATGACCGGCACGGCGCAGCTGTGCGCGCAGGAAATGGAGCTCGCGCTCGACGACGGCGAGACCACGGTCGAGACGATCCTGATGGAGAAGGCGGACGCCTCGATATTTTTGGGAGAACGCGCGCGCTCAGGCGTTTTCCTCGTGTGCACATCGACTTACGGCCAGGGCGACGTCCCCGACAACGCGCGCGCGCTCTACGAGCAGCTGAAAAAGGAGCGGCCGAGCCTGTCGCAGGTGCGCTACGGGGTGTTCGGCCTGGGCGACCGCACCTACGCCGAGACCTTCAACTTCGGCGGCAAGCGCTTCGACGAAATCCTCGCCGAGCTCGGTGCCGAGCGCATCGGCGAGCGCCACATGCACGACGCCTCGAGCGGCATCCTTCCCGAGGAAACCGCGCTCGAGTGGTGCCAGGACTGGCTGAACAAGGTAAAACAGTCGCTGCCGGCCTGAGCCGGCGGACCTTCAAGGGAGGAGGGAACATGAACAACGAGAAAGCTCCGGCCGGGGGCCGCAGGCCCTTTATCGCCCGCACGCTCGGGCTGCTGTCGACGCTGCCGCTGCTGTCCGCCTGTACCGGCGCGATGCGCGGGGAAGCGCGCGCCGCGCCCGCGGGCGGCGGCGGCTTCGACTTCGGCGTCGTCGGCGACATCCCCTACACCCGCGCGCAGGAGGCCGAGTACGCGCGCGTAATGAGCCACATGAACGCGCGCGAGCTCGAGTTCGTGACGCATATCGGCGACATGATGTTCGACCCGCGGCCCTACGAGCGCAACCCGTCGCTCGCGCGCATGCCCGGCAGCGACGAGAACTACGCCTACGTGCTCGGCACGTTCCAGTCCTGCCGCCACCCGCTGGTGCTCACCCCCGGCGACAACGACTGGTCGGACGTCGTCCAGTACAAGAAGGTGAAGATGGACCCGCTCGAGCGCCTGCAGAAGCTGCGCGCCATGTTCTATCCGAAGGGCCGCTCGCTCGGCCAGCGCACCATGCCGCTCGAAAGCCAGGCGCAGGACCCGGCCTTCGCGAAATACGTGGAGAACCAGGCCTGGGCCATCCACGGCGTGCGCTTCGCCACCCTGCACATCGTCGGCAGCGACGACAACTCGAAGACCTCGATGGAGGAGCACAAGGAGCGGCAGGCAGCGAACATCGCCTGGCTGAAGAAGACCTTCGCTGCCGCGAAAGCGCAGGCGAGCGCCGGCATCGTGCTGATTACCCATGCCAATCCGGAGTTCGAGAACCGCTGGACGCGCTCGTACGCCTCGCGCTATGCGCGCAGCGTGCGCGGCGCCGACGCGCCAAAGGCGCCGCCGCCGGCGCCCTACGACGGCTTCCTCGACGCGCTGATCGCGGAAATGCAGGGGTACGGCAAGCCGGTGCTGTACGTGCACGGCGACACCCACATCTTCCGCATCGGCAAGCCGCTGCTCAATCCGAAGACGCAGCGCTTCTTCGAGAACCTGACGCGGATCGAGACGTTCGGCTGGCCGGACTCGGCGTGGGTGCGGGTCAGGGTCAATCCTGCCAACCCGCATCTTTTCGAGATCCATCCCGAGCTGGTGCCGGGCAACTCGGCGAACTACGCGGCCTAAGCACAGGCACGCCTTTTGCTGAGCGCAGCATGTGCGCGCGCTCAAATGGATCGGTGGCGTAGTCCTTCTGGTCTTCGTCGCGCTGGTGCTGTTTGTCATGTTCGGCCTGCACCTGCTGCGCGGGCCGATCGAGCGGGCGGTGACCGAGGCGACCGGGCGCGAGCTGCGCATCGAAGGCGAGCTCAGGCCCATCTGGGACTGGGTGCATCCGCGCTTCCGCGCCGGGAACGTGAGCTTCGCCAACCCGGAGTGGGCCTCGCAGCGCCATCTTTTCCGCGCCCGCGCGATGGAGGCGAGCGTGAGCGTGCTGCCGCTCCTCGCCGGGCGGGTGGTGGTGCCCAAGCTGCACCTCGAGCAGCCGGAGATCTTCCTCGAGCTCGCCCCTGACGGGCGCAAGAGCTGGCTGCTCGACCGCGACCAGAAGGACGAAGGCGGCTCGCGCGTGCACATCCGCGGCCTGACGCTCGACCAGGCCGAGCTCGAATACCTCGAGCCGGGACGCAGGATCGCCATCGCCGCCGAGCTCACCAGCGAGCCCGAAGGCGTGGTCTTCATCGCCGAGGGCGAGTACAAGGGCCTGCCGATGCTGGCTTCCGGCGTCGGCGGCCAGGTGCTCGCGCTGCGCGACGCCGATTCGCCGTACCCGCTCAAGGGCCAGGCGAAGTTCGGCGCCACCACCATCGACTTCGACGGCCGCGTCACGAACATCGTCGGCCTCGAAGCGCTCGATGCGAAGATCCGCGTGCGCGGCCAGAGCATGGTGCAGCTCTACGACATCTTCAACATCGCCTTCCCGGACACCAGCCCCTACGACACCGCCGGGCGCCTGGTGCGCACCGACCACACCTGGCGCTACGAGGACTTCTCCGGCAAGGTCGGCAAGAGCGATCTCGCCGGCACCTTCGAGGTCCGCCGCGTCGCGCCGCGGCCGCTCATGAAGGCGGAGCTGAAGTCGGGCCTGCTCAACTTCGCCGACCTCGGGCCGCTGGTGGGCACCACCGGGCCCTCCAAGTCGGGCGTGCTGCCCGAGCGGCCGTTCGACACGGCGCGCTGGGGCAGCGTCGACGCCGACGTGACGCTGCGCGCCGGCAAGATCGAGCGGCCGGCGCAGCTCCCGCTCGAGAACCTCTCGGCGCGCATCCGGATGCAGGAGAAGGTGCTGACGCTGCAGCCGCTCGAGTTCGGCATCGCCGGCGGCAAGCTCGCCGGCACCATCCGTCTGGACGGCGCCAAGGACCCGATCCGCGCCGCGATCAACATGCGCGTGCAGAACCTCAAGCTCGCGCAGCTCTTTCCCACCATCGAGCAGGCCAAGGGGTCGCTCGGCGACGTCGACGGCATCATCGAGCTCGCCGGCACCGGCAACTCGGTGGCGGGGATGCTCGGCAGCTCGAACGGCAAGGTGGGCCTCTACATCGACGACGGACAGATCAGCAAGTTCATGATGGAGCTCGCGGCGCTCGACCTGTGGGACGTGGCGCGGCTCAAGCTGAAGGGCGACGAGCCGGTGAAGATCCGCTGCGCCATCGCCGACTTCGGCGTGAAGGGCGGCCTGATGCAGGCGAACGCGCTGGTCTTCGACACCGCGGTGGTCAACGTCGGCGGCAACGGCACCATCAACCTGAAGAACGAGCAGATGGACCTGACGCTGAAGCCCGAGCCCAAGGACCGCAGCATCGCCTCGCTGAAGAGCCCGCTCTACCTGCGGGGCACCTTCTCCAAGCCCGAGGTCGGGCCCGACATGGGCAGGCTCGTCACGCGCGGGGCCGGCGCGATCCTGATGGGCATCCTCAACCCGCTGCTGGCCATCATCCCGCTCCTCGAGGAGGGCAAGGGCAAGGATTCCAACTGCGGCAAGCTGATCGCGGAGGCGAGCGCATCGGCCCGGTCCGCAGCGACGGGCGGCACGCGCAAGAAGTAATATAGCGGCGCCATGCCGCTATCTCACATCGAGCACTTCCTCGTCGCCGCCGACGACATCGACGCCACCCGCGACTGGTACGCGCGCGTGCTCGGCATGCGCTCCGGCCCGCATCCCGAGTTCAGCTTCCCGGTGCACTGGATGTACCTCGGCGACGTTGACGTGGTGCACATCGGCCCGAGCGCGAAGAACGCGAGCGAGAACCAGAAGAAGTACCTCGGCCGCACCTCGCAGGGTACCGCTGCCGGCACCGGCGCCGTCGACCACATCGCCTTCCGCGCCACCGGCCTGCGCCAGATGATTGAACATCTCAGAAACGAAAAAATACAATTTCAGCAGCGCCGGGCGAACGGCCAGGCGCTCTACCAGCTGTTCTTCCTCGACCCCAACGGCATCAAGATCGAGCTCAACTTCGACGGCGCCGAGGCCGAGGGCATCGCGCCGGAGCTGATGGCCTCCGACCTCATCGCCAGCAAGTGAGGATCTGGCCGCTCTTCGCGGCGGGTCTGCTTGTCGCCGCCCCGGCCGCGGCCCAGTCCCCGCCCGGGGCGAAGCTTCCCCGCGTCGGCTACGTGACGACAGGCTCGCCTGTGCAGCCCGCGAACGATCCGTTCCGCCAGGGGCTGCGCGAAGCCGGATACATCGAGGGCAGCAACGTCCTGGTCGAGGCGCGTTACGCGAAGGGACGCCCGGACCGCGTTGCCGAGCTCGTCGCCGACGTCCTGCAGCGGGACCTCGATGTGCTGGTCGTCGTCTCGACCCAGACTGCCCTCGCGGCAAAGAAGGCGACGACGAGCGTTCCGACCGTGTTCGCCAGCGTGTTCGACCCGGTCGGCGCCGGCATCGTCGCCAGCCTCGCCCGTCCGGGGGGCAACATCACCGGCATCGCCATGGGCATGGGCGGCGGCTTCGGCGGCAAGTGGGTCGAGCTGCTCAAGGAAGCCGTCCCGGGCGTCGGGCACGCTGCCGTGCTCTGGAACCCCGCCAACGAGTCCAGCGCAAAGTCCACCGAGGAGATACGGGCGGCCGCGCGGACCCTGAACGTGAAACTCGACCTGTTCGATGCCAGGAACGCCGCAGGCCTCGACAAGGCCTTCGGCGCCATCGCCGCAAGCCGCGCGCAGGGGCTCATCGTCGCCCCGGACCCGTCCTTCAACGCCAATCGCGCCAAGCTCGTGCAGTTTGCAGCGAAGCATCGGCTGCCCGCGGTGTACTTCTTCAAATCGTTCGCCGAGGCCGGCGGCCTCATGGCGTACGGCGCGAACAATGCGGCGTCGATCCGGGCCGCTGCACTGTATGTCGACAAGATCCTGAAGGGCGCCAAGCCCGGCGACCTTCCCGTGGAGCAGCCGACGCGCTTCGACCTCGTGATCAATCTCAAGACCGCCACCGCGCTCGGGCTGAAGATTCCGCCGTCCTTGCTGGTGCGGGCCGACGAGGTGATCCGCTGATGCCGGCGAGCGAGTTCTCTTCGAGCGAGGCGGCAAAGACGGTCCTGCAGGTCTTCGCAATCGCGCTCGGCTGCCTGATCCTGTCGGTCATCGCGCACAAGTTCTACGTCGACATCTCGCTGCTTGCGCAGCAGCACTCCGGCGAGAAGTTCTGGTGGGCCCTCATGCGCTACCTCATCAAGAACCTCGCCGGCGGTGCTTCGCCCGACGCCTGACGTAGCCCGCGCAGGAATGATCCGCAGCACGTGGCAGATCGGGTTGGCGGCTGCGCTGGCGTACGCCGTTCCCTAGGTCCGGCAAGCCCCTGCCGCCAGCGCGGTTGACAGGCGGCGGGCGGCGGCGCTAGAGTTTGAACGACTGGTTAAACCAGGCGGACAAGCGGGCATGGAAGAGCTGGCGCTGTTCGCCGAGGGC
>Ga0105106_10004095_pt1 | contig 10390 bp, 8 predicted proteins | sample PPLLaktember2015_5_FD_79109 | JGI IMG/M metagenome (GOLD analysis project Ga0105106, IMG submission 79109) | Freshwater sediment microbial communities from Prairie Pothole Lake near Jamestown, North Dakota, USA - PPLs Lake P8 Core (1) Depth... | ecosystem: Environmental > Aquatic > Freshwater >... | reverse complement strand
GTCGAGGCCGCGATAGCTGTGGATGGCGGCGCGCAGCTCGCCGACGCTGCGGCGGCCGTCGACCAGCGCGAGCAGCGTGCGCAGCCGCCGCGGGATCGACGTGTCGGTGCGCCGCGCCTCGTCGCGGCCGAGCCGGGTCTTGATGAAGACCAGGTCTTCACGCAGCACGGCCGGCGTTCCGCCCATGGCGAGCCGGCGAACGATCGAATGCATCGACGACATGGGCGGCATGGTACGCCGTTCCGGGCCACCTGAGCATCGGCATCACGCCTGTCCGGAACAAGTTCGCGTCCGGTCGTGACCGATTTCATCGAACGGGCGTCGCGACGCCCGTCAGCCAGTGCGCAGTGCGCGGTGCGCCTCAGCGCGAGACCCAGAAATCGAAGGTGGCCAGGGCCAAACCGCCGAGCAGGATGAGGGAGATGTCGAGCTGGGGCAGCTTGAAGACGTAGGGCGCAAAGAAACCCGCCAGCAGCACCAGCCCCACCAGCGCCGACAGTCTTTCGACCTTCTTCATGAACCGCTCCGGTTTACGACCTCGTTCACGAGCCACCTGCAGGCCCGCAACAGACGCGCGTCGTTGTGAAGGCTGCCCACCGCCTGTACACCCAGCGGCAACCCGCCCGACAAATTCAGAAGGGGCAGGCCCAGGCTGGGAAGGCCTCCGAGGGTCCAGACGGTCTGCATGATCGGGTCGCCGGTGGACTCGAGCCCCTTGGGCGCCGCACCCAGGGCCGCGGGCGAAAGGATGGCGTCGTAGTGCTCGAAATACTCGTCGAAGGCGCAAGACACGTGCGGCATCCGGTCCCTGGCTGCGAGATAGTCCATCACCGGAACCGTCATGCCCTTCTCGACCCGCTGCCGCAGCGCCGGGCTGAGCTGGGCCGAATGGTTGCGGAACTCCCGTTGCAGCGCAAACGACAGTTCCGCGTCATGTAGATGGTGGTGCCATTGAACCGCCTCTTCCACGATCGCGGGCAACTCGGCGGCCACGACCACGCCCTGCATCAGCTCGAGGAACTCTTCGCAGGCAAGGCGCGCGTCTTCATCGAGCCGGCCCCACCAGGGCGTCTTCACGAAACAGAACTTCGGCTGCAGCACAGGCTCGGCGCGGCAGATCGAAAAGAGCTGCTTCGGCGCAATGCACCGGGTGGACTCGTCCTGCCCGTCATCGCCGGCCATGATCTCGGCAACCAGGGCCAGGTCGTCGATCGATCGGGCAAACAGCCCCAACTGGTCCAGCGAGGGCGATTGTTCGAAGACCCCCGTCCGGGGAAGCATGCCCATCGAGGGCTTGTAGCCGTAGACGCCGCAGTAGGAGGCAGGCCGAATGACCGAGCCATTGGTCTGGCTGCCCAACGCCACCGGCACGATGCCAGCCGCCACGGCGGCCGCCGATCCGCTGGAGGAGCCCCCGGGCGTGTGATCCAGGTTGTGCGGGTTCCGGGTGGGGCCTGGATGAAACGTGGCGAACTCCGTCGTGACGGTTTTTCCATAGATCACCGCACCCGCCTCTCGCAGGCGACGTACCACCGTGGCATCGGCCGCCGCGTAACGGCCATCGTGGATCGGGCTGCCGTAGGCGGTCGGAAAGTCGATGGTGTCGATGATGTCCTTGACCGCGATCGGCACGCCGTACAAAGGCGCAAGCGCCTCGCCGCGCGATCGCTGCGCCTTGAGGTGCTCGGCCCGCAACCGGATCACCCGGTCGTCGAGGCAGGCGAAGGCGCGGATCCTTTCGTCTGCCGCCCTGGCGAAGGCCAGGTGCTGGTCGTAGAACTCGACCGAGTCGGCCTGCCCCGAAGCCAGGTGCTCACGGTACTCGAGGGCCGTGAATTCCTGGACTGATCTTCCGGCTGGCATGCTGGCTACTTGAAGATATCGGGGTTGACCACCGATTTGTCGTCGGGGTCGAACGGCACTTCCGTCGCCTGACTGAAGAACCGATCGGGCAGGTAGGTCACCAGCGATGGGAAGATGTAGGTCAGGGCAAGGGTGAGGATGACCATGGCGACGAACGGCATGCTGCCCTGGAAGATCGTCCAGAGCTCGAGGCCTTTGGGTGCCACGCCCTTCAGGTAGTAGGCCGACATGGCCATGGGTGGCGTCAGGAAGGAGGTCTGAAGGTTGATCGCAATCAGGATGCCGAAGAGGATCGGGTCCACGCCGAACACCGGCAGCAGCGGCAGGAAGATCGGCACGAAGATGATGATGATCTCGCTCCACTCCAGCGGCCATCCCAGGACGAAGATGATGAGCTGCGCAATCAGCAGGAACTGCACCGGGGACAGTTCCATCGCCAGCAGCAGGTCCTTGACCAGGTGCTCGCCACCAAGGTAGGAGAACACCGAGGAGAACGTGGCCGCTCCGACGAACAGGAAACACACCATGGCCGAGGTACGAGCCGTCAGGTAGACCGACTCGCGCAGGCGGTTCCAGGTGAACGCCCGGTAGATCACCGCCAGGACGATGCCCCCCAGCGCGCCCATGGCAGCCGCCTCGCTCGGCGTGGCCAGCCCGAACAGGATGGACCCCAGCACCGCGAGGATCAGGGCCGCCAGCGGAACGAACGCCGTCAGCACCAGCATGACGCTCTGCACGACGGTGTAGTTCTGCAGATCCCTGGGCTTGGGGCACAGCGACGGGTTGAGCACCGCCCGCGTGATGACGTACACCACGTAAAGCCCGGCCAGCAGGAACCCGGGAATGAGCGCCGCAGCATAGAGCTTGACCACGGACACGCTCGCCGTGGCGGCATAGACGATCAGCAGGATCGACGGCGGGATCAGGATGCCCAGCGTACCTCCCGCCGTGATGACCCCGCTGGAGAGCTTCTGGTCGTAGCCCGCCTTCAGCATCGAAGGCAAGGCGATCAGCCCCATCAGGGTCACCACCGCACCCACGATGCCCGTTGCGGTGGCGAACAGCGCGCAGGTCACCAGCGCCGCGACCGCCATCGAGCCGGGCAGGAAACGAAGGCCGACCTGCAGGCTGTGGAAGAGACGGTCGAGGATGTTGGCCCGTTCGATGATGTACCCCATGAACAGGAACAGGGGTATCGAGATGAGCACGTCGTTATTCATCACGCTGAAGGTGTTCTGCGTGAAGAGGTAGAAGATGCGGTTGTCCCAGAACTCCTGGCCGGGAATGAAGTAGGCGTAGTAGCCGAACCCGATGCCCATCGCCATCAGCGTGAAGGCAATGGGAAACCCCAGGAAGATGAAGCAGATGAACAATCCCAGCATGCACAGGGCGACGACCGGATCACTCATGCTTGGGCTCTCCGCCGTGCTGCTTGACCAGGACCACCTCCAGCTCTTCCACGTCGCCGTACCGGGCGGGCCATCGGCCTGTCCGGATGCAGATCAGGCAACGCATGACCTCGGCAATGCCGGCGAACAGCAGCGTCAGGCCCGCGACGAAAATGACCAGCTTCAAAGGCCAGACGGGGACGCCTGCGGGGCTGTTGACGCTCGACTCCAGAATGCGGGTCGCCTCGAACGAATAACGGGCCCCCGTGAACACCATCGCGAAGATGGCCGGGAAATAGAACAGGAAGTACAGGACCAGGTCAACCTTGGCCTGCGTGCGTGGCGCCCACTTCCTGTAGATGAAGTCGCCCCGAACGTGGGAGCCCCGGGACAACGCGTACGCCCCCGACATCATGAACAGCGCGCCGTAGAGCATGTAGCTCATGTCGAAAGCCCAGACCGTGGGGCTGTTGAGCACGTAGCGCATGAAGACTTCGTAGCAGGTGCTGGCCGTCAGGACCAGCACGCACCATGCAAAGGAATGGCCGACCGCCTTGCTGAAGACGTCGATGACCCGGATCAGGTTTTCCATTCGTCGGAATCCGTGCGGCCAGCCGAAACAAAAAAGCTGCCGAGCTCGCTCGGCAGCTTCAGGACCCGCATCGAGCTCAAACGGGCAGCTTGATCTTCTGGACGTGCTCGAACGCGAGCTTGTAGTCCGCTTCGTTGGTGAAGTGGTAGAAGGCCACTCGTTTGGACCACGCCTTGAACGAGTCGTTGACCTCCTTGAACATGTCGACCTCCTTCTCCAGCTTCGCGACGACCTTGTCCCAGGCCGCCAGCTGGCCCTTGTAGACGTCCTGCGAGGTGCGCGACACCTGCACCTTGTGCTTGACGATCAGTTCCTGCAGGTCCTTGGAGTACTGGTCGTGAGCCAGCGCCATGTTTGCCGAGGAGGCCGCCTCGGCCGCGTACTTCAGGATGGCCCTGAGGTCGGGCGCCAGCGCGTTGTACTTGTCCTTGTTGAAGATGATCTCGAAGAACTCCTGCGCCTGGTGGTACGAGCCCATCGAATAGTACTTGGCCACGTCCTGCGCGCCGAAGCGCATGTCGGCCGTCGGGTTGTTGAATTCGAACGCGTCGATCACGCCGCGCTGCATCGCCGGAACGATCTCGCCGCCCGGAAGCTGGGCCACGGCCATGCCCATTTCCTGCAGCAGGTCAGCCGCCAGGCCGATGGTGCGGTACTTGAAACCCTTGAGCGCCGCCGCCGTCTTGGGCGCAGGGTTCTTGAACCAGCCCAGCGGCTGCGAGGGCATCGGAAACGCGAAGAACCCGACCACGTTGAGGTTGAGCTTGGCCACCAGCTTGTCCCACAGCTGCTGGCCGCCGCCCTGATAGATCCAGGTCAGGCCCACTTCCGGGGTGGCGCCGCTCACCGGGCCGGTACCGAACAGCGACGCGACCTTGGACTTGCCGTACCAGTACCCCGACACGTGGTGGCCGCCGTCGAGCACACCCTTGCTCACCGCGTCCATGATCTCGAAGGTCTTGACCACCGCGCCGGTGGGCAGGTATTCGAGGCGCAGGCGACCCCCGGCCATCTCGTTGACCCGGGTCACGTATTGCTGGGCCATCTCGGTGAAAATTTCGTTCGGGCCCCAGGCGCCCTGCATCTTCAGGACCACGGGCGACTGGGCGACCGAAATCATCGGGAACGCCAGCGCGCCGGCGCCGGCGGTGGCGGCGGTCGCACCCGCCAGGAAGCGGCGACGTGCGGGTTTGCTATCGGCAGCCGATCGCGCGGCGGCCTGGACGGAAGTGTCGGTCATGACTGGTGTCTCCACTGTTCGTTTATGCACCGGCGGTTCCGCATGGTGCTCGACGGAATGCCCGGATGCGGGCAAGGGCTCGGGTTGAAATCGCAACGATGAGTGTAGCGGCGATGCAGCCCCCGGACAAGAAAAGTGGCCCCGCGTGCCGTCGTCCACCGGCCCCGAGGGCATCGGGCTTTCCCGGATTCCCGGCAGCCCGGATCGTCAGAAGAACCCGACGCCGACCTGGAACAGCTTCTCGACCTTCGGGATGATCCGCTTGTTCTCGACGAACACGATCACGTGGTCCTCGGCCAGGATCACCGTGTCGTGGTGCGCCATGACGACCTCGAAGCGCGGCGCATCGCGACGCCGCAGCGGCCCGAGCGGCCCGCCCTCGACCGAGCGGACGATCGCGCCGATGGTCGCGCCGCGCGGCAGGTCGACCTGCTCGATGCGCCGGCCCACCACCTTGGAGGACTTGGCGTCGCCGTGCGCGATCGCCTCGAGCGCCTCGGCCGCGCCGCGACGCAGCGAGTGCACCGCCACGACGTCGCCACGGCGCACGTGGGTGAGCAGCTTGCCGATGGTGGTCTGCGACGGCACGATCGCGATGTCGATCCGGTTGCCCTCGACCAGGTCGGCGTACGCCTGCCGGTTGATCAGTGCGATCGTGCGCCGCGCACCCATCCGCTTGGCGAGCATGCACGACATGATGTTGTTCTCGTCGTCGGAGGTCAGCGCGACGAACAGGTCCATCTCGGCGACCGCTTCGTCGGCGAGCAGGTCCTCGTCGGTCGAATCGCCGTTGAGCACAAGTGTCGACGCCGGCAACTGGCTGGCCAGGTAGTTGCAGCGGGTGCGGTTCGACTCGATGACCTTGACCTGGTACTGCGTGCCCAGCGCGCGCGCCAGCCGCAGGCCGATGTTGCCGCCGCCGGCGATCATCACGCGACGCACCGGCTCGTCCATCCGGCGCAGGTCGGACAACGCGGTGCGGATGTGCTCGGACGCAGCCAGCAGGAACACCTCGTCGCCCGCCTCGATCAGCGTGTCGCCGTCGGGACGGATCGAACGGTCGCTGCGGAACACCGCGACGACGCGCATGTCGATGTCCGGATGCGCGGCGCGCAGGTCGCGGATCGGCCGCGAGACCAGCGGGCCGCCGGCGTACGCGCGCACCGCGATCAGGCTCGCGCGGCCGTCGGCGAACTCGAGCACCTGCAGCGCCTCGGGGAACTCGATCAGCTTCCAGATGTAATCGGTCACCGTCTGCTCGGGACAGATCAGGTGGTCGACGTAGAAGCCGCCGTCGCCGGTGATCTCGGGGTGGTTCTGGAACTCGGGCGCGCGGATGCGCGCGATGCGGGTCGGCACGTTGAACAGGCGCGCTGCGATCTGGCAGGCGACCAGGTTGGTCTCGTCGCGCGCCGCGGTCGCGATCAGCATGTCCGCGTCTTCGGCGCCGGCCTGCTCGAGCACCGGCGGATGCGTGCCGTTGCCGGCGACCGTGCGCAGGTCGAGCTTGTCCTGCAGCAGCCCGAGTTGCACCACGTCGGTATCGACGACCGTGATGTCGTTGCGCTCGGAAACCAGGCTCTCTGCGACCGAGGCACCGACCCGGCCGGCGCCGAGGACGATGATCTTCAACTGCCCTGCTTGCGGTACGCGCCGCGCGACAGATCGATGCCGAGCTGCTTGAGCTTGCGGTAAAGGTGCGTGCGCTCCAGGCCGGTCTTCTCGGCCACGCGGGTCATGCTGCCGTGCTCGCGCGACAGGTGGTGCTCGAAGTAGGCGCGCTCGAACGCGTCGCGCGCCTCGCGCAGCGGCAGGTCGAGCGGCAGGTCGCGCAGTGCCACGCTCGCCGCGCCGCTCCCCGCGCCGTGCAGCGTCACCGTCGGCGTGCCGGTGATCGCCCCGAAGGTCAGCGGCTCGGTTGCGACCGTCCCGCTCGCCGGCCCGGGCACTGCGACGATCCCGGGTTGCAGCGGGCGTCCATGGGTCGCGCCGAGCGCCGGGATCGCGCCGACCGGCGCCGCGGCCTGGAAGGCCCCGCCCGCAGCGCGCACGTTCGCGGCCGCGGACGACGAGGCCGAAGCGTGCTCGGCGGCGCCGGGGCGCCCGCGCAACAAGCCGGCCTCGACCGCCTTCAACAGCTTCTGCAGCGTGATCGGCTTCTCGAGGAAGTCGAGCGCGCCGATGCGAGTGGCCTCGACCGCCGTATCGATCGTCGCGTGCCCCGACATCATGATGACCGGCATCGTCAGCTTGCCGCCGCTCGCCCATTCCTTGAGCAGCGTGACGCCGTCGGTGTAGGGCACCCAGATGTCGAGCAGCACCAGATCGAGGCGATTGGCTTCGCGCATCTGGCGCGCCTGCTGGGCGCTCTCGGCCAGCAGCACCGTGTGCCCTTCGTCGCCGAGGATCTCGGAGAGCAGTTCGCGGATGCCGATTTCGTCATCCACCACGAGGATTTCCGCCATGAGTTCCTGCGTAAAGTCTAGGTGTCTGTTGCGACCAGACGACGATTCTCCTCGTTTTTCGCCAGTTTGGTAAATAGCACGCAGATTTGCGCGCCGACCGGCTTGCCCGAGACGTCGCCCCAGTTGGAGACATCGATGCGCGCGCCGTGTTCGTCGACGATCTTCCTGACGATCGCCAGGCCGAGCCCGGTGCCGCGCGGCTTGTTCGTCACGTAGGGTTCGAACGCCCGCGCCAGCACCGCCGGCGCGAAGCCGCCGCCATTGTCGCGCACCATGACCCGGACCGCCCGCGCGCCGTCGGCGAGGATCGGCGCCTCGGTCGCGACCTCGATCTCGGGATGTTCGACGCGCTCGGTCGCCTCGACCGCGTTCTTGATCAGGTTGTGGATCAGCTGGCGCAGCTGGGTCCGGTCGCCGAGCACTTGCGGCAGCCCCGCGGCCAGCCGCGCGTGGATGGCGAAGCGCCCGCCGGCGGCGGTGTACAGGCGCAGCACGTCGTCGGTCAGTGCGTTGAGGTCGAGTGGCGCCAGCTGCGCGGCCGGCAGGCGGGCATAGTCGCGGAACTCGTCGACCATCAGCTTCAGCGCCGAGACCTGGTTGACGATGGTCTGCGAGTTCTTCGCGAGCAGCTCGGCCTCCGGGGTCGGAAGCTTGTCGGCCAGCTTGCGCTGCATGCGCTCGGCGGCCAGCTGGATCGGCGTGAGCGGGTTCTTGATCTCGTGGGCCAGCCGGCGCGCGACTTCGGCCCACGCGACCGCGCGCTGCGCCGAGATCACCTCGCTGATGTCGTCGAACACGATCACGTAGCCGACGCGCCGCTCGGGCAGGATCGAGCCGCGCGCGAGGATCGTCTGTTCGCCGCCCGAGCCGGGCCCCCCCGCCGAGCCCTCGCCGGCGGGCAGCGCGTCGCCGCTGGCGCCGGCCGTGTCGGTGGCGAGCGCGAAGCCCGGCGCCGGCGCCATGGCAGGCGGATTCACGTCTTGCGCGGCGAGTCGCGGCAGCACGAACTGCCGCTGCCAGCTCGCGGCGCCGGCCGCCGCCTGCTCGTTGAAGGCCGTGCGGATCTGTCCCGACACCGCCGCCAGCCGGGGCACGTCGGCGATCGCCTTGTCCAGGTGCTCGATCAGCGACAGGCCGAGGATGCGCTCGGCACCCGCGTTGGCCAGCGTGAGCCGGAAGTCGGAGTCGAGCACCAGCACGCCGGCGGTGAGGTTGGCCAGCACGCTCTCGAGGCGGGCGTTGACCCGCTCGAGCTCGCGCTGGTTGCGCTCGACCTGCATGCGCGCGTCCTCGAGCTGGCGCGTCATCATGTTGAACGACTGGGTCAGCAGGCCGAGCTCGTCGCGCCCCGAGTAGTCCTTCACCGGCCGGTAGTCCCCCTCGGCCACCGCGCGCGTGCCCGCGGCCAGCATCGACAGCGGCCCGGTCAGCCAGCCCGACAACAGGAACGACGCCGCCACCGCCGAGAACACGGTGAGCAGGAAGATCATCGTCAGCGTGATGGTGAAGATCCGGTTCAGTCCGCTGCGCGACAGCGACAGCTGCTGGAAATCGCGCCGCCCCTGCTCGACCGCCTCGGCGTTGTCGGTCATCGCCGACGGCACCGGCTGGACCAGCTGCAGGAAGCGGTTGTCGTCGGCGCGCTGCGCCTCCCAGTTGATCGCGATGATCACGCGCAGCTTCAGGCCGGTCGCCTCGCCCTCGGCGGCCTCGACGGCCGCGTACTGCCGGGTGATGCGCGCCTGCCGCAGCGCGCTCGACGGCGGCAGATCGGGTACCAGCCGCCCGTACTGGCTGCCGCTGGTGGTGATGATGCGCGTGGTGCCCGACGCGATCAGCGCCTCCTGCACGCCGACCTGGTCGCGCAGCCGGTTCAGCGCCACCGGCCATTCGGCCTGCGGGATTTCGGCCAGTTCGCCGGCCACGCCGCGCGCCTTCTGCGTCAGGTCGGTCAGCAGCGAGTCGAGCGCGGTGCGTCCGAGGTTGAGCCCCGATTCGAGCGCGCGCTCGACCGGCACCGCGAACCACGACTCGATCGATCGGCCGACGAACTGAACCGAGACCAGGTAGATCAGCGCGACCGGCAGCACGGTCATCAGCGTGAACGACACCGCCATGCGTGCCATCAGCCGGGTGCCGAACAATCCGCGCCGGTAGCGCATGACCAGCCGCCGCACCAGTTCGAGCACCAGCAGGAACAGGCCTGTCGCCATGCCGACGGTGAGCCAGAGCAGCATCGGGTACTGGCTCTCGAACAACTCCGTGTTCGCGCTCGCCACCGCCAGCAGCAGCAGCAGGACCACCGCCAGTACGACCGAACCGATCAGCGCAAACCGCAACAGCCGGCCTACCGCCCGTTTCTCGGGATCTGCGGCGTAAACGTGAATCGCTTCCATTCCGACTGCGGATTCCAGTCCCGGTTGGTAATCGCGTTGATCTGGAACGGTTTGGGCAACTGCGAGGTATCGAGCCGCAAGCGTACCTGAGCTTCGTATTCAGTCCCGGCCGACACGCGCGCCACGTCGACGACGCGCCACGTGCGCACACTGGCCATGGTACGCGTCGCTTCGTCGAGCGACTCGAAGTTCTGCGTCAGCCCGTCGAAACTGAGCCGGAATTGACGGGTCAGCGCGTGGTATCCGAGGCGGTAGACGATCGATCGTTCAGCCACCTGTGCGTCGAACCACCACCAGCGTGGACGGATCAGCTCGAACTCGAGCACGAAGTACAGCGGCACGCCGCGGCGCACCGCCTCCTCGAGCGAGCGCGTGAGCGGCACCTCGAAATCGGCCGACAGCAGCCAGCTGTCGCGCTCCGCATTCAGCTCGAGCCTGGGCGGTGC
>Ga0105106_10004093_pt1 | contig 10392 bp, 6 predicted proteins | sample PPLLaktember2015_5_FD_79109 | JGI IMG/M metagenome (GOLD analysis project Ga0105106, IMG submission 79109) | Freshwater sediment microbial communities from Prairie Pothole Lake near Jamestown, North Dakota, USA - PPLs Lake P8 Core (1) Depth... | ecosystem: Environmental > Aquatic > Freshwater >... | reverse complement strand
GGAGTGGTTGGCCCCGGTACGCGAGCTTACGGGCAAGATTGCCTGGTTGAATGCGCGCAAAGGCACTCTGCCCGCCGAAATGCGCATCGTGCTAGAACGCTCCGGCTTGATCGACCCGGAAGATATTGAAGAGTATATTATCCACGATGGTTACCAGGCGCTGGCGAAAGCGCTGACCGAAATGACCCCCAAAGCAGTCACCGCTGAGATTGAGCGCTCTGGTTTGCAGGGGCGCGGCGGCGCCGGTTTCCCGGTCGGTCGCAAATGGAGCTTTGTCGCCGGTACACAGAGCGACCAGAAATACGTCGTCTGTAACGCTGATGAAAGCGAGCCCGGCACTTTCAAAGACCGGGTGATCCTGGAAAGCGATCCACATTCCATCATTGAAGCCATGATCATTGCCGGTTATGCAGTCGGCGCCAGCGAAGGATATATATATATCCGCGGTGAATACCTGCTCGCCCAACAGCGCTTCTCCCACGCCATTGAGCAAGCCCAGGCGATGGGCTTAGTGGGCGAGAATATTTTTAACAGCGGGTTTAACTTCCACATCCACATGCATAGCGGGGCAGGCGCCTACATTTGTGGAGAAGAAACCGCACTGATTGAATCGATAGAAGGCAAACGCGGCGAACCGCGCTCGCGGCCGCCCTATCCCACCACGCACGGCTTGTGGGGCAAACCCACCCTGGTCAATAATGTCGAGACATTGGCCAATATTCCCCCCATTTTGCGCCATGGCGCTGAGTGGTTCCAAAAGATTGGCACCCCCAGCAGCCCAGGCACCAAGGTGTATACCATCCTGGGAAATGTCAATGTCACCGGCTTGATTGAAGTGCCCATGGGCATCACCCTGCGTGAGGTAATCAGTATTTACGCCAAAGGCATAAAGAATGGCAAGAACTTCAAGCTGGCTCAAACGGGCGGGTCCAGCGGCTCGATTATCCCCTCCGTTCTGCAGGATACCCCGATGGATTTCGAAGGCTTTCGTAAGGCAGGGGTTTCCCTCGGCTCAGGCGCTCTGCTGATCGCCGACGAGGACACCTGTGTGGTTGACTTAGCAAAAACCCTGATGAAATTCTTCGAGTTTGAGAGCTGCGGCAAATGCACCCCCTGCCGCATCGGCACCCACCAGGCGCATGACATTCTGGTCGCGATCACCGAAGGCCGCGGACAGCTCTCCGACCTGGACGAATTGCTGCACCTGGCGGAAGGCATGCGTGACCTGTCTAACTGCGGCCTGGGACAAACGGCTGGGGTACCAATTTTCGATACGCTTAAATATTTCCGTGCAGAAGTTGAAGCGCATATCCGTCTGGGTCTCTGCCCGACCGGGGTTTGCCCCATGCAGCCCGAAACCATCTCGGCTGAACCAGAGCTGGTTGCTCAATAAAAAAAGATCGCAGATCTGTGAAAAAGGAATTAACTATGGTCAAACTAACCATCAACGGTAAAGAAATAGAGGTCAAAGAAGGTACCACTGTGCTGCGAGCAGCAGAACAAGCTGGCATCACCATCCCTACCTTGTGCGATCACAAAGACCTGACGCCTTATGGCGGCTGTCGCCTGTGCGTGGTGGAAGTGCAGGGCTTTCGTGGACCAACCGCCTCCTGTACGCTGCCAGTCAACCAGGGTATGGTAGTCACCACCGAAAGCCCGGCGCTGCATAAATCCCGCACGACCATCCTGGAACTGATCCTGTCTAATTATTACGACGCCGGCTACGAAGATAATCTGGGTGAGAGCGAGCTGGCGCACTGGGTAAATGCCTACGGCATCGACGCCAAGAAAGTGATGGCAGCTACGCCGCGCTTCGAGGTGAATAGCGATGCGAACCCGTTTGTTTGGGTCGACATGAATAAGTGCATCCTTTGCACGCGCTGTATTCGCGCCTGTGCAGATGTCCAGGGGCGCTTCGTGTGGAGCCTGGCAGAGCGTGGCTTCAACACGCGCGTGGTGGCCGGCGCGGACACCGACATGTTGGATGCGCGCTGTGAATCCTGCGGCGCCTGTGTGGCCTACTGCCCAACCGGTGCATTGAACAACAAGATGTCGATCTTGGCTGGTGAGGCTGATCGCAAAGTCACCACTACCTGCACTTACTGTGGTGTGGGCTGCCAGTTAGACCTGAATGTCAAAGATAATCAAATTATTCGGGTTACCTCCAGCCACGATGCGGCGGTCAATGGGATGCACATGTGCGTCAAAGGCCGCTATGGCTATGATTTCGTGCACCATGCAGACCGGCTGACCCAGCCCAGAGTGCGCAAGTACTTGCTCGAAGGCGATGGCTCACGCCCGGCTGGCAAGGAGCGTGGCGAATGGGTTACGGTGGACTGGGATACGGCGTTGGATATCACCGCCCGCAAGCTGGCTGGTTATCGCGACACCTATGGACCGCGCAGCGTTGGCGTGATGACCTCCGCCAAATGCCTGAATGAAGAAAACTACCTGATGAATAAGTTTGCCCGCCAGGTGGTCGGGACGAACTCGATTGACCACTGCGCCCGTCTTTGACACTCCAGCACCGTGGTCGGTCTGGCCACTTCCTTTGGATCAGGCGCTATGTCCAATTCCATGGACGATGTCGCTCAGTTCGCTCAATCAATGCTGATCATCGGCTCCAATACCACCGAACAGCATCCTGTCTTCGGCGCAAAAATTCGCCAGGCAGTACTCAAGCGCGGGGTTAAACTGGTCGTAGCTGATCCTCGTAAAATTGATATCACCGAATTCGCCACCTTGCACATACGCCAGCGCCCCGGCACAGACGTAGCATTGATCAATGGCCTGATGCACATCATCCTCGAAAAAGGCTGGGAAGATACAGACTATATCGCCCAGCGCACCGAGGGCTTTGAAGAATTCAAAGCCACCATCGACAAGTACCCACCCGAGGTCGTTTCCCAGATTACGCGTGTACCGGTTGACAAGCTTTATGAGGCAGCCGAGATCCTGGCGAACAACCATCCCATGGCGGTTATGTGGGCTATGGGCATCACCCAGCACATCACCGGTGTGCGCAATGTGATGGACCTGGCGAACCTGCAAATGCTGCTGGGCAATATGGGCATCTCAGGCGGCGGCGTCAATCCTCTGCGCGGCCAGAATAACGTCCAGGGCGCCTGTGATATGGGTGGTTTGCCGAATGTATACCCCGGTTATCAGGCCGTAACGACTGAGGCAGCCAGGGCTAAATTCGAAACTGCCTGGGGCGTGCAATTAGACGACAAAGTTGGCCTGACGGTAACCGAGATGGTTCCAATGGCTGGCGAAGGCAAAGTCAAGGCCCTGTACATCCTGGGCGAAGATCCGGTCATGAGCGACCCGGATACCGCTCATATCCGCCACTGTCTGGATACCTGTGATTTCATCGTCCTGCAAGAGATCTTCCCCTCTGAGACGTATGCCTATGCCGATGTCGTACTCCCCGGGGTTAGCTTTGTCGAGAAAACCGGGACTTTCACCAATACAGAGCGTCGCGTTCAATTAGTGCGCCAGGCTATCGAGCCGCTTGGCGAGGCTCGCCCAGACTGGCTGATCACCGCCGATCTGGCCCGGCGTATGCTGAAGCTCGGCTCCCGCCAGGCCCAGGGCGGCACACATGCCGGTTGGGAATACGCCAGCTCATCCGAGATCATGGATGAGGTCAACGCCCTCACCCCCAGCTATGCCGGCGTGACGCATGCGCGCCTGGATCGAGGCGACCAGCTCCAGTGGCCGGTTAAAGACCTTGAACATCCCGGCACGCCTATCTTGCATGTCGGTCAGTTTGCGCGCGGTCTGGGTAAATTTATGGCCATCGATCATGTGCCACCGGCTGAGATGCCCGACGACGAATACCCAGTCCTGCTCAGCACCGGTCGGGTGCTGTATCACTGGCACGGCGGGCAGATGACGCGCCGCGCGGAAGGTCTGATGGAGGTCTACGGCCAGTCGCTGATCGAAGTTAACCCGATGGATGCTGAGCGCCTGGGCTTGAATGGCAGCAAACGTGTGCGGGTCACTTCCCGGCGCGGCAGCATCGAAGCGGAAGCCTGGGTAACCGACCGGGTTCCGCCGGGCATGATCTTTGCCAATTTCCACTTCCCGGAATCCCCGGCCAACGAGCTGACCATCGCGGCACTCGATCCTGTGGCTAAGATCCCCGAATATAAAGTATGCGCTGTGCGTGTAGAAGCAGCATAGGAAAACCCCCATTAACCGGATCAGGCTCAGCGCCTGGTCCGGTTTATTTACTGGCTGGTACACAGACAAGGAGCCTGATATGGACATTCGCAAAATTTATGAATATGCACTGCAACGCGAGCACGAAGGCAAAAAGTTTTTCGAAGACAATGCCCACCGCCTATCGCACGCTTCCGCCGTAGAAGCATTTCTGACCCTGGCGCAGGAAGAACAAAAACATATCGAATTTATCGAAACCTTGCTCAAAGCCCTGGACGAGGGCCAACCGACCCCTGTTAGCGTGGTGGAGGAATTACAACGCAGCAGTTTTTTTGCCGATCGAGCCATGAGCGAAAATATCTCCCAGACGACACTGGAAGCGATGGTGCCCGATCTACCCGTTTTGCGTATGGCTTACCTGATCGAACGCGATTTTTCTGAATTCTACGAAAACAGCTCGGCGCGTGCGGAAGGCCCCGCTAAAGATATCCTGGCGATGCTCGCCCAGTGGGAACGCAGCCACGAGCGCCTGTTCAAGTATTTACACGACCAGGCCTTCGCCGAATACGCCCAAATGCCCTGGGGCGGTTGATATACTCTTACTACGGGAACTTCTCGAACCGGACAGCAGATGGATCACTGTCCGGTTTTGTTTACAATCCGTAAGCCTTGCCTGATGGGTTTTGGATTATACTATTCCATAGTTGCTCTGCCTATTTCTGCAGAAGCGCCAGATCTGGAGGGCTATATGACCAGAAGGCTGCTCAATATTGCATTGATTTGTACGCTCCTGCTCCTTCTGCTCAGCTCGTGCAAAGCAGACACCAATAACCCAGTTGTCACTACAGTAGATGTGCAGAGTGCCACCCATACTGCTGAAGCTTACCTATCCGATCTGGCAGCGCTGGCGGCAACTGCTGCCAGCCGCCCAGGGCCTGGCATTTCAATTTTTACACCCACCCCAACCGCGCCTCTCCCCCCCACAGAGATCCCGCCACTCCCCGGAATTGCGGTTGATCCGAGCACGCCGGTTCCCAGCGCTTCAGCAGTCCCACCCACTGAGGCCATTCAAGCCCCAGCCGCAGATTTACAACCCAGCCGCTTTGCCAGTTGCAATCGTGTGGAGTTTGTGCGTGATGTATCCACACCCGATAACAGCGTAATCCCGCCGGGCAGTCCATTCGAAAAGACCTGGCGTTTGCAGAACGCAGGCACCTGCACCTGGACCCCCGATTACCAGTTAGTGTTTGTGGATGGCGCACAAATGCAAGGCCAGACCATCGCGCTTCCGCAGCGCGTAAAACCCGGTGAACAGGTTAATCTAACAATTTCACTGGTTGCACCGCAGGAAGCCGGCACGCACCATGGCTTGTGGATGTTGCTCGGGCCCAGAGGTAGATTTGGACTGGGACAGAACGCGCAGAATCCATTTTGGGTGAAGATCAAAGTTCCTGCGCTCGCTTCCCAGCCCGCTATCCTGAACCTGGCGCAGGATTTCTGCACGGCGCAATGGCAGACCAATCAAGGCCCGCTGGATTGTCCCGGAGATAGTAACTCGCCGGGTGGGTTCGCGCTGACACTCACCAGCCCGCGCCTGGAAAGTCGAAACGAGAACGAAATCGCCCTGTATACCCATCCTCCCCTGGCGGAGGGGAGCTGGATATCCGGCACTTATCCGGCTTTCGTCGTCCAGACTGGCGACCGATTCTTAGCGGACGTTGGCTGCCTGGCAGATTTCACCGGCTGCCAGGTAGAATTTATGCTTGGTTATATCGCTGAAGGAGCAGAACCCATCCTGCTCGGCCAGTGGCCGGAGGTATATGACCAAAGCATCACACGCCTGGAGGTGGACCTATCCAGCCTGGCAGGACAGTCAGTCCAGTTGATCCTGGCGGTGCGCTCGCAAGGAGATGCAGGCCAGGCCGGCGCATTCTGGCTGGTGCCGCATATATCACGCCAGCCATAAATCAGCAGCAGATCGACTCAGATGCATGAGGTACGCTCAAGATGGTATTCAGGCAAACCAGAAAACAAACCGTGGTTATCCCAAAGCCAGGTACAACAAGACCGGCTTTCTGGCTTTTAAGCCTTATTTTCATCCTGACTGCATGCACGACCACCACCGAAACACCTCAGCCTGCAACCGTTGATCCAGGTCCGTTTTATACCCAAGCTGCTCAGACCATGGCAGCCGATTTAACCTCCCAGGCGCCTGCACAGACCCCTACCAGCTTGCCAAGCCAGACCCCACCTCCACCCACGCTTACTCCAACCTCTACCGTCTCACCTACAACCACCCTCAGCGCGTCTCCGCCTGCCACACACACCAGCATCCCTTTACCGACGGAGACGCCTATTCCTTGCAACCGGGCAGAGTTCTTAGGCGATCTATCCACCACGATCGGCACAACTTTCTATCCCGGTCAGGAATTTGTGAGGTCCTGGTTGGTTCACAATTCTGGTCGCTGCACCTGGAATCCGGATTACAGAATCCAGTTCGTTAGCGGTGATCCGATGGGTTACACAGCGCCATTTTCATTCACAAATTTCGTCCTCCCGGATGAATCAACTGTATTGAATGTCATTCTGACCGCCCCTTCGTTTTCCGGCATCCATCGCAGCGGCTGGCTGCTACGCAGTGATCGTGGGGAATTATTCGGCATCGGTCCGAGCGGCGAAGAACCCCTGTGGATCGAAATCCAGGTCGTCGAACCACCTGCCTCATATTATGATAATTTTGCCAGCAGCTATTGTGCAGCAAGCTGGGAAAACGAATCCGGCAGCCTGCCTTGCCCAGGAAACACATCCAGCTTTAATGGCTTCGTGATGCGCCTGGAAAGCGCTGATCTGGAAAACCGACGTGAAGACGAGCCTCTGATCTGGACCCAACCCAGCACAAACACAAATAGCTGGATTAGAGGTATCTTCCCGGCCATTCGCATCGAGGACGATGACTTCTTCCTGGCGGATATCGGCTGTCTGGCGGGTTATCCGGATTGTGACGTGGTCTTTCAGCTAAATTATCGCATTCCGGGAGGCGTTATCACTAACCTGGGCGAATGGCGCGAGGTCTCTGATGGGGACATCACGCGCGTCAATATTGACCTCTCCAATCTGGCCGGCCGGTCTGTAGAGCTGATCTTGACCACGCTTTCGAACGGTTCCTCCACTGACGATGCAGCTTTTTGGCTCATGCCACGCATCGAGAATCGCTGAGCCGGTGTTCTGTTCTGGAACTAATCAATCTTGCACTTCGTCTATTGCGGGTAAGCCATGAATCAATTTGGGCTACGATTACAGAGGAGAATAACGATGAACAGGCGATTGTTTCCGTTTTTGATTGCCTTAACCATGCTCGTCCTGGTACAACTGGCGTGTAACCGTCCTGGTCCAGGCACGCCCACCCAAAGTTCGTTAAATATCATCGAGACGTCCGCTGCTGAGACCGTCACGGCGCGCCTCACCGAGGTCGCTGCGCCGGTCCAGCCGACTGCTACCAGCCAAGGATCTATCCCCACCGGCGTCACACCTTTGCCACAGGCTGCCACCGCCACCCAGATGCCCACCGGCTTACCAGCGCCCACCAATACCAATCTAGCACCGACGGCTACTCGCATCCCCCCCACACCCACACCAATCCCATGCCTTCAAGCGCAATTCGTGAATGATGTAACCATTCCCGATAACACCGAACTGCAGCCCGGGCAGTCCTTCACCAAAACCTGGCGCTTGAAAAATATCGGTTCCTGCGCCTGGACAACCGCTTATTCACTGGTCTTCCTGGATGGCGATGCCATGGGCGGCAGCAGCGTGCCGCTGCCCAAGAACGTGCAACCTGGAGAAAACGTCGATGTCTCGGTCAATCTGGTCGCCCCCACCACTGTAGGCACTTACAAAGGTAACTGGATGCTGCGCAACGCCGACGGGCGCTTCGGTATCGGCGTTAATGCGGACAAGCCATTCTGGGTGCAGATCAAGGTCGTTCAGGCTACCAGCGGTATTGTCTATAATTTTGCCACCAATTACTGCCAGGCGGATTGGTCCAGCGGAGACGGCGATCTGGATTGTCCAGGTAACAGCTCGGACAATGAAGGCTTTGTCATCCGGTTGGATGAACCCGACATGGAGCACCGCCAGGAAAACGAACCCGGCATCTGGATGCACCCGGAATCGATTAATGATGGCTATGTGCGCGGTATCTTCCCGGCCTTCCGCATGCAGGATGACGACCGCTTCCGCGCAGATATCGGCTGTCTGGATGACAGCGATAATTGCGATGTGATCTTCGAGCTGGCTTACCGCATCGGTGGCGGCGCGCCAGACAAGATTGGAGAATGGCGAGAATTATCCGACAACGCCATCACGCGCATCGATATGGATTTGAGCGGTCTGGCTGGCCACGATGTCGAATTCATCCTGACCGTGCGTGCCAATGGCAGCCCGACAGATGATGATGCCTTCTGGTTGATGCCCCAGATTTACCGGCCGAATGATTGACCTTGCCTGATTGATATACCTTGTTCTACCAACCAGGTCTGCAAAGAAGCTCTGTTTGCGGACCTGGTTGTATTTCACTGCCTTGATCCATCCAGGCGAAATTTCGTCTTCAATAGCGTTTTATTCACCTGTATAATAATAGCTGGGCACAAACCCAGGGGAAATCAAATTTTCACTACCCGGTACTGGATAACCTGAATCCATTCAGTACAAAGAATCCTACATTCTTAAGAGGCGACCTGTGTGCGGTATTTTTGGAATCATCACAAAAGAAGAACAAACTCTCGGACCTACATTAATTGATGCAGGGCGACGCTTATCCTATCGAGGCTATGATTCGGTGGGCTGCGCCACCATCTCCCAAAATGGGCGCATCGATCTACGCAAAGACGTTGGCAAAGTCGATGAAGTCGCTAGCAGGCTGGGTTTTGCGGAAATGGTGGGTCAGCGCGGCATCCTGCAGCTGCGCTGGGCGACCTTTGGCGAGCCTTCCCAAATTAACGCCCAACCTCATCTGGATTCGGATGGCGATCTGGTCGGCGCGCACAATGGCAATGTGGTCAACAATGTCGAGCTGCGCCAGGAATTTATCAATGAGGGGATGTTGGTGCGCTCCTCTAATGATGGCGAATCCTGCGTGCACGCGGTCGAGCGATATATCAACCGGGGTTATGACTTCATCCAGGCAATTGGCTGCGCATATCAGGATTTACAGGGCGATTATGCCTTTGTGATTGGCCGTGCGGGCGAAGAAAAGCTATACGCTCTCAAGAAGGGTTCGGGGTTGGTCGTCGGTCTGGCAGAAAATGCCACCTGTGTCTCCTCGGACCTGCCTTCAATCTTACCGCTTACCCGCACGATCTTACGCGTCTACGACGGTGAGATCGTGGTCCTTTTCCCGGATCACGCTGAACTGTACCGGGTGGAGGATGGGTCCCGCATCGAGCGCGCCCCAGAAGTCGTTAAAGAGAGCATGGAGGCTGCTCAAAAAGGCGGCTATGACCACTTCATGTTGAAAGAAATCCACGAACAGCCGGCTGTCGCACGCGAGCTTCTCCATCTGCTGGACGCTTCATCTGAGGTGGACGCCCTAGTAGAAAGTTTGAAGCAGGCGCGCCATATCTATCTGATCGGATGCGGTACCAGCTACCACGCCTGTCTGCTGGGTTCCATCTACCTGGCGCGCCTGGCAGGGCGCGCCGCTACTCCCGTCTTAGCGCCTCAATTTATCGCCCAATATGCCCCAGCAGTAAGCGTACTGGATGCAGGCATCTTTGTCAGCCAGAGCGGTGAAACCAAAGATGTGTTGAATGCCATTGAAGCTGCTCGACAGCACGGTATGAGCGTGCAAGGCCTGGTCAATGTGGTCGGCTCCACCTTAATGCAGGTGAGCGAACACCACCTACCCCTGGGCTGTGGTTATGAGATCAGCGTGCCCGCCACCAAAACATTCACCAACCAATGCCTGGCATTTCTATACCTGGCGATGCGTTTGGGCGGAAAAGATACATCAGCCCTGTCAGAAATTCCCGCCTTGATCGAGAAGACCATCACCGGTAGCGACGCAGCCATTCAGGAGCTGGCCCCCACGCTTGCGAATTGGGATGACCTGTACTGCCTGGGCTATGGTCTGACCTACCCGATTGCCCTGGAAGGCGCCTTAAAGCTCAAAGAGATCACCTATGCGCATTGCGAAGGGATGCTTTCGACGGAATTTAAGCATGGTCC
>Ga0105106_10004090_pt1 | contig 10395 bp, 7 predicted proteins | sample PPLLaktember2015_5_FD_79109 | JGI IMG/M metagenome (GOLD analysis project Ga0105106, IMG submission 79109) | Freshwater sediment microbial communities from Prairie Pothole Lake near Jamestown, North Dakota, USA - PPLs Lake P8 Core (1) Depth... | ecosystem: Environmental > Aquatic > Freshwater >... | reverse complement strand
CCGTAGGCAGCGTACCCTTTCGGGTACCCTGACAATCTCATGTAACCTGAAACTATGAGATTGCTTCGTCGCTTTGCTCCTCGCAATGACACTTGTTATTTCATTTCTTTCAAAATTTCTTCCGCACGATCAATTCTTACTGTCTTTTCTGCCACCATTTGCGCAGCGACCTTTTCGATCAGCTCACCGATTGCCCCGGCAGCGATGGCGACCTGCCTCGCGTGCAGGGACATGTGTCCGCGCTGGATGCCTTCGGTGGCCAGGGCGCGCAGGGCGGCCAGGTTTTGTGCCAACCCGACCGAGACGATGATCTCGGCCAGTTCGGAGGCGGTTTTGACGCCCATCAGTTTGACGGCGGCCTGCGCGGCGGGATGTACCTTGGTCGCGCCGCCGACGATGCCGACGGCCATGGGCATTTCCAGCGTGCCGATAAGATTGCCGTCTTTGTCCTTACCCCAGGTGGAGAGCGAGGTATATTTGCCGGAACGCGCCGCATAGGCATGCGCGCCGGCTTCGATGGCGCGCCAATCGTTACCCGTGGCAATAACGACCGCATCGACCCCGTTCATGATGCCTTTGTTGTGAGTGGCGGCGCGGTAGGGATCGGAGGCGGCGAAGGCGTAAGCTTCGATGATGCCGTCACGCACCTGTTCGCCAGCGTATTGACGGGTTACCAACCCGTCACCACTTTCAAAGGCCAAGTCTTCGACAGGAATAGTACAGCGCGCGCGGGCCAGGCGGCGGTCTGCTAGATTAGAGAGGATGCGCAGATGCACACGCCCGCCGGTGATGGCTTCGATGCGCGGCGCAAGCCGTTCGCAGGCCGTATTAACCGCGTTGGCGCCCATCGCATCGCGCACATCGTAGATCAAGTGGACAACCAGGAACGGGCCGATAGGAGAGTCTTCGATGATGCGCACTTCTAGGTCACGCGCACCGCCGCCGAATTTTTTCAGGATGGGGTCGATGGTGTCGGCTTCTTCGAGTAGTTCCTTCTTGTGCTCGTAAATTTTCAGGCGAGCGGAGGCGACATCGTCCACGTCCAACACCTGCATCTGGCCGATCATCTCCGGGGCGGAAGTAGTAGCCTGGAAACCGCCGCCTGCGCGAATCAACTTGGCCATGAAAGATGCGCCCGCCACGACGGAGGGTTCTTCGATGGCAAATGGGACGAGCACGTCCCTGCCGTTGACCTGGAAGTTGAGCCCAATGCCAAGTGGCAGGCTGTGCATGCCGATCACGTTTTCGATCATGTGGTCGGCGGCTTCGGGGCTGAGTCCGCCGTCTGTAAACGGGAGCAGGTCCTCGGGAGTCAGAGGCGAGGCGTCCGCAATTTTGACGCGGCGCTCATCGATCGTCAAGTTGTAAAAGCCGGAGATGCGTGAATTCGTCATGTATCTTTCCTCAAAAAAGAGACGGGGATTGCCCGTCATCCTTCAACTTACAATTTTATTGGGGATACCTGCCAAAACCTATCAAACTCCAGAAATTTGGATATAATAGTCCTAATAGAGGTGAATTTAGATGCTTTTGACGCGTGAGGAGCTAAGGGAACGCCTGATTGCGTTGTACCAGGCGAGCCTAGAGTTGGTTAAGGATGTCTCACTGGAGACGCTGTTGGAACGCATCGCAAGTGTGGCCTGTGAACAGGCCGAAGCTCGTTATGCTGCGTTAGGGGTGTTGGATAATGAGGGGAAACTCGAAAAGTTCATTTCTGTTGGAATGACAGACGCTGAGGTGAAGCGTATTGCGCATCCGCCGGTGGGGAAGGGTTTAATCGGCGAGTTGATGAATACAAAGGAGCCGTTACGTGTGCCGGTAATTGAAGAGCACCCGCGCAGTTCCGGTTTCCCGGTTCATCACCCCCAGATGACATCATTTTTAGGCGTGCCCATACGTACGGGCGAGCGGCAGTTGGGGCAGATCTACCTGACCGATAAAATCGACGCGGCAGGATTCAATGAGGATGATGAGAAAATCATCCAGATGTTGGCTGCCTATGCTGCCGCAGCGATCCAGAACGCGAGGCTGTATCAGCATCTCAAGGAGCGTGATGTTGCCCTGACGCGTCGTAGCGAAGACCTGACCTTGATGAATGATTTTGCGTCTACGCTGACAGGTTCGCTTGAATTAGATGAAATTTTGAATAAAACCCTGGCCCTGGTGATGAACTATATGAAGGTGGAGGCCGGGGAAATTTTTTTACTGGAAGACGATCGTAAGACGTTGCGCCTGGTTCTGCACCGCGGGCAGGCTGCCGAGGCATTCTGGACGCGTACGCACTTTAAGATAAACGATGGTTTTGTAGGTATCGTTGCCAAGAACCGAGAGCCGCTTATCAGTCATGATCTGACGAAGGACTTGCGTTTTGTGCGTGAGGCTGTGGTGAAGGCCGGATTCCAACAGATTGCGTGTATCCCTTTGGAAACCAGTGAGAATTTAGTGGGCGTGTTAAGCGTAGCCACGCGCAACAAAAATCCCATTGATGAACGTGATATCCGCTTGCTGACGGCAGTAGCGAACTGGGCGGCATTGGCAATCGAAAATGCTCGTCTGCATCAAAACGCGCGTCGCCTGGCGGTGTTAGAAGAGCGCGAACGCATCGGCATGGATTTGCACGATGGCATCATCCAGTCCATTTTTGGGGTAGGGCTATCGCTGGAGAATATCTCGCACCTGGTCAAAGAAAACCCACAGAAAGCCCAGGAAGGCATCAAGCATGCCATTGGCGATTTGAATCAAACTATCCGCGATTTGCGCGCTTACATTCTTGATTTGCGTCCACGCCAGTTTAACGGCGAAGATCTGATGGATGGACTGCGGCGGCTCGTCAGCGAATATCGCGCACATACGCTGGCGGAAGCAGTGCTCACCGGTCCGAAAGAGCCGCTGGGTGATTTGCCGCAAAGTCATGCGCTGGCGTTGTTCCATATTTGCCAGGAAGCACTGGCAAATGCGGCCAAGCATGCCGCTGCAAATCACTTGGAAGTAAGCGTGTGGGTGACCAGCGAACGGGTTCTCATGGAAGTACGTGATAACGGCCGGGGATTTGAGATGGCGAACATGAATACATCTCTTGGCCATGGCCTGGCGAATATGCAGACACGGGCGCGTAATGTGGGTGGTGAGGTAGATATTTCTTCCACGCGTAATGAGGGCACCACGGTCTTGGCCTGGGCGCCACGCAGTTCTGCGTCTTAATATGTTGTTAATATTTCGAATCTTGAAATTGAGTCCCAGGATTTTGCGTTTCACGTCTGGTTGATACTGAAGAGTCAACCGAATCCCTTTTTAAGGCATATATACGGACACATGGGTAAATTTGAATAAAAACCCCATATGTAGGGGTGTTGGTTTTGGCCAATAGCTTTTTTGGCTGAAACAAGTGTTCTGAATAGAAAAATGAGTGGTAGCCTGTACAAAATGATTCTTTAAGGTTTGTTCACCTTAAAAAAACAGAAGTTTTTAGGGTTTCGTAGGGCATACGTGTTGGTATCATGCCTCCTTTTCTGCTAGAATGTGTGCACGCTGAAACTGTGGATGGGGTTTCTGCCTTTGCCCCAAGCCCCTGTAAGATCGAACACCAAGTGCATATACCTCACTGAACCGCTAAGTCCGTGGCGGGTTAGTTCTCCATACCCTAAAACCGTTGATGAGGGAGCAGTTATGAACGTAGAACAGGCATGGCAATCTGTATTAGGACAACTTCAGATGGAGATGCCCCGAGCGTCATTTGATACATGGGTACGCGATACTCGTCCAATAAAGCATAATAATGGTGAGCTAACCATCAGTGTGCGCAATGCGTATGCTCGCGATTGGTTGGAGAGCCGCCTTGCCAGCACAGTCAACCGCCTATTGATTGGTATAATGGATTCGAACGTCTCGGTCAAATTTATCGTCGCACAAAATGATGATGAAATGTCCCAGTCTGTTGAATCGGTAGAACATAGCGATGATGATACCCCCGTGTCTCTTCAGCGAAATTTAACACTAAACCCCCGCTATACATTTGAAAACTTCGTTGTCGGCTCTGGCAATCGCCTGGCGCATGCCGCCTGCCTGGCAGTGGCTGAGAAACCGGCTCGCGCCTACAATCCACTGTTCCTGTATGGGGGCGTTGGGCTTGGGAAAACGCATTTATTACATGCCATTGGGAATGCCTGTCACGCGCGCGGGTTGAGCGTGCTTTATGTTTCTTCGGAAGAGTTCACCAATGATATGATCAATGCCATCCGCACGCACACCACCCAGGCCTTCCGGGATAAATATCGCTCCATCGATGTCTTATTGGTGGATGACATTCAATTTATTGCTGGCAAAGAGTCCACCCAGGAAGAATTTTTCCATACCTTCAATACCCTGCATGGACAGGATAAGCAAATCATCGTTTCGTCCGACCGCCCGCCCAAGTCACTGGTCACGCTGGAGGAACGCCTGCGCTCGCGCTTCGAATGGGGCCTGACCGCTGACATCCAGCCGCCTGACCTGGAGACCCGCCTGGCGATTCTACGCCACAAGGCCGAGCGGACGGGCCGTTTCATCCCGGATGAGATCCTGGAGACGATTGCGCGACGGGTACAGTCCAACATCCGCGAACTGGAAGGCGCCCTCAACCGCATCCTGGCCTTTGCTGACTTGAGCGGTTCGTCCCTGACCCCCAACCTGGTGGACGTTGCCCTGTCTGACCTGTTGCCCCAGCGGGGTGACCTCGAACCGCAAAAAGTAGTGGACCTGGTTGCCCATTACTTCAACCTGTCAGCCGAAAAGCTGCTTGGGCGTGACCGCTCGCGCAGTGTGGCTTTACCGCGCCAGATCGCGATGTACCTGTTGCGGGAAGAAGCCAATGTGTCCCTGCCGCAAATCGGCGAGGTGCTGGGTGGCCGTGATCATACGACCGTGATGTATGCCATCGCGAAAATTTCAAAGGAAATCAAAGGCGACTCCGGTTCCAAAGTTGGCCGGGATGTCATGAAGCTAAAGGAGCAACTCTATCAGCAGGCCCAGTCCGTTATGTAACCGTGAATAACGGGAGCAGGCCTGAGATCCCCGGACGTTGCGCCGGGGATTTTTTATTTCCTGCTTGACAAGTCTCCTTATCTGTATTTCAATAGTCAACAGTTCACGAAATAGCTGGTAGAAGCCCGAATTTAGGGTGCGGAGCGGGCGTACGCCTGCTCCGCACCCTAAATTCGGGTATTCTTTCAACTTTCGTGATGTACTGATAGCTGCTGGAGCTTACATGATCCCTGGGTTAGATGGTTTGCGTGCCATCGCGTTCCTTCTGGTGTTTGGAATTCATACGGAATATCTGGGTTTCGGCTGGACGGGAGTCCAGCTCTTTTTCGTCCTTTCCGGGTTTCTGATCACAGGCATTTTGCTGGATATGAAAGCCAGCCTGCCTTCCAGGGATTATTTTGTGAAATTCTACGGGCGGCGTTTCTTGCGAATTTTCCCACTCTATTATTTTTATCTATTTGCGATGTGGGGATTAACCTCATGGTTGTATACCCTGCCATATCGCAAAAATTACATGAAACTCTTTCAGTCGCAATTGCCCTTTGCCCTGGCGTATGTCTATAATTTCTTCTATGGCAGTTCCGTATTTGAGCATCAGAAATTTGTGGAGCATTTCTGGTCGCTTTCGGTGGAAGAGCAATTTTATATATTTTGGCCTATGCTGCTCTTTCTGGTGCCTGAAAAATATCTTAAAAAGTTATTTTTATCGTTTATTGCCTTAGGTCCGGTTTTGCGGGTGGCGCTTTTTTTTGCATATAAGTTCCACCTGGTATGGTGGTTTCGGAATGAGGCTGTGTGGGGATTATATGCTTTCCCTTTCAGTCATATTGATGCATTTGCCTTCGGCGCCTACATTTCACGTTATCCCATCCCAAAAGCAAAACAACAGTTCTTTGCACTCTTGGTTGCAGTTCCTGTTATTGGGTTTGTAGCGCAATATGCGGTTACAGGCAGTTTCGGCATGTGGCAGGATTTGGGGTATCCCTTTTCGATGTCCAACGCCTATCAATTTATTTGGGGTTACTCTATTTTGAACTATTGGTTTGCGGTGACAATCTTTGCGGTGGCTAAAGACGGTCTCTTCAATCGCGTCTTAGATACGAAGGTTTTAAAATACCTGGGCAAGATTTCGTATGGCCTGTATGTGTATCACCTGGCTATCATCTGGTTTGTTGGCCGGATTCGCGATTGGTGGCCGATTTTTGAAGAACCAGTTGCCAAACTGCTTACAGCTGTAATTTCTTTACCCCTTACTGTTGTGGTTGCGAGTTTGAGCTATTTTCTTATGGAGAAACCTCTCCTGAATTTGAAAGACAGGTTCTTTGCACTCAAGCTGTCGGAGGCCGAGGGGACGGTTTCTGTCAAAAAAGCATTGCCCGGGTAGACCATTTAAAAAAACAAGTTATAATCACCGCCGGAGTACTCATGCCAGCTATTTACCCATTTACCGCTATTGTCGGTCAGGAACGCATGCGCCGCGCCTTGATTTTGAACGCTGTTGATACCCGTATCGGTGGTGTATTGATCCGTGGCGAGCGTGGCACGGCCAAGTCTACGATGGCGCGCGCCCTGGCTGCATTGTTGCCACGTGTAAAGGTCGTACAGGATTGCCGTTTCGGTTGCGACCCGGATAACCCACACACCTGGTGTACGGAATGCAAGGAACGCGCCGAATCAAACGGGGACAAATTGCCCGTTTATGAGCGGACAACACCTTTCGTCAACCTGCCTGTTTCCGCCACCGAAGATCGCGTGGTGGGTACGCTCGATATCGAGCAAGCCATTCAAAAAGGGGAACGTCATTTTGAAGCGGGTGTGCTGGCTTCTGCCAATCGCGGCCTGCTCTATATCGACGAAGTAAATCTGCTCGACGATCACGTGGTGGATATTCTGCTTGACTCGGCTGCCATGGGCGTGAATGTGGTCGAGCGTGAAGGCATCTCCTTTGCACATCCCGCCCGCTTCATCTTGGTTGGGACGATGAACCCGGAAGAAGGCGATCTGCGTCCGCAGTTGTTGGACCGTTTCGCGCTTTCGGTGGATATTACCGGTATTCGTGAGCCGCGTGACCGCGTGTTGATCATGGAGCGCAACCTGGCTTTCGAAAAAGATTCGGAAGCCTTCCGAAAAGAATGGCTGTCGAAAGAGGAAGAACTCTCGAAACAAATTGCGATGGCTCGCACGATTGTCGATAAGGTCACCTATACCAGCCGCGACCTGCTCTCCATCGCTGCGTTGACTGCTTCTCTCAATGTGGACGGCCACCGGGCAGATTTGACTATCCTCAAAGCCGCGCGCGCCCAGGCTGCTTTTGAAGGCCGCACAGCCATCAATGATCATGACATCGCGCTGGCTGCTGAGTTGGCCCTCCCGCACCGCATCAAACGGACTCCCTTCCACCAGGCTGAGATGACGACCGAGCAACTGCAAGAACGTATCGAGCAGTTGGCAGGCCAATCGGTCCCGAATGAAGCGGATGAGGGTGAGCCGCAGCCGGAAGAAACCCAGGCTCAAAAAAAAACTTAAAGCTTGAGGATGAAGCCGAGGAAGGTTCCCCACCGGGACAGCCGGAGCCAATGCCGCAGGATGTGTTTGCCAACGCCAGCGCCAACTGGTGGGAGGGCGGACAAAAAGTCAAGATCGGCGAGACCTTCGAGCCGCGCAAACTCAATACCCCCCTGGATAAATTAGCCCGCCGTCATGCCGGGCGGCGTTCCCTGACCAAAACCGACCGCAAACATGGTCGTTATATCCGCGCGCGACCTGCTGGGGACAGAACCGACGATATCGCTTTTGATGCTACTTTCCGTGCGGCGGCTCCCTATCAGAAGCGCCGCACCGAGAAACGCAAGCGCATGGCCCTGGCCATCGAGAAAAGCGACCTGCAACGCAAGGTGCGTGTTAAAAAAGTGGCCAACCTGGTGCTTTTCCTGGTGGATGCATCCTGGTCTATGGCGGTGGCGGAACGGATGAATGCGACCAAAGGGGCGATTCTCTCGCTTTTAACGGATGCCTACCAGCGCCGTGACCGCGTCGGCTTGATCGTATTTCAAAAGGATCGGGCTACCCTGGTCCTGCAACCGACAAATAGCATTCAACTGGCCCAGCGGGCGCTCGTGGACATCCCCGTGGGTGGCAAAACGCCGCTTTCGGCTGGATTGTTGATGGCGAACGATGTACTCAACCACGAGAAATTCATTCACCCGGACGTGGAGCCACTGTTGATCGTGCTGACCGATGGGGCGGGCAATGTGGCGCTTGGCACCCTGCCGCCGCAGGAAGAGTCCTATAAATTTGCCGAATTGATTGCCAATGAGGATGTCCGTAGCATCGTCATTAACATGGAACACGCTGCCTTCGATCAGGGCCTGGCGCAAAAGCTGGCCGATCATCTCGAAGCGCCGTGTTATACCCTGAGCGAGCTGAAAGCGGAGAATTTGTATCATGCCGTCAGGCAGGAGATGGCCGGGGGTGGTTGAGTAGATTGTTGTGAGTCAAAAAAAGGGTGCGGGCAGCCCATAGCGCTGGCTCGCACCCTTTTTTGATAAATCCCCCTCCCCCATATCGGGGGAGGGGTTAGGGGTGAGGCCTTATCAAGGTGTAATGACCGGCAATTCTGCGGCTGGATCCGAAAGTTGCACAAGAGACGCATATACCCAGGCGGTTTGTCCAGCCAGACCGGGGAACTCCACCTGGTACCAGAGTGAATCGGCTGTACGGCCCAATACCACTGCGCTTGCGCCGAGATCCAAAATGCCGATGGTGCCGGCATTCAAGTCTGGCTGGTTACGCAGGTTGACTGCAGTGGGCCCTGGGTTGGTGATGACCACTGGCGAGGGTGCTGGTGGCGTCGCGCCTGCTTCTGGCGTTGCTTGAACTGGCGCTGTGGTAGGCGCAGCCACCACAGTCAAGCCAAGCACATTGGCCAGTTCCAGGACATATTGATCGTGCTGCTGGCGCGCCAGTGCAATACCCTGGTTAAGTACTTCCTTGTCTGCATCATTACCTTGATAACCTAGCATGTAAAGCATGGTGTTGATCACTGTGTTCATGTGTGCCAGTTGGTATTGTTTCAAGGAAGCAAGACAGGAGGGAACAGGCTGATCTTCCGCCTCACGGCGGATGCGTTGCAAGTCTGCGATGCTGGGGTTGAGTTGTTCGATCGGTGTATTGGAAGCCAGCAAGGAGGCGTCATCGAACTCGCGCATAAGTTTGTGTACCTTTTCTACTTCTGCAGGCAGATTCTCCGGCGCACAGGGATCGGGTGTAGAAGTAGGGGAGGCTGGTTCCGTGGCTTGGGTTGTCTTTGTCTTGGTTGGAGATTTTGTGGCAGCCGGATCTGACGAACCGCAGGCGGAAAAAATCATCGTGGCAACCAGGGATAGTGTGAGGAGAAAGAATAGTTGTTTTTTCATGTTGTGTCCCATCGAAATAGTGTGAGGGATGGCTTTGTCGGCCATCCCTTACATTGTAACATCGAGTCGGGTGATTGTTTGCTGGGGGAAAGAAGGCACTGATGAAATTGAGCGTGGCCAGGAAATTCGCCCATTGACGCGGGATAAAGAGCGGGTATAGTATCCCCATCCCAATCCACAGGAAAAGAGCCATGCCCTCCCCTTATGACATTCTCTTCGAACCAGTTCGAATCGGACCGGTGACTGCTCCCAACCGTTTTTATCAAGTGCCCCACTGCAACGGGTTCGGCCACCGTATGCCGCGCGGGCTGGCAGCTATGCGCGGCATCAAGGCCGAGGGCGGATGGGGCGTGGTCTGCACCGAGGAAGTGGAGATCCACCACAGCAGCGACCTGTCGCCGTATTTCGAGGGCCGCCTGTGGAGCGATGCTGACATCCCGGCCCTGGCGCTGATGGCTGAGGCGGTGCACGCCCACGGCGCGCTGGCGGGGGTCGAACTGGCCTACAACGGGCTGGATGCCAACAACCTGTACACGCGTGTGCCGCCGTTATCAGCCTCGTCGATGGGCACGCTAGGCGGGACGGGCTATGACCCTGCTCAAACCCGCCGCATGGACAAGGAAGATATCCGTAACCTGCGCCGCTGGCATCGCGCCGCCGCGCTGCGCGCCAAACGGGCGGGCTTTGATCTGATCTATGTCTATGCCGGGCACGCGCTGACCGCTGCTGCGCAGTTCCTGCTGCGGCGCTACAACGACCGGGCAGACGAGCACGGCGGCTCGCCCGCCAACCGGGCGCGCCTGTTCCGCGAACTGCTTGAGGACACCAAGGAAGCCGTGGGCGACAAATGTGGCGTGGTGGCGCGTTTCGCCGTGGAAGAACTGCTCGACGAGGAAGGTATCACGCACCAGGGTGAAGGCCACGACATCATCGCCATGCTGGCTGAGTTGCCGGACCTGTG
>Ga0105106_10004089_pt1 | contig 10396 bp, 7 predicted proteins | sample PPLLaktember2015_5_FD_79109 | JGI IMG/M metagenome (GOLD analysis project Ga0105106, IMG submission 79109) | Freshwater sediment microbial communities from Prairie Pothole Lake near Jamestown, North Dakota, USA - PPLs Lake P8 Core (1) Depth... | ecosystem: Environmental > Aquatic > Freshwater >... | reverse complement strand
TCGTTTCCGGGAAAAGTTCAAAAAGCACATACCGGTGATTGTGTCCCTGTGGTTTATACCCTTTATTGCAGGGATCATTTTTTTGGTTTGCCATTTTTCTCGTTCTCTTTTGGTCCTGTTGATAATTTTTTGCATAAACTCATTCCTGATTTTACCGCTTGTTTCGAGAAAATACGGTTGTGCCAACTGCCCGCAGGCCGATTCCTGTCCCTGGATGGGCAACAAACAGAACAACCAAATATAACTTAAAAGTTCAAACTTACCGATTTTAACGAATCGATCCGTTTGACCCGTCTTCTACACCGCGATTTTGCAAGTCTTTTCCGTAGCGTGAGTTACGCGCAGGTGATTTGCTCTTGGCACTACAAATATACTTTCCAGATGTCGTGAAATCATCATTTTTGTCGTTCGCTTAGCGGACGGATTACCGAACCCAAAGCAATTCCGGCGGCTTGGATAGCTTTGCCGGCATCGCCGCGAGTCTCGCTACGAATCACAAAGGCTTTGCCAGTGGATTCCACCATCCACAGTTCCTTGTATCGCAGAGCTACATCTTTGCTACTGATGACGCCGGCGTCAAAAGGATTGTGAATCGTGATGGTCATGTTCTTGAGAAAATTTCGTTCAGTTGCCGCTGGATGGAATCTGCCGCGATGATGATTTGCAAAGGCTGACTTTGGTAGTCGTGTGGGTCGATGGGAAATCTTGGGTTACCACTCAGATCGTTAACGACAGCCCCGGCACATTGGCTGATAATGGCCCCGGCGGCGATGTCCCAGAGCTTGACCTCCCCGGCAAAGGCAGCCGAATACGCTCCCATAGCCACATAAGCGTAATGCAAAGCGGCACTGCCCAGATTCATATATGTGTATTTTTCCATAATTTCCGCTACGCACAATGGCAGCCAGTCAAAGATATTGCCCGAGATCGCCAATTGACTGTTACTGTTGAGGATTTCGTCCCGACAGTGAATTATTTGTCCGTTACACTGAGCCGGCCCGCCCTGCCGGGCGGAAAACATCATATTGGTACTGGGATCATAAATTGCCCCGGCGACAGGCAGACCGTCACGCATCACGCCGATGGAAACCGCGTACTGGACGGCGCCATGAGCGTAATTGCGGGTTCCGTCAAGCGGATCGATAATCCACCAAATATCTTCATCGCCGGTAGGAGGGCGTTTGAGTGTCCGATCGGCCGTGCCTTCTTCACCAATTATCCCATGATCGCCAAACCCCTCCAGAATACGATCTACAATCATTTTTTGACATTGCTGATCGACCTGGGTGACAATTTGTTCGGCGGCCTTGAGGCTAACCTGGGCCGAGCCGATCTTGCTACGGGCGTAATCACCGGCCGCTCTGGCCGCCTCCTGAGCTAATTGTAATATCTCGTTTAAGTTCATGCCGTTGCTTCAGTCTCCATTGATTGTTTTAAGTTTTTCGTCGAGTTCGATCAGTGAAAAGCCGTTGGAACCAACAACATGGTTTCGGTCGGTCAGGATCAGCCAGGGCAGGGCGCGTACGCCCCAGGCAAACTTCGTTTTTTCCTCGTCGCCTTCGATCACGCCGACCGGAAAACCAATGTTGAGCTTTTCAATCCAATATTTCAGGTCTTTTTCATCTACCTTGGAAGCCTGCACAGAAATTGTAGTTACGCCCTTGGCAGCGAGCGCCTCGGCCATTTCAGCCAGATTCTTCACACAATGCCGCGACGGCCGCTGCTGCATATCCCAAAAGCAAACCAACAACAGCTTATCCTTGATGTCGTTCGGGTTGAGCGCAACGTTCACCGCTTTCAAATCCGGCAAGGCCTTGCCCACCAGCGACGGCGGCTGCTTCGGCACAAACCGACGGGAACCCGATCCCTTCTCGGCAACTACAATCTCTAAATCAGTAACCCCACCTTCGGTCCGAACACTTCTGTACAACCGCTTCTGATCCACGCTAAGGTTTGCGCTGACGCGTATTTCGCCGGGACAAAGTTTTTCTATCATAAACTTTCCATCTTTATCGGTTTTAACGCTGGGGCGGCCGGGTTGGTTATCACCGTAGCAATCTACGTTCACGTTTTCCACCGGGTTGCCTTCGTCGTCCACCACCCTGCCGCTTACCGACTGGTCAGCCACAGCCAAAATCAACTGCCCCACATCCAGACGATTGTCCACCGCATCATTTGCTAAAATGTCGTTCATTGTATTTTTGCCGTACCCCTCGGCCCGGGCGGATATGCTGTATTTATACCCCGGCGGGATAGCTCTGAGTTCAAATTTACCTTCGCCATCAGTCACCGGCTGCCCCCGGCCATTGATGGTCGAACCCCAACCGGACGCCCATAATTTAACACTAATCCTGATGTCAGGAATCCCTTTGCCTTTGGGATCGACAACCTTACCGGTAAATACCACCGCCGGTACAAGTTTCACATCGACTGTCCTGGTATTTTCTTCTATTTCGACCGCCGCTACCAGATTCCGCTCTACGCACTGTGCCACCAGAAGCACTAACGGAATTTCACTATTGCTCCAACTGGCCGGATCCCATTTTGCCTCGAATTTGCCCTGCGCATCTGAGCTTTCTGTACCACGGCCTATAGGGCATATTTTGACTGCCACCTCTTCCACCGGCTTGCCCGCTTCATCGCTCACCACTCCAGTTATTATTGGTATGCGCGGCAGTTGTATCTCTAAACGGAAAGTTTTATTCTCTTCAATTGTGATTGCTTCTTTTTGTTCATTTCTGGCATAGCCTTCCTTGTAAATCCCACTCATCTGGTATTCGCCCGGCAGCAGACGTATTTTAGCCACTCCGTCCTTGTCGGATCGCCCGGAGAACCACTGATCGCGTGCTTGGTCCCGAACGTTCACGTCTGCTTTTTCGATCGGTTTCTTATTCACCGATTCGGTAACCAAAACCTCCAGCAGGCCGCCCTTACTGACCTCATATTTTACACCGTTTTTCGTCTTGCCCGCTTCTGCCGTTACTTCCATTGGCTCCGCCAGCCAATTGGCCGGACCTTTTCGCGGCGGATCAAGCTTCAGAATATACTTGCCCGCCTCAAGGTCACCGATAGTAAATGTCCCGTCTTTCTTTGAGACGGCGGTAGAGACTTGCCCGGAATTCGGTTTCTTCGGGACTCGTGTTACCCACAGTCGTGCACCCTCGGCTGGTTTGCCGGTTCCCTTTTCCACCGCCATGCCCGTTATCAACAGGTTCGCCCGGGCCAAAGTTAACTGCCCCACATCCAGACGATTATTAACCGCATCATCAGCTAAAACCTTGAGTTCATCCTGGCCATATCCTTCTATCCTGGCATTTAGTTTGTATTCATGTCCCGGCGGGATAGCCTTGATCTCGAATTTGCCCTTGGCATCGGTCACCACTGTACCCTGCCTTGAGTCGGTGATACTCAAATCCCAGGGGCTCATTTGTAGCGTAACCGTAATCTTGACACCGCTAATCCCTTTGCCTTCGGTATCGACAACCTTGCCGGTAAATACCACTGCCGGTATAAGTTTCACATCGACTGTTTTGATATCTTTCTCTATCACCTCGATTTTCGCCAGATTCCGCTCCTGATGCCGCACTACCAGGCAATGGGTAGTCTCCTTCCGATCCAACGAGCTGGGATCCCACTTAACCTCGAATTTGCCCTGCGCATCTGAGCTTCCTGTACCACGGCCCGAAGGGCATATTTCGACTGACGCTCCTTCCACCGGCTTGCCCGCCTCATCACGTAGCACTCCTGTTACTGTTGGCATAGGCGACATTTGCACATCTAAGCGGACAGTTTTGTTCTCCTCGATTGTGACTGCTTCTTCTTGTCGATCTCTGAAATAGCCTTCCTTGTAAACCCTGCTTATCTGGTATTCGCCAGGCAGCAAACGTATTTCAGCCACTCCGTCCTTGTCGGAGCGCTCGTAGAACCACGGACCGCCTGCTTTATCCTGAACGCTTACGATTGTTTCTTCGAGCAGTTTCTTATTCACAGACTCGGTAAACAAAACCTCCAGCAGGCCACCCTTACTGACCTCAAATTTCACACCGCTTTTAGTCTCGCCCACCTCCACCGTCACTTCCACCGGCCCGCCTACCCAATCAGCCGGACCTTCTCGTTGCGTGAGCGGCGGGACAAGATGCAAAATATGCTTCCCGGCGTTGAGACTATCAAATCCAAACGTTCCGTCTTCTTTGGAACTCAACGGTTTCTGCCCATAAACCTGCTGATCTTCTCCACACAGCACCATTAGCACCACATTCGAGACCGCTTTACCAGTGCCCTTTTCCACAACCATACCTTCGATTTTCGCCTCGATAGGCATCACAATTTTGATATCCGCCTGGCCCGGCGCAAATTGCATTTTCTCTCTTCGGTAGCTTACAGGTTCATACGTGCATACTGCAGCCCGACCTGCTTTCGTGACCAGAAATTCAACCGTTACCCCTACCGGCAGGTTAGTGAACAAGAATTTGCCCGCCGCATCGGTATCGACCGTAAGCAATCCTGACGCTGCTTTGTATCCCAGATATCGGCGATTATCCCCTTGCCTGATCATTATCTGATAGATACTTACTTTTGCCTGGGCAACAGGTTCACCCTTTTCATCCACCACCATACCGGCCAGTTCCTTCGCCTGACCCAGCTCGATCTTATCAACATCCTGATCCTCCCGCATCCTCCAGTCAGCCCAGCCTATAGCCAAACCTTCCTTTTGAGCCACAATGGTCCCGGTCCTGTAGCGATACTCACTGGCATCAACGCTTATACTGAAAGAAAACGTCCCATCCGCTCCGGTCGTCTTTTCCTCCACCGACTCGGTATCGTACGAATTCGCCCCCACATAATATTTAAATTGGTATAATTTGACTTGTGCCCCGGCAAGGCCCTGCCCTTCAGAATCAACCACCTTACCCGTACAGGTTATCTCTTTAACAAGCTCCGCACCGGCCGATTCAACAAGCTCCATACCGACCGACTGACCGGCAAAACCAACCAAAATGCCCAAACACAAAATTGCTGCCAGATTCATACGCATGCTACATTTCCTTCATAAAAACGATGTTGGCGTCAAAAACTAGGTATATTCCAAAAAAGTCGGCTTAACACAGTAACTTCGTGTACCGTTGTCACATCCTTCGGCGGAAGCGGATAACTTGTTTGTTTTCAAGAGGTTATATTCCCTATTCCGCGGAAAATCCAATAAACTACTGCAAATCTCATAATGGTCCATTTTACAAAAAACCGCTGAAAATAGCAAAATTTGTATTTTTATCTTATGGTTTTCGTTGAGTTTGTGCTAATATATCCAGCCAGCTTGGTTTGAAAAAAGGAGTTTTGTTTGGAACTTTTGTTACGGCTGAGACAACGGTTCCGATGGTTTTGTTTGGTATCGGCCGCTAGAGTAAGGATGTGATTCATGGCTGATATGGAAGCTCTAAAAAACGCTGTGATTAAGGGTGATCAAAATAGCGCCAAGAAAATTACTGCTGAGGCTTTGGCCGAAGGGATCAGACCGGAAGAGATTCTTCAGGACGGTCTGGTCGCCGGTATGAGCGTGATAGGGGTGGCGTTCAAGAAAAATGAGGTTTATGTCCCTGAGGTACTGATTGCAGCCCGGGCGATGAAAACTGCTATGGAGGTGCTCGAGCCTAAACTGGTCGAAGCCGGAGTGAAGCCAATCGGAACGGTTGTTGTCGGTACGGTCAAAGGTGATCTGCACGATATCGGCAAAAACCTGGTTAGTATGATGCTCAAAGGCGCCGGGTTCAACGTTATTGATTTGGGCGTCGATGTGACGCCGGAGAAGTTCATCGAAGCAATTAAGAGGAATAAGGCTCAGGCGGTTGGGCTTTCGGCCCTGTTAACCACGACTATGCCGATGATGGATAAGACGGTGCAGGCATTTAGCAAAGCCGGCATTGATACGAAGGTAATGATCGGCGGAGCGCCTGTGACGAAGGAATATGCCGACAAAATTGGCGCACAGGGCTATGCGCCGGATGCCGCTACCGCGGTCGATGTGGCGAAGCAACTGCTTGGAGTTTAAAAAGTTATAAGAAGGCATGAGGGGGTAGGCAGGAAGATAGAAGAGGCACGGGGCCACAAGTTGCCGGCTTCCGCCGGCAACTTAAACTGAGCGCACCGCTGGCATGGCCAAGGCGGCCAGGGGGGACTGTGTGGCTGGCTGGCTGAGTGGGGGGGTGGGTTGGGGATTAAAAAAGGGCGATGTTTGGTTTTCCGTCGTCAGCGTCGTAAGGCTGCTGGTCTTCTATGGTGCTGTCTTTGATGCAGATTCGTTCGATGTGGGTGGCGAGGCCGGGTGGCCGACTGTTGGAATCTATCGTCACGATAATACCGTTAATTCTCAGGTCGCCGGTAGCGATGCTGTAGGGGTATGGCATTTGTACGGTCAGGTTTTTGAGGACCGGATCTATATTGCGACCTAAAACGGATCTGTGGGCGCCGGTCATGCCTAAATCGGTGATGTACGCGGTACCCTGGTCGAGGATGGTTTCATCGGCGGTAGTAACGTGAGTGTGGGTGCCGAAAACAAGACTTACCCGGCCGTTGAGGTGCCAACCCATGGCGATTTTTTCGCTGGTGGCTTCGGCGTGAATGTCAACTATCCTGATTCTTATGTCGGAGGGAATTTTGGCCAGGACTCTGTCGATAGCATGAAAAGGATTGTCAGCGGGAATGTTCATGAACATTCTGCCCAGTATGGAAACGACAGCGACCTGTGGCCCAGGGGCAGTGGTGTAAACGGCCCATTCACGACCGGCAGACTGAGGCGAAAGGTTGGCAGGACGAACGATGCGGTCTGAGTTATGGAGCACATCGATAATTTCACGTTTGCGATAAATGTGGTCGCCAAGTGTTATCAGATGAACGCCGTATCTGAGTAGCTTTTCGTAGATCTTGACGGTTATGCCGGAGCCGCCGGCAACGTTTTCGGCGTTAACGATAACACAATCGATCTGGTGCTCCTTGACAATGCGGGCAAGGTGCTCGGCCAGGATGTGGCGAGCAGGCCGACCGACCAGGTCGCCTATACAAAGCACTTTAATTTGCATAACGCACTTTCATAACTCTGGCAGAAAAATATTATTGCATCAAGATCATCCGGATTAGCGGGCATATTCGGTGCAACGAACTTCACGCAGTAAAGTAATTTTAATTTCGCCTGGGTAAGTCAACTCATCCTCTACTTTTTTGGCGATGTCGCGTGCGATTTTCCATGCGGTTGAGTCGTCAACGAATTCCGGATCGACGATAACACGTATTTCACGACCGGCTTGTATAGCAAATGCTTGTTTTATTCCGTCGAATCCGTTGGCGATGGCCTCGAGGCTTTCGAGTCGTTTGATGTAACGTTCAAGGGTTTCGCGGCGTGCTCCGGGTCGGGAGGCGCTCATGGCGTCAGCGGCGGATATCAGGGGAGCATAAGGGGTGGTGGCTGGTACGTCGCCATGGTGTGCGGCGATTGCGTTAATGACAGTGGGCGATTCTTTGAGTTTACGTGCCAACTCGGCGCCGATTTCGGGGTGACCGCCTTCGATTTCATGATCCACAGCCTTGCCGATGTCATGGAGCAGTCCACAACGTCTGGCCAATGCGCCATCGAGCCCTAGTTCCTCGGCCATAGACTGACTGAGAAAAGCGACCTCGACGCTGTGACGCAATACGTTCTGTCCATAACTGGTTCGATAGCTTAACCGTCCCAGATATGGCAGCAGTTTACTACTTAGGCCATTTACGTTGGTTTCGAGAGTGACTCGTTTGCCGATTTCTATAATTTTGCCATCGAGTTCTTTTTGAGTTTCCGCAACGATCTCTTCGATACGAGCCGGATGGATACGTCCATCCTGAATGAGCTTATCCAGGCTGATGCGAGCCACTTCACGGCGAATAGGGTCAAAAGCCGAAACCACTACCACGCCCGGAGTATCGTCGATGATGACATCAACACCGGTGCTTTTTTCAAATGCACGGATGTTTCTACCTTCGCGACCAATGACTCTTCCTTTCATGTCGTCGTTGGGAATATCGACGGTAGAGACGGTATTGTCACAGGTGTGCTCGGCAGCGTACCGCTGAATCGCATTCAAGGTGATCTCACGACTGCGGGAGTCGGCTTCCTCTTTGGCCTTGTTGACGACCCGCTCAATGAGATTTGAGGCTTCGTGTGTAACCTCGTCTTCCAGGCGTGACAGGAGAATTTCCTTGGCTTCTTCGGCCGTGATGTTGGCAATACGCAGTAGTTGTGCACGCTGTTCGGTCAGGGTGTTTGTCAATTGTTTATCTTTGTTGGCCAGTTCACGCTCCTTCTCGGCGTTTTTCTTGTCGCGGTTTTCCAGTTCCCGTTCCTTGGCGTTGATACTTTCCCATTTTCGATCGACCATGTCCTCACGCTTGCTGAGATGTCGCTCCGTTTCACGAAGTTCGTTTCGGACTTCGGTGGTCTCCTTTTCAAATTCTTCACGTCTCTTGATGGCGTCGGATTTGGCCTCTAACTGGATGGTTTTGAGAATGTTTTCAGCCTGCAACCGGGCGTCATGGACGACGGTCTCGGCCTGCTGTTTGGCGGCCTGAATGTGGGATTTCCCGGTGACACGCTGGATGGCCCAAAAAACCGCCACACCAACAACCAATCCACCAACAGCACCAAGGAGAATGCCGATAAAATCGGCGGCGGCTAAAATTGTTAAGGATTGCATCTTCTATACTCCAATCTATAAATAATCAGTCATAATGGCGCAGGTATTGTCATATACCTGTCGAATATCGACCATTTGACTGTAGGTTTCGCGAGTAAGATCATACGTAAAACAATCACAGATGTTTAATCGGATGATCCTATAACGCGTGCCAACGGGGGGATATCGCCATAAAATAGCAGACTACGTCGGGCTTAGTGCCGACAGCAGGGAAACGTTGAATTACTAATACTAGGACAGCACCTGTTTTTTGCCAAACAAGCCGATCACGGAGCTATTATATTGTGTTCTTCCGGCATTTACCATTACCTTAAGCGGCCTATTGGGGTGCATATATAGTAGTGACAATTTTCCGAGATGCTCGTTTGAAAGAACATCGGGAAACAAGCATAAAACCAAGCCATTCGACCCATACGGTCTAAAACCATTTGGTTGTTCCAGCCAAGACAGCAATACAACAATCCAACCCATTTCCCCTGGCAATGGGAGCATTCAAATATAAGATTTAGAGGCTCCATCAAAACCTACCCTGAAACACATTTTTTAGTCCTGTTATCGCTGTTTTTGGCCATTTTGTTAGAATGCCTTGGGGAATGGGTCAAGCTTATCTTGACATCAGCGTCAAAAGTATTTCAGAGGAAAGCTCGATTCCGCCATCTAAAGGGCGTTTTTGTGTGTGAATTCAACTTTTGACGCAACCATCTATATTAAGTAACTCAACGCTAATTCAGCCCATGCCTGTCGTAATCATACCTCCGCGCTGGGCGGGGCGACCTCAGTTGGCTGATAATTTAATCCAAAGTCTCCTTTCTAAGACTCGCTTTTGTTACAATCGCAAGGTTTGCCATTAATGTTACCGCAGGAACCGTCCACGATACTGTGCATGCTTACATCTGTATCCGTTTATATCCATAGGCCAATGGGCCGTCAAGAAAAAAACCATTTGTCCGGGGCGGGGGCGCATTATTCCCATAGGCGCATTATACGTTTTTGGTTCTAAGTTCTTTTAGAACAAGGGTTAACGGCCCGATCCGGAGATGTTCGGTTTGGTCTAAAAAACATTATGCCTGCTGCGGACGATGAAGAAGAAACATCCTTCCAGGCGAGAAGTTTCTGGCAGAACGGCCTTGACGAGTGAATGAGTAAATCGGTAAGTGAGTGGGTCGGTGGGGCGGGGAAGGCAGATGTAAGTGCTTATTTTTCGTAGCGTGAAATTGTTGTAACTCCTTATTTTGCGTTGTTGGAATTGATGTAAGTGCTTATTTTTGTGTAACGATTATAACGATTAGGTAAGATGGGTAAGAAAAAAGTGTGAAATTCCGACGAATTCCGATGAAAAGTGATGTGGTTTGTACTATGTTTGCACTATGTTTGTATGTAGTTTGTAGTATGTTTGTGGTATGTTTTGATGAAAAGTCAACCACCAAGTCGCGAAGATACAAAGGACACTAATGGGTCAAGATAAAAAATGAGAAGGACACGAAGATTTTAGAAGACACTAAAAGAGGGAGAGAGTTTTATTGGGTAAATGGGCAGGGTAGGGAGAATGGGGGAGATGGGAAGGATGGGGTCGGGGAAGGGAAGAGGGCGGACCGGTGGGGGGGGAGGGAGGTTAGAAGAGTGTGAAAGGTGTGAAGAGTGCGAAAGGTGCGAAGGGTGGGTGAGTCGGTGGGGGGGCG
>Ga0105106_10004083_pt1 | contig 10401 bp, 6 predicted proteins | sample PPLLaktember2015_5_FD_79109 | JGI IMG/M metagenome (GOLD analysis project Ga0105106, IMG submission 79109) | Freshwater sediment microbial communities from Prairie Pothole Lake near Jamestown, North Dakota, USA - PPLs Lake P8 Core (1) Depth... | ecosystem: Environmental > Aquatic > Freshwater >... | reverse complement strand
GCGGATATACCTCTGAATCCATCGAGTCGGTGCGCAGCATCGACGCCCACCCGAGAATGGCGTTCAATGGCGTGCGCAGCTCGTGCGACACCGTCGACACGAACTCGTCCTTCAGACGGTTTGCCCGTTCGGCATCCGCCCGGGCCCGCTCGGCCTGTTCGTAAAGGCGGGCCCGATCCAGGGCCTGGGTGCAATGTTGTGCGACAGAATTCAGGAGCGCCTGATACTCGTCGTCGAAATTCACGGGCGCGCTGAAGTGGAACTCGAGCACGCCGAGCGGTCCGCCCTTGACCATCAGCGGCAATGCGGCGACCGACACGAACCCGTTGTCCGCTGCACGAGCCGCCGAAAGCCAGTACTTCTCGTGCGAGTCGGCAAGCGATCCCACGAACACGGGCCGGCCGGTCTGGATCGCATCGGTCGTGCAGAGCCCGGCCTCGCCGGGCTGAGGGTTTTCGCCGAGCAGCTTCAGCTCGCCTTCGGCGGCGCCCACCACGATGCGGGCCTGCTCGACGATGGCCTTCGCCACGGCCGTTACGCTGACGGATTCCGACAGGCTGGCGGTGAGCGCGTGAAGACGGGTCGTCCGCGTCGCCAGGGCGCGATACCGCGTCTCGCTCGATCGCAGCGCCAACTCGGTCTTCTGCCGCTGCACCAGCTCGATGTCTGCCCGCGCCTTCAGCGTCTCGGCGTCGGCCCGCGCCCGCTCGACCGACTCGTGCCACCACGTGCGGTTCAGCGCCTGGGCCGTACGCGAGCAGATTGAATGGATGTACTCGTGATCGTCGACTGTGAATTCACGCGGCGTGTCGAAATCGATCTGCAGAAACCCGACGACGCGCCGCTCGATGGCAATCGGCAGAACGAGGCCCGCTTCGCGGTCGCGCCATGGACCGGCACCGGACCACTCGGCGTAATCGCCGCCGCGGTTTTGCACCGACGCCGTGACGACGGGAGTGAGCCGGCGCATCGCCTCGGCGAACGGCGAGTTCTCGCCGAACGTGTCGAGATCCCAGGAGTCGCCCTCCTTGATCGGATAACCGGCCACTTGGGCGACCGTGATTCGCCGGCGTTCCTCGCTGAGCAGATAGAAAACGCCTGCGCCCGCGCGAAGCCAATGAAGCGGCTCGTGCAGCGCAGCCGCAATCGCCTCTCCGGATGTGCGAACCTGGCCCAGCGCGGCTGTGGACTGTGCAAGCCGGTGCGCCTGCGCCGCCACGCGCTCGGCCGCCAGCTTCTCCTGGCGTTCATGCGCGACACGCTTGGCCGCCGATCCGGCGAAGACGGCAACAACCGCCCACCCTCCGGAGAACACGGCGAGCGCCGCCATTTCGACACCGTTGTTGAAAGAGAACAGGCCCCCGGGGGCAAACAGAAAATAGTCTGAAGCCAGCGCCGATAACAGAATTGTCATCAAGGCGGGTCCAGCACCGCCAAGCCATGCCGAAATGGCGACAGCCGGCGCAAATGCGACAAACACGAACCGACCTGTCCATCGATCGAGGAATAGCTCTGCCGAGAGTGCCAGCACAAACATCGCCAGCAACACGAGCAGGTCGCGGACCGGGCGGCGCAGAAGCCCGAGGGACAGGAGCATGGCGTTCCTTCAGGGCGGGGTGCGCAGGCTGGGGAGAATCAGTATACAGGAGTACGCAGAGTCGGGAGAGTCGGGAGAGTCGGGAGAGTCGGGAGAGTCAGAAGAGTCGAGAAAGTCAGAAGAGTCGGGAGAGTCAGAAGAGTCGGGGGTCGAGAGAGTCGGCGAGAGGCCGAAATTCAGAGACGCAGGAACTGGCGCACGCGGGAGAGAAACGACAGCCGCGCGTCGGCGGCTGCGGCCGCTACCGCATGCGCTTCCCGGTGCCGGTCGAGTTCTTCGCGGCGCAACGCGGTGACAGTCGTCACGCGCTCGAGAACAGTGGGGTTGGCGAGCACGACTGTTCGGAACCCTGCTGCGTCGATCTCGAGCAGAACGCAGTCGGTGACGGCGGTGACCGTGGCGGTTCGAGGCTCGCCCGTCAAGAGCGACATCTCGCCCAGGACATCTCCCGCGCGCAGTCGGGCCACTTCTCCATCTGTGCCGGCCAGCGTAACCGCCGCTTCGCCGCTCTTGATCACGAACAGTGACTGCCCCGCCATACCCTGCCGCACGATGGCCTCGCCGCGCGCGTACAACACGGGCCGCGCGACCGCAAGCAGTTGCGTCCGCTCGTTCTCGTTGAGCGGGGCAAACATCGGCACCGACGCGAGCAACCCGGGGTCCACGGTCGCCTGCGGCGCCGCCAGACCGCCTTCCTCGGGAGACATCTCAATCTGAATCGGGTACGGAATGGTGATGCTGTTGCGGCGAAGCGCGTAGTAGATGTAGGACCTCACCTGATCCTGCGCGCGATCGTCCGGATCGAAATCGTCAACCCAGAACCAGATGCGATAGATGATCGCCGAGCCGCCGAAGTCGGCGATGCGCACTTCTGCCGGCCGTGTCGGCGACAGCTCCGACGCGTTCTTCAACGCGTCGCTGATAACCGTCTTCACGACATTCGGCGGCACGTCGTAGCTCGCGCCGACATCCACCTGCAGCCGCATCTGTCGCGTCGGCACCGAGTAGTTGGTGATCGTGCCTTTTGCCATCTCGCTGTTCGGTACGACGACAAAATTGCCTGATTTCGTCAGCAGCTTGGTTGCGCGCCAGGTGATCTCGCTGACGCTGCCCTCCTCGCCAGCGATCATCACCCAGTCGCCCACGCGAAACGGCTTTTCGATCTGGATCGCAAGGCCGGCAAAGAGATTCCCCAGCGTGTCCTGCAGGGCGAAACCCAGCACGACGGCGCCGACGGCGGTCATCGTGAGGATGCGATCGCGCAGGATGAGGGTCGCCGCGATCGCAAACAGCAGGATGAGGAGCGCGTCCTGCACGATGCTCGGGAAGCGATCGGGCAGCCGATTCAGCTTCCATGGATTGAGCGTCAGCGCGAGGATCAGGTTGATGACCGCAAAGGCCATCACGAGCAGGGTGATGTCGCGGAGAAGCTGGCGGCTCTCCTCGGCGACGGGAGGATAGGCTTCGAGGGGCAGGTAGGCCAGCGCAATTGCGGCCAGCGTGACGACCGCGAACAGGCTGGCCGAGAACAGCAACCGGCCGCGTATGTGCCTGTTGACCGTCGCCCGGCGCAGGCCGAGCGACGTCAGCAGGAACGCGACACCGACGATGACGCTGAGCGGCACGCTGAGCTAAGCGATGCCTTTCTTGAAAGCGGCGAGCTCGGCGGGCGTGATTGCCGTCTTCACCAGGTTCGGATTGTCGCCCCCCTTGGCGAGACGATCGGCGCCCACGCCTCGCGCGCCTCCGGAAGCGGCGACCTGCTGAGATTGCTTTTCGCCAGTGACCGACTTGCTCAGATTGCCAAGGCCGAAGCCTTTCCGCTTCGGCTGCTCTTCCTTCTTCGCCTCGGGCTTCGGCTTTTCGCCGCCCGCAAGGCCCGCCGATCCTTCGACAACGGTCGCGATCTTCGTCAGCTCGGTCGGCTGATACTTGATGGTCGACGTGTAGCGGGCGGCGACCACCGCGCCTGGCTTCGAGCCGGCCAGCTGCTTCACCTTGTTGATACGCTCCTGTGTCTCGGGATGCGAGGCGAACAGCCCGTTCTTCTCGGCCATGCCCTTGTTCCGCTCGGCGAGACGGGCCAGGAACTCTGACAGGCCCGTGCCGGCGTACGCGGCCTTCTGTACGAGGATGATGCCTTCCTTGTCGGCATCGAGCTCGTCGCCACGGTCGAACGAGTTCTCGAGCACCATGTCGTACGCGCGGTTGGCGAGCTGATCGAGGAACATGCCGCGGTTCGACAGGGCCTCGCCGGTGCCGATCTGTACGCCCTTGCTCTTGCGAATGGCGTTCACGGTGTGCTTCTGCGCGACGTGCGCGATTTCATGCCCGAGCACGCCGGCCAGCTCGGCCTCGGACTTGATGAGCGAAAGCGCGCCGCGCGTGATGTGCACGTAGCCGCCGGGTGCGGCAAACGCGTTGACGCCGTCGGTATCGAGCACGATGAACATCCACGGCAGCTTCGGCCTCGTCGTCTGCTGCGCCAGCACGGTGCCGACGAGCGTGACGTACTTATGGACCGCCGCGTCCTGCACGACACCGAACCGCTGGCGGATCTTCAGGCTGACATCGGCTCCGAGCTTGATCTCTTCTTCCTCGGTAATGTTCATGTCGTCGAACTGCTGTTTGCGCTCCTGGGCCTGCTGCGCCTTCCGCATGATGCCGCCCAGCTGCGCGTGTGCAGGTGCGCCGATCGCAAGAATCGCGATGATGATGATCCAGATTTTCATTGCTGGTTCTCCTTGACTTCGTAAATCGCCACCGGCTTTGTCTTGCCCTTTACCACCACATCGCCGAGGGGTCGAAAGACGTATCGGCCTGGCAGCGCTTCACGTGTAGCCTCGCTGATGATAATGCGAGTTCCGTACTGCTTGTTGAGCGATTCGAGACGCGCTCCAAGATTCACCGTATCGCCGATGACGGTGTAGCTCATGATGGCTTCCGACCCGATATTGCCCGCAATCATCGGCCCCGTGCTGATGCCGATGCCGATGTCGAGCGCCGGCCGGCCTTCCGCCGTCCACTTCTCATTCAAACGGTGCAGCTCGCGAATCATGGCGAGCGCCGCATCGACCGCGTGCTCGGCGTGTTGCGGATCGTCGAGCGGCGCGCCGAAGAGCGCCATCACCATGTCGCCGACGAACTTGTCGAGCGTGCCCTTGTGCGCGAATACAATCTCGACCATGCGCGTGAAATACTCGTTCAGGATCGCGACAATCTCTTCCGGCTGGCCGCTCTCCGACACGGTCGTGAAGCCGCGGATATCGGAGAAAAGCACCGTCATCTGCCGGCGCTGCCCGCCGAGGCGGGCGAGCTCGGGATTCTCAACGAGCTGGTCGTACACGTCCTTGGAGACGTACTGACCGAAGAGCCGCTTCATTTTGCGCTTCTCGCGGCCTTCGAAGAAGTACTGATAACCCACACCGCCAAAGAGAGCCAAAGACGAGGCGAGCGTGGGTTGCGTGATGTTGATCCAGGTTCCGCCGGCGAAGAGCCGCGTCGCCGTAAACACGAACAGCGCAATCACGACGGCAAACACGCCGGCCGCCCACCATGCCGGCACAACGGCAGCGACGATGCCGACCCCGAGCGCCAGGGCCGCGACGAGCACCATCCGCACGCCGCGTGATTCGGGCCGCATGAACCTGTTCGACAGGAAATCATCCGCAACCGAGGCGTGAATCTGAATCCCAGGCATCTCGCCGCCCGCAAACGGTGTCTCGAAGGCGTCGTACAGACCCGAGGCGCTCATGCCGACAAACACGATCTTGTCTCGAAAGATGGACGGATCGATGTTGGGCTTCTGGTCCGCGAGCAGCTGCTCTTCCGAATACAGCAGATCGAAGAAGGAGTGTGTCTGGTAGGGCCGGCTCTTCAAGTCGGGCATCAGCGCCGGCCCGCGGAAATTGATGAGCGCCCAGAGATAGCTGACGCGCCCGTCGGGAGTGTTGACGTGCCTCCACTCCAGCGGCATGCGGCGATCGCCGAGGCGAAGCACGTCGCCTTCAACCTTGATGTCGCCTGGCCTGACGCCGGCCGCACGCAGACCTGCGGCGAGGCCGAGCGACGGCATGGCCTTGTCTTCCGTTCGAACGAACGGCACGACGTGCCGCATCGGCGCATCCGGATCGAGGACGAAGAGGTTGTGGCCGAGCGCCGCGGCCGAGGTCGCAAAGACTGGCGCAGGCGCGAACAACGCGCGCCGCTCGGTGATGCCCGGATCGTGCAGCCGGTAGCCCTGATCGGGCCACGAGTACTCGCTTGTGTGCCCGCCTTCGAACGTGGCGTCGGCGAGCAGGATGACGTTGCCGGCCTTGCGCAGCGCGCTGGCGAACGCCGTGTCGGACTCTTCGCCCGACATGGTTTCGCCGCCGAATTTGAACGTGCGGTCATCAGCTTCTGCGAAGTTGACGTCGTACACGATCATCGCCGGCTTGCCGCGATTCAGGTACTCGATGAGGTTGGCGTGGACCAGGCGCGGCCACGGCCATCGCCCTGCGTTCGGCTGCAGATTGCGAAGGGAATACTCGTCGATCTCGACAAGCGCGATGTCCTTTCGCGCGGTGGACGGATCGGCCGTCAGCGAGAGGCGCCAATCGTATGTCTTGACCTCGACGGTCCGAAACGCCTCGAGATCGGTGAGCGCGAGCACGAGTGCAGCGGCGCACAGCCCGACGATCAGTCCTGCCGCAGCTTTTCGCAACATTGGTATTGGTAATATAGGCGGGCATGCGGCGCGTCGCAATTACGATTCTGGTGCTGGCGGGATTGTCTGCGCACCTTTTCTCGCAAAACACGCCGGGCGATCGCGCCGGCGGTGCTGCTGAAATCCTCACCGCAGACGATGTGCTCGCAATCGTCAACGTGGCGGCGTCGGCGCTCGGCGACAGCACGATGGCAATCGCCGTGGTCGACCGTACGGGTGCCATCCTTGCGGCCTACTCTCGCCAGAACGCCGGCGAGCGCACGCCCGACATCGCGGTGTCGGTGGCGAGAGCCGGGGCGATGTTCTCGCACGATCAGGCGCCGCTTTCGTCGCGAACCGTGCGTTTCATCAGCGGGATTCATTTTCCGCCGGGCGTCCCGAACACGCCGAACGCAGCGCTCTATGGCGTCGAGAACATCAATCGCGGCTGCGCGGTCGATCCGGCGGGCGATGGAATTTTCAACGTGCCGCTGGTACAGACACGATCGATTGATGGCACCTTCGGTCCGGCGGGCGGCCAGGCGCTTCCGTGCACTCCATCCGATACCCGCGGGTGTGCGCGGGGCGGGCCGATGCGCGGAGCCGATGGCAGCGAGCTCTCGTCTGTCGGCATCACAACCGGCAAAGCCGACGTCTTCGATTCGGGTGCGACCGACCTTCTCGCGGTGCCGGTCAACCCTGGCGGCGTACCGATCTACCGCAGCGGCAAAGTCGTCGGCGGTGTGGGGGTGGCCGGAGTCCCTCCGGAATTCGCCGAATACGCCGCAACACTCGCCTCAGCCGGCGCCGGCCGAGGCCTCGACTTTTCAGAGCCGCTGGGCAGCCCCGAAGCGGTGCTCATCGACGGCATCCGCCTTCCGTTTTTCGGAACCTGCACGACCATTCCCTGCATCCGCGCGGCCCTGCGCCTGGCGCCTCCTGGATCGACGAGCGGGCGGTTGAGCGACGGGCGATTCGTCGTGCCGCCGCGGAGTGGCCAACAGGCACCTGAGGGTTATCTGATTGGGCCTCGCGCCAGCCGCAGTGGTTCGCTGACGCTGGATGACGTCAGGCGCATCATCGATCAATCCGTGACGGTCGCGCTGCGGACGCGGGCTGCGATCCGGCTGCCCGTGAACCAGCCGACGCGCATGGTGATGGCGGTTGCCGACGAGGCGGGCGACATCCTGGCAGCCTATCGCATGCCGGACGCCACGTTCTTTTCGCTCGACGTGGCGACGTCGAAGGCGCGGAATGCGTTCTACTTCAGCTCGCGGGAAGGCTACGACGTGCTGCGGCAGTCTGTCGCGACCAACGCGTACGCGCGATACGAATGGGAACCACCGCCGCCTGCAGGACAAGGGTGGGCGATCACCGCGCGTTCGCTCAACTTCGGCGGTCAGCCGCTTTTCCCCCCCGGCATCGATCACGAGATCGCTCCGACTCCAGGGCCCTGGTTCGATTTGTACGCGTACGATTCGGCCAACCCCTGCACCGAGGGTCCGGGGCCCAGTCGTGGCGCCAACCGTAATTACTTCAACCAGAGCGGCATCGTCTGGTTTGCCGGCAGCGTGCCCCTGTACAAGGATCGCCGCCTCGTCGGCGGACTCGGCGTGAGCGGCGATGGCGTCGAGCAGGACGACTACGTATCTCAACTCGGCAGCGAAGGCTTTCATCCGCCCGACGAGCTGCGCGTAGACAACAGCGTCATTCGAGACGGTGAAGGGCGCGAGGTGCGGGTGCCGTATCTGAAGTTCCCGAGGCAGCCGGAGTTTGGGGACACTCTAAGTGGAAAGTAGCAAGTAGAAAGTAGTAAGTAGAAAGTAGAAAGTGGAGTTGATGGTGAATGCGCCTCAGATGGACCGACTGCGTGCCGCGCTGGCGGGTGCTCTTGTCGTCTTTTGGTGTTCGTCCGGGTCTGCTCAGGACCTGAGCAACCACTTTGATGGCATATCTGGAACCTTCGTACTGCTGAACAGCCACACGGGGAAATACACTCGGCACAATCCCGGCCTCGCCGCGCAGCGCGTCGCACCCTGCTCGACCTTCAAGATTCCTCACACTGCGGTCCTTCTCGAGACAGGAACAGCACCCGATCCCGAGTTTGTCGTGAAATACGATCCGTCGCTCAAACAGCAGGGAGCCTGGGCACAGGATCACACGCTTCGTTCGGCGTATCGCGTTTCGGCGCTCTGGTACTACCACGTGCTCGCGAAGAGCCTCGGCATTTCGGCCGAACAGCGTTTTCTCAAGCAGCTTCGTTATGGCAACCAATCCGCCTCGGGTGGATTGGACGGCAGCGCGGGGCCGTTCTGGATCGACGGCACGCTTCGTATTTCTGCCGATGAGCAGGTGGAATTCCTCAGAAGACTCTACGAAGGGCAACTGGGACTAGCCGAGCGCACGACGAACCTGACGAAAAGCATCATGGTCGCCGAAAGCACGCCCCGATGGCGCCTGAGCGCGAAAACCGGCGCCTGCAGACCGCCTGGAGAAGACGCCACGATGTGGTATGTCGGGTACGTCGAGCGCGATTCGAACGTGTACTATTTTGCCCTGCAGTTCGGCGCCAAGGAATTCGGCACACTCTTCGAACAACGGGTGTCGAAAGCGAAAGCTATCCTGGCCGACCTGGGCGTCCTCGACTGACTCACTTTCTACTTTCTACTTTCTACTCACACCACAATCTCATCCCCTTCCTTCGCCGCTCGCGTGTCGGGGAAGATCTTTCTGGCGGCCGACTCGATCTCGCTCACCACGCGATCCGGCCGCCCTGGCTTGTGGTGAAACAGCCACAACTGCTTCGCGCCGCAATCAGCGGCGAAGCGTGCGGATTGCGACCAGTCGCTGTGCCCCCAGCCCTTGTGCCTGGGAGTTTCTTCGGGCGTAAAGTGCGAGTCGAGGATGAGCGCGCGCGCGCCAACCGCGAAATGAGCGAGCGCGAGGTCGATGTCGGCATTGCCGAACTCATGATCGGTCGCGTAGACGACATCACCCTTCATGCTCCTGATTCTGTAGGCGAACGCCCCGCCGGGATGATTCAGCGGCTGCGCCGACACGTCGAAGCCGTTAATCTCGACACGGTCGCCATTGGTCATGCGAACTGCCGGTCGTGACGGAAGGCGATCGTACGGCACGGGGAAAAACGGAGCCTCGAACATCGTCTCGATGTCGGCAAACTCGCGGCCGAGCGAGGGCGCCCACACCGTGACCGCCGAGCCGCTGCGATACAGCGGCTCGAAGAACGGCAACCCCTGGACGTGATCCCAGTGATAGTGCGTGAGAATGATGGGAATGTCGGTCGCCCCGTGCAGCGTGCCGCCGACGCCGACGATGCCGGAGCCGGCATCGAGGATGAGCCGGCGTCCACTGCCTTCGTCGACGAGCTCGAGGCATGGTGTGTTGCAACCGTGTTCGATGGAGTCGGGTGTCGCATACGGGACCGAGCCCCGCACTCCCCAGAAACGCACACGCATAGACGTGGGAGCTTATTACGCATACCGCGGTGCGACAAGTTACAATCGGCGTCGGTTGAATGAAGACCACTGCCGAACATCTGAGGCTCGCTGAACCACCCTCCGGTCCGGTTCCTGCCTGGCGAAAATGGGGTTGTTACGTTTCCGACCGCGCGTGGGGCACCGTGCGCGAGGACTACAGTGCCAGCGGCGACGCCTGGAACTTCGTGACGCACGAAAAAGCGCGCAGCAAGGCGTTCCGCTGGGGCGAAGACGCGATCGGCGGGTTATGCGACCGCTATCAGCTGCTGGTCTTTGCGCCGGTGTTCTGGAACGGCCGCGATCCGATTCTGAAAGAGCGGCTCTTCGGCGTAACCTCGAGCGAAGGCAACCGCGGCGAAGACGTCAAGGAGTACTACTTCTACCTCGACAACACGCCGACCCACAGCTACATGCGGATGCTCTACAAGTATCCGCAGGCGGAGTTTCCCTATGCGCAGCTCGTCGATGAGAACCGCCGCCGCGGCGGGCGTGGCATGGAGTTCGAGCTGGTCGACACGGGCCTCTTCGACGACGATCGGTACTTCGACATTTTCATCGAGTACGCGAAGGCCGGCCCCGAAGACATCGGCATTCGTATCGAAGCCATCAATCGAGGACCG
>Ga0105106_10004081_pt1 | contig 10403 bp, 7 predicted proteins | sample PPLLaktember2015_5_FD_79109 | JGI IMG/M metagenome (GOLD analysis project Ga0105106, IMG submission 79109) | Freshwater sediment microbial communities from Prairie Pothole Lake near Jamestown, North Dakota, USA - PPLs Lake P8 Core (1) Depth... | ecosystem: Environmental > Aquatic > Freshwater >... | reverse complement strand
TTATGACCTCCGGAACAGGATATACCCTATTAAAATATTACTGAAATTGCATACAGATCCGCCAACGACTGCAAACTACTGACTGTCAACTGCCAACCGGTTACAAGTTCCCTGGTTAGCTGATTGCTGACAGCTGATTGCTGATAGCTTGTTTCTGACTTTTTCTTATTTCAACGACATTTTATAAACGGCGATTTTTCTGAAATCTTCAAGTTTGTTTTTGTGGTCAATTTCAAGTGTCAGGGGTAATAATTTGCCGATTGGCTTATTCTGTGAAAATGAAGATTTTATTATGTTGTCAATATCCAGACTTATGATTCCGGCGCCGGTTTTCTCAGTAAAGTAAAAACCTGTTTTGAAGGTGTTCTCCCATAGTGAAAGCCAGGCAACAGTTTTCTTCTTATGAGTAATTTTGCAAAGCCAGGCTTTACCGTCATTGTAATAACGCCATTCGTGCGACAGTCCCATTTCCGAAACCATCTTCAGAAGTTCTTCATATGTCTGGCAAAGTTGCTCGCTCAAAATATCACTGAACAATCTATCCCCGGGTTCTGGTTCGGGATTTCTAAGAAGTTGCGCTGAATTTTTATTTTCCATTTTTTATTGCTTTATGATAGTGTCCGACTAACTGTACGAGATTACCTTCGGTGAGCTCGTCCACCTGAAGGTGGACTCGGTTCTTCGCTTCGCTCAGATTTACAAACGTTTCGGGGGGTGAAGGAAGGGATTCATCATAATATGGTTTACTGTAAAACTGGTTTGTACTTATGGAGGCTTCTAAATAATCGGATCCTGGCAATACTGCTTTCGTTTACACTCTTTGCAAAACTTGCCCAGCCAGACTTCATCAAACTGATTCATAATGGCTTCAACGATTTTAGAATCGTCTGTTACAAATCCTGCTTCAAAATTCCGGGTACTCGGACTCTTTATTCCCAGTCCAGCCCCGGTGAGGTTTGCGGAACCGGAATACGCAAATTTGCCATCAATTATGATGTGCTTGAAATGCACCCTTGGGCATAATTGCCTTTCCATGTTATCCCACAGCATTGGATACCTGTCAAAGCTTTTACGGAAATTGGGTCCGGGTTCTTTCGCATGCAACAGACGAATGGCAACTCTCCTTTTTAACAGGCCATCAAGAATAGCCAGAAATGACTGAATAGATCCTTTATAATGAACATGCAGGTCCTTCATGTCGGCTGTTCCGATCCAAACAAAGGAGGACGCCTTAGATACCGGTTCGATAGCTTGTTTGTACAGCTGGTCGTTGGTTATAAAGGTGATGCTCATTTGTTATTCTTTTCCATCCCCCTCTTTATTAAGAAACTCTGAAGCAAAAAAAGAGCTAAACCTGAGCAAAAAGTATCATGTAGTTGTGTCCGCTTTCTTTTGCGCATTTGGGGCAGTAGGCATAATGAACATAATAATCTTTGGCTGCTTGTCCCTTTTCTTGCAGGTGTTTTTCCATTTCATTAATGAATTTCGGGACACTGTTATATGGCCCGTCAAACACCCTCGCGGCAAATGTTCCGGACACTCTGCTGTTATTGGCCCCTTCGACTTCTTTTGTAACAGCATAGTAAATCTCTGATTTAAATGCGGAAGGATCACGGAACAGAATCAATGCTTCCGTTTTATCAGGGATTGTTGCATTTGATTTTTGAGCCAATCCATGCAAAAGCGTTGTCTTTTTTCCAATCATGGGAGGGAAGGGGATGTGAAAAAGAGTCGGAAGGGATTCCTTAATGAAAAGTTTATTCTCCCATGTAAAAGTTTTTCTGTCCCATTTGACCGGGTCAAATTCGGGACAGCATTCCTCATTCTGGTTCTTCATAATTCTCTTGTTTTAAGTTAAATATGCTTTTTTCCTGAAGCCGATGTTTGTCCGTTTCCGATTGAAACTTATAAACCCGGAGAATTTTTCTGGCAAAACAAGTATTTCCGGTATCGTGCCCTCCCATATCCGTAAATTTAAATATATTTCAATCAACAATTACAATTTTAATTTTGCTCCGGAAACAATTTCCCGGAGAGTTGCAATGCACAGGCTCATTATAAGGAAATTGGAGCTTCCGTACACTTTCTTCGGTCTTAATAAACCCACCCCCAACCCCTCCACCACAAGTCTCCCCTGCAGTCTGGCTCCTACCTAAAATTGCTCCGCTGGCGCGGATTTGGCTTCGCCGAGCTCGTCCCGCTCAAGCAGGACTCGGTTGTAATCCGTGCCTTGTAAATCCACAGGGAGGATAGCTTGGTGCCAGATACCTTGAGTCGTGTGTCGTGTGTCTTTAAGAAACCCACTCCTCCCCTTCACAAGAGGGTAGCCTGGCAGGAACTTCCGTCCTCTGTCTTCCGACTTCCCTCCACTTTCTTAACTCTAGTCACTTTAGTCACTCCAAACTCTAGTCACTTTTTAATTGCCTTTTATTATATTGCAATCGTTTAACCAGCCCTTAATGATTAAGCAGTTATTCACCTCACTTTTTATCAGCCTTTTGGTATCTTCTCCTGAGCTTTTCTCACAGGGGACCGGATTGGTTTTTAGTTCCGTCATGGAATCGGAAATCAGGATAGACGGAAATTTAAATGATGTTCCCTGGCAGAACGCGCAGGTAATATCCGATTTTATTCAGTATGAACCTGTTGAAGGTGCAAAGTCAAACTTCAGGACTGAGGTGCGGATGCTTTTTGGAAAGGACGACCTGTATTTTGGTGTCATGTTATTTGACACAAGGGAGAATATTGAAAATAATCTGGGAAGGAGGGACGAATATAACAGGGCCGACTGGTTCCTCGTATCCATCGATTCCTACAATAGCGGCAAGACTGCTTTCACTTTTGCAGTCAATGCGGCAGGAGTTCAGCTCGACGGGCAGCAGGACGACAACAAAAGAGTCAGTTCAGGGATGACCAATCCGCTGCTCCCGGCAGGACTGGATATCTCGTGGGATGCCATATGGTTTTCGGAGGTACGCATCACTGAAGAAGGATGGGTGGCCGAGATGAGGATACCATATAACATGCTCAGGTATTCAAAAAAGGATGTGCAGACCTGGGGCGTTTATTACTCAAGGCGGATCCCAAAATCGGGCGAGGTATCTGAATGGCCGTATATCCCTCGTAACATAAGGACCAACCTTGTGTCGGGGTATGCCCCCATAACAGGGATAAGAGGTATTGACCCCAGACGCAATATCCAGGTACGGCCATTTGTCCTTGGTGGCCTCGACATATTTGAAGATGCAAATAACCCCGGAAAGGCTGATCACAGCTTTAAAAGCAATGCAGGAGGCGATATCAAAATCGGGATTGGACCCAATGTGATACTCGATGCGACAATAAGACCTGATTTCGGGCAGGTCGAAGCGGACCCTGCTGTTCTTAATCTTACCGCTTTCAATACCTTATATCCGGAAAAACGGCCTTTCTTTCTGGAAGGCGCCGACATATATAAATTCGGGATCGGACGAAGCAGGCTATATTATTCAAGACGATTCGGAGCCGTCGACCCTATCATCGCAGCCATAAAACTATCGGGCCGCGGCGAAAAAGGTTTGTCGTTCGGTCTTCTGGGCACTACTGAAGGCAAGAATTTTGATCCGTCAAACAGCTATGCAGTATTTCGTGCCAGCCAGAGAATAAAGGAATACTCCTCAGCCGGAGCGATTCTTACTTACTATTACAGCCCTGCAGGAAAAGGGACCGGATGGCAAAGCATGACAGGCGGGGTTGACTGGGATTTAAGATTTAATGACAATAAGTATGGTTTCGAAGGGATTGTTGCTTTTTCAGACAGGAATTCGCTTGTCCCGGGAATCAGGGATCAGTCAGGGCTGATGAACAGTCTTGCGATCCGGAAAAGACAGGGACTCCTCGATGGTCACGTCGCTTTCCTGATGTTTACAGATCAATACAATCCAAACGATATCGGATGGATAAGCTTTGAGCAGAACTGGTACCAGATATGGGCCAACCTTAAATACAAGCTCAATGGAGGAAAACCATTCGGGAGTTTCCAGAGAGGAGATCTCAGTTTCGATTATGCAAGAAGACTTTCTTACCTGGAGCAGTACGACATGGGTAGTGAAATTAATTTGGGTGGGACCCTTATCACAAAGGAATTCAGGCAGATAAAAATCGGAACTGAGCTGGCCGATCCTCTTGGAGGCTATGATCTCTGGGAAACAAGGGGCCTGTGGGTCTGGGCAAGGCCAAAGGGCGCCGAACTATCACTTGAATTTTCCACTGACGACAGAAAGAACTGGAAAGTAACTCCAAAAGCTTCGGTCAGAAAATATAACAACAAGGGATCCGAATACCTTATCGACTTTCTGGGTATTATAAATACCGGAACAAGGGTAGCTTTAAGTGCAAACATCAAAGGTACCTGGGAGACTAACAGAACTGCCTGGGCATCGAATGAAACTTTCATGCCGGATGATCCCGGCTGGAAGATCGGCAACATGTCAACATCTCCCGATAACATAAGCCCTGGGGATTTTACAGCTTTCGACGACAACGGGAGGCTTGGAAACATCCTTTCCGGTGTGAGTGAATATCAACCCGGCAGTTATTATGTGCCTGTATTCGGAACCCGCGATACAAGATCGCTCGATCTTACCGTGAGAGGCTCTCTTACATTATCAAATAAACTCTCGTTACAGCTTTATTCGCAGTTTTTCGCAGCAAAGGGGAGGTACGGCAACTTCAGCATCCTGACCGATCCGGATAATATGGCTGCCTTTCCGGAGTATCCCAAAAGAAGGGATTTCAGTTACAAAAACCTGCACTCAAATTTTGTGACAAGATGGGAATACAGGCCCGGATCAGCCATATATTTTGTCTGGACCCATACCCGGAAAAAGGATGATGAGATGAATCCGCTGGCGCCATGGGGTGAATCGCCATATGAACAAACCCTGGGGCAACAGGTTTCGGATCTCTTCAGGCTCTTCCCCGGGAACAGCATAATGATCAAAATAGATTACGCGTTTCATTAAAGAAACCCACCCCCGGCCCCTCCAGGGAGAGGAGCCTGGGAGATGCAACCCGCTGGCGCGGATTTGCAATCCGTGCCTTGTCAACCCATAGGGAGGGGAGCTTTGGGGGTTTATACCTCCGCTGGCGCGGATTTGCAATCCGTGCCTTGTCAACCCATAGGGAGGGGATCCTATGTGGTTGACATCTTGCGTCTTGTGTCGTGCGTCTTCTTTATTCGGTCTTTCGTATCATTTTAATGGAAAAGGTTTCCCGAGTTTTCTGTAATTATTTGCTGCAAGCGTATTGTATTCAATGAGTTCGACGGGAATCCCCTTCCTGAAGGAATCAACATAATCCTGAATTGCCATCCTGTTTTCAATAGTGGCGGTTATATCCTCTACCAGCGGGACCCTCACAATGATGTTTTTTCCTGATTCTGCAAGGAAGGCAAAGTTCTCCTTTATTATTTCATTCGACTCACCCGTATGGCGCTTATGCATTACAGGATCGAATATCTTCATATCCGCAATTACCAGGTCAGTAAGCGATGAAATTAATTTTATAACCCCCTCTTCGGCAAACAGCGATGTCTCGATAGCAGTGTGTATCTGCTTCCCCCTGCAGAATTCAAGGATTTCCGCTGCAAACATGGGCTGGTAAAGCGGTTCGCCGCCTGTAAGCGTGACTCCTCCGCCCGATGAATTATAGAATCCAATGTCTTTCTCAATCTCGCTGAACACCTCCTCCGGCGAAACAACCATTCCGGTAAACTGCATGGCATCGGCCGGACAAATCCTCACGCAGTTGCCTGTAACATTGCATTTTGAACGGTCGATAGAAACATACTGATCTGATCCAATGTTCAAGCCAAGGGCCTTCTCCGGACAGGCTTCAACGCACCTGCCACACCTTATGCAGGCATTCTGGTTATACCAGATTGAAATATCGGGTCCGATCCCCTCCGGACTATGGCACCATACACATCCCAGAGGACAGCCCTTGAGGAAAACGGAGGTCCTTATTCCGGGACCATCGTGCACCGAAAAGCGTTTTATCTTGAAAATCGTGCCTTTAGTTCCAGCCATCTTCACCCTGTGTCGTGCGTTGTATTATTTCATCCTGCAGATCTCCGGCAAGTTCTGTGAAATAGGCGGTGTAACCTGCAACCCTGATTGTTAGTCCCCTGTATGAATCGGGATCAGCCTTGGCCCTGCGAAGCTCATCTGCCGTTACAACATTGAACTGAACATGGTGAACCGGCAATCTGACAAACGCCTTTAGAAGCGCAGTGAATTTAGACCTGTCGTATTCATTGCTGAAAAATGAAGGAAGGAATTTCATATTTAAAAGTGTCCCGTTGCTGGCCTGACGCGAGGGCATCCTGGCAACTGAGTTGAGAACTGCTGTAGGCCCGGTTTTATCACGGCCATACATTGGCGAGAGGCCTCCGTCGGCAAGTGGAGTCATGGCGAGCCTTCCGTCGGGTGTTGCTGCCACATTCTGCCCCATTGGCACATGTGCTGAAACAGTAAACAATCCCATTTGATACTGGCCGCCACGGTAGTTTTTATGTCTTTTAAGCAATGAGGCGAAATAACGTAACCAGTATGCCCCGAGTTCATCCACCCATTGAACATCATTGCCGTATTTTGGAACACGGTTTATGCAGATATGCCTGAGGGGTTCATTATCCCTGAAGTTGTTACGCAATGCTTCGAGCATCCCTGAACTCCCAATAACTCCTTCTTCGAATACAAGCTTCTTCAGAACAGCCAGGCTGTCGGCTATGTTGGCTCCCTGGATTGCCTGTATTCCCGAAAGATTGTATTTTGCTCCGCCCGCGGTGACATCAGTGCCGTTTGAAAGACAATCGTCCACTACCGATGACAGGAAAGGCGATGGCAGGTGTTTCAGGTGAAATTCTTCCACAACATTGCAGGCTTTCATCATTTTCGAAACAAAGTGATCGATCTGCTTCCTGAATGAATTCTCAAGGTCGGCATAATCCTTAAAGTCAGACAGGTTTCCCGTTTCAGGTCCCAGCCGCTGACCTGTGATCATGCAGACACCGTTATTCATTGCCAGTTCAAGCGCCTTGACAATGTTGAACATGGCGGCATCGCTCCAGCCAAGGCAGTTGCCGCTTGTACTTAGCTCGACGCAGCCGACAAGTGCATAATCCAGGGCGTCCTCAGGGCTGATTCCAGCCGATTCGAGCGAAGGGATTATGCTTTCGTCATTTACTACCTGGGGCATCCCTGTTCCAAGACCTATAATGCGGCTGCATTCATCAATAAACTCATAAGGCGAATTCAGGTGCAGCCTGGCGGTAAGATTCGGTTGCGGCAGGCGGATATGTTCCTGGGCCTTAAGGAAAAGATAAGTAAGTTCGTTTGTGGCATCAGCACCGACAGGTCCTGTGCCTCCTATTGTGACGTTAAAGCCAATGGGAAAGCCAGCAAAGTATTTTGCACTGTGGCCATTCCGCATATATACAATCTGATTGAATTTGATGAATAGTGAATCAATCAGTTCAAGCGCATAAGCTGTGTCGATAATACCCGATTCGATATCATTTTTAAAGAAAGGATAGAGGTACTGGTCCATTCGTCCGGGTGAAAATGAGGATGCATTTGATTCCATCTGCAATATCACGAACAGGAACCAGACCGATTGAAGCGCTTCCCGGAAAGAGGAGGGAGGTTCCTCCGAAAGCTTCCTGCAAACGGCTGAAATTTCCTTAAGGCTCTTTTTAAGGAGGGCATCCGGCTCAGTCACTACCATTGCGGCGGCCAGTTCCGAATAGCGCAACACAAAGCCGGAAGATGCTTCAAGTACAAGTGAAACACTTTTGTAAAAATCCCGTTTTTCACCGGTAGTTTTTGCCAGCTTTTCAATTGCTATCTTCCTGAGTCCTGCCGGTCCCAGCGTCAGCCATTTTCCAACATCAGGACAGATATGCCCCTGTGCATGGTCCTTCTGATTTATCTTTACGACCTTTTCGATGGAGCTGATTTCATCTCCATATGCTCCGTAAATATCGTCCTCGAGGGTTTTGCCTTTCCAGAAAGGTGCAATGGAGGAGGTGAAAAAAGAGACATCTTCAGGGCGTGTCCTGAAAGGGTCCTGAGGCCTCGAAGGCAGATCTTCAATTTCCTTTTCGAGCCAGCCAATGCCGGCTTCGGGAAATACAACGCCAGCCCGGATATCATGGGTCCTGTTCCCCACAATTAATTCCAGGGGATCGATGGTGATGGCTATTTCCAGCAATGATCTTTCCAGTGCGGCCGCTCTTTTAAGGATGACAGGGATATCGCCTGTCTCACTGTAAACCCGGGTAATGATCCTGGCTTGTTCAACTGACATGTACCTTTCAGCAGAAACCGTCTTTTTTCTTAACGACAGAATCCTGTCAGAGGGAGAAATGCTTTTTATTTTGCAATCCATCAGGTCATTGACAAGACCACAAAATTATCAATTTTATTCCTTTTTAAAGTCTGCCTGAGGAAAGAGGGTTTTCCATAAATCCTTCGTGTCCTTTGTGAAAACCTTCGTGTCCTTCGTGGTTAAAATCAAAATCCCTTAACCACAAAGGACACAAAGGAAATCACTAAGGCGCACAAAGAAAAAAATATTTACTGGACTGGATTGACTTTGTTTAATATCAGAGCCCCTTCCGACTCGGCTGAGCCCATTTTGTTTTTGTAGCTTATCGTAAATGAATTTTTTGTTTTATCTGCTTTCCATGATTCCCTGGAAACAAAATCCTGAGTACCCATATCACCCATAAAGGTGGTGACCGATTCAACAACAAGTGTTCCATCGGCTTCCGACCAAACAGCTTTTGTCTTGCGCGGCATTTCGTATATGGTAATGCTGTATTCCTTCCCGTCGAGGACTACATTTTCAATAAACGGGTACTCCTGTCCGTCGCCCGTATCGTAATATCTTTCAGTCAGAAGCGAGTCGCCGCTGATCCTGATATCTATCCTGGTCAGGATTGGAGTGTATTCCGCAAGCGTCGATTTTGTTGGGTCCAGCCTCCAGGTTCCGTTAAAATCATCCTTCTGGGCTGAAACTGTAAGTGAAGACATAATGGCAAAAGCCATTAAAAGCACAAAGAGCATTATTCTTTTCATAAGATTCTTATAATTAAGTGATTGCTAAGTTTTTTCAGATTCCGCTGAGATCAATATTTTCAAACATCAATGAAGGTATCCGCAATGATTCGTTTTCAAGGAAATCGTTTCCAACTTCAGCAAGATTGAACCAGAAACTATTCATGTTGCCGGTAATATTCATCTCATTAACCGGGTGGACTTTCTTCCCGTCCTGTATAAAGAACCCTTCAATGCCGTACGAGAAATCACCTGTTGATCCATTGCAGTTTCCTCCGATGAAACCAGTTATCAGGACACCCTTTTTCATAGATTTTATCATTTCGTCAGCACTTCTGCTGCCGGCTTCAAAGATAATATTCGATGAACTGCCCGAGGTCGGTTTCATCCCCAGTTTTTTGCCATAGTAGGTATCAATAAAGTAATTCCTGAGTATTCCATTTTCTATGATCGGACGCCTTACTGCTGCAATTCCTTCATCATCAAAGAGTCTCGAACCTGCTCCCGATTTGATAAACGGATCATCAAAGACTGTCATCAGCGGGGAAGCCACCTGCTTATTTTCCTTGCCAATAAGAAATGATTGCTTCTGGTAAAGGCTTGCTCCCATGAGTGACTGATAAACCGGACTTGCAATATTGCCTGCGACCCTGTTCTCGATAATTACGGGATATTTGCCAGTTGCAATTTTCGCAGGATTGATTTTACCTATCACCCGGTCCAGAGCTCTTTTACCGATCTCAGTTTTTTTAAGCCTGTCATAGAATATCCCATTTTCATACTCGTAGGCATTTGGACGACCTGTATCACTTTTCAATGATACTTCAGCAGTGAGGCCGATTCTGGTGTTTTTAGAATCTCCCCTGAAACCATTGCTGTTTACCATGATTCCGCTTGAGATGCTGTCGTAATAGTATGAACTTACCGAGATTAATCGTTCATCTTTTCCGTAGGCCTCATTGAGTACCTGATTGGCCAGGTCGATTTTGGCCTTAGCCTCAAGCGATCCAATCTTTGGATCAAAGAGATCCAGTTCCGGGCCGCCTCCCTTATAGTATAATTCAGGATCAGGAAGTGTGCGGAATTCATCTTCGGCAAGAAACCGAGTTGCTGTTATTGCTTCATCAACGAAACTGAAAACATCCTCTTTTTTCAGCCTGTTGGTGGAATGTGAAGAGTACTTTTTATCAACGTAGATACTTATTGACAGGCCATTCTGGTTGGATTCCTTCAGACTGTCGATTTTCTGGTCCCTGATCTCTATATTGGTGCTCCTGTTATCATAAATTGAAACAGAAATCT
>Ga0105106_10004079_pt1 | contig 10409 bp, 10 predicted proteins | sample PPLLaktember2015_5_FD_79109 | JGI IMG/M metagenome (GOLD analysis project Ga0105106, IMG submission 79109) | Freshwater sediment microbial communities from Prairie Pothole Lake near Jamestown, North Dakota, USA - PPLs Lake P8 Core (1) Depth... | ecosystem: Environmental > Aquatic > Freshwater >... | reverse complement strand
GTCGTCGCACAGTCGTGCCCGCGCATCGCCGAGATCGTGCGAACGGATCCAGTGCTCGACGTCCGCGATGGTCCGCCGCGGCATCCAGGTGGCGAGGGTCGTCTCGCCGAGCAGGTCGCGGCCGAAGTCGTTGCCCGGGTCGACGTGGGTGACGACGAGCTCTCGTCCGAGATCGCCGGCCAGCCGCGCGGCGATGCGCCCGGCGGAGATCGACGTGTTGCTCAGGTCGGTCGCGAGCAGCACGCCGCCGCGACCCATCTCCTCACCGGTGATGTAGGGCGGGACGACCAGCAGCGGCGCGGGCAGCCGCCGGAGCATCCGGCGCGCGACGCTGCCCAGGCGCACGAGCTTGCGCGTGCGCGGCGGTGCGGCGCGACCGATGAGCGCGCCGTCGATGCCGGCGGTGGTGGCGGCCTCGGAAAGGCCGTCTTCGACCGACGGCGCCAGGATCACGCGCAGATCGGAGAACGGGTTCTCGACTCCGGAATGCTCGGCCACGCGCTGCAGCGCCTTCTCGCCGGCGGCGATGACCTCGCTCATGACCTTGGCGGAGTTGCGCAGCCGTTCGTCCACGACGTGGATGCCGACGAACTCGTGGCGACCGCGGGCGTGCGCGCGCAGCCACGCGGCCATGTGCACCGTTCCGCTGCAGCGCTCCCCGAGATCGATCCCGACGATCCATCGCATGGCACCACCCTAGCATCGTGCCCGCGAGACCCGCGCGCAGCTCGTGCGGGGGTACGCGGCAAGGCTTTCGCTTCTCATCGCACCGGTTGCGGCGCCATCGTGCAATGGCGGAGCCCTCACGATGCCCACGAGACATGCATGGATCGTCCTGGCGTTCACACTCGCTGTCGGCGCCTGCGGGTCCGACGTCGTCGTGCACGAGGACGTCGAGGAAGGCGAGCTCACGCGGCTCGCGTTCGACCGTGACCGCGTGCAGACGCTCGCGGGGCACGTGAGCGCGGTCGAGGTGCACCAACGCATCGGCCGCTCGCACGCTGGGGTCCGCGTGCTGCTGGAGGTCGACGACGCCACGTACTACGTCTACCTCGCGCCGCAGGCGTGGTTCGAGCAGGTCGACCTCGAGCTGCGTCAGGGCGAGCCGATGATCGTCGAGGGCTCGGTGCTCGAGGGCGACGGGCGCCGCGTCGTCATCGCGCAGACGATCGTGGTGGGCAGCGCCCGCTACGCGCTGCGCGACGAGGAGGGGCGGCCGAAGTGGCGGGACTGGCGATCCTCGAAGGACTGGCGATGAGGCCGGCCGTCCGTCGCGCATGGCCGGCTCTGTTCACGATCGCCGGCCTCGCGATCGCAGCGATCAGCGACAATCCCGCGTTGGGGTTGCCGGCGTGCGTGGTCGCAACGGTGGGCACCGCCTCGTTGGCCGGACGCGTCGCGCTCCCGCACGACGCGAGGCCGAGCCCGCTGCGCGAGGCCGTGGTGCTCGGTCTGCTCGCGTATCTCGTCGGCCTCCCGCTCACGTGGATGGTGGTGGCGCACGTGCGGACCGCCGTCGCTTCGCGCGAGTCGATGTGGATCGGCGTGATGCTGGTGACGCTGCTCGCCCTGTTCGCGACGGCGTACGTCTCGAGTCGCCGTCGCGGGTGAAGTCACTCGATCGGCAGCGAGGGCGTGGTGGGGCCGGGCTCGGCCTCCTCGTGCTCGGTCAGCGTGGCCTCGGCGAGCAACAGGACGCCGGCGACGGACACCGCGTTCTCCAGAGCGACGCGCACGACCTTCACCGGGTCGACGATGCCGGCCGCGACGAGATCCACGTACTGACCGGTCGCCGCGTCCAGTCCGAGACCGCCGCCGGAACGCACGCGCTCGACCGCGACACCGGGATCGAGCCCCGCGTTCGCGGCGAGCTGGCGCAGCGGCACCTCCAGCGCGGATCGCAGGATCTTCGCACCGGTGCGCACGTCCCCGTCTGTCGCGGCAACGACCTCGTCGACGCGATCGATCGCCCGTAGCAGCGCCAGACCACCGCCGGGCACGATGCCCTCCGCGACCGCCGCCTGCGTTGCCGAGATGGCGTCGTCGAACGCCTCCTTGCGCGCCTTCAGCTCGGTCTCCGACGCCGCGCCGACGCGGATCACCGCGACGCCACCGGAGAGCTTGCCGAGCCGCTCCTCGAGCTTCTCGCGATCATAGTCGGACTTCGAATCGGCGATCTGCGCGCGCAGCTGTCCGCAGCGATCCGCGATGGCGGCCTTGATGCCACCGCCGCCGACGATCGTCGTGCTGTCGCGGCGGCAGATCACCCGCTGGGCGCGACCGAGATCTGCGAGCGTCGCGTTCGCGAGCTTCATGCCCTTCTCTTCGGCGATGAGCGTCGCACCGGTGAGCACCGCGATGTCCTCGAGCATCGCCTTGCGGCGGTCGCCGAAACCGGGGGCCTTCACCGCGACGCAGCGCAGCGTGCCGCGCAACCGGTTGACGACGAGCGTCGCGAGGGCCTCGCCCTCGATTTCCTCGGCGATGACGAGCAGGGCCCGGCCATCGTGGACGACTTCCTCGAGCAGCGAGATCATGTCGTTCATCGCCGCGATGCGCTTGTCGTAGACGAGCACGAGCACGTCCTCGAGCACAGCCTCCTCGCGCGCCGGATTCGTGATGAAGTACGGCGACAGGTAGCCGCGATCGAACAGCATGCCCTCGACGACCTCGAGCAGCGTCTCGGTGGTCTTCGCCTCCTCGACGGAGACCACACCCTCGGCGCCGACCTTCTCGATCGCATCCGCGACCAGCTCACCGATCACGGAGTCGCCGTGGGCCGACACGGCCGCGACCTGGGCCTTCTCGGTGCGGCTCGCCAGCGGTCGCGCGAGCGCGCGCAGCCCCTCGATGGCCGCGGCCAGGCCGCGATCGAGGCCACGCTTGAGACCGATGGGATTCGCGCCCGCGACGACGTTCCGCACGCCGTCCGCGAACATCGCGTAAGCGAGCAGGGTCGCCGTCGTGGTGCCGTCGCCGACGACGTCACCGGTCCGCACGGCGGCCTGTCGCAACATCTGCACGCCGAGGTCTTCCTCCGGATCCTTCATCCGCAGCTCGCGAGCGATCGTCACACCGTCGTCGCAGACGATGGGTGTGCCCCAGCGCTTGCCGATCAGCACGCTGCGTGCCTTGGGGCCGAGCGTGATGCGCAGGCCGTCGGCGAGCGTACGAGCACCGTGCAGCACGCGATTGCGACCCTCGTCGCCGAACGCCAGCTTGGAGTAGGTGGTCGCCATCGTCGTCCTCCGGTCGTGACGTTCAGACCAGCACGTCGTGGAGGTGCTTCTGCAGCTCGTGCAGCGGCATCTTCGTCAGGTCCTTGTCGAGCTCGTGCGCCACCAGGGCACGCACGTCGTCGGTGCACGCCTCGCGCAGATCGCCGAGCGCTCGCGGAGGTGCGACGAACACGAAGCGGCGGATGCCGTGCTGTCGCGCAGTCTCGAGCTCGTGGGCCACGGCGCGTGCGAGCTCGATCTGGGCCTGCCGATGGGCGCCCTCGTCGGACTTGCCCAGGCCGTGGATCAGGCCCTGCTTCGAGGAGCCGTGGGAGCTGCTCATGCTCGTACGTCCGGGTCGGTCGCTCTCGAGGCCTTGGTTCGTCAGCCGCGTGCCGACGAGGTCGTGATCGAGCGCGGGCTGCCACTGCGGCTCGCGATGGAAGCGATGGGAGTAGAGACGCGCACGGGCGCCGTCGGCGATGACGATCCAGGTCTCGAGTGCCACGTCGACAGGGTTGCAGCTCGCGGGGAAAGCACCAACCGAAAGCCCCGCGCACGAGGATCGCGGCGCGCGGCAATCGTTGCGCGGCTCAATCCCTCTCCTCGGGCCTGACCACCGGTTCGCGCACCGGAGCGACGCACTCGGTGTCGGCGCGGAACTCCTGCACGAGCTCGACCAGGGCAGCGAGCACCTCGGGGCTCGCCTCCAGCTCGTGATGCGCTCGCATCGCGGGATTGCCCCGGAAGCTCGCTCCACCGTCGAGGATCACCCGTTCGACCCACGCGTCGGAGTTCTTCCGGCACGGGTCGGCGAAGCTCGGCGGCTTCGGATCGAGCTGCGCGCTCAGGCTTCCGTCCACGGCGCCCGTGATGCCGTGACAGTCGGCGCAGTCCTTCAGCCACAGCTCGGTGGCGGCGCGGCGTGGCCCCTCCTCCGGTGGCTCGCCGCCGGCGAACAGGCTGAAGCAACCATCGTCGGGTCCGGCGAGGATCAGCAGCGCGAGGATGCAATGGCGCACCTCGCCCAGCGTAGTCGCTGCTGTCCTCGGGGTCGGCAGCACGGGTTACCGGCGGCGATCGTGCGTCGCGCAATGCTTGCGGTCGCCGATGCCGGGCGACCGGTCGCGCGGCATCGATACTGGAAGGCATGCATGTGCTGCGAGCGCTGTCCGCGAGCGTCTGTCTGTCGATCACGGTGTGTCGCACGCCCGATCAGCCGGCTCCGGTCGCTCGTGGCGACGAGGGCGACCGCTCCGAGGAGGCGCTCGGACCCGTCGAGAGCGTGAAGAAGGCGGCGACCGTGCACATGCCGTCGCACTTCGCGAACGTGCTCGACGTCCACTCGTCCCTCATCCGCGGATCGCTCGGCGACGCGCGTGCCGCTGCCCGTGAAGTCGTCGAGGAACAGCCGAGCGTCGTGCTCGAGGACTGGGCGCCCTACCTCTACGCGATGCGTGGAGCTGCGGGGCGGGTCGCCGCCGCCGACTCGATCGATCACGCGTCGGTCGCCGCGGCCGAGCTCGCGCGGACGTGCGGGGACTGTCACGCGGATCTCGGCGCCAAGCTGGCCCCCGTGCCCTCCACGGCGCCGCCGAGCAGCGACGATCCGGCGGCGGCGATGCGACGTCACAAGTGGGCGTTCGATCGGTTGTGGGAGAGCATCGTGATCCCCTCGGACGAGGCGTGGAACCAGGGGGTGAGCGCGTTCGGCGAGCTGCCCGCCTGCGCGAACGAGCCGTCGAGCGAACGTGACGCGGCCGCGATCCTGCGCGCTCGCGAGACCATGCAGACGTTGCAGGTCGAGGCGAAGCAGGCCGTGTCGCGCGACGATAGAGCGAGCATCTACGGGCGCATGCTCCCGACGTGCTCGAGCTGCCACGCCGGGCAGTGCTGAAGGACTATCCTCGGCCCCCGGCCGCGTCGCGATCCCGATCGGGTCGATCGGACGCGATCGCACGGCCGAGCTCCGTGGCCCACGGATACAGGTGGACGTTCTCTCGCGCGGCGTGCTCGCGCATGACCTGGACGAATGCCTCGATCGCGTCGGCCCGGATGTACTTCAGCTGGATCTGGATCCCGAGCTCCTCGAGCGACTTGCGGATCGCTGCATGCTCCTGCTCGAGACGCGCGACGATCTCGCGACTCTCCGGATCGCGGGCGCTGAACCGCGGGAACAGCAGGTCCTCCTCGAACTCGAGGTGGGCCTCCAGGTCGTCGGCGAACGAGTCCCAGACCTCGTCGAGATCCTTCCACTCGCCGCCCAGTGCACGGGCGCACAGGTCCTGGAAGCGCGTCTCGAACGCGACGTGATCCTCGCGCAGGTGCTGCGCCGCTCGCGTGAAGTCGGGGGTCGCCCGGAGCATCGGCATGCTTGCAGCGTCCCGCGTCCCGCCGCATTCGACGAACGAAACGGTTGCGCGCCGCCCCGCGCAACCGGTGCAAGGACCGCCGTTCAGGAGCCGCCGGACAGGCGCTCGCATCGCTTGCGGAAATCAGTCGCCGTCGTCCGACTCGGCATCCGCGACGACGCGCAATGCGTGCAGCACCGCGTCGGGGGTGAGCGAGATGCTGTCGATCCCGTGCTCGACGAGGAACCGCGCGAACTCGGGGTCGTCGCTCGGTGCCTGGCCGCACAGCCCGATGGGCCGCTGGTAGGTGTGCGCTCCCCGGATCGCCGCGGCGATCGTGCGCAGGACCGCCTCGTCGGTCTCGCGGAACGAGGCCGCGAGCAGCTCGGAGTCACGGTCGACGCCGAGCACGAGCTGGGTGAGGTCGTTCGACCCGATGCTGAACCCGTCGAAGACCTCGGCGAAGAGATCGACGACCGCGACGTTCGAGGGGATCTCGCACATCACCCAGATCTTCAGGCCCTTCTCGCCGCGGACGAGGCCGTGACGCGCGAGCTCGGCGACCACCTGCCGGCCCTCCGCCGGTGTGCGGCAGAACGGCACCATGAGCTGGACGTTGTGCAGGCCCATCGCCTCGCGCACGTGCCACAGCGCGCGGCACTCGAGCTCGAATGCCTCGCGGAACAGCGGATGGATGTAGCGGCTGGCCCCGCGCAGCCCGATCATCGGGTTCTCCTCGACCGGCTCGAACGCCGCACCACCGAGCAGCCGGCGGTACTCGTTCGACTTGAAGTCCCCGAGCCGCACGATGATGTCGCGCGGATGGAAGGCCGCCGCGATGCGGGCGATGCCCTCGACGAGCCGGCCGATCCAGAAGTCGACGGGGCTGCGACTGCCGCGGGTCTCCTGTTCCATCTTCGCGCGCGTCTCGGCGTCGAGGCGCTCGGGGTGCAACGCTGCCATCGGGTGGATCCCGATGTGGTTGGCGACGATGAACTCCTGCCGCACGAGCCCGACGCCGGCCACCGGTAGCCGCGAGTGGCCGAACGCCTGGTCCGGATCCGCGAGGATCAGCATCAGCTTCGTGCGGGTCTTCGGCAGGTCGTCGAAGACCACGGTCTCGCGCACGAACGGCACGCGCCCGGGCAGCACCTTGCCGATGCTGCCGGTGGTGCAGTCGATCGTGACGTCCTCGCCGTCCTTCAGGATCTGGGTGCCCCGGCCGGTGCCGACGATGCAGGGCACGCCCAGCTCGCGGCTGACGATCGCTGCATGACACGTGCGGCCACCGCGATCCGTGACGATGCCGGCCGACTTGCGCATCGCCGGCACCCAGTCGGGATCCGTCATGTCGGCGACGAGCACGTCGCCCGGCTGCACGTCTGCGAGATCGTCGGACGTCCGTACCACGCGGACCGGGCCCGCCGCGGCGCCGGTGCCCACGGCGACACCGCGCACGAGCGGCTCGGGATGGGCCTGGATCACGTCGTGCACGAGTTGCCGCGGGTCGCTGCGCGAGTGCACGGTCTCGGGCCGGGCCTGCACGATGAACAGCTCGCCCGTGAAGCCGTCCTTCGCCCACTCGATGTCCATCGCGGGAGCGCCGGCGATCTTCGACGCGTAGTGGCGCTCGATCTCGATGCTCCAGCGGGCGAGCACGATCGCGTCGTCGTCCGTGAACGAGCGGCGCTCGCGATCGGCGTCGGCGATGGGCACGGTGCGCGTCGTCTCGGCGCCGCGCTTCGCATATTCCACCTTGACCTGCTTGCTCCCGATCTTGCGCGACAGGATGGGATCCACCGCGTGATCGAGCGTGGGCTTGAACACCACGACCTCGTCGGGATCGACGCGGCCGGAGACGACGCTCTCGCCGAGGCCCCACGAGCCCGATACGAGCACGATGTTGCGGAAGCCGGTCTCCGGATCGACCGTGAAGACGACACCGGCGGCCCCACGATCCGAACGCACCATGCGCTGCACCGCGATGGCGGCGCGGACGTCGAAGTGATCGATGCCCTGGGCCGCGCGATAGGAGATCGCGCGATCGGTGAACAGCGACGAGAAGCACTCGAGACACGCCGACTGCACCGCCTGCTGGCCGCGCACGCCGAGCAACGTCGCCTGCTGCCCGGCGAACGAGGCCTCGGGGAGGTCCTCCGCGGTCGCGCTGCTTCGGACCGCGACGTCGAGCTCGGCCCCGTGCTCGCGCTCGAGCGCGCGATACGACGTCGCGATCTGCGACGCGACCTCGGGTGGGAGGCCGGCCGCGAGGATCGTCTCGCGGGCCTTCGCGCCACGGCGAGCCAGATCGCCGAGGTCCTGCGGATCGAGCCCGTCGAGGATGTCGTGGAGCTTGCGGCGGGTGTCGCCGCGGTCGAGCACGGCATCGTAGGCCGCGGCTGTCACCGCGAAGCCGGGCGGCACGCGCACGCCGACGCCCGTGAGCGCGCGGGTGAGCTCGCCGAGCGACGCCGTCTTGCCGCCGACCAGGGCGACGTCGGCGAGGGACAGCTCGGCGAACGGGATGCAGAACGGATCGGCCATGACGTTGCTCCTGTCGGTCACGCGCTGCGGCGGTGCTCGCCGACGTACGCGACCATGCCGTCGAGACTGACGACGCTGGGATAATCCTTCTCGGCGATCTCGACCCCGAACTCCTTCGCGACCGCGATGACGAGGTGCAGGAAATCCATGGAATCGATGTCGAGCGCGTCGCGCATGTCGGCACTGCCGTCGAGCCGCGAGAGGTCGGCCTCCGGGGCGATGTCGCCGATCAGGCGCACGATCGTGGATCGGATGGTGTCGTTCACAGGGCCTCCGGGTGCTGCAGGTTGCGCTCGATCGCGCGGAGGAACCGCGCGCCGCGATGGCCGTCGGTGGCGCGGTGATCCGCGGACAGGCTGACCTCGACGACGCGGCGCACGACGACCTGGGCATCGACGACCCACGGACGCGTCGCGATGCCGCCGAATCCCACGATGGCCGACTGCGGCGGGTGGATCACGCCGAGCACGGCATCCACGCCGCGATCGCCGAGGTTCGTCACGGTGATGCTCGCGTCCGACAGCTCGGAAGCCCGCAACCCACCGGTGCGCGCCCGCTCCGTCACGTCGAGCATGCGCGCCATCAGCTCGGACAGCGTGCCGCGATCGGCATCGTGCAGGGCGGGATTCACCAGCCCGCCGTCGCGCAGCGACACCGCCACACCGACGTGGATGCCGGGCGCGGGCTCGAGTCGACCGTCGCGCCAAGATCCGCCGAACTCGGGCAGCTCGCGCAGCGCGAGCGCCACGGCGCGCACGAGCAGCACGGCGGGCAACAGGCGCTCCTCGACGCGTCGGTTCTCGTTCTCGGCCTGCAGCCACTGCAGTGCCGGCTCGAGATCGATCGTGTGGAACAGGTAGTAGTGGGGGATCTCGCGTTTCGAACGCGACATCGCCGCGGCGATCGCCCCACGCATGCCCGCCTCGCGAGGTTTCGTGCCCGCGGCGGCGCGCTCGATGTCCTCGGTCGTGATCGCGCTCTCCGGTCCCGTGCCTTGCACGGACTCGATGGCGACGCCGAGCTCCTGGGCCCGCTTGCGCGCGCGCGGCGAGATGCGAGCGGCTGCCGCTGCAGCGGGAGCCGGTGGCGGCGCGACGACGGGCATGGGCGCGGGTGCAACCGGAGCGGGCGCGGGTGTGACGGGGATCGCCGGCGCGGCCGCGGCCGCCTCGCCCTCGACCTTCAGCGTCGCGAGCACGGTGCCGACGGGGACCTCGGTGCCGACGGGAACGATCAGCGTATCGATCACGCCGCTCTGGAAGATCTCGATGTCGATCGCGCCCTTCTGGGTCTCGACCACCGCGACGATCTGGCCCTTGTCGACGTGATCGCCGGGCTTCACGAGCCACTCGACGAGCAGTCCCGCCTCCATGTCGGCGCCCAGCGACGGCATGCGGAACTCGGCCATCTATCGACCTCCCATGGTCGCGAGCGCGGCGGCGACGATGCCCTCGGGCTGCGGCAGCGCGGCCTGCTCGAGGTGGCGCGCGTACGGGATGGGCACCTCCGCCGAGCAGACGCGGGCGACGGGCGCCTCGAGATCGTAGAGGCAGTTCTCCATGATGCGGGCCGACACCTCGGCGGCGAGGCTGCACGTGCGCCAGCCCTCGTCGACGATCACGACGCGATGCGTCTTGCGCACCGACGCGAAGATCGTCGCGTCGTCGAGCGGTCGCAGCACGCGGAGATCGACGACCTCCGCCGCCACTCCGCGCTCGGCGAGCGTCGCCGCCGCCAGCATCGCCTTGGGCAGATTGCCGCCGTAGGTCACGAGCGTCACGTCGTGACCTTCACGCCGCACCGCGGCGCGCGAGATGTCGACCGGGCCGGCATCCTTCGCGAGCTCGCCCTTGGCGTTGTAGAGGCCGACGTGCTCGAAGATGACGACCGGATCGGGGTCTTCCAGCGCGGTCCAGAGCATGCCGCGCGCATCTGCGAGCGTCGCGGGAGCCAGCACCTTGAGCCCCGGCACGTGCGCGTACCAGACCTCGAGGCTGTGCGAGTGCTGGGCGGCGAGCTGGGCCCCGGCCCCCGTGGCCATGCGGATCACGAGCGGCACGCCGATCTGCCCGCCCGACATGTGGCGCAGCGTCGCGGCCGTGTTCACGATCTGATCGAGCGCAAGCAGGCTGAAGTTCACCGACATGATCTCGACGATCGGACGCATGCCGCCGATCGCCGCACCCACGCCGGCGCCGACGAATGCCGACTCCGACAGCGGCGTGTCGCGTACGCGCTCGGGTCCAAACTCCTCCAACATGCCCTTGCTGACTGCATAGCAGCCGCCGTAGCGGCC
>Ga0105106_10004078_pt1 | contig 10411 bp, 6 predicted proteins | sample PPLLaktember2015_5_FD_79109 | JGI IMG/M metagenome (GOLD analysis project Ga0105106, IMG submission 79109) | Freshwater sediment microbial communities from Prairie Pothole Lake near Jamestown, North Dakota, USA - PPLs Lake P8 Core (1) Depth... | ecosystem: Environmental > Aquatic > Freshwater >... | reverse complement strand
TATCGAACGTGACCTCAATCTGGGGAACCCCACGGGAAGCCGGGGGTATGCCGACAAGATTAAACTGCCCGAGGCTGACATTGTCGCTCGCCATGGGACGTTCACCCTGGAGCACATGAATGGTTACTGAAGTCTGGTAATCGGCCGCCGTCGAGAAGGTCTGGCTTTTTTTCGTAGGAATTGTCGTATTCCTTTCAATCAGGTGGGTCCTCACGCCTCCGAGCGTCTCGATACCAAGAGTCAGGGGTGTCACGTCGAGGAGCACCATGTCCGTGATCTCGCCCCCTAAGATTGCACCCTGTATCGCTGCTCCGATGGCAACACATTCCATCGGGTCGATCCCCCGCTCTACTTTCTTGCCGATATGATCCTCTATAAATTTCTGGACAACAGGCATCCGGGTCGGTCCGCCTACGAGGATAACTTTCTGGATATCATTCTTGGTCAGACCGGCATCTTTCAATGCTGTTTCGAACGGCATGATGCAGCGTTTAATGATCGGTTCAACCAGCTGCTCGAGTTTTGCCCGGGTCAGTTTCATAGAGAGGTGTTTGGGGCCTGCCTGCGTTGCGGAAACATACGGGAGATTTATCTCGGTTTCAATAACGGTCGATAACTCAATTTTCGCCTTCTCTGCAGCCTCTTTTACCCGGTTGATCGCCATTTTGTCGTTTCTGATATCGATACCCTCCAGTTTTTTGAACTCCCCTGCAATCCATTCATAGATCGCATTGTCCATATCCGTGCCACCCAGCTGGGTGTCACCGGAGGTTGCAAGAACCGTAAACGTTCCGCCCCCGAATTCCATGATAGTAACATCGAGGGTCCCGCCCCCCAGATCAAAGACCAGTATCTTGTATTCCCCGGCCCTGTCCAGACCATAGGCCATTGATGCTGCGGTTGGCTCATTCACGAGCCTGACCACATCAAGACCCGCAATTTTTCCGGCATCCTTTGTTGCAGTCCTCTGGTTATCATTGAAATACGCAGGAACGGTAATCACGGCTTTAGTTATAGGTTCCCCAAGGAAGGCTTCCGCATCCCGCTTTATCTTCTGCAGGAGGAAGGCAGAGATCTGTTGCGGCGTGTATTCCTTCCCGTAAATCCGATAAATGTGGTCAGAACCCATCTTCCGCTTTGCAGCAGTGACTGTGCCTTCCGGGTTACTCACTGCCTGTCTCCGTGCCGGTTCACCGACAAGGAGCTGCCCGTCCGGTGTAAATGCGACATAGGAAGGGAACATCTTCCCTGCGACCGTTGCACCTTCCGCTGAAGGAATGATAGTCGGTTTGCCACCAAGCATCACCGCTGCTTCACTGTTGGATGTCCCAAGGTCAATTCCGATGATCTTCTCTTTACCCATTGTTTTCACCTTCATGTTCTGTGATATGTTCTGCAATCTTCACTTTCGAGGGTCTGATGACCTTCGATTTCAACTGGTACCCTTTACCGATTTCTTCGAGAATAGTGTCCGACTCTTCATTGCATTTCTCCTTACAGATTACTTCGTGTAAATGCGGATCAAATTTTTTCCCGATGCACTCGATAGGATGCAAGCCGTACTCGTTGAGAATTTTTACCATTTTTTTCTGTATCATCAGCATGCCCTTGCTGTTCTGTTCCAGCTCGAGAGAGGGTAGTGCCTGTTCAAAATCATCGAGGATAACAAGGAGATTTTTGATCAGGTTCTCGTTTGCCAGGGCAATGATCGACGCTTTTTCCTTTTCAGACCACTTGCGATAATTATCGAAATCTGCCTGGAGGTATTTCAGCCGGTTAAGCCGCTCTTCTGCAAGCCGGACCTGGTTTTCAAGATCCTTTTTAACCTGTTCAAGATCTTCTGTCATGTTCTCCTCTTTTTTTTAAGATCTTCTCCACATTTCACGAATTGATGTAAACCGTATTAGACATTGTGCATTAAGGAAAAGAACATACAAAAACCCATCTGCCGGACCAGATTCCCTTGTATACCAGGAGTCCTGCCCACGGTCTGACAGGCATTGGATCCGGATCCGGTCTCACGCATCAGTTGATCTCCCCAAATTCGCTGTACCTTGAATGCCTTCGATCGGAACGGCTGTACTTCACGGTATTTCCTGATTCTGCTCTTTTTTGGCTCGTATCCTTCCTCATCAGTGTTTCCCATAAATCCGGTTTTCTCTTAGTCACTGTTGGGACAATCCCAGTAATTCCGAATAAACTCACTGAAAAAACAATCAGCAAATTCACAGCGGCCACACCCGACTGACGGGCAGGATGTTCCAAAGCGTTGAAATACGGCGACACTCCGTTTAGGGAAATTACCTTCCCCATGCCGGTAATTTTCCCAGATCCGGCCAGCATCATCGCCAGCCTGCATAAGTCCCAGAGGATTTTCAAAGACGGTAATTATCTTCACCCGCGTCGAATATTGCAGAGGAAATTTTATAGGATCTTTGTCAGAAAGCAAATTTTGAGACAAATTTTGAAACACTAAACGTGCGGTTATAGAAACAGAGGAATGTATTACCGGGTGATCGCGGAGATTTTTGGATCAGTTCTTTTCCAGGGTTAGTTCCAGGACCCCATCGGAAAACTTTTTTCTGTTGAATCGTACTTCACAGGGGATTGTGATTATTTTTTTATACTGTATTTCGGTATCAGATGCAACAATGGTAACTGAGGTCGGAGTATTTTCAAGATCGATTCTGATTTTTTCCTCGGCTATGCCCGGCAGCTCCATAACTATGCGGAGGAATTTTCCTTCGTCAATAAGCATTGTTGCCGGTTCGATTGTTTTCAGGTCACCGGTTTTTTTTGGACTTGCTGTCTGCATACTGTTTTCCTTCTTTTTTTTATTGTGCCGGGTTTTTTTCATAACCTGTCACTTCTTCAGATAAGTCACTGAATTTCACCGCATGCACAGCCAAAAAAATGATCGGAGGTTAATAGGACCGATCTGTAACAGGGCTTATTATCCGGTTTTACGGAATGCTGCATTGCTGGCTTGTTCAGTGAACCTTTTTTATGGGGCTGTTCCTTATTTCACTTCAGAGGGTTTTACTCATGGATAGCAGGGCGTGGTCCCTTCCCTGAACAAGAGACCGTCCCCGTCTGCCCATACGTGTGGCATTGTGCTTATTCTGGTTACCTTCCAACAGGTTACATGAGGTCATCATTTTCCCAAAGATGAAGATCCACCTCCTGAGGGTATTACATACCCGATGAGTACCTCTCTATAAAATGAGATAAACATGACTACTCTTTACAAATCATGTTTCATTTTTTATAAGAAGCGGGGGTTGAAAATCAAAACAAAAGATGTACTATTTCTTTCACACGATGATATGCAGTCACGATTATACTCATGTATGATGATTTGATGTGTGCCCTTCCTCATTATTTTTTATCGTGAATGTCCGGGTTTATTCCCCTTTCACTCCCTAAAATATGCTGGAACACCAGCTTGAAATCATTGAGTTTCTGGCTGATGTGTTTTTTTCCTTTTTCGGTAGGGCAATACAATTTGGACTTTCCTGAAACCCTGATCTCGAGATACCCGTTTTCCAGAAGATCATAGAGAAGGGTGTATACCCGTGCCTGCGGGATAAGAACCTTGTACCGGTTATGGATCTCGTGAACGATATCATACCCTGAAATTGGTTTGTCCAGCAGAGAAAGGACCACCGGTTCCAGGGACTTTTTTACGACATCATCGATCGTTGACTGGGGGACAATAGAGACAGCGTCAGCAGGAAATGTGTGATGGGAAAACGAGAGTGTTGTTTCTTTCCCGGTTGATACGATGATCTTGGGAATACCCTCCGCAAGGGATTTAATCAGGGTATGATCGATTTTTCCGATATTCAGGGCGATGATTCCGGAAACGGGCGTACCGGTCTCCTTTTTTGAAAGAAGCAATTTCCTTATGGACAGAATATCATCGAACTCTTCAGTTTCAGAAAAATCGAGAAGGATGTGCAGTGAAGTTGTTGTTCCTGCATTCAGCAGGGATTCAGTGCACATTTCCAGGACGGGGAGCAGGGCGAATACTTCGTTTCTTTTTATCCGGTACGTCAAAAGTTCTTTTTTTTGGATCTCTTTTGGGAAGTATTTCGGAAGTGTTGACTGGGAATAGGCAAAGAGATTGCGCCCGCCCTTTTTTAAACCCTCATCCAATGCAAATTTAAATATGGGTTCTTTTGTGACCTGGTCAGTATACAGGAAAAGAACGATATCAGTGAAGATATCTTTTAACAGGACTGTTTTTATCTCCGGTAGATCGAGATAGGCCAGACCGTCTTCTGACATCTGGCCGGTTTTCATTCCTGCTGAAATTTTTTCCCGTGCGGTTTTTATTAATTTCTGCTCCTCCTGTTCTGTTGCCTTTCGGAACAGTGCCACTTCAATGGCGGCTTTGATTTCCAGTTCATTGAAGGGTTTTACAATATAGCCATAAGGCCGGACACTTTTTGCTTTCTCTATTATTTTATCATCCGCATACGAAGTGACAAAAACAACCGGAATGTCCAGCTCCTGGGTGATGATTTTTGCTGCTTCAATACCATTCATCTTTCCTGGCATCACGATATCCATCAATACGAGGTCAGGTCGATTATGCCGTGCCTTGTTGACAGCATCTTCACCGGACGCTGCCATGCCTGCAACAGTATATCCCATCGCGCACAGGCGTTCTTCGAGTTGCATCGTTATGATCGCTTCATCATCAACCACGAGAATTTTTGACATAAGTTATGTCTCCGCTGTAATTTCTGGGAACTCAACAATCATTTCAGTACCATTCCGGCTGTTAATCACAATAGATCCTTTCAACTGGTGCTGCACCAGGGTCCTTATCAGCTTGAGCCCCAGACTGCTGGTCCGGCTGATGTCGTAATTATCCGGTATCCCGATGCCATCATCTTTAATGGCAATACGGATCTTTTTGTCCTCCTGCATTACAGATATATCAATAGTTCCGTGTTTTCGCCCTTTGAAAGCATGTTTATACGCGTTCGAAAGGATCTCATTCACAACAAGCGCACAGGGTATAGCCTGATCTACCGGGAGAAATACTTCCTGGGAATTGATATCACAGCTGATCTCGTGTCTTTTATGGGAATAAATATTTGTTAATGCGGTTACCTGATCACGGATCTGGCCGGGTAAACTGATCTTTCCGAACTGTTTGCTTTCATAAAGCCGGGTGTGGATCTGTGCCATGGTCTGGATTTTGAGCATCATATCAGTCAGTATGCTGTTTGTAGATTCATCTGCCGTTCGCATCCGGGTCATGTCCAGCAGACCGGATATCAGCTGGAGATTGTTCTTGACCCGGTGATGAATCTCACGGAGCAGGACTTCCTTTTCCTTGACGGAAGCAACAAGTTTTTCCTCAGCACGCTTGCGATCGGTAATGTCGCGGAAACTCCAGACTCTGCCGACTACACTGTCCCCGATTTTCTGGGGTTTTGAATAGCGTTCAAAGATTTTTCCGTCATTAAATTCGATCATGTCAAAACTCTCGCGTGCTGCATGGTCATAGAGCTTATGAATGCTGGTAAGAAATACTTCGGGATTTCTGAGTTGTGGCAGGACGTAATTCGTTACTTTATCGTTTTCCCCTGTTTCAAGCACAGCCCGTGGAATATTCCACATGTCCATAAAATTCTGATTATAACCAGTGATTCTGCCCTGCATATCGATCACAAGGATGCCATCAGCTGTCGATTCAAGCGATGCATTGAGGAGTGACAGGGTTTTTTTAAGCGTCATATCAGATAATTTTCGCTGCCGGATCTCTTCTTCGAGCGCCACATTCATTTCCGCATATTCTGCAGCACGCAGCTTGTAATCGGATTCGATCTTTTTCCGATCGGTGATATCCTGCCCCTGCGCGATAGTCGAGACAATAGTTTGCCCGTCAGATCCAAAAATTGCGGCAGAGTTCCAGAGTACCGTCCTGATCCCTCCTTTCCTGTGGAGAATGGGTATTTCCACACTTTCCCATCGTTGCCCTTCCATGGTCTTTCTGATAAGATCCATCGCATTGGTCAGATACTCATCAGGTAATAGTAAATCAAGAGACTTCCCGAGGACTTCCTTTGCTTTCCTTCCGGTAAGGTGTTCAAACGCACGGTTGAACCGGGTAATACGGAATTGCGGATCCCAGACGATTATGGGTGCATTGGCATAGGTGATGAGGTTGTCGAGGTATTCCTTTGTTTCTTTCAATGCTTCTTCTATTTGCGTCTGCTTGGTAACATCAAATGCAACTTCACCGGCACCAATGATAGTTCCTTGGGAATCCCGGATAGGTGTGTGAAGTACATGATAGACCCTGCGGTTCATGCTTTGGCTTCCAAACGTTATCTTCCGGTTGACATTCTCACCATTCAGTACCTTGCTCCATTCGTTGATCTCTTTCCTCTGCTCATCAGGATTATCTGAGAACAACTCGATCATACTGGTGCCAATGACAAGGTCCTTACCGGTGATTCGTTTTATCTCTCGCTTATAGGGTTGGTTAAAGAAGATATACCGGAAGTTCGTGTCCTGTACAGCGATAATGACATCTGTTCCTTTTGTAACAGCCTCCAGCAATTCCTGAGATTGGAAAAGGTTCTTCTCGCTGAGCCGCAGTGCATCCTCGATATCCTTTTGTTCGGTCAGATTAACGGTTGCAATCCCGACACCCATTATTTGACCGTTATTGTCCCGAAGGGGTTCAAGGTACAGGTCAAGAAACAGCCGTTTGCCATTCATCGTAAGCCAGATTTTTTCACGGACTTCCTTACCTGTCAGAAGACAGGCACGTTTCAGTTCGATCAACCGCGCCGCATCTTCCGGCGCGAAGATATCCGTGTCTTTCTTTCCTTTTATTTCATCCGGCCGTATAGTGTGCTGATTGTACGCCCACTGGAAAACCAGATCATTATCCTGGATTGCCACTGATACCGGAGCATTCCTGAGGGCAAGCCGGAAACGCTCCTCGCTCTCCCGCAGTGCTTCTTCCGCCTTCCTGCGTTCTGTGATATCCTGTCCAAATGCAAGATTCCCCATGACATTTCCCTGAGAATCCCTGATAGCGCTGTTCCTCCAGGAAATCCAGACACTATCTCCGTTCTTTTTTACGTTTTCGTTTACGTGTTCAGCGAAATTGTCAGGATCCGTGAGAACGGCGTTCACCATTGTTTCCATACTTCGCCCTGTGCCGCTCTCAGTGGGAGGGACAAGTATCTTCACATGTTGTCCAAGGATCTCATCGGCGGAATATCCGAAGAAATTCTGTGCATAACTATTGAAGAAGGAAATTTTACCTTCATTATCCATTTTTATTATGATACTGTTTGCATTCTCAACAAGCTCCTTGTACCTTGCCTCACTCTCAAGCAATGCATCTTCCACCTTTTTGCGTTCAGTAATATCACGCATGTAGACATCGACTCTGCCTTCCTGTCCCTGCATGAATACCTCATACCAACGTCCGTTCAGCGGTGACTGTGCTTCATAATGTACAAGAGAATGCTTCTCAGCTGCATCGATGTAATGCTGGTGAATCCGTGTGCCCACGAGAGACGGGTAGAGTTCCCAGATGACCATTCCGAGCATTTCTGCTGCAGGCCGGCCAAAGGGAGCCTTCTCTGCTGCCGGGTTCACCATGGTGAACCGCCACTGGTTATCGAGGGAATAGAACGTATCAGCAACCCCTTCAAGAATTGCAGCAGTCCTCTTGTGCGCTTCACGCAATGCCACCTCCGCATCCTTGCGCTCGGTGATATCCTGCCCGAATATAGCCAGGCCACCGTCGCCAATGGGATAAACGTGTAATTCGAAATATCTGCCACGTATGTCGGTACTCTTGTTCTCGAACGTACGGGGTTTCCGGGTGGCCATCACCTCACGGTATAAAGTTTCAAGGGGGGTCCCGATGATTTCGGGGAATATCTCCCAAAGTGATTTCCCGATCATTCCTGCAGGAGAAATATTCGGAATTGCAGCTCGCTGATTTATGTAGGTAAATTTCCAGTCTTTATCCAAAGCAATGAAACTACCGCTGATAGATTCGAGAATCATAGAAGTGAGGTCATAAGATTTGCGTAATTTTTCTTCAGCTACCTTACGTTCTGTGACATCGTGCGCAACGACAAGGGTTCCTCCCTCTCCTTCATGATTCAGTCTGATATTGAGCGTCGCCCATATCTCACGCCCATCGCGGCCTAGGATCCTGTATGCTACTGACTCGTCAATATCTTCACCGGATAACCTCTTCCTGACCCGTTCCTGGAACCGGATTTTGCTCTGCTCGTCCAGGATATCAAAGGGGTTCATCTCCAGCAACTCTTCCTGTGTGTAGCCAAGGATATGGCACACGGCATCGTTCACACGCTGGAACCGGAGACCATCGGCGGAAATTTCATAGATAGCGGCTGGTGCATACATCACAAGATGCCGGTATCGCTCCTCGCTCTCGTGCAAGGACTCCTCAATCAGTTTGCGGTCGGTGATATCACGGTTCGAACCCCGCGTACCGAGAAATTTTCCATCCTCATCGTGAATTGGCAGGCATACGTGGTTAAGCCAGCGCACTTCACCATCCGGGCGCACGATCCTGAACTCCAACTCACGGGGGTTCATGCCAGCCTTTTCCTGAATCAGGTGTGCAAGAAGGATCTCAAGATCATTTGGATGTAAAATTTTACGGAAAAGCTCATCTGCGGAATCAAACTGACTGACCGGTCTGCCAAGGATTCGGTCAGCAGAAGGGGAGATGTACTTGAACCGGCCCTCAGGATCGATCCAGAACTCCCAGTCATAGGTGAAATCGGCAACGGTGCGGTATCGTTTCTCGCTCTCCCTGAGCATCTTCTCAGCCATGCTCAGATTTTTAATATTCAGGCGAAGTTCCTCATGAGCGGCGATGAGCTCTTCATTGAGCGCATTAAGATTTTCATTCTTCTGCCTCAGTTCATCTTCTGCCCGCTTCTGATCGCTGATGTCATGAGATGCGATAATGATGGCGACAAGCTTTCCTCTGAAGTCAAGGAGCGGGGCAGCGTTTACATAGACGGGGAAGAAGTGACCATCCTTGTGCCTGACGTTAAAATTCCCGGTCCAGATCTCACCACCTTTAATCCGTACTGCAATCTCCTTAGCTGCCGGTTTCGAGCCTTCCGCTACTATAATGTCGATAAGATCCTGCCCTACTGCCTCCTCTGGTGTCCAGCCGGAAGCCTTTGTCGCGGCTGCATTCCAGAAGATAATCTTCAGGTTTAAATCGACCGCGATAACCGAATCCCCGGCTGCTTCAAGCATTTTTGCCTGTAACCGCAGCTGCCCCTCATCATAACTCCTGTCGGTTATGACAACACTGATCTTTGTGTCCTCATAAGGGGAGAGAGGGCTCATGGACAGGAGAACAGGAAGGGATGACGACCCACGACGGATATGAATCCGATTCCTGCTTGCATCAATCAGGATGTTCCTTAACGCTTCTTCAATCTCCCGGCAATATTCCGGGCAGATGTAGTCAAGGAGGGACGTGCCGGGCAACTTCTCTGGAGACAGCTCCACCATTTCGGCGAACCGGGTGTTGGAATAGAGGATCATTCCTGCCCGGGAAAGGGTGAGCGCTCCCTCCTGGATATTTTCCACGAGATTCTGGTAAGGGTGATCGACCCCTTCAAGCGTGTAAATCTGTTGGGCGTCTCCTTTCGCAACGATGATTGCGTCCACTTCACCGGACCGGATGGCATCGAGCGTCTCTTCGAGCTCCCGGACCTTGTCGCGGAGCTCAGCGAGCTCTGTCTTGAGTCTCTCGTTCTCTTTTTTCGTGCCGTTTCTGGTGCTTGAGTTTATTGCCATAAGGATCGGTTCAGGTCAACGGTACGAGGTCGAGGCCGATGAGTACTTTCTCTTTCCGGGTCATATCGCCGATAACCCGCCGTAGGGGGAGCGGCAGTTTCTTGACCAGCGTCGGGGCGGCGAGCACGAGGTCCACCGGGTTCCTCGAATGATCCTGGTAGATGTCGACGACGTCGAGCGTGTACCGCCCCTTCAGGTACTCCTCGCAGATCTTCTTGACGTTCTCGACTGCCATCTGTGAACGGAGGTTGTTACCTGCGATGTAGAGCCGGAGTACGTAGTTCTCAGTCTTCCGCTGTTCGAGCGCTGCTTCGAACTCGGCAGTCACGTCGCCCTTTGTTTTTGCCGAAGTTTTTGTCGTTGTTTTCGCTGTGGTTTTTACCGCAGCTTTCGTTGCCGCCTTGACGGTCCCTTTTTTTGGTGTAAATGCGGTTGCCACGTCACCCCACCTTCCGCAGGTCGAGGCCCACGAGGACTTTTTCCGTGTTGGAGAGGTTCCCGATGATCTTCTTGACCGGTGTCGGGAGCTTCCGGATCAGGGTCGGGACAGCGATGATCTGGTGGTCCT
>Ga0105106_10004077_pt1 | contig 10412 bp, 16 predicted proteins | sample PPLLaktember2015_5_FD_79109 | JGI IMG/M metagenome (GOLD analysis project Ga0105106, IMG submission 79109) | Freshwater sediment microbial communities from Prairie Pothole Lake near Jamestown, North Dakota, USA - PPLs Lake P8 Core (1) Depth... | ecosystem: Environmental > Aquatic > Freshwater >... | reverse complement strand
GCCGGCATAAATTACTGGAGGATCTTCATAAATATATATGCTGCGTTAATTTTCATCGATTGAAATGTACCGTCCCGGTCATCGACCTGTTATAAGTTACCAGGAAAACTCAGGTATTATCCGGGACTCCTGAGTCTTCTAAAAATTCAATTTCCACTGCCCGCAAACGATCTTAGGGAACCGGAAAAAAAAGTTTCTGGACTATTAAAAAGTTGGGATAAGGGCTGCGATTGCGCCCATGAACGCAATGATGACCGCAGACCCAAGACCGATGAGAAGGATACCGAGCACAATCGGGATGAGTACAACGAGGAGAGCGTTCCCGAGCTCCATTTCGTGATTTTCCTTGATGCCAATAACCAGGAGCACGAATGACCAGATATACGCAATAATCGAAACAAACGGGATCCAACCGAGAAGCAGGAACGGTGTGGATGCATACATTGTCGTCTTAACCGTCTGCTTGGCGCCTTTCGTTCCACCCATCAGCAGGACGAACGCATGCATAATCAGCCCCTGGACAAATATCCCTAACAAGTAAAAGAGGAACAGGAGATAGACAAAGAATACACCCATGGCAATGACGAAGCCGGAGAAATTCGCTGCAGCACTAGTCGCAACACCTCCGACGATCGGTACAGCACCCATCTGATCAACCATGGAGGTGAAGGTGGCAAGGCCCATACTCACTACAACAATTCCATACAGAACGGTGAAGATCACGAGGAGGGCTACATAATACTGGTAGGCTGCCCCAAGAGATTTTCCGTTTGTCTTTTTAAAGGTCTCCGAAGGAGATATGAGGAATCCCTTCATTTCGCTTACTAAGTCATCGAACATACGTGTATGTTAACAACCAGAAGGTATATAATACTTGACGTGTCAATCCGCAGAAAAAAGCTGGTTGCACTCGATAATCATTGATCCTGGTAAAAAAATAAGATGCTTTTAAATCAACCCGAAAAACACTATTCCTCCTGTTATGACAAAGATAATCAGGATAACCACACCTATTTTGGTCTGGCATTTATGACATATACCAGACGGTGTCGGGTGTTCAGGGTAGACATATGTTTCTTTACAGAGATGACAGGCCGGGACGGGCTTTCCATCACCGGGTTTTTTTGAATCATGATGTTTGGCGCACATGGTTAGAGATACGAAATAATCGGATATTAACATGAGTATTGGTAAACGATCGCGGACACCTGAAGCTCGAATATGAACGAGCGATATCTGGAAAGATTCCGTCATTAGATCGCTCTTGACGCTGATGGGCTGGATATCCGAACACATGGCCTCGCTTTTGCCGGAGTTCCTTTTCTGATTTCCCTTTTTTTTTTAAATTAATGCGAAATTGAGCTCCGTATGAGCTCTAACAACCCCCTGTTTGATGCATTCCACTTGCAGTAATTACCTGGAGAAAGTGGTCCTGAAGAAAAAGCAATATTCACGTCAGTCGTCGACGAAGAATTTTCCGATCTTTGCCTCAAAACAAGTGTTCTTTTCCCCTTGACCGTGCTATCCCCCCCGCCCCCCTCCGTTTTGCCTTCAAATAGGTGCTATTAGCGGTGATTTTCTGCGTCGGTTCAGACCCGGATAGCCCAATAGGCAATAGAATGAAGTATTCCGAAAATATTAGTGCTGTTTTTTCACGAATTAGTGCTATTTTTGAGGGCAGGAACCCTTCGCGGAGATAAGTCAACGTCGGAACAAGGGTCCAAGCGAAAGAGGTGATCTCCTCAGTCCAAAATGATTGATCGATCCGGGAAAAATTGGTTATCAAGAATAAAATTTACCTCGATATACGACGGAGAATTTCCCGATCTTTGTGCCAAAACAGGTGTTCTTTTCCCCTTGACCGTGCTATCCCACCCTCCTCCCTCCGTTTTGCCTTCCGATAGCGTCTGTTAACGTTCGTTTTCCTGCCCTTAACATGCGAATTTTAGCTTGAAAACTGAGGATTACCCCCGTTTAGGAAACATGTGCCGGAATTCAGTATTTTTTTGCAACAAAAAAAGAAAAGTCAACACCCCTGAAAAGGGGTTACCGTCGGAGAATGCGCTTGTGGGGAATCCAGGTCCCTGATACGCAGACCCATATCTCCCAGCAGAAAAATGATAAAACAGGGTGTATTTATTATAAATCCAGCTTGTCCATCTTTGAAAAATCAGGGAATAAATAGCATTAATACCTTACCACAACCAAAATTGAGAAGATGTCCGCACCAAAGCTTGCCAGTGGACCGACCCAGGATGAGATTATGGCAGTCTCCCTGTTCAAGCTCGGACTCCGCAGCACCGATACCGTCCTTGAGATTGGCTGCGGAACCGGTAAAGTCTCGATTGCTGCAGCACAACAGGCAAAAAAAGTATTTTCCCTCGATAAAAGACCCGAAGCAATCAGAACTGCACGGGAGGCAGCAGAAAAAATCCCTCTGCACAATATAGAATTTTTTTGTACGGATGCTGCCGATTTTCTTGCATCAGACCGTATTTTTGATTGCGCATTTATTGGCGGAACGCAACAACTCGCCCGGATCCTCCCGGTCCTTGCAAAAAAAGTGCGAAGAACGATTGTGGTAAACGCGGTTCTTTTAAGTACACTATCCCAGGCAGTAGTGACCATGCAGCAGCTGGGCATATTCAATGAAGTTGTCCAGGTGCAGGTTGCACGATCGCATGAGATCGCAGGAAGCATCATGTTCAAACCGATAGACCCGGTCTACATAATCATCGGGAAGGGAACTGCATGCTGATAGGTCTCGGACTGGGCCCGGGTAATCCTGAACTTCTCACCCTGCGGGCGGTTCGTCTGCTCAGGGAAGCGGATACCGTATTCGTACCGGGAAGGATCGCGTACAATCTCGTAGCACCGTATCGTGATGCAGTGATACTCAAATTCCCGATGACTGATGATGAATCACTGATCCGTGAGTGTCTTTTAGAAAATGCAGAGAAGATTGCCCCTTGTGCACTGAGTGGTCTTGCGGTTTTCGGAATTCTTGGCGATCCGAACTTTTTCTCCACATTCTCGCGATTATGCAGTATTCTGGCAGAACAATATCCCACCCTGCAATACCAGACAGAGCCCGGGATCAGCGCCATCACAGCGTTTGCAGCAGCTGCCGGTATCTCGCTCAACGGCGGATTTACCGTGTCCGACGGACATGAACCCGACGCAAGGATTCTTCTCAAAGTGAAGTACCCCAGAGAAAAGGCTGACGAACTCCGCAGGCAGGGTTACCGGGAGTTTGTACTGGTCGAGCGGATGTATTTTGAGGATATGAAAGTGTACCGCAATGACAATCTCCCCGAGAAAAGCGATTACCTGAGCGTCATGTATGCGAGGCGCTGATCATGCAGGGAAAAGTCTGGTTTGTCGGAGCTGGTCCCGGAAACCCTGAACTGATAACCGTAAAGGGACTTTCTCTTCTCAAAGAAGCAGATGTTCTCATCTATGCCGGATCCCTGGTCAATCCTGTGCTCATCGCACAGTCCGGTGCAGCAATCAAACGTGACAGCTGGGGTATGCATCTGGATGAGCTCGTCGCGGCAATGGAGGTGCCGGCCAAATCGGGAAAAACCGTGGTCAGGCTCCATTCCGGTGACCCTTCGCTCTATGGAGCGATAGTCGAGCAGATTGAAGAGCTGGAGAGGCGGGGGATCGCTTTCGAGATTGTCCCCGGGGTCTCATCTCTCTTTGCAGCGGCAGCTGCACTGGGTACCCAGCTTACCCTCCGGGGTGTGTCCGAAACCCTGATCGTAACACGACCTGCAGGAAAAACGCTCACTCACGACCAGATCGCAGAGCTCTCCGCTTTCGGTACGACTATGGTCATTTTCCTTGGTACAGAGAAGCTTATGGAGATAACAAAAAAACTTGCCTGTCCCATAGATACACCGGCAGCCATCGTGTACCATGCCTCATGGCCCGATCAGAAAATTGTACGGGGAACGATTGCAGATATTGCACAAAAAGCACAGGATAAGGGGATCGAGCATACGGCACTCCTGATTGTGGGAGGTGTGGCTGATCCCCGCAGGAAAGGTTATACGAGGTCATATCTCTACTCATGACGGACACGGTAGTCATCGCGCTCTCACGGTTTTTAGGTGAAGCAGAACGGATCGCGAAATTTCTTGGCGCTGATGTCCGGGTGTATACCCCTACTATTTTTTTAAAGCTGTTTCCCAACACCCGGCGGATTGTAGCAATCATGTCTATGGGGATTGTTGTGCGCAGGATTGCACCACTCATCAATAATAAATGGAATGATCCGGCTGTTGTTGTGGTGAGCCCCGACCTTGCCTATGCCATCCCGGTTATCGGGGGTCATCACGGGGCAAATGAACTGGCAAAAGAGTTGTCAGCACTGGGCATCCGGCCGGTTATCACGACAGCTACCGAGGCAATGGGAAAAGATGCTGTGGAAGCAATCGCTCAACGAACCATGTGCGATGTGGTGAACCGGGAGTCAACCCGAAAGGTTAATGCAGCTATGCTCGAAGTCGATGTCCCGGTATTTACCGTGAGAGGTCCCGGTATCGTCATAGCAGGTTCTGATGTTTCAATCCTGTTAAAGAAAGGTGAATTTACGGTCGGTGTCGGGTGCCGCAAAGGAGTAAAAAGCCAGGAAGTGGTGGATGCCATAAAAAAAGCACTTGCAGAGGCAGGGGTGGCAGAACACGATGTTTTGGTCTATGCAACCACGCAGAAAAAGAGTGGCGAGAAAGGACTCATCGAGGCGATCTCTGCCCTCTCTGGCAATTTAATATTCCTTGACGATGATACCATAAACGCACAGAGCGGGGTCACCCCGTCCCGGGCAACAAAGATCGGGCTGTCGGGCGTTGCAGAGCCGTCTGCCCTCGCCGTGGCAAAAAGAAAACAGCTTGTTATGGAAAAAAAAGTGTACGGGAGAGTCACGGTTGCGATCGCATACTGAACCTAAAAAAGGAAGCCTTGCCATTGTCGGTCTTGGGCCCGGACGCAGGGAGTACATGACTCCCCGGGCACTCAAAGTTATTGCAGGTGCAGACTACGTGATTGGCAATGCCCTGTATCTTGATCCTCTTGAACCGTTGCTTTCCGGAAAAAATATAATCCGGAGTTCGATGGGAAAAGAGGTTGAACGGGCACAACAGGCTATCGATCTTGCCTGCTCCCACACAGTTGCCATTGTATCCGGAGGCGATGCCGGTGTCTATGGTATGGCAAGCATTGTCCTTGAAGTCCTCGAGCATTCCGGTGCTTGTATCGATGTCGAGGTGATCCCGGGGGTCACCGCGGCAAATGCTGCAGCATCTCGGATCGGATCTCCCCTGTCCGGTGATTTTGCCGTTATCAGTTTATCGGACCTTTTAACCCCGCTTGAAGTGATTGAACAGAGGCTTGATGCGGTCTTGTCCGTTGGAATCCCGGTAGTACTCTACAATCCGAAGAGCCGTGGAAGACCGCACAATTTTGCAATAGCCGTAGCGTACGCACGCAAATATCTTGGCCCTGAAACACCCATTGCAATCATCAGGAATGCTTTACGAGATGGTGAGGAAGTGATCGTGACAACACTTGCTGATGTCGAAGCAGCTGAAAATGCTGTAGACATGCATTCGACAGTAATTATCGGTGGAAAGGAGAGCAGGATTTGGAGGATGGGTGAAGATGTCAAAGGAATTATTACACCACGAGGATATCACCACAAATATGTATATTGATCCCGGTGCTGAAACCAGGGAAGCCTACGAGATCTCGAAAAAATCGCGATCGCTTGCAAGAACCATGGTCGGTAATGCAAATGACGAAGACCGTGTCCGGCAGCGGTGTTCTGTCGCCGTAGGTGACTTTAGTATGGCTGATCTGATGAGATTCCAGCGTGATCCTGTTCCCGCAACGCTTGCAGCACTCGATAAAGGCGTTCCCATTATCACTGACATCCGCATGGTACAGGTGGGTATCCAGAAAAAAGGGCACGCAAGCGAAGTGTTGTGTGCACTTGATTTCGGTGCCGGAATCGCACAGGATCAAGGCATTACCAGGAGTTCAGCCGGCTTTCTTGCCCTCCGGGAAAAACTCGCAGGGTCGATTGTCGTGATCGGCAACGCACCATCTGCACTCCTGTCCCTGTGCGAAATGATCAAAAAGGGAGTTCGCCCGGCTGTCATCATAGGGGCCCCGGTAGGATTTGTCAACGCAGCGGAGTCAAAAGAACTGTTGCGCACAACAGATGTACCTTCCATATCCACTGAAGGTACGCGGGGTGGAACACCGGTAGCAGTTGCGGCCATGAACGAGTGCATCACGATATTTATTGAAAGGCATCACTGATGAGAGATCCGGTAACCGGCTTTGAGTATCCCGAAGCGTGGGTAAAAAAATGTTCATCTCCGGATTTACTCCGCCAGGCAGAAGAGGGGCTGGCGGTCCTCACTTCCTCAGGCACGGTGATCCGGCGGGGGTATACCACCGGAACAACCGCTGCTGCAGCGTGCAAAGCTGCCGTACTATCCCTTTCCGGCGTTGTGACAGGGGTTCCTGTCCATCTCCCCTGCGGTATCGTCGTTACTGTCCCGGCCTTCGGACTGGCAGGGAATGCCTCCTGCAAAAAATTTGCCGGGGATTATCCGGATGACGTGACTGCAGGGTGTGAGTTTATCGCAGAAGCAATGCCTTTGCCGGAAGGGATCCGGTTAGTGCCCGGGGAGGGGATCGGGCGGTTTTCCCGTGATACCCCCCGGTTCCGGAAAGGGGAACCAGCTATCAGTCCTGTTCCGCTTGAATGTATCCTCATGTCAATACAGGAAGCTATCGATTTGCAGGGACTTTCCGGTGTACGGATTAAGCTCCAGATCCCGCTTGGTGCCGAGATTGCCAAAAACACCCTTAACCCCAAAATGGGTGTGGAAGGAGGGCTCTCCGTGCTTGGGACTACCGGTTTTGTTGAACCATGGGACGACCATCTTGAAGAATCGATGCGCGAACGCGTATTCACATCCCGTCATGCAGTACTCACTACCGGCCGCATAGGGCTCCGGTATGCACGCCTCCTGTATCCGGATCATGATATCGTGCTGGTTGGCGGGAAAATAGGCGAAGCACTCGATGCATCTCAGGGACAGGTGATCCTTTTTGGACTGCCAGCTCTCATACTACGATATATCAATCCGCATATCCTTGAGGGAACAGGATATACAACTGTTGAGGAATTTGCAGAATCCCCTGCTTTTCACCTTGCTATGCAGTCGAACCTTGCTGCATTCAAAAAAGAGTACCCTCAGATAAGGGTAGTGCTCGTGGACCGGAATGGCGTGATTATCGGAGAAAGCCCATGAAAATTATTGGCGTCGGTTGCGGACCCGGGATGCTTACCGAACAGGCAATCCAGGAGATTTCCCGGGCCACCATCATCTATGGATCAGACCGTGCCATCGAACTGGCAAAAACACATATTCCTCTGAACTGTCTGGTAAAAACAATCGATGACTTCAAAAATCTTGACAGGATTACCAAAGACGCCGTTATTCTTTCGACTGGTGATCCCATGCTTGCCGGATTGGGATATCTTCCGGGAGAAGTTATTCCCGGGATATCTTCTCTCCAGGTCGCAACAGCCCGGCTGCAAATCCCTGTTTCACGGGTATCTGTTGTTGTCGCACATGGCAAGGGTCATAAAAAAGGAATCGACGATACTGTCGAGGAACTAAAGCGCGGGAAGATCGTTTTTCTCCTGGCTGATCCAAAATTTAATGTTCACGAGCTCTACGTGAGGCTTGAGACACTGGCCCCTTCGGTCAGGATTGCACTGTGTGAAAATCTCGGGTATCCTGAAGAGCATATCCTTATTCAGGATATCCGGTCTCCACCCCAACCGACAGAGGCGCTTTATTCTCTGGTTATCGGAAATTTCTGACCAGTGCCCAGTCTCTCACAGATTCATCGTTGAACAACAAAGCTTTTTTCTGCCGGATTCGATATGTTAGAGTAAAAGGAAGTATTTCAATGGATAAAAAAACCAGAACACAGGTCAGTCTCGTAGTGCTCATTATTGGTTTGATTATGCTTTTTGTTCCTTATTTAAAATACTTTGATTCGATATTTCCGGGTATATCCCAGTCTTTTTCTGTCATGTTTTACCTGGGACTGGTATTGGTCGTGATCGGTTACTATCTCAAATAATGAGGATTATTGTAAGAGAAAAACAAAGGCTATTTTTTTTTCTGTTCATCGTTATCCGTTTGTTTTGTCTCTTCAATTTTAATTTCGCACTGACGATCACCGGTACACATTGTCCTGACAAAACGTGCAGAATATCCTTTATTAAGAAGGGGGACCGTAGTCAGGGTTAATACCATGCACTTGTGGAAGGTAGAGGGGTCTCCCGCTCCCCGATCAAGACCGCTGTCCGGTAACGGGCATCGTTTGACAAGAACTACGGCGCCTCCATGGGAGGTTTCAAGGGTTTCGGCAGTGTAATCGGGGCCAAAAAAAATCCCCATCACTATCCGAAGACTGTCGGCAAGCTCACCTGGATTGCTGGTGGGAAGCGATAGATCATGGACTATCTCAGATGCCATGCGGGAGAGCTCCATCCAGATCTCCTGTTCAATCTCATCGTATTTTTTCCCCACAACACCACGATATGCACTATCATAAAGTGCAGGAAGAAGAGCTGCCAGCTTTGCGGCAAGACGCCATTTCACTCCATCGGGAATTGATTTCAGGTCCGGCATAGGTGTCCCGTATCCGATTCTATAGTTGAAACAGCATATCAATGCACTGGTTAAAATATTGAATGATACTTCAATGATCTTTTTTATCCCCAATTTTAAGCAATTAAAAACCTGTCCACTAGTCTGAAGGGAAGAAAGTGAACCAGAATTGCGCCCTTTTCCAAATTGTGATGCTGAATATTTTTTTCAAAGCAGAAAGATGGGGAAATTTTAGAGATGAGAGTGAAATATTTTTTTGTTCCCCGCATTATTTTGTTTCCTGTTCTCTGTCGAAAGTCTGTATATCGATGGTTCTATCTTACCTGCCGCAATAGAGATCAATCGACGTTTCAATGCACGTATTGGCTTCTTTGGTCCGCCCAAGTTTCTTCAGGCTCATTCCTTTGTTAAACCACGCTTCTGCATGGCCGGGATCAATCTGAAGTGCTTTGTCATAAGAGACAATTGCGTCTTCCAGCTTGCCGAGGCAATCCTGACAATTCCCCAGTAAGGTGTACGCCTCGGAATACCAGGGAGACTTATCGATTGCTTTTTTAAGATAATTTTCTGCCGAAGAATGATCTCCTGCCATCGCTTTCTCCTGCGCCTGCCTGACCAGATATTCGGCTTCTCTCATGGCGCTATGCATCCCTTGAAGTACCATTTTCGTTTCCTCCATGCCACGTGATTATTCTCATAATCCTCCGTGACTGAACGTGAATAATTTTTATTTATTTATATTTATTTGCACAATATAATTGCATTATATATATGAGATACAGGTCTGCATCAAAGGTTGCCATGCAATATTCTGTAGGAAATTCACCGAGGAAGATATCTTCCATTATGCAGGTATCCTTGTTTATAAAGAATTTTCTCTGTGTACCAATTCGGCTGTTCATCGAATTATTAATATTCATCCTGTCCGGACAACCCCGTCAGTCGTTAACGAATGCATTTTCTGTTACATTAAAAAGAGGAATCAGTATTGCAGGAGAGCGATTGCTGGAGTAAACAGCAATGATCAGTGGTCAAGATCTGCCAAAATTTCCCCGTATAAGAATGTAGATTGCAGAAATTCATAAAATTGTAATATTTGAGGAAAAATGTTTGGTCAGGGCAATGGCAGTTCCGTGCTGGTAATTAATGAAAGGCATAAAAATCCTGAACCTGTTTCATTTCATTAGTAAAAATACTAAGACATTCAGAAGGAAAAACGGTTTTCAGGAAGCTATTTACTATTTAATCCATGCGTTTGAGGTAAATACCAATAGTGTATCAGGAATGTCAATAACTAAAAAGCGTAAATTTTGATAGAGAGTAAAATATATTAAAATTTTATCTTTCGGATATTGATTGAATTCCTCACCAATAAATCACAAGATTTAATCTTTATTGATCCAATTCGCAATTGTAGGAGGTATTCTTATGGATGTAAAGTACGTACCAACCACGTGTCCGTATTGCGGGACCGGCTGCGGCTTCAACCTTGTTGTCAAAGACAAGAAGGTAGTAGGAGTCGCACCGTGGCACCGCAACCCGGTTAACGACGGCAAGCTCTGCCCGAAGGGCAACTATGCCGCTGAATTTATTAACAGCCCGGACCGCCTGACAAAGCCGCTCATCAAGAAGGAGGGGAAATTTGTCGAGGCGAGCTGGGATGAAGCTTACAAGCTGATTGCTTCGAAGTTCAAGTCATACAAG
>Ga0105106_10004076_pt1 | contig 10412 bp, 8 predicted proteins | sample PPLLaktember2015_5_FD_79109 | JGI IMG/M metagenome (GOLD analysis project Ga0105106, IMG submission 79109) | Freshwater sediment microbial communities from Prairie Pothole Lake near Jamestown, North Dakota, USA - PPLs Lake P8 Core (1) Depth... | ecosystem: Environmental > Aquatic > Freshwater >... | reverse complement strand
TTACACTATATGACCAGTTTGATGAGGAAGAAGTTGATATCAATGAAATTGTCGCCGGCGTTGTCAAGCGAAGAAAAATTTCCGCAGACGCTCATTTGATTAAGCTGAATTTATTTGACATAAGAGACAAGAAAGAAAAAATTAAGGGTGACAAATTTCTTCTTGATATTGCATTCTCTAATCTTATTGGCAACTCAATTAAATATGGAGTTGATGGCGGCAGTGTAGAAGTAACTATTAATAGCGACAGCAGCAATCTAATTGTTGAAGTCTGTGATGATGGTGTTGGTATCCCAGAGAATGAACTTCCAAAAATCTTCAAGGATTTCTACCGTGCAGCGAATGTTAAAAAAATTATTGCCGAAGGATCCGGGTTAGGACTTTCCGTGGTGAAAAGAATTATTGAACGTCATGGCGGCACGATAAAAGCAAAAAGCCCCGGACGTATGGCTAAAAAAGATTATCCCGGCACAAGCTTTACAATTGAACTTCCTTTTGAGCGAAAAGAGAAAGATGAAGCTCTCCAGGAATTCAAAGCAACTACCTGATTAGAACGCTCCTCCTACATGTCAATTATTTAATTCATCCCGGGCTTGTCTTGCCAGGTTAACCAACTCCCAGTAGGGAGGAGTATATCCTTTTTGAATTTTAAATTGATACGCGAGAAAAACCAGTTTTGATTTGACCTGATCGTGAGTATCGGAATAATATACATTCTTTAACGCAGCCTCAGCACTCATACCTTCCGGAATAGGACCTTCTGAACCAAATATATTCAATATTATGCTGTATAATTTCATTATTCTTCCTATTGGCAGGAGGTACCAATCGTAAGATAAAACCTTTCCGCTGTCGGCTTCTTCTAACATTACGTCTGTCACTGCATTGTCTAAATGATCTTTATAAAGTGTTTCGGGATCTCTCCATTCCGCAACGACTGAGATCTGAGGGTCATATTCAAGATCTGATGGTTCCTGCGTTTCAAAATGCTTGACTCCAAATGCTGCCAGCCAGTTTCTTGTTCCCTTTGATGAAATAGTTGATAGTCCTCTCCATAATGTTATTCCATATTTCTTATATGCCGAAGAAGCAACTTCGGAACAAAATTGTTTTTCATTTTCATTAATATCCATTTCAAAATCGTAAGGTATATGTTTCTTCTTTGCTTCAACTAATGAATATTCTGCTGCCAGGTGCGGAAGCATTGGGTTATCTGATATCAAATCTGATCGTAATCTCAATACCATAATTCTGAGCTTTGTGTCGTTGAGATATTCCTTTAATGAAGAAACAGTAACTCCTCTTTCAATGTGAGATTCAATTACCGAAATTACTTTTGTTTTTTCATCAATGTGAACCAAAGCGATATGAGAAAAATTCCCCGGATAATCATTACCCCTTGCAATCAAAGCTGATGTCGGTGCACCCCCTCTCGAAACCAAAATGTCTCCGCTGTGAACATTCAGTCCGAGAATTTCCGTTGACGGAGTTACAGATGGTTCATCCACGCCCTGAATTAAAGAGGTAACTTGCTTTTCAGGTAGTTGAAGCATTATTTCTTCAATTGCAATTCGGTTTCCGTATAACAATCTGTAAAGAGTATTTTTTACTTCGGTGGAATTCATATTCCAGTTTCGGGATTGCTTTTTGACAGCTTTTCTTAGGTTCGAATAGAAATTTATGTATTCGGGAAAGTATTGAGTGCAAGCAGGAATGAGCGGTGCAATATTAAAGATATTGTTTTCAAGAGTTATAAACTTTTCAACTGAAGGCTCTAATGTCTCAGATAAAATTTCTTTTAAAAGTAATTCGGAGTTTTTAATTAATGAATCAACGGTGAAATTTATTTTATCACAGCCCTCTGAATTAGCTGATATAAATTTTAATTCTAAGCTTTTCCACAGGCTATCCTGGTTCCAGCTGAAAGGAGTTTGACTTACTTCGGGAAGCGGTTGATTTTTATCAAGTGGAATTAGAAGCAGAAGATAGAGTAATACAACAGATAAAATCAGAATGAAGGTCTTGGGATATTTTCTCACTTTAGATTTTATACTCACGTTTGGAAATTAATAGATGAAAGCTGTAATTCCCAATTATATAGTGCCAACGCCCAGAAACTCTGACAGCGATTTACTTATCTATCGGATTCTACAATTCAACCAGCTGCGATGACACACCCGGAAGCAATGCAACCTTACGGGCAATTTCCTTGTTGTCATCAGGTTTACCAACCAGCTCTAAAATCAGCAGTCCGGTATCAGAACAGTTTTCAAGAACTCCGTCGTGTATTCCGAGACGTGTTTTGATATTGCAGCCCCATGCAGTTAGTATTTGCTGTACTTTAACAGCGGAATCTTTTCTTTTGCCGATGAGTATTAATAAAATGGTTTTCATAGTCCCTCCCCGGAATAATGAGTAAAAATTATAAGTGTAAAAATATGTAAAGATCAACTTGTTCTGACAGGGATTGTTTGCTTAATTCTCTCTCATAACTTAAATTTCCTAAAACTCTTACCATGAAAATTATTAGTCACACAATACTAAAGTTATTTACAGATAAAGTGTTCTTGAATGAATGACGAAAATCAAAAAATAAAAGAATTGCTTTTACTGCAGCGAGTTGCGCAGAGGATTAATTCTATTTTAGACCTCGATCTCCTTCTCGAAGAAGTTGTAAGTGACGTTGCAGAAACTTTTGGTTATTTAAGATCAGGTGTGTTGCTTAAAGACGAAGAGACTAATGAATTGGTAATCGTTGCTGTTCGCGGCTGGACTGTAAACTACCATGTTAAAGGCGACCGATTCAAAATTGGAGAATACGGAATGGTTGGCCACGTTGGTATGACTGAAGAAACTTATTATTCACCTGATGTGACAAAAGACCCGTATTATCAAGTTAGTGAAGACTCAACACGTTCGGAACTTGACATCCCCTTGAAAATTCGCGGTCGATTGATCGGAGTATTCAATTTCCAGCATCAGGAGAAGAATGCATTTACCGATTCACGTATCCAGCTCCTCGAAGCATTAGCGGGTCATGTTGCAACAGCAATTGAGAATGCACGATTATTCGGAAATGAGCGCAAGGAGAAAGACAGAATGATAAGCGAACTTAATGAAGCAAGAAGTGTTCAACTAAGTTTGTTCCCCTCCTGGACTCCCGAAATATCCGGATTTGAAATAACTGGCTTATGTATCCCTTGCAGAGAAGTTGGGGGTGATTGGTTTGATTATATTCCTCTACAGAATGGGAAGCTGGGTATAGTGCTGGGAGATGTTTCCGGAAAAGGAACAGGTGCTGCTTTATTAATGGCATCTGCACGAAGCATAATCAGGATGTTTGCTGAACAAGGATTACCACCAGGTGAAGTTTTGTTCAATGTAAATCGAATTCTTGTAGCCGATTTACCAAGAACAAGGTTTGTAACGATGATTTATGCAATTGTTAATCCATCAGGTAAGAATATTGTATTTGCCAATGCCGGTCATCCTCCTCCATTGTTAACAGATTCAGAAGGGGAGAGGTTTTTGAATTTCGATTCGGGATTACCACTGGGTATTCAGGAAGGATTCTTTCCTGAGCACAGTTTAGAATTAACTTCAGGAAATCGTTTGCTATTTTATTCAGATGGAATTAGTGAAGCAATGAACTCAGTCTCCGAAGAGTATGGAGAAGAGCGAATCAAAATTCATTTATCAAATCCTGCTTCATCAGCAAAAAGTTTATTGGAGAATGTGAATGATTTTTTGATTGGTTTTCCTGCTTCAGATGATATGACTGTTGTGATGATAAAATCGAAGGATTAAAATTCATCAGATGGAAAACGCATAACTTGACAAACATTATTTGATTTATCCTTTCTTTAAATAAAGCGAAACAGTAAACATCATTTAATCATTTGATAACTTCCTCGCCCATTTGGTCGCAGGGCTCAACAATTTCGTCGTGTTCACATCAGTATTCTATCAATCAATAAAATTTTAACACTCTTTTAGCGGCACACACTTTGTCTTTAATTCAACGGAGGTAAATAAAATGAAAACATTATTAACACTATTAGTCTTTGGTTCTTTCAGTTTTGCATTTGCAACGGAGATGCAGGATTCCACTCAAAACCAGAACCGTGAAAAAGAACAATTGCAAGTACAGGAAAAGAACCAGCAGCAAAATCAGGGTAATGAAAACCAGATAAGAGACAGAAATAAACTTCAAACCGGAGATCCTCTTCAAAATAAAGAAGGTAAAAAGAAGGGAAAGGATGTATTCATTGATAAGGATGGAGACGGAATAGCAGATACGAGAGCCGGGGGAATGAGTCTTGACAAAGTTCGCAAAAGAACACGTTCGGGGAAACAAGGCAGTGGTGGACAAGGTGGAAACGGAAACGGCAATGGTGCAACCGGCGGTAACGGTGGCGGAAAGTAAATCCTGAAACGCAAATATTTTATGAACCGAAAAATTAGTTCTCTGTATTTACTTGTTCTCTTGATTTCTGTATTCAGCTTCAATTTGCAAGCGCAGTTTTATCTTAATGCTGATGTCGAAGGATATTACGATGATAACATCTTTAACAACCATCTGAACGAATCTGATTTCATTAATGCATTCACGGGTGAACTTGGTTACGATATCGAATCTGAGCAGAACATTTTTGAGATTTATTACATTGGTTTTTTCAACCGCTATTATAAGTACACCGATAAATCAACAGTTATTCATAAAGCAGGATTGGTTGACACTTACCTCTTCTCAGAAAATGATAACCCGCTTAATGTCGGACTCAATTACACCGTAAGAATAAATAAAGAAGATTATTACATATATGATTTCAACCAGATCTCTGCTTATGCAAATTATATGCATTCGATAAGCGAAAGTAATAAAATGCAACTAGGTATAATCGGCAACAGAATTGATTATGAAAATTTTTCACTTTTCTCGCACTACCAGCTTAAAGCTTTTCTCAGATCAGTAAACAGTTTTGAAAGCCGAACTTCTATTACTGCTGCAGCAGAGATCGATCAAAAAATTTATATTGAAAAAATGAAAAGCGAGGGACTTGCAGATGAAGTGCTGCAGGCAAAATTATATTTGCAATTAGGACAGGGAATAACAGATGATTTGGGCTTAAGCGCGTATGCTTTTTTTAGAAATAATCTCAGCGGCGGAAACCGCTACTTCAATACAATCGATTATGTTTACTACGAAGAAGAGCTCTTCAATGATATTTATTCAAATGAGGGAATCGAAACTGGTTTAACTTTTTCGTATCTCTTTCTTCCAAACATTCTCGGCAAAGTTTCGGGAAGATATGAAATCAGAAATTATACAGATTTGCCCGCAGCAGATGAAGAAGGCAACGAGCTTGATGAATTAAGACAGGATAACCAATATTCTGTCGGTGCTTCTTTGGAGTTTGGATTGAGCGAAATTCTCAGCGGGCTTTATCTATCATTAAATTATAATTACATCAAAAACGTTTCAAACGATTACTACTACGATTACAACAACCAGATTTATGCAATCACTTTAGGTTTTGATTTTTGAGTTATCCCAATCTTTTACCCTGAATTTATTTCAGGGTCTTTAGTTAAAATTAATGAATGAGAATAGAAATCAGATGATGAATTAGCCGCAGATCCTGAAACAAGCCTGCCTGTCGGCAGACAGGTTCAGGATGAGAAAACTCAATGCTTAATATTATACTTCTTTAGCTTGTATCTAAGGTTTCTTTCGGTCAAACCTAACAGCCTTCCTGCTTTTGTTTGGTTTCCGCCGCTTTCCTGTAAAGCATCGAATATTAATTCTTTTTCAATTGCCTCAACCTGCTCTGTAAGAGTTCCTTTTCGAAGTGACGCGAGCGTTTTCTCTTCTTTAAATCCTTTTATGTTCATTGGAAGGTCGGCCAGCGTAATTACTTTTCCTCTTGAAAGTACCACTGCACGCTCAATAATATTTTCCAGCTCACGGACGTTGCCCGGATAATTGTACTTCATCAAAACATCAACCACCTCTTTGGAAATCTCCAGTTTCTCTTTACTATTTTCTTTGCTGTACTTTTGAATAAAGCTTTCAATCATCGGGACTATATCTTCTTTCCTTTCCCGTAGAGGCGGAATATTTATCGAGACGACGTTAAGCCTGTAAAATAGATCCTCTCTGAAAGTCCCGTCTTTTATTTTTTGTTCGAGGTCTTTGTTTGTTGCGGCGATAATTCTCGCATCAACTTCAATTTTTTCTATGCCACCAACTCTTTCGAACTGATGTTCCTGTAGAACTCGTAATAGCTTTACCTGGATTGATTGCGGAATATCTCCAACTTCATCCAAGAATAGCGTTCCGCCATCTGCAATTTCAAACCTTCCTTTCTTCATTTTGTCAGCACCGGTAAATGCACCCTTCTCGTGTCCGAACAGTTCACTTTCGAGCAGAGTTTCAGTGAGTGCCGGCACATTCACAACTATGAATGATTTATCTTTTCTTGAACTCATATAATGGATGGCTTTTGCGAGAACTTCTTTTCCGGTTCCATTCTCTCCGGTGATTAAAACAGTAGCTTTGCTTTCTGCAACTCTTGCAGATACGTTGATAACTTCTTCCATTTTCTGTGATTGTGAGACGATAGAAGAGATTTTATATTTTTCCTGAAGCTGAGTTTTTAACAACTGATTTTCAGATTTGAGATTTTTGTGCTCAATAATTCTTTCAATCATTAAATCCAATTCATCAAGGTCAACGGGTTTTGAAATGTAATCAAATGCACCAAGCCGCATTGCTTTTACTGCATTCTCCACGGTTCCGTATGCAGTGACAATTACAAAACTAATTTCCGGATTTATTTTCTTAACCTGTTCGAGAACTTCAATTCCATTTAAATCCGGCATCTTAAAATCCGAAAGAATAATATCTACAGGATTATTTTTGGCAATATCAATTCCTTCTTTGCCTGATGAAGCTGAGAAAATTTTGTATCCTTTCTTTTTCAGATACCCGGTAAGCACATCTCTTTGAGCGGCTTCATCATCAATTACAAGAATGTTGTAGTCTTTCATTTTTGCGGTAAGCTTATTTTAAATTTTGTGTGTTTATTTACTTCGCTGAATACTTCTATGGTTCCACTATGTTCTGCAATGATTTTTTGGACAATGCTTAAACCCAATCCGGTTCCTTCCGGTTTTGTGGTAAAGTAAAGATCAAAAATTTTAGGTTTAATATTTTCCGGGATTCCTTTACCATTATCAGAAACTTCAATTATAAGATCATCCTCTTTCTTAAAATAATTAATTTCGATAGTTCCATTACTATAAACGGCATCAACAGCGTTTTGTAACAGGTTCATCAGGGATTGCTTTAATAATTCGGGGTCAACAGTTATTTCAAATGAAAAGTCAGATAGCTTGTTCAGTTTTGCTCCTTTTGACTTTGTCTGGTCAACAAATAGCCTGTAAATATCATCGAAGAAATTTTTAGAATCGATTTTTTTAAACTGAAGAGCAAGTGGCTTTGCATAGCTGAGAAACTGTGTGATAATTTTGTTTATTCTGGTGACTTCACTTCTGAGAAGATTTGTAATTTTATGGTATTCTTCTGAATCATTTTCAACCTTGAATTCTTTATCCAATCTCTGAGCGATCATTCCGATTGCGTTAATCGGGTTCCTGATTTCGTGTGCAACTCCCGATGCAAGCTCACCCATTGCAGAGAGCTTCTCTTTTCTTTTTGATTCTTCCTCAAGACGACGTGATTCAGTTAAATCGTTAATAACAAGTATATAATTGTTTTTTCCTTCCTCGTCTCTGTTTCTTGTAAAATTAAGATTAAGGTATTTTTTCTCATCGCCAATATTAGTATCGATTGAAACGTCAGCGCAGTTTTCATTGCTATCATTGCAGTAATCTGATAATGATAGAAAAATCTCGCTAGATAAATCGGATAAGTCTTTATTAATAATTTCATCTACTTTTGTTTTAAAGAGATTTTCTGACGCTTTGTTGAATAAAGTTATCTTCATCTGCTCGTCTACAACAACAACCGATTCGCCCAAATTCTCGAGCACGGTTGATGTGAAAGTTCTGAACTTTTTAAATTCGCGTGAAACTGTTCGAAGATTCTGAGTTGTAAAAATGATACTCAAAATAATAACGCCGATTGCAGCAAGCACGAGAGAAATAATAATCAACCTGCGTGTCATTCTGTCCTCAACTGCTCTTACTTCGTCAAGTGACAAGCCGATTCTGAAAATGCCGATTACTTCATTTTCGTAAATTAATCTCTTGACGGTTTCAAATACTTCCTGATTTTTATAGTTGTGGATTCTTGTGTAAGTGCTGTTGGAATTGATTGCATTAATTAAAAAGTTGTCCGATTCAATTGCGCTCATAGTATCAACAGATGACCCGGCGGCAAGAACACCAATTGAATCCTGTAAAACAATGTATTCAATTCCCGGGTTGTCGGAAATATCCCTGATGATTTTTCCAAGCCCTATTCTTTTCCTGAATTCCAAAAATTCCTCAGCATTCAGATTGATAACAATTGCCCCTCTTTTGCTTGCTCTTGCAATAGCAACTGCAAATCTCTGCTCCTGAGCAAATTCAGCTTCTTTCAAACCAATCACAAATTCATCTATACCATTTTCCAGAATTGGTTCAAGTTCTTCATATCTATTAATATTTTCTTCTCCATGAAGGTGATCTTGTTCCGGAATCCGGTTGGATAGAACTCTCGTTCCGTCTTCGTTGAAAATATTTATTCTGAACAGAGAATTCTCTTTCCCGATTTCAATAAGTTTTTGCTGGTTAAGGAGATTTAGACTATCAAGTTTTCTGATAAGACGGGCATTATTAAACAACCTTTCCGCAATTAAATTTTCAATCTCTTCGCTGGAGTTAAGAGCATTAATACTGCTCTGGTTTATTGTTTCCATTAGTGATGATGACTGCTCTGTAAGCAAATGAAGTATTTCACTTTTGCTTTGCTGCAGTTCTATAAAAGCAGATACAATCATCAGCGCACCGATAATAAGTGCAACTGCGATGATCACTTTTGGCTGAAGTTTATTTAGGAAATTCATATTCAAAACTAATCAGAATTGAAGCAAGATTGAATTCTTATTTAATGGCGAAGGCAGAGGCAAAGGCTTATTAAAACAATCCGGATTTTCAAATCATTTCTATTTCGTCCACATAGTCGAAGTTCTTCGTCCTTAAAGTCGAGGACTAGAAGTTCCACAAATAAAAGATTCATTTACAAAATAAAATCAAATCATTTCATGCTGGCACATCCATTGAATAACTCCTGATAAACGTAATTCATTAAACAATAAAAGGAGTAATAAAATGAAAACCAGAAAAAGATTCTCACTTGTGACTACACTTTTTTTAATTGTAGTCTTTTTCTCAACATATGTTTATGCTCAGAATGATCCTGTAAAGAACCAGGAACAAATTCAGGTAAAAGAACAAACACAAACCCAGATAAAGGAACAGACTCAGAACCAAAACCAGATTCATGGAAGCCAATTTGTTGATGAAAATGGTGATGGTTTTAATGATAATGCCCCAGACGCCGATGGCGATGGAGTTACAAATGGAAGAGATGAAGACTATACCGGCACTCAGAACAGAAAAGGCAATAATGGTCAAAAGGGATTTGTTGATTTAAACAGTGATGGGATAAATGATAACTCGGTTGATTCAGATGGTGACGGAATTCCAAATGGTCAGGATCCTGATTATGTAAAACCAAAAGATGGCACAGGTCAGAAGAATCAGAATGGAAAAGGAAACAATGGCAATGGTAAAATGTGGGGACCAAAAGATGGAACAGGTAACAACGGTGTCGGTCCGAAGGATGGTACAGGTTACGGTTCAGGTTCTGGTAATGGAAGCGGAAACGGCTCAGGCGGTAATCAAAGAGGCGGAAGAAAGTAATTAAATCTTAAACTAAATAATAAGGACGACAACCACTGTCGTCCTTTCTAATTAACAATCATAAAATATATAGAGGTTCAATATGAAAAAAAGTAAATATCATCTTTTACTCATTTCTCTTTTTACTTCATTTATTTTGCTAGCATGTCAGAGCGAAATTCCGACATCAGCTGATGATTCGAATGTGCTTAGCAAATATGGTGATGGAAATGGTAACGGCGGAGGTTCAACTTATGAACTTTCACAGGAAGAGAGAGACGGTTTAATACATATGAGAATAGAAGGAAAGCTTGCAAGAGATGTTTATATAGTTATGGGTGAGTTATGGAATCACAAAGTTTTCCTGAACATTCAGCTAAGTGAACAGAAACATATGGAAGCGGTGAAGAGATTATTGGATAAATACAGTGTGCCGGATCCGTTAACAACTGATTCAGTCGGTGTTTTTCCTGATCCTCAATTTCAACTTTTATACGATC
>Ga0105106_10004075_pt1 | contig 10413 bp, 4 predicted proteins | sample PPLLaktember2015_5_FD_79109 | JGI IMG/M metagenome (GOLD analysis project Ga0105106, IMG submission 79109) | Freshwater sediment microbial communities from Prairie Pothole Lake near Jamestown, North Dakota, USA - PPLs Lake P8 Core (1) Depth... | ecosystem: Environmental > Aquatic > Freshwater >... | reverse complement strand
GTTCGAGAGGCCAGGGAAGTTCGGCTCGTCGCCGCCGAACAGGTTGGGCGTCAGCCGCTGGCCCTGGTAGTTGTAGCTGATGCTCAGCCGGTGCATCGTCGACAGGTTGACGTCCACGCGTCCGCCGGGTGAGTTGTCGATGCGCAGCGATTCAGGCTGCCACAGGTACTCCTGGCTGTTCGGATCCGTGCGGTTGTTGATGATGCCCGTCGTCAAGGCGCCGGCGCGGATCTTGGTGAGGAGCGCGGCGATGACCGGGTCCGGCGTGGACGTGTGACCGGCGGCGGCCGCGATGGTGTAGAGATTCACGCTGCGCAGCCCGCCGGCCACCGCGTACTGGAAGGCGCCCGCCTGCGCCTCGGGGCTCAGCAGCCCGCGCGTGCGCGTGTTGTTCAGCGGAAACCGCAACTGCTCGAAATTGAAGAAGAAGAAGGCCTTGCCGCGGCCGTCGTAGAGGCCCGGCAGCACGATCGGTCCGCCCTCGCGCACGCCCCACTGATTGAGCGTGAGGACGTTCTTCGGCAGGTTGTTGACCTTGTTGAAGTAGTAGTTGGTGTTGAGACCCCGGTTGCGGTGGTACTCGTAGGCGCTGCCGGTGAACTGGTTCGTGCCCGATCGGGTCGCGAACTTGATCTGCACCGCGCCCTGGCCCGAGGCGTCGGCGCCGGCCGTGGCCGACGACACCGTGACCTCCTCGATCAGGTCCAGCTTCGGGTGGATGTTGGCGAAGAATCCGTCGGTGGACCGCGTGTACTTGTCCTGGATGTTCGCGCCGTCCACGGTGATCGAGAGCGCGCTCTGCGGCAGGCCGCTCACCGTCGACGAGCGCTGCGAGTGATTGGAAGCCGATGTGTCCACGCCCGGCAGGAACACCACGAAGTTCAACGCGTTTCGCGTGATGAGGGGCAGCGTCGAGATCTGATCGACGCGGACGGTGGACGTGATCGACGTCGCCTGCGTCTGAATCAACTGGCTGCCGCCGACCACCTCCACCGATTGCGTCAAGGCGCCCACCTCGAGTGCGACCTTGATCGCCCGCGGCGTGCCGCTCAGCAGCTCGACGTCCTTCAGGACCACGGTCTTGAACCCGGAGAGCGAAACGGACACCGTGTAGAGACCGGGGTCGAGCGCCGGTACGTCGAACGCGCCGGTTGTGTTCGTGACGGCGGCGGTGACGACGCCGGTACGGTTGCTCCTGACCTCGACGGTGGCGCCGGGCACCACGCCGCCGCTCGCATCCGCCACGACGCCCGAAAGCGTCGTCTTTGTACTGCCTTGCGCGAACGCCGTGGCCGAGAACGCCACGCCGATCGCGAGAGAGATCACCCACGCTCGACACACCAGCCGGTGCATAACTTGCCTCCCGCGGCGCGCACGCGCGCATGCGCGCCGCCTCGCTTCCTGTGATGAACAGGGTGGAGGATAGCAAGGCGGCCTGCGACCGTGGCTTATGGGGCCAGAAGCCGGGGCTATGGCGTCCGCAAGCGGTCAGGCCCTCGCGCCTGGATGGGGCGCGTCGGGCGTCAGGCTGCGCCAGTTGAAGGCGCGCACCAGGCCGATCAGCTCGCGCGCCGCTTCCGAGACGTAGCCCTGGTGGCGATAGATCATGAGCGTGCGGCGCGGCATCGCCAGCTCGTGCACCGGCAGGCGCACCAGCGTGCCGTGACGCAGCTCCTCCCGCACCGTGACGCCTGGTACGATCGCCAGCCCGACGTCCTGCCGGACGAACTCCTTGATGTTCTCGAAGCTCCAGAGCTCGGCCACGACCCGGCATCGGGCGGCGTGCTCCTCGAACAGTCGCAGAATGCGGTCGGCCGTCACGCTGCAGAGGTGGTGCAGGATGAACTGCTCGCCGCTGACGTCCCTGAGACTCAGCCTGGCGCGCGCGGCCAGCGGATGCCGGGGCGAGGCAATGCAGACCATCTCGTCGCTGTGGACATCGATGCTCTGCAGCTCGTGAAACGTCGGCGCCTCCTTCACGAAGCCGACGTCGACCTGCCGGTCCATCACCTGGCGCGGAATCTCCTCCAGGCGCGATCGATAGATGCCGACCTTGATGTCCGGGAACTTCTTGACGTACGACCGCAGGGCCGCCGGCAGCAGGTACACCGCGGCCGCCTCGTGCGCGGCAATGGTCAGCGAGCCGGCCGTCAGCGATCCGAGTCGCGCCATCTCCCGCGTCGCGTCGTCGCGCAGGCGGACCATGCGACGGGCGTACTCGGCCAGCACGCGGCCGGTCTCCGTGAGCGACAGCTCGTGCTGATCGCGCGCGAACAGGGGGCCGCCGACATCCTCCTCCAGCTTCCTGATGCTGAGCGAGACCGCCGGCTGCGTCAGCCCGAGCCGCTCGGCCGCGCGCGTGAACGTGCCGTCCTCGACCACCGCCAGAAAGTGCTCGAGCTGTCGCAGTTCCATAATCTCACCGCCACTCGCGGTCGAACGGATTGCCGGATCCCGGGGAGAGGATAGCAGGCTCGCGGCTGCGCGCGAGATCGTCGAATCGCCATGACGCTCGAAAGTCGCGGGAGAGGGCGGCGCCCGACAGCCGGACCCGCACGAGCTCCACCGGCATGAACCCGCCGGTCAGCACCGCGTCGTGGAAGGCCGTCGCCGTCATGCGGCCCGACGCGACGAACTCCCGGTAGAGCGCCCGGAACTGCAGACCACCAAGCAGATACGCCACCTGGTACAACGGGGCATCGATCGTCGTTCGGCGCACTTCGCCCTCGGCGTTGGCGCGTTCGTGGCCCACGCGATCCACCAGGAAGTCGACGGCCTGCTGGGGCGACCAGCGGCCGAGGTGGTAGTTGAGCGAGAAGACGATGCGCGCGGCCCGGTGCAGTCGCCAGAAGAGCATGCCGATCTTCTCCGGCGGTGTTCTGGCGAAGCCGCGATCCCACAATTGGAGCTCCCAGTAGAGCGCCCATCCCTCGCGCCAGAACGGCGTGCGCTGGAGCAAGGCCCGGTGCGGATTGAAGCGGTCCGACAGGAATGCCTGGAGATGGTGGCCGGGCAGAAGCTCGTGGTGGACCGTCGCGAAGTTGAACGGCGGCGTGTTGCCGCGCAGGCTCATGAGCTTGTCGTCGTGCGCCATCGTGTCCACCGGGTACGACACGCGCGTGAGTTCGCCGCCGGTGAAGAAGGGGTTGATGAGCTGCCGCTCCGGCGTCTGCATCGCAAGCCGCCAGACCTCTCGGGCGAGCGGAGGGAGCGTGACGGCATCGAGGCCCGCGATGAACGACTCCGAGTAGCGCGCGATGTCGAAGATGGCCCACGGCGCCTCGCCGGGCGGCGGCGCCAGGTTCTTCGTGTGCTCGAGCGCCGCCTTCCAGTCGTCGCCGAACCCCATCTCGCGCGAGACGACGCGGAACTCGGCCTCGGTCGCCTCGAACTCGCGCATGCCGATCGCGATGAGCTCGTCCGGCGTGTAGGGAATCATCTCGAAGGCGAGATCGGCCTGGAGGCCGTCGGCCAGGACGGGATCGCCGATGATGGGCGCAGGCCCGCCAGGCCGGGTGCCGACGACGTGCATGCGGAGGGCCTCGGCGTAGCCCGCAAGGGCTTTCTCCAGGCGGCCGTACGGCTCCTGCGCCCACCACGAGAACAGCGGATCGTAGCCGTCGTAGAACGCGTACCATTCCGCCACGATGGGCCGCATGGCGTCGACCTGCACGGCGGCGCGCTGAGCGACGACGCGCTCCTGGTCCGGTCGTGCAGCGGCGCCAGGGCCGGCGCGCGCCACGAGCGTCTGCGTCAGCGCGCCGATCTGCTTCGCCAGGTCGCTGAGCGCCGTGGCGGTGGCGCGCGGATCGGCGCGCTGCCGATCGTGCCGATCCTCCGGGAGCCGGCGCAGCGTGTCGAAGAACGGCAAGAGCGGCGCCATCTGCGTCCAGCGGCGGCCGGCCAGCTCGAGCATCGCGATGTCGTACGCCACGCGATTGCGCAGCATCACGTAGTCGATGCGGCCCTCCGGATTGAGTGCGTCGAAGTCGGTGTCCAGGAGACGCTGCTGCCAGGCGGCATGAAACGCCTGCAGGCGCGCGTGGCGCACGGGCGAGTAGGGCATCTCGTAGCGGCGTTCGATCGCCGCTCTGTCGAGGACGTACCGCTGCACCGCGATCCGCAGGTCGCTCTCGTTCTTCGCGAAGGCCACGAGCGACGCAAGCGCGGGCGGATCGTCGCCGAATCCTGAGGCCGGTACGGCGCGCGATGCCGACTGTGCCGCGGGGCCCGCAGCGGCCGCGCACACCAGGAGCAGCGCGAGGCCGGTATGAGCCGGACTAATGACGCGATAAGTGCGCATGGGTATGCCCTCGTGTCGTGATCTTGCTTCTTGCCGGAGCCCGGCTCAGTATGTCGCAAATGCGCACCCTGATCGTGATCGGTCTCGCGCTCGCGTTATCGCTTCAGACGCCGGCGACGGCGCCCGTGTTCGAGAACGGCCTCGCGCAGCCGGTGTTCGCCGGTCAGCAAATCATCCGTCACAACGTGTGGGTCGAAGTGCCGGCGCTCGACACGGATCGCGACGGCGTGAACGATCGCATCCGCGTGCAGATCTCGCGGCCGGAGGCGACCGAGCGCGGCACGAAGCTGCCGGTGATTCTCGCCGCGAGTCCGTACTCGGGCGGCACGATGCCGTATCCGCGGTACGACATCAACGTGCCGCTCTTCGTGCCCGGCGCGTCGCCGGCACCGGCGCCACCCGATCCGCCGCCGCCCATCGTCAGCCGCCCCTACTTCGGCAACGAGCCGCCGATCCGCGACATCAACGCCGGCGGATACGCGGCGTATTTCCTGCCGCGCGGGTTCATCTCCGCCGACGCGAACTCGCTCGGGACGGGACACTCGACCGGCTGTCCAACGATCGGCGGACCCGAGGAGAACCTCGCCGTCAAGGCCGTCATCGACTGGCTGAACGGGCGCGGCCGCGCGTTCGATACCGACGGCGCCGAAGTGAAGGCGTTCTGGACGACGGGCGCCACGGGCATGATCGGTACGTCGTACGTCGGCACGCTGCCGATCGGCGCGGCCAGCCTCGGCGTCGACGGGTTGAAAGCCATCGTGCCCATCGCCGGCGTGTCGAGCTACTACGACCACCGGCGTTCGTACGGCGCCGTCATCAATTCGTTCCCGATGACCGGCACCGATCCCGACACCCTGTTCGACAACATCCTGTCGCGCAAGTACCCCGACGCCTGCGCGTGGATGCGCGCGCGCATGGTGGACGGCGCCGACCGGCGTACCGGCGACTACAACGCGTACTGGGACGATCGCAACTACGTGAAGGAGGTCGCGCAGTTCACGACGGCGGTCCTCATCTCGCACGGCCTCAACGATTTCAACGTCAAGCCCCGGCACGCCGCGCGGCTGTGGGCGGAGCTCAGGGCACACGACGTGCCCGCCAAGATCTGGTGGAACCAGGGCGGCCACGGCGATCGCGCGAACACCGCACGTCAGGCGGAGTGGCGGGACATGCTCAACCGTTTCTGGACCGCCCACCTGTTCGGCGTGCGCAACGGCGTCATGGACGGCCCGAAGGCCGTCGTCGAACGCGAGAACAACGTGTGGGTCGAGTACGCCGACTGGCCGGTCCCGGGATCGCGGGAGGTTGAGGTGCGGTTCGCTCCCGACGCCCCCAACGGCATCGGCCGTCTCGGCGCTCTCCGGCCCGACACCGCTGTGACGGAGCGCATCGTCGACGACGCGTCGATCGACGCCAACGTTCTCGTGGCGGCACTGGAGTCGCCGAACCGGCTCGTGTACCAGACGCCGCCGCTCGCGGCGCCGGTACATGTGAGCGGCACGCCTCTGGTGACGCTGAGGCTGGCGTTCGACAAACCGGCGGCGAACGTGAGCGCCATGCTCGTCGACTACCGCGCCGGGGCCGCGCCGTTCATCGTCACGAGAGGTTGGGCCGATCCGCAGAACCGCGAGTCGATCTCGCGGACGACACCGGTGGTGCCCGGCACGGTCTACACGATGACCTTCGAGCTGCAGCCGCACGATTACGTCTTCCCGGCGGGTTCGAAGCTTGGCCTCGTCCTGCTGTCGAGCGATCGTCTGTTCACGCTCCGTCCGCCGCCAGGCACGCGGTTGACCGTGCACACGCGCGAGAGCCTGCTGCGGCTGCCGGTGGTTGGGGGCGAACCGGTGTTCGCGTCGGCGATCGGACGGCGGTAGCGAAGTCAGGACGTTGGCGTAAGTATCGTTTCATAATAATTGCATATACATGGGTCTTAATGGCCGTAAATGATTGATATCAATGAACATTATCCGATGATATAATCATTTCATTATGACCGATATTCCACGCCTACTCTGGAGGGGAGTGATCCCGGCGGGTCGCCTCCAAGAGGAGCTTGGGGTGTCGCCGGCGACCCTGATGCGCCGGGTCAGGGCCGAGGGGCCGGACGTGCTCAGGATTGGGCGCGGCCGGGCGACGCGCTACGGCCTGCGGCAGGCATGGTCGGGCCTCGACACCTCGCGCTTCTCGCTGGTGCGAATCCAAGAGACCGGCGAGGCGCGGACCGAGGGTGAGCTGCTGACCCTGGCCGGCGGGCAGACGGTGGTGATGCCGACCGGCGACGTGCAGCCTGGCCTGCCGATCGAACTGGCCGACAATCGCCCGTCGGGTTTCCTTGGTCGCCACTTCGCGGCGCGGTTTCCCGAACTCCGTTTGCCGTCCCGACTGGAAGATTGGTCGGACCCTCACATCCTGCTGGCGCTCTCGCGTCGTGGTGAAGATCTGCCCGGCAATCTGATCGTGGGCGACGAGTCGTTCGCGCGCTGGCAGGCGCTCGACTCGCCCATGGTGGATCGTCGCGACTATCCGGCGCTGGCAGAAGCGGCGATTGCGGGCCATCCGCCCGGTTCATCGGCCGGCGGAGAGCGGCCGAAATTTGGCGCCCTCGTCGACGGTCGCCATGTGCTCGTCAAGTTCGCTGCACGCGGTGCCACGGGAGATGTCGTCGCCCGTCGGTGGTGTGATCTGCTCCTGCTGGAAGCGCTGGCGCTCGACGTGATCGCGTCGCGTGGAATGCCCGCAGCGCGCGCGCAGCTGGTTGAGGCCGGTTCCCACACCTGCCTGGAAGTCGAACGGTTCGACCGTATCGGTGAGCGGGGACGACGCGCCGTGCTGAGTCTGGCGGCGCTGCACGACGACCTGTCGGATGGATGGGCGCGCGCGGCCGTGCGGTTACGTGATGCACGACGTCTGACAGCCGAGGATGTCGATCGCCTGCGATGGCTCGATGCCTTCGGTGCGCTCATCGGCAACACCGATCGGCACCAGTACAACGTGGTGTTCTTTCCCGACGGCCCGCGCCCGCGACTGGCTCCGGCCTTCGACCAGGTCTCGATGCTCCATGCGCCAACGGCCGACGGCCTGGTGCGCGATCGGGAAATCCCGATCGCGACTCCCACCGCCGACATGCTCGATGTGTGGGACGACGCGCGCGTCGCCGCGCGCGCGTTCTGGTCGCGGGCGAACGACGACAGCCGGCTCACGGATGGTCTGCGCCAGGTCGCCGCCGCTCACCTGCGCCGGTTGGGACCGTGATCCCGGACGGTCGAGCGCCTGAACGCCCCGGCCCGCCTCGAGGGCGTCAGCGGGGACTGACCCCTACGGAACTTCCTACCGCCCTTCTCGCGCCAGCGCCGTGACCCCTGCGGTGATCCACGGTTCCGCCGCCGCGCCCTTGAGGTGATGGTTGAACCACTGGCGGATGCGGCGGTGGTAGTCCACCTGGTTCTTCTTGATGCGCAGGCCATGATCCTCGCCGTTGTACACGAGCATCACCACGTTCTTCCTCGCGCGACGCGCGATGTTGTAGAACTCCACCGACTGATGCCAGTACACCGTGCCGTCGTTGTCACCCGTCATCAACAGCATCGGCGTCGTCATCGTCGAAATCCCGAAGACAGCAGAGTTGCGGATGTAGGCCTGCAGGTCCTCGTAGAGCGAAACCACCATGCGCTGTTGACCGGTCTCGATGTGATCCGTCTCGGCGATGCCCGACGAGAAGTGGTGGCTGCCGTAGTTGCTGATGAGATTCGAGATGCCGGCGCCGGACACCGCGGCGGCAAAGATCGTCGTGTGCGTGGAGAGGTACATCGCGTCGAAGCCGCCCCACGAGTGGCCCATGACGCCGACCTTCGCCGGGTCGATGACGCCCATGTCCGCGACCTTCTTCACCGCCGCCGTCACACACTCCACCACCGACACCCCGGGCTCCCGCGGCTGAAAGACGATGTCGGGCTGGAAGTAGAAGTAGCCGCTCTGGGTAAGTGAGGTGCCGTTGTAATAGTCGCGCTCGGACGGGTTCTGAAATCGATGCAGGCCGTCCGAGAGCTTCTCGTAGAGGTACACGACCATCGGGTACTTCGTCGCCGGGTCGTAGTTGGCGGGGTAGTGCAGAATGCCCTGCAGGGTCATACGGGGTTTGCCCTTCGGCTGCACCGTGTACTCGACCAGTTCCGACCGCGTCCACGCGTACTTCGTGAGAAACGGGTTCGTCGCCGTCGCGGGTCGTGGATGCGCGAGGTCAGGGCCCGCGACGAACAGATCCGGGGAATCGGCCGCGGCCTGCGCCATGTAGACGAACACGTCGGCGTTCTCTGCCTTCGCGAGACCCGTCACGCTCTGGTCGAGCCAGACCAGGCGCGTCACGGGCGGCGCGCCGCCGTTGACCGGTGGTGAGAACCGTCCGTAGCCCGACTGCTTCGTCCGGGTCCCGAACAGCGTCACGTAGCCGTGGTCGAGATCGAGCGGTTCAGGAGCCGCGCCAAAGCCGGCGGCCTCCACACGCTGATAGCGGTGGCGTACCTGTTCGGCCGCGCCCGACGTCACGCGCGTCGCACTGCGCCCATCGGCGGACACGCGCCAGAGGTCGAACTCGTCGTACAGCACCACGGCCTCGTCGTCCTTCGTCCAACCGGCCACACCGAACATCGGCTTCTCGGGTCCGGTGCTGTCGGCGTCGAGGTTGATGAAGGACGTGCGCACGGCGCGCGTGATGTTGGTCGTCGTCTGCGTCGCCAGATCCATCGTCCAGTAGTGTCCCCCCTCGTTGAAGAGCAGGTATTTTCCGGTGGGACTGACGGAAGCGGAGCCGGTGAGCTTCGACTTGAGCGGCCTGCGATCCCCCGTGGTGAGGTCGGCGATCTGAATGTCTGCAGCGGACCGTCCGATCGAGCGCTCCATCAGGTATGGCGTGAACTCGCTCACGAGCGCCTGTGACGTCCCGCGAATCGGCGACACGGCTTCGTCGAAGGACTTGCCAACGACGGTGAGGCGGTTGCCGGCGAGATGCCAGACGGCGGGCAGATTGCGGCGCCTGTCGGCAGCCGCGCGAATCTTCTGGGCCGGCATCACGATGGCGTCGTTCCAGTGCCACACATCGACATCCGGCGTGTCATTGGCGGCCGCACCACGGCCGCCGGCTCGACCGCCGGCGGGAGGCGCCGGCTTGATCGCCCAGTCCGCGATGCCGAGCATGACCATCGGGCCAGCCGTCGGGCCGGCGTCGAGCCAGGCCGGCCGCCGGGTCGTCACGATCCGCCGCCCGGTCATATCCTGCGCACCGGTGGTCGTGGGATCGAAGGTGCGCGCACTCTCGGCGGCCTGGCCGACCGACATCCAGGCCATCGCGATCTGCGTTGGCCCATCACGGGTGTCGTCAGACTTCGAGCGCAGCGCGAGGAGGTCGGCCGCATCATCCCGCCAGACCAGCGCGGAGTAGTCGGCGGCGCTCGAGTGCAGCACGCGCAGGCGTGACGTGGCCGGGTCGTACAGATGGACGCCGTTGCCGGCCTGCCCGTCGGCGCTGATGATCATCGCGAGCAGACGGCCGGTGTCAGACGCCTGCCATGCGTACTCGGTGACGTTGCCGAAGGAGGTGTCGGTACCGGTCGCCAGGTCGCGCACGATCAGCATGGCGCCGAGCGGCGCCGCCGGCGGGGCAGCGGGGCCGCCCGCACGGCCTCCTGCGGGAGGCGTCGCCGCAGGTGGAGCGGGCGCCTGCCCTCCGCCTGTCGATGGGTACCGCTTCATGGCAATCGACTGCCCGGTCCGATCGAACGCGAACGACTCGATCGCGTCGACGATCGATTCCGTGTTCGCCGCGAGATCGTAGATACCCAGCTTTCGCCGAATCGGCGTGCGAGCGGTGCGCAGCCGCTCGGTCTCCTCCTCGGAGAAGCCGATGCCGTACGCGAGGTGCCGCGACGTTGACGAAAACGACGCCTGCGATCCGAACGCCACCGTCTTGACCGGCGTGATCTCACCGACGCGGGCGACGCGCAACTCGTTGTTGCCGCCGACACGATTGATCCCGTACGCCAGCCACCGGCCGTCAGGTGAGAGGCCCCCACGCGCCGCGCCGGGGCCGATGGCCTCGAACTGGTCATAATCTG
>Ga0105106_10004073_pt1 | contig 10414 bp, 11 predicted proteins | sample PPLLaktember2015_5_FD_79109 | JGI IMG/M metagenome (GOLD analysis project Ga0105106, IMG submission 79109) | Freshwater sediment microbial communities from Prairie Pothole Lake near Jamestown, North Dakota, USA - PPLs Lake P8 Core (1) Depth... | ecosystem: Environmental > Aquatic > Freshwater >... | reverse complement strand
TTTTCTTGCGTTGTCTACGTTATAATTACGATTTTTCATTGCGGCTTCTCTAGCTGTCTTTCCAGACGGGCTTTCGCTTTTCCAAAAACGCGGCAACCCCTTCCTTGCCGTCTTCCGTGAAGAAGTTGTTCACGATGACATTCGATGCGAGATCGTAAGCTGCCGGGTCGGGCATGTTCACCTGGGTATAGAAGGCATGCTTGCCGATCGCCAGGCACGAGAGGCTCGCATGCGCGATGTGCCGGGCGAGTTCCATCGTTTCCATTTCGAGTTCTTCGACCGGCACGACGCGGTTGATGAGGCCCCACCGCTCGGCCTCGCGGGCGCTGATCAGCCGCGCCGTGAAGAGCATCTCCAGGGCACGCTTGCGGCCTACGGCCCGGACGATGGGAACGGCCGGAGTGGTGCAGAAGACGCCGATGCTGACGCCGGGAGTCCCGAACCGGGCCCCCTCTTCGGCAACGGCGAGGTCGCAGGCCGCGACGAGCTGGCAGCCCGCCGCCGTTGCGATCCCCTGGACCTGGGCGATCACGGGCTGGGGAAGACGCTGGAGCCGCAGCATCATCTCCGAGCAGGTCGAGAACATGGTGTTGCAGACGGTAATATCCTTTCCCGCCAGGTTGGTGAAGTCATGGCCCGCGCAGAAATTCTTTCCGGCGGCCCTGACGACGAGCACCTTCACCTCCCGGTTTGCAGCGATGCCTGCAAGAAAGCGGTTCATTTCCCTGAGCAGGGCGATGGACAGGGCGTTGTGCCTCCCCGGACGGTTCAGCGTGACGATGCCGACGGAACCGACCTTTTCGTAGGTGATGTTCTGAAATTCCATTCCAGTCCCTCCTGTGATCAAAAGATGATTGCGTTGCCCCTGTTCTTGACGGACGCTTTTCTATGGGATAGGAAAGAGTCCTGTGGATGGCCTCGACGGACCCACGTTCCACATATCGGGTGCCCGGGGCCTTGTCAACAGGAGATCCAACGTCGAAGCAGATCGGGGGTTAGCATGAGCGATTCCGTCCTTTTCCAGTCCGCGCAGATCGGTTCCCTGAAACTTTCCAACCGCTTCATCCGCTCGGCCACCTGGGAAGGTCTCGCAGCGCCCGATGGCGGCTGCACCGACGTACTCGTCAGGCTCATGGGAGAGCTTGCCGAGGGCGGTGTAGGGCTCATCATCTCCAGCCACGCCTATGTCCGGCCTGAGGGATATGCAGTGCGGGGCCAGCTGGGAATCGACCGCGACGACTGCATCGCCGGACTTGCCCGGATGACGGAAGCCGTTCACGGCAAGGGCGGCAGGATCGTCCTGCAGCTGGCCCACGGCGGCCTTCTGGCCGGCACGCAGCTCACGGGGCAGCCGGCCCTGGCCCCATCGCTTGCAGGCGGCCCCGAGAAAACGCGGCGGCGCGGAATGACGGAGTTAGACATCGGCGACACGATCAGGGCATACGGCGAGGCGGCCCTTCGTGCACGGAAGGCCGGCTTCGACGGGGTCCAGATCCATGCCGCCCACGGTTACCTCCTAAACCAGTTCCTGTCCCCCTGGTTCAACCGGAGGACCGACTGCTACGGCGGCAGCATTGAAAACAGGGTCCGGATCATCCTGGACATCCTTGCCTCGGTGAGAAACGCGGTGGGCGGAGATTGCCCTGTCCTGGTGAAGATGAATTCCGAGGATTTCATCGAAGGGGGCCTTACGCGGGAGGACTCGCTCAAGGCGGCTGTCATAATCTCCTCCGCCGGCGTCGATGCCATCGAGCTGTCCGGCGGGACCCTCCTTTCGGGCAAGCTCAGCCCCTCCCGGTCGAAGATCGATTCCGTCGAGCAGGAGGCCTACTTCAGGGATGCCGCCCGGGCCTTCAAGGCGAAGCTGAACATTCCCCTGGCCCTCGTGGGCGGAATCCGGTCCTTTGAGGTGGCCGAGGCCCTCGTGAAGGAAGGCATCGCCGACTTTGTGTCCATGAGCCGCCCCTTCATCCGGGAGCCGGGGCTCGTCAACCGCTGGAAAAGCGGCGACCGGCGGAGGGCGACCTGCCTGTCCGACAACCGCTGCTTTGGGCCCCCCATGCGCGGGACGGGATTTTATTGCGTCGTGGACAGGGAGGAAAAAGCAGGAAGATCGGAAGAGAAGAAGTGAGGAAGAGCGGAAACCGTGCAGAAGGGTCTCTTTTACTTCACTTCTTAACTTCCGATCTTCCTGACTTCGTTCTCTTTGGAGGCTCAGTCCAGGTCGTATTCGAACTTCGCCACGATGTGCAGTGTTGAAAGATTGAAGGTATCCGGGAAAGGGGCGTAGGGGGCCGCGGCCTGCACGACGGCGAGCGCTCCCCGGTCCAGGGACTCGAAACCGGATGACGAGACAATGCCGGTTTCCGCAAGGGTGCCGTCATTCTGGATGGAGAAGCGCACGACTGCCGTTCCCGTCTCGCTTCGCGAGTAAGCGTCTTGGGGATAGGCCCACAGGGACTCGATCCGCTGCCGCAGATCACGCAGATACGTGCGGTACTTTCCGGAGGGGTTTGCGAGATCAACCGTTTCCTCGGGGCCTGTGGCCGGCTCCTTACGGGGCTTGTCGAGGGAGACGTCCTTCTTGCTTTCCGCCTTTCTGCTGTCGTCGACTTCTTTCTTCGGCAGGTCGGCCATCTGGACGGTGAAGGTCTCAAAGGGCAGGGGTTGACTGCCGGAGACGAGGATGCCCACAAGGGACAGGAAGGCCACGTGGAAGGCGCAGGAGGCCAGGATAAAGCGGATCAGGACTTTTTTCGTAATCATTTGGCCTCACCCCGGGAAATGACAGAAGGTAAGAAGATCGGAAGTTAGGAAGTTCGGAGAACCAGGAAGCATTCGACTGGCTGGCAGCAGATCCGAACTTTTCGCCTTGCCTCCTTCGAAACGTTATCATTTCTCATACACAGGGAACAACCCGTATATGGTCAACAGTTTGAAATAAAGCAAGTTTGCTGCCAATCCGGCAGCCGATACAGGATGCGCCATGGATCGTGATGAATCCTTCATGAGGCTTGCCCTCGCCGAGGCCGAAAAAGCCCTCCTGGAGGGCGAGGTGCCCGTGGGTGCCGTCATTGTCCGGGGCGGCGAGGTCATCGCCTCGGCCCACAACGGGCCCGTCGGTCTCAAGGACCCCTCGGCCCACGCCGAGATCCTCGCCCTGCGCAGGGCCGCCGCCGCGGAGGGGAACTACCGCCTTGCGGGCACGACGCTCTACGTGACGATCGAGCCCTGCCTCATGTGCGCAGGCGCCCTCGTCCACGCCCGTGTTTCAAGGCTCATATTCGGGGCGACCGACCCCAAGGGCGGCGCCGTCGTTTCCCTTTACGGGGTGCTGCAGGACGGCCGCCTCAATCACCGGGTAGACGTTACCGGAGGGGTCCTCCGGGAGGCATGCAGCGAAATTTTGAGTAGATTTTTCCGCGAAAAACGATTATGAAACGGTCAGTAAGCGGAGAGATACCGAAGTGGTCGTAACGGGACCGACTCGAAATCGGTTTGAGGGCTTAACAGCTCTCACGGGGGTTCGAATCCCCCTCTCTCCGCCATTTCTTTATCTGCCGAGCCTTTCTTTGTATTCGCTCATCTGATCTTCTGCGCCTCCGATCGTCGCTGAAGGGGAACGGTCCAATTTTCGCAAGCGTCTCAGCGGGATGCAACTCGAGCAGCCGCCCCTAATCCCCTAAGATGGGTATGGACAAAGGTCAAGGAAACTGGTAAGAGACGCCCTAATGAAAAGAGGGCCCCCGCCGGGGGCCCCTCTTCGCTGATACGGGAAATTGCGGAGAGATGCCAGAGCGGCCGAATGGGCACGACTGGAAATCGTGTGTGCGCCCCTTAAAGGTGCACCGGGGGTTCGAATCCCCCTCTCTCCGCCATAAAATAAAGAAACGGCGGCGTTCGGTTGTTGCCAGCCGTTTTTCTTTCCCGGGGCCCGGGGTACGGTACCAGTCGTGAAAAGGCTCCAGTCCACCATCTCCGGCAAGGTCTTCCCCTTCGAGCGCATCGAGGAGTTCGCCGACAACGGCGAGTCCCTGGAGGTTGGGATCGAAGGGCTGGCCAGTGCCCGGGTGAAGCCGGGCCGGCACCTCTGGGAACGCTTCGCCGATTTTCTTCCCGTCGTAATCGACGGGGATCTGACGCTTGGCGAAGGCGAAACGCCGCTTCTTCCCGCGGGGAAGGCCCTCTCGGAGTTTACCGGGATCGGCCGGCTGCTCTTGAAAAACGAGACCATGAACCCCACGTGGAGCTTCAAGGACAGGGGCTCGCTCACCACGATCGCTATGGCCCGGCAGATGGGGGAGGCCGTTACGGCCACCATCTCGACGGGCAACATGGGCAATTCCGTGGCCGCCTACGGTGCGCGCGCAGGGATCCGGACCGTTGTCTTTGTCCCGCACTATGCGCCCCTGGAGAAGATCCGCGCCATGGCCATCCACGGGGCCATGGTCGTCAAGGTCACCGCCCCCGATTACTCCCTGATGAAAAGGGCGGTCCTGGGGCTTGCCGCTGATTACAACCTCCGGATCGTTTCCGGTAACGGCCCGATCCGGGTCGAGGGCTACAAGCTTGCGGCCTTCGAGATGGTTGAGCAGCTCGAGGGAAGGGTCCCCGGCTTCATCGCGGTGCCCACTTCGGCCTGCGGGCACCTCCGGGGGGTCTTCAAGGGTTACCGGGAGCTGAAGGAGGCGGGGCTCATCGACCGGCTTCCACGGATGATCGTCGTCCAGGCAAGGAATGTAAACCCCATCGTCTCGGCCATCCGGGAGGGCGGGGACCGCATCGTCCCCGTATCGGGCGGGGAGACGATCGCCGGGGCCATCACCTCGGGGGATCCGCCGGGCGGCGACGAGATCCTTCTCAAGGCAAGGCAGTACGGCTGGCTTGCCGAGGATGTGACGGAAGAGGAGATTCTCGATGCCCAGCGCAGGTTTGCCGGCGCCGGGTTTTTCGTCGAGCCCTCAGCGGCCACATCGCTTGCAGCCGTGAAAAAGCTCAGGGCGGCAGGGATGATCGGGGAAGAGGACTCGGTCGTCCTCATGCTCACGGGCTCGGGCCTGAAGGACATGAGCGTCTTTGCCCGCCAGAAGGTCTCTGTCATTGAAAGCGACCTCCGGAGAATCCGGGGGGATGTGGAAAAAATCCTGACCTCTTCCCGTCGGAGAGATTAAAGGATATACTGAATAAAGATAGCCGGGCCCCGTGCAACGCCGACTTGTGAACTCCGTCAGGTCCGGAAGGAAGCAGCGGTAGCAGGAACCGGCGTGTGCTACGGCAAGCCTGGCTATCCTTATTTATCATACCGGGGCCATGGTAGAATATCTCGTCCTAGCCAGAAAGTGGAGACCTCAGGTCTTCGAGGACGTGGTCGGACAGGATCACGTGGTCACGACGCTGCGCAACGCGATCCGCCTGGGCCGGGTGGCTCACGCCTTTATCTTCAGCGGTCCCCGCGGCGTGGGAAAGACCTCGGTGGCCCGCATCCTGGCCAAGGCCCTCAACTGCGAGAAGGGCCCCTCCGAGATCCCCTGCAACGCCTGCGCGAACTGCAGGGAGATCACGGAAGGCATCTCCATGGACGTCCACGAGATCGACGGGGCGTCCAACCGCGGCATCGACGAGATCCGCGAGCTCCGGGAGAACGTGAAGTTCTCCCCCTCTTCGTCGCGCTACAAGATCTACATCATCGACGAAGTGCACATGCTCACCAAGGAGGCCTTCAACGCGCTTCTGAAGACGCTCGAAGAGCCCCCGCCCCATGTCATCTTCGTCTTTGCCACCACGGAGACCCACAAGATCCCCGCCACGATCCTGTCGCGCTGCCAGCGCTACGAGTTCAAGCGAATCTCCCTGAAGGAGATCACGGCAACCCTGCGCAAGATTGCCGTTGGGGAGGGCATCCAGGCAAGCGACCAGGCCCTGACCTGGATCGCCCAGGGCGGCGAGGGCAGCCTTCGGGACTCCCAGAGCATCCTCGATCAGGCCATCTCCTTTGCCGGCACCGACATCGGCGATGCCGATGTGGAGGCCCTGCTGGGGATGGGCGACCGGAAATACCTCTTCGATCTCTCCCGTGCCATCCTGGGCCGGGATGCAGGCGCCTGCCTCAGGATCATCGACGAGGCCTTCTATGCCGGGGCCGATCTCAAGGTCTTCTACGAGAGGATGCTTGCCCACTTCCGCAACCTGCTGCTCTTCAAGATCACTGCGGGGGAAGGGGACCTTCTGGAGCTGTCGGATCACGAGGCGGCCGAGCTCAAGCGGCAGGCCGCATCCGTCTCACGGGAAACGCTGCAGCGCCTGCTCGACGTGCTCATGGCCGGTGAGGAGGAGATGCGAAAGAGCCTCAACCCCAGGCTCGTCCTGGAGTTTACGGCCGTCAAGATGGCCTGGCAGGAGCCCCTGATCCCCGTCGACGAAATCCTCTTGCGGATGGAGGGGATCGAGAAGCGACTGGGGCAGCAAGCCCCGGCCGAGCTCTCCGCGCCGCAGCAGTCCTACCCGCCGCCCCCCGAGCGAACGCTGCTCGACGGGGGGGCAAACGAGCCCGTCGTCAGGGAACCGGCACCGCAGGGTGCCGAGGAGCGCTGGGCCGATTTCAAGCAGTTCGTTAAAAGAAAAAACCAGCCCCTCTGGGCGAAGATCGAACCGGGGAAACTCCTCGCGTTCGGCAACGGGGTGCTGACGATCGGCTTCCCGAAGGGCTACCTCTTCCTCGATTTCTTCGAAGAGAAACCCCAGCGGGAAAAACTCGAGGAAATGGCGCGGGAATTCTTCAGTCAGACGGTTACCCTGTCCGTGGAGACGATCGACAACGGGCCCGGAGAGGCGAACGGCCCGGCGCGAAACGGCCCGAACCAGACCCGGGCGAACCACATCCGCCGCGAGGCCCTCAACCACCCGCTTCTGCAGAAGGTCATGGACGTCTTCGAGGGGGCCGAGGTGCAGGAGGTTATTGTCAAAGAAAAATAGGGGCCAGGGTACCGGGTCCAGGGTATCGGGAAGAGAAAGAAACGACTCCGACCCCAATACCCTATTCCCGAAACCCGAGCTTATTCTATGGGGAGGATACGGTTTTGAACTTTCAAAATCTGATGAAACAGGCACAGAAGCTTCAGGAGAAGATGGCGAAGGTCCAGGAGGAGCTCGCCTCAAAAACGGTGGAGGCCACATCGGGGGGCGGCATGGTGACGGCCGTTGTCAACGGCAAGTTCGAACTGATGGCCATCCGGATCGAAAAAGACGTCGTCAACCCCGACGACATCGACATGCTGCAGGACCTCATCATCGCGGCGGTGAACGAAGGGGTCCGCAAGGCCCAGGAAATGGCCTCGGTGGAGATGGCGAAGGTCACCGGCGGGATGAAGCTTCCCGGCATGATGTGAGGGGGCGCGTGCCATGACGGGATATGCAGCGCCCATTGAGCGACTCATCCAGGAACTGGGCCGCCTGCCGGGGATCGGCGAGAAGACGGCCACGCGCCTGGCCATGTTCATTTTGCGATGGTCCACCGAAGAGGCAAAAAGGCTTGCCGAAAGCATCGTCGACGTGAAGGAAAAGATCCGTTTCTGCTCGGTTTGCTTCAACCTGGCCGAGGGCGAGCTGTGCGCCGTCTGCGCCGATCCCGCCCGGGATCGGGAGCGCATCTGCGTCGTCGAGAACCCTGACTCGCTCACTGCCATCGAGGAGAGCGGGAGCTTCCGCGGCACCTATCACGTTCTTCACGGGGCCCTTGCCCCGCTCGACGGGATCGGCCCCGATCAGATACGGGTCGGCGAGCTTGCCGAGCGCCTGGAGCGGGGCGGCGTCCGGGAAATTATCTTGGCCACCAACCCCAGCGTCCAGGGAGAGGCGACGGCGCTCCTCATCACGAGGCTTTTGAAAGACAAAGGGATCGAAATCACCCGGATCGCCCTCGGCGTTCCCGTAGGTGGCGATCTTCGTTACACGGACAAGATGACGCTGGCCAAGGCCATCGAATTCCGCCGCGGCATGTAAACGGGCGGGCTGATGCCCCGCCCGTCAGAGACGAGACAAGCAAATCCCCCTCTTTCCCCCTTTTACAAAGGGGGAGGAAAGGGGGATTTTTCTATCTTCATTGCGTATAGGGGCATAATCAGTGAGCCTGCCCAAAGGTTTTCTAGCGCGGGCATGAAGCGGTATCATTGTCAAGTCGACTGCTTTTCCGGATCAGGGCCACTCCCAACCACGTCAGTATGACGGCAAAGATGACCCTCAGGGTCTGCTCCGGCAGGTGATTGGCCGCAATTCCCCCCAGGAAGGCCCCGATGATAACCCCGAAGGCCAGGCCAGGCAGGAACTTGGTGATGACGTTGCCATGGCGCCAGTGGGTATAGGAACCGACGGCTGCCGCCGGCACCATGCTCAGAAGCGAACTGCCCTGTGCGATGTGCTGGCCCATCCCGACAAAGAGCACCATCCCCGCGATCATGAAGGCCCCGCCGCCGATTCCCATCAGCCCCGCGATGAAACCCGTCGCGAGCCCTGTGGCCGCCAAGGCGGCAATCGCGGGCCAGCCCGTCAGGGACATGATCGCCATGGCCCCCAGGTGGGGCTTTGCGACGAGCAGGGCTGACGCGACAAGCAGGATGCAGCCGAAGTAGCGTTTCAGCTTCCATGCGGGAAGGACCGCACAACAACGGGCACCCGCCCGGGCCGTGAGGGAGGCCGTGACGGCCAGGATCAGGGCCGCCTTGTAGTCGACGGTTCCCTCCATGGCGTAGGCGCAAGCCCCTGAAAGTCCGGCGAAAACAACGACCGCGAGGCTCGTTCCATGGGCACTCGCCTGGGAAATGCCGAGCAGCCGGGTCATCAGGGGCACCATGACGACTCCGCCGCCCAGCCCCACGAGGCCCCCGAAAATCCCTGCAATCAAACCGATCAAAAAACTCATGATCCCTCACTTCCCGCCGGGTAGCGACAAAACCTACCACAAAACAGGCTCTTATATCCACCTCGGAGTGCTGCCGCACCGTCCTGCGGCACCCCCCAAAAGGACAAAAACATCTGAAAAGTTACCACTTTGGTATTGACAGGGGAACCCGATTCAGATATGGGGAAATCCTCTGTAAACGTAGTACCGCCAGTCCGTATTCGTTCAGTACGCAAATCTTTCCGGGGGAGAATCACCGATGATCGAGATCAGATGGCATGGAAGAGGCGGCCAGGGGGCTGTTACATCCGTCGAGATGATTGCCTTGGCGGCCATTGAGGCAGGAAAATACGCCCAGGGCTTCCCGGCATTCGGGCCGGAGAGGCGCGGCGCGCCCGTCATGGCCTTCAACCGCGTATCCGACAAGCCCATCAAGATCCGTTCGGGCATTTACCGCCCCGATGTGGTCGTCGTCCTGGACCCGAGCCTCGTAAGTCTTGTCCCCGTCACCGACGGTCTCAAGCCCGAAGGGACCCTCATCGTCAACACATCCAAGACTGCCGCCGACATCCGGAAGGCTCTCAACTACAAGGGGAAGCTCGTCACCGTCGATGCCACGCACATCGCCAGGGAGGAACTTGGGGTTCCCATTGCGAACACGACGATGCTGGGCGCTGTCCTCAAGGCTACGGGCGTTCTGAAAATGGATTCCATGAAGTCGCCCCTCGAGCACCGTTTCGGCCGGGTGGCAGGAAAGAACATGTCCGCCATGAAGCGGGCCTACAACGAAGCCAAGCCGGCAAAAGCCGCGTAATCCATGCGAGGTCCTGATATGGCAAAGAAAAAGACAGAGCAGAAAAAGTGGCCCGAAAAATGGCACGAGGTGACCCCCGGCTGCATGGTTTTCGAACCGGGCAATGCCGCCAACTACAAGACGGGAAGCTGGAAGGCCCAGCGGCCCATCCTGGACACGAAGAAATGCATCAAGTGCGGGATGTGCTATATCTTCTGTCCCGAGGCATGCATCCAGGAGGACGCCGAGGGCTTCTTCGTGGCGGATCTGGGTTACTGCAAGGGCTGCGGGATCTGCGCCCATGAGTGCTGGCCCGGCGCCATCTCGATGGCTGAGGAGGAGGAGTAAGATGGGAAAGCGCATAGGAATGGAAGTGGGCATCGCGGCGGCCGAGGCCGTTGCGCTCTGTAATATCGACGTGGCGGCCGTCTACCCGATCACCCCGCAGTCGCACATCGCCGAGCACATGGCGGACATCATCCACGACGGCCGGATCGATGCCGAGTTCATCACCGTCGAGTCCGAACACTCCTCCATCAGCGCCTGCGCCGGCGCCTCGGCCACGGGGGCCCGCGTCTACACGGCAACAAGCTCCCAGGGGCTCATGCTGATGCACGAGATCCTGCCCATCGTCTCGGCCATGCGCCTGCCCGTCGTCATGGGCAACGCCAACCGGGCCGTGTCGGGGCCGCTCAACATCTGGAACGACCACGGCGACATCATGCCCC
>Ga0105106_10004072_pt1 | contig 10414 bp, 10 predicted proteins | sample PPLLaktember2015_5_FD_79109 | JGI IMG/M metagenome (GOLD analysis project Ga0105106, IMG submission 79109) | Freshwater sediment microbial communities from Prairie Pothole Lake near Jamestown, North Dakota, USA - PPLs Lake P8 Core (1) Depth... | ecosystem: Environmental > Aquatic > Freshwater >... | reverse complement strand
GAGGAGACTGCCTATGACTTCCATGCCGAGGCCCCGCCTATATGCCGAAGACGCCGACCGGCAGCGCCACGGAGAGCGCCAGCGGGAAGACGAGATAGAAGCCGAGAGAAGTCCCGGCGGCGACCGCGATCGCGACTTTCCACGGGCGCCGGTATATGAGCGCGACGATGAAGAAGGTCAGCAGCCCGAACGCGAGCATGAAGCCGAGCACTTTCAGCAGCGCGATGCTGATCGTGAATGCGAGCCACACGGCGAGGGCGTGGTAGATCTCCCGCCGCTTGGCGGCCGCGGCGCCTGCGCGTGCGCCGCCAGATCCCGGTCCGCGGCCTTCCTGAGCGATGCGGAAGACTCTCGCGCCGACCACCACCAGCGACAGGACGACGAGCGCGATGCCGTACCAGACCGGAAAGAAACCGGGGCCGGGTCCGTCGGGCGCCATGTAATCCCAGCGGCTCGCCTCCAGGACGATGTAACCGCCCAGCCCGGCGAGCGCTGCGGCCGAGATCGCATCCCCGTTGTTGAAGCTGACTTCAGCCATCGGTCTCCCCGGAAAGCGCGTGCGTCACCGGCGCCCGCGCGTGTAACGCTCTCAGTCGTCGACGAGTTTCTTGTAACGGCCTTTCGGAACGAGCTCCGCGACCGTGCCGCCGGGCGCGCGGAACTTCACCGGAATGACGCCGGGGTCGCTGATCATCCTGCAGCCGTAGCCTTCGAGCGTCTTCCAGTACGTCTCGATGTTGTCTACTTCGATCGCGAAGTGATGGATGCAGGGGCCTTCGCCCGCCGCTTTCGATTCGGCCGACTGCGTGCCGTCGTCGTACTTGATGAGCGTGAAATCGAGCGCGCCGTCGGTCAGGTGGCGCGACAGGTGGTCTCGCGTCTTGCGCGTTTCGACCTCGCGAAAACCGAAGACCTCCTGGTAGAACTCGGTGGTTTTCTCGAGATCGTCGACTTTCAGCGCGAGATGAACGATGCGGTTCATAGTGGGCACCCGTGAGTGTGACTGGTGAATAGTAACGCAGGCGCAGGTTCGGGCGGCATCCCCGCCCGGAACTGCGCTCGGGACATTACGATACAGAGGGAAACCAAGGTTTCCCTCCGTAACCTCCTTTCCTTCGGCGCTCTATCGATCGCTCCGCTCCCCAGCCGCCCGCCAATCGGTCACTCGAACTCGTAGCCCGCCTCTTCGAGGAGCGCGCGCGCGCCGGGCGCGGCAAAGCGCGCTAGAAGATCGCGCGCGAGCTTCGCTTCGGCCCCTTTCGCAGCCACTCCGGCGGAGTACACCGCTTTCATCTGGAATTCGTCCGGCAGCGGGCCTGCATAGGTGACCGCTTTGTTCGGACGGATTTCGGTGACTTGCGTGATGCCGAGCTCGCCTTTACCGGTGCTCGCGGCGAGCCAGCCCATCGCGGCATAACCGTTCGGGAAGAACTGCATGCGGCCGCGCACTTCGTCCGCGACGCCGAGCTTCTCCATCAGGCTCATGACGACCTTGCCCGCGGTGGCGATCGCCGGATCGGGACACACGATTTTGCTCGAAGCGAGGATCGCTGCGCGTAAGCCGGCGGCGTCCGCCAGGTCCGGCGCAGGCGTTCCCGCGCGCACGGCGACTCCGGTGCCGACCGTTCCGAGATCGATGCGCGATCCCTGCTCCACCCACCCGTCCGCGGCAAGCTCGTCGATCATGGTGCGGGTGAGGATGATGACGTCGACCGCTTCGCCGCCGGTGACACGGGCTTTCATCGCGCCGACCGCCCCGAACGCTGCAGTCACATCGGCTGCCGTGTCGCGCTTGAACGCTTCGATGATGCGCTCGGTCACCGCCTGCGCCGCGCCGGCGCTGAGTATTCTTATCGTCGCCATCAGCCGACCGCAGTGGCGATCGCGTCGCCCATCCCGCGCGTCGACGCCTTGCCGCCGAGGTCCGGCGTGAGCGCTTTGGCTTCGCGGATCACGCGCTCCACCGCGCGCTCCATCACCGCCGCCGCTTCGACCGCTTTCGGCACCCCGTGCTTGTGCCCGAGCCACGCGAGCAGCATCTGGCCCGACATGATCATGGCGTAGGGGTTCGCGATCTGTTTGCCCGCAATGTCGGGCGCCGAGCCGTGCGTCGCCTGCGCCATCGCACGCTCCGGCCCCGCTGAAAGTCCCGCGGCGAGGCCGAGCCCGCCGACGAGGCCCGCGGCCGCGTCCGACAGGATGTCGCCGAAAGTATTGGTGGTGACGATGACGTCGAACTGCTGCGGCTTCATCACGAGCTTCATCGCCATCGTGTCGACGAGCACCTCGTCGTACGCGATGTCGGGATAGTCTTTCGCGACGCTCCGGCATTCCTCGGCGAACATGCCGCACGCGAGCTTGAACACCGTGTCCTTGTGGACGGCGGTCACTTTCCTGCGCGGCCGCGTGCGCGCGAGCTCGAAAGCCGCGCGCGCGACTTTGCTCGAGCCCTGGCGCGTGATGACTCGGATGCCGATCGTCATGTCGGGCGTGGGCCGGAACTCGCCGTTGCCCATGAAGACGTTGCGGTCCGGCGGCATGCCTTCGTTGTTCTCGCGCACCATCACGAGATCGACGTCGTCGTACAGCGCCCGCAGGCCCGGGAGCGATTTCGCCGGGCGGATGTTCGCGAATAGGTCGTAGTGCTTGCGCAGGATCGGATGCGGATTGATCGCGTTCGGTTTGCCTTTGGGATAAGCCTGGTGCCCGATCGGGCCGAGCACCCAGCCGTCGAGCGTGTCGAGCTTCTCCAGCGTGCCAGGCGGGAGCGTGTAGCCGAGCTCGTCGTACGCCTTCCTGCCGATCGGGACCGGGTGCCAGTCGATGTCGAGCGCGCACTTCGCCGCCGCGGCGCGCATCACCTTGATCGTTTCGGGAACGACTTCGAGCCCGATGTCGTCGCCTTCGAGTATGCCGATTTTGAGGGATCTTTCCACGTGCGACCTCGATCCTTAACCGTAAAGCGAGCCGAGTCTAGCATGCAGCCCCGCGCTTCTCCCGCCCCTGCGGCCGGGTTTAAGATGACGTGATGAGAGCGCATCTCCTCTCGGCGACCGAAGCCGCCGCGGCCATCGCCGCGGGCACGCTCACGTCCGAAGCACTGGTCGCAGCGTGCATCGATCGGCTCGAAGCGCGCGAGCCCGAAGTCCACGCGTGGGCGCACTTCGATCCCGAGCTCGCGCTGCGGCAGGCGCGCGAACGCGATGCCGCCGCGCCGCGCTCGCGCCTGCACGGGATACCGGTCGGCGTGAAAGACGTCATCGACACCGCCGACCTGCCCACCGAGTACGGCTCGCCGATCTACAAGGGTAACCGCCCGTGGTGCGACGCCGCGTGCGTGGCGCAGGTCCGGGAGCTCGGCGGCGTCATCCTCGGCAAGACGGTGAGCACCGAGTTCGCGACGCGTCACGCCGGCAAGACGCGCAATCCGCGCAACACCGCGCACACGCCCGGCGGATCGTCGTCGGGCTCGGCCGCGGCCGTCGCCGATCACATGGTGCCGATCGCCTTCGGCACCCAAACGTCGTCTTCGATCATCCGGCCGGCGGCTTTCTGCGGAACCGTCGGCTACAAGCCGACGTTCAATCTGCTGAATCGCGCGGGACTCAAATTCCTGTCCGAATCGCTGGATACGCTCGGCGTGCTCACGCGCACGGTGCCCGACGCGGCGATGATCGTCGAAGCGCTCTCGGGCAGCGATCCCGCGCGCTTCGACGAAGTGCGCTCGCTCGCACCGCGCATCGGATTGTGCCGCACCCCCTACTGGAGCCAGGCCGACGCTGCGACGCAAGCCGCGCTGGAAGGCGCCGCGCCGAAGCTCGCAAAAGCGGGCGCGCGTATCGCCGGCGTCGAGCTCGACAGCGAGTTCGCGCGGCTCGCCGACGTTCAGATCCGGATGAGCTCGTACGAGTTCTATCGCGCGCTCACTTTCGAGCGCACGCGTTTCCCCGAGCTCATATCCGCCAGCTTGACGGCGCGCATCCGCGGCGGCTCGGAAGTGACTCGCGCGGAGTACGAGGAAACCCACCGGATCGCGCATCGCTGCCGCGCGCGCCTCGACGACGTCTACCGCGAATACGACGTGCTCGTCTCTCCCAGCGCCATGGGGGAAGCCCCGTCCGGGCTCGAATCGACCGGCGATCCGCTGTTCGGGCTCACCTGGACTCTCATGCACGGGCCGGCGATCACGCTGCCGGTCTTCGCGGGGCCGAACGGGCTACCGATCGGTTTGCAGGTCACCGGGCCGCGAGGCACCGACGCGCGCGCACTTCTCGCCGCGGAATGGATACGCCGCGTGCTGGACGCCTGAGCCGCCGAGCCGTGAAACAGCTCCACGCCGCCCGCCACGCCGTCGAAGCGCATCTCGTCAGCGGCTTCCTCAACTCGCACGGCATCTCGGCCGAAGTGCGCGGCGAGTTCCTCACCAGCGGCTGGGGCGAGCTTCCGGTGGACGTGTGCTCGGTGTGGGTCACCGACGATGCGCAGTACGAGGCGGCGCACGATCTGCTCGTCGAATTCTTCAGCGGCAGCTTCGCGCGCAAGTTCAGCGGCGAGCGCTGGACGTGCCCGCGCTGCGAAGAAAAGCTCGAAGGTCAGTTCACGGCGTGCTGGAACTGCGGCGCCGCGAAACCCTGAGACGTCATTCCGGCCCGGCCCAGCGGGCCCGAGCCGGAAGCCATTGAAAGTCGAAAACGGATTCTGCCCTGGCCCCAGAATGACGCCACTCAGGCCGCCAACGACTTCATCACGCGCCACAGCGACGCTTTCGCCTCGAACCCGATTCCCGGTATGTCCGGCAGGCGCACGTAGCTCTCTTCCACCGGCATCCTGTCGGCGAAACCGCCGAAAGGCTGGAAGACATCCGGGTAGGACTCGTTGCCGCCAAGCTTGAGTCCGGCAGCGATATTGAGCGAGAGCTGGTGCCCGCCGTGCGGAATGCAGCGCCGCGGCGACCAGCCCTGTTCTTTCAGCATCGCGAGCGTGCGCATGTATTCGACCAGGCCGTAGGAGAGCGCGCAGTCGAACTGGAGCCAGTCGCGGTCGTGGCGCATGCCGCCGTAGCGGATGAGGTTGCGCGCGTCCTGCATCGAGAACAGGTTCTCGCCGGTCGCCATCGGGCCTGCGTAGTGCGCGGCAAGCTCGGCCTGCAACTCGAAGTCGAGCGGATCGCCGGCTTCCTCGTACCAGAAGAGGCCGTAAGGCGCGAGCGCCCGCGCGTACTCGATCGCGGTCTCCAGATCGAAGCGCCCGTTGGCGTCCACCGCGACGTTCTTCGGCGAGCCCACGACCTCGGCGACCGCGTCGATGCGCTCGAGATCGTCGGCGAGGGATTCGCCGCCGATCTTGATTTTCACGACCGTGTAGCCGAGGTCGAGATACTTGCGCATCTCGTCTTTCAGCGCCTGCACGTTCTTGCCCGGGTAGTAATAGCCGCCGGCGGCGTAGACGAACACCTTGTCGTCGGACTCGCCTTCGTTGTAGCGCTCGGCCAGCAGCCGGTAGAGCGGCTTGCGTTCGACTTTCGCCACCGCGTCCCACACCGCCATGTCGAGGACGCCGACCGCGACCGAGCGCTCTCCGTGACCGCCCGGCTTCTCGTTCGCCATCGTGCACGCCCAGATGCGATGCGGATCGAGGTTCGTTCCGGCGTCGTCGAGGAGCGATCCCGGGTCGGCCTGCATGATGCGCGGGATGAAGCGCTCGGCGAGTAAGCCCCCCTGCGCGTAGCGGCCGTTCGAGTTGAAGCCGTAGCCGACGACGGGTTTGCCCTCGCGGACGACGTCGGTCACGACCGCCACCACGCTTGCGGTCATTTTGGAGAAATCGATGTACGCGTTCCGTATCGCGGACGCGATCGGCACCGTGGCCGAGTGAATCGCAGTGATCTTCATGCCGCAATTATACGTAGCGGCAACCAGTAGAAACACGCCTGCGGCGTGCTATGCTTTTTTTCGTCAACCACGCGCGGGCCGCCTCGATGGACAAGACTCTCATCTCACCGCTCATGCAAGAGCTCAGCATGTACATCGCGACCGCGCTGCACGATCCGCTGCCGGACGCGGTCAGCGATCGTGCGAAAGTGCATCTCGTCGACACCTTCGCGGCGATGATCTCGGGGTCGCGGCTCCTTCCCGGCGCGCGGGCGATCGAATACGTGAAATCGCTCGGCGGCAAAGCCGAAGCCGGCGTCATGGGCACGCACATCGTCACCTCGCCCGTACACGCGGCGCTCGCGAACGGCATGTTCGGTCACGCCGACGAGACCGACGATACGCATCCGCCGTCGCTCACGCACCCCGGAACGAGCGTTGTGCCCGCGGCAATGGCGATCGGCGAATCGCGGGGACTCAACGGGCTGCAAGTCCTGCGGGCGATCGTGCTCGGCTACGACCTGTGCTCGCGCATGCTGCTCGCGTTAAGACCCATGCCGTTCCTGCGCTCGGGCCATCACGCCGGCGCTTTCGGCCAGGTCTTCGGCGCAGCGGCGGCGGCCTGCGCGCTGCTCGATCTCGATGCGCGGCAGGTGCGCTACGCACTCTCCTACACCGCCCAGCAGGCGGCGGGGCTGTATACGATGTTCCGCGACCCGGAGCACATCGAGAAAGCCTACGCGATGGGCGGCATGCCCGCGCACAACGGCACGCAGGCCGCGCTCATGGCGGCGAACGGATTCAGCGGCGTCGAAGACGTGTTCTCGGGCGAGCGCGATTTCTTCTTCACGTTCTCGCCCGAGGCCGATCGCGGGGCACTGGTGCGCGGCCTCGGCCGCGATTTCGAGATCATGCGTGGCGGCATCAAGCGCTGGCCGGTCGGCGGCCCGATCCAGGGGCCGCTACACGTGCTGCGCGAGCTCATGCGCGATCATCGGTTCGGCGCGGCCGATGTCGAGCGCATCGTCGCGCGCATCCCCGACAAGGAGCTCGAGATCGTGAACAACCGGGAGATGCCCGACATTTCGATCCAGCATCTGCTGGCGCTGATGCTGGTCGACGGCGGGATCACTTTCGCATCCGCCCACGACTTCGGGCGCATGAAGGACCCGCGCGTGCTCGAAGTGCGCTCGCGCATCGACGCGGTGGGCGACCCTGCCCTCACCGACGCCGACCGGCGCTGGCGCTGCGTCATGGAAGTGCGGCTCACCGACGGCCGGGTGCTCGCGCACCAGACGATGGCGGCGAAAGGCAGCTACGAGAACCCGCTCACGCCCGCGGAGGAGGAGGAAAAAGCGCTCGACCTCGTGGTCCCGGTGCTCGGTAAGGCGCGCAGCCGGGAGCTCGTCGCGCAGCTCTGGAATTTCGAGAAGCTCGCCGATGCTGGCGCGCTGAGGTCGCTTTACCAGCCGTGAAGGCGCGGGATTAGAATGACCGCGCAGCAGCACCCATAAGAAACGATAAACCGCCTCACTGGCGCTTCCAGGAAGGGAGATACTCAATGGCACAGCTCAATATCAATGGCAAAACCGTCGACGTACAGGTCGAGCCCGATACGCCGCTACTGTGGGTCATCCGCGAGCAGGTCGGCCTTACCGGGACCAAGTACGGCTGCGGCGTCGCACAATGCGGCGCCTGCTCGGTGCACGTCAACGGCAACCTCCAGCGCTCGTGCGTCATGCCAGTCAGCGCCGTAAAGCCGGGCGACCGCATCGTCACCATCGAAGGCCTTTCACCCAACAGCTCGCATCCGGTGCAGAAAGCGTGGGCGCAGCTCGACGTGCCCCAGTGCGGGTATTGCCAGTCCGGCCAGATCATGGCGGCTGCGGCGCTCCTGCGCGCGAAACCGAAACCCACCGACAGAGACATCGACGAGGCGATGACCAACATCTGCCGCTGCGGCACTTACCAGCGCATACGCGCCGCCGTGCACCTTGCCGCCGGCAACACGTCCGCGGCAGCGCCCGCCGGCGATTCCGCGACCGTGCAGGCTTGAGGAGACCGCCATGACTAAATCGACGCTCTCCGAAAAAGCCCCGAATCTTTCGCGCCGCAGGTTCATCGTCGGCTCCGCAGCCGCCGCAGGCGGCGGCCTCGCGCTCGGTCTCAACATCCCGTTCGGCGTTCCGACGGCCTCAGCCGCTCAGGCCGCGGCGGGCAATGAGGTGAACGCGTGGGTGGTCGTGAAGCCCGACGACACCGTCACGATCCGCATCGTACGCGCGGAGATGGGACAGGGCACGCACACCGGTCTCGCGCAGCTCGTCGCCGAAGAGCTCGAGTGCGACTGGCAGAAAGTCACCATCGAGCAGATGACGCCCGGACAAAACCTCGCGCGGAAGCGCGTGTGGGGCGACATGTCGACCGGCGGCAGCCGCGGGATTCGCGGCTCCGAGGACTACGTCCGGCGCGCCGGCGCGGGCGCGCGCATGATGATGGTGCAGGCCGCGGCCGACCAGTGGAAAGTGCCGGTCGGCGAGCTCACCGTCTCGAACGGCGTCATCAGGCACGCAGGCTCCAAGCGTTCGACGACTTACGGCAAGGTCGCGGGTGCGGCAGCCAAGCTCCCGGTGCCCGATCTCAAGGCGATCACGCTGAAAAACCCGCAGGAGTGGAAAGTCGCGGGCAAACCGATGAAGCGCCTGGACACGGCGAAGAAGCTGAACGGCTCCGAAATCTACGCGGTCGACCTGAAGCTACCCGGCATGCTGAACGCCGCGATCAAGCAGTGTCCGGTGTTCGGGGGCAAGCTCGTGAGTTACGACGAGGCGAAGATTTCAAAGCGTCCGGGCTTCAAGAAAGTCGTGAAAGTCAACGATTCCACCGTCGCGGTCGTCGCGGACACGTGGTGGCGGGCCAAGACCGCGCTCGACGCATTGCCCATCGTGTGGGACGAAGGCCCCGCCGCCAACGCATCCAGCGCGACCATCGCAGCGCACTTGAAGGACGGCCTCACGGCGAACGATGCCTACGCCGACATCAACGACGGCGACGCGCTGAAAGCCATCGCGGGCGCGGCGAAGAAACTCGAGGCCGTCTACAGTACGCCATTCCTCTCGCACGCGACGATGGAGCCCATGAACTGCACGATCCGCTTGAGCGCGGACAAAGCCGAAGCCTGGGTGCCGAGTCAGAATGCCGAAGCGTCGATGGCGGCGCTGTCGACGTCATCCGGAATACCGCTCGACAAGTGCGAGGTCTACAACCATACGCTGGGCGGCGGTTTCGGCCGGCGCGGCGGCACCCAGGATTACGTGCGCTTCGGGGTCGCTGTCGCGAAAGAGTTTCCCGGTGTACCGGTGAAAGTGCTGTGGAGCCGCGAGGAAGACCAGGCGCACGACTTCTACCGCCCGATCTCGCAGGCGAAGCTCACTGCCGGTCTCGATGCGAGCGGCAACCTCGAGACGTTGATGATCCGCGTCTCGGGCCAGTCGATCAACGCCTATCTTGCGCCGCATAACATCAAGGACGGCAAGGACCGGCGACAGCTCCAGGGTCTGTGGAAGACGCTCGCCGGCGACGCCCAGATCGGCTACACAGTGCCCAATCTCCGCACCGAGTACGCGATGCGCAACAGCCACGTGCCGGTCGGTCCGTGGCGCGGCGTCAACACCAACCAGAACGGCGTGTATCTCGAGTGTTTCATGGAAGAGGTGGCACGCGCCGCGGGCAAGGATTCGGTCGAGTTCCGGCGCGCGCTCATGAAGAACCACCCGAAACACCTGGGCGTGCTCAATGCCGCAGCGGAAAAAGGCGACTGGGGCAAGCCGCTGCCGCCGGGCGTGCAGGGCCGCGGCATCGCACAGTTCATGGGTTACGGCAGCTATTCGGCCGCGACCGCGGAAGTCTCCATCGGCAAGGACGGCAAAGTCAAAGTCCACCGCATGGTGCTGGCGCTCAACTGCGGCCACGCGGTCAACCCGGACCAGATCGCAGCGCAGGTCGAAGGCTCGGTCGCGTATGGCCTGAGCGCCACGTTCTACGGCGAGTGCTCGGTCGACAAAGGCCGTATCGTCGAGCTCAATTTCCACAACTACCCGATCCTCAGGCTCGCCGAGATGCCTAAAGTGGAGACGGTGATCGTTCCCACGCACGATTTCTGGGGCGGGGTCGGCGAGCCGACGATCTGCGTGGTGGCACCGGCGGTGCTGAACGCGATCTACGCCGCCACCGGGAAACCCGTGCGCAGCCTGCCATTGAAGCACTTGAAGCTCGCCTGAACCTCCTGGAGGGCGGATAACGAACCCCTCTCCCTTCGGGAGAGGGAGGTTCTTCGAACCTCCCGGAGGGCGGATAACGAACCCCTCTCCCTTCGGGAGAGGGGTAGGGGTGAGGGAAGTTTTCAATCAACGCGCGGGCTTACTCCCGCGCGCTCTTTTTGGGAGCAAGCCATGATTAGACGATCGATCGCCGTTGCCGCGTTCTCCGCCCTGCTGACCGTTCCCGCCGCGCCGGCTCTTGCGCAAGGCAGCTCGGTGATCCAG
>Ga0105106_10004071_pt1 | contig 10416 bp, 11 predicted proteins | sample PPLLaktember2015_5_FD_79109 | JGI IMG/M metagenome (GOLD analysis project Ga0105106, IMG submission 79109) | Freshwater sediment microbial communities from Prairie Pothole Lake near Jamestown, North Dakota, USA - PPLs Lake P8 Core (1) Depth... | ecosystem: Environmental > Aquatic > Freshwater >... | reverse complement strand
TCGGCGAGTTCGAAGGCGATGAGATAATTGCTGGCTGCGCCATCGTGAATTGGCACCGGCCCCACGATCCGCAGTGACTCGGCCTCCCCGGCGAAGGCCAGCTGATCTTCGTTGTCGACCCGCCAGTTCAGGGGATAGGTCTGCTCCAGGGTACGCCGGATAAAATCAACGACAATCGTCTGCCGGGAAGAGGTGACCATGTGCTGCTCGCCCGCATCCCAACTCCGTATGCCCAACCTCAGCCCGGCGAACAGCAAGGTCAGGATGAATCCCACCAAAGTCATGCCAATGAGCAATTCCAGGAGAGTAAAGCCTTGTGCCCGGCGCATCGGGGTCATGACCTGGGGGCCGCACGCAAGGTCACCAACTGGAGGCTCCGCGGCTTCGTGGCGGTCTCGTCCCAGTTGACGCTGACTTCGACCTGATAGAGATCGATCAACTGGGCTGCCGGCTCCACGGGCGAAGCCGTCTCTTCATACCGGAGCACCGAGGTTCGCCATGTATAGCCATGTTCCTCACCCGAATTCTCGCCTTCGGTCAGGGGGGACTCGACCCCGACGGCTGCCAGCTTCATTTCTGCGATCGCCACGGCCTGACTGTAATGTTCCGCCATGCCGATATTGCCGAGCCCCCCGGAGAAGATGCGCATGAGCACCCCCAGTGCCATGGCAAGGATGATGAAGGCGACCAGCACTTCAAGCAGGGAAAAGCCCCGGCAAGCCTGTTTCACGGTGTATCCAGGATCTCGGTCTGACCGGTGAGCCAGTCGACGTCAATGAGGTATTTCCGCTCGCCCATGGCCAGGGTGACCCGGCCCCCGGTGGAACTGCCGTCGGGATAAAAGCGGATGGCGGCGTTATTGGCGTCGACAACCTCGCCTTGGGCGGTGTAGACAGCGATTTCCGCCTGGCGAGGCAGGATCCGTGGCTTGTCGTCCCCGCTCAGCACAAAGCTGCGCGATTCGACATTCAGGGTCAGGGTCGCCTCATTCCGGCTGACGATGGCCTGGGATCGCGCTTTTCGCAGCCCGGCCGCCACCTGACGCGCCCCAGCCTTGAGTTCTGCAGTCGAGCCGCCAAGGCTGAACATTGGCGGAATCAGGGCGTAGGTCATCGCCAGCAGCGCCAGCACGACCAACAATTCCAGCAGGGTAAAACCGTTGTGACGGGCGATCACCAGCTCACGACATCCTTGTCCTCGCCCTCGCCCCCTTCGCGTCCGTCCGCACCGAATGAACTGATGTCGACAGCGCCGTGCTGGCCCGGGGATTCATAGTGATAGTCCGTGCCCCAGGGGTCCTTGGGGACGGTCTTTTTGCGCAGGTAGGGGCCATTCCAGTTCGTCGCTCCCGACGGCGCTTCGATCAGGGCCTGCAAGCCCTCCTGGGTATTGGGATGGCGTCCGACCTCGAGCTTGTACATGTCCAGCGCGGACATGAGCTCCTCGATCTGGAGCTTGGCGGTATCGGTTCTTGAACTGCCAATGTATTTCATTACCCGCGGCCCCGCCAAGGCTGCAAGCATGCCGAGAATAACCAGAACCACCAACAGTTCGAGCAGCGTGAAGCCGCGATGCACCTTCGCCGATTTCAATTTGAACAACATTTCAAGCTCCTGTTTCAAAAATTCACATACTGCATGCCGAGGCCCGGTCGGGCTTCAGCCGCGGGCCCAACCTGGCCACAGGTCAAGCCGCCAGTTCATTGACGCTCAAGATCGCCACGAGTATGGACATGATAATGGCGCCGATGACCAGGCCCAGGCCCAGGATCAGCGCAGGTTCAAGCAGGCTGAGTGTGCGCTTGACCGCCGTCTGCACTTCACGGTCGAAAACGTCGGCGACCTGGATGAGCATTTCGGACAGCCGCCCGGTTTCCTCGCCAACCATGACCATGTGGACGCCCAGCCTTGGAAAGACCTCGGCCTCCATGAGGGGGGCGCCCAGGCCCTTGCCTTCGCGCAGCTTGGTCGCCACTTCGTCAAGCCGTTCGGCCATGACGCTGTTGCTCATGGTTTCCTTGACGATGGACAGCGCGCCGAGTAGAGACACGCCATTGTCGAGCAAGGTTCCCAGGGTGCGCGAGAAACGGGCCATTTCAATCTTGGCGATCAGGTCACCGACCAGCGGCAGCGCGAGAAAGCGTTCGTCCCAGCGGTAGCGGCTGTCGGGGTCGGCCATCTGGCGCCTGAACATGATGAACAAGGCCAACCCGCCCGCAATCAGGGCCCACCACCAGGCCTGGAAAAACTCTCCTGCAGCGATGACGATCTGGGTCGGCAGCGGCAGGGCCTTGCCCGATTCCTCGAACATCTGGGTGAATTGCGGCACCACAAAAATGAGCAGCACGATGACCGAGACCACCGCGACCAGGATCAGGATGGCTGGGTAAACCAGTGCCGACTTGACCGTCTCCCTGAGATCCTTGGAGCGCTCCATGAACTCGGTCAGGCGAGTCATGACGACTTCCAGTGCCCCGCCAGCCTCGCCGGCGCGGATCATGTTGAGATAAAAACGGGAGAAGACGCCCTTCTGCGCTTCCAACGCGCCGTACAGGGATGACCCTCCGCGAACGTCCTGACGCACTTCGTCCAGAATTTCAGCGACTTCATCGTTGGCAGAGAGATTGATCACGACTTCCACCGCGCGGTCGAGTGGCAGGCCGGCACGCAGCAGCGTGGCGATCTCGCGCGTCATCATGGCGATATCGTCCTGACTCACCCGCGCACGCCCGAAGCCGCCCAGCCAGCCGCTGCCGCCCGCCGTTGCCTCCTCGATCTGGATTGGCATGTAGCCCTGGGCCTGAAGGTGCTCTGCCACAAAATTCGAGGCGCGCGCTTCCATCTCGCCTTCGAGGATGCTGCCCTGCGCGTCTACGGCCTTGTACTGGAACAGCGGCATCTCACTCTTCCCGCGTCACGCGCAGCACTTCGTCGAGGGTGATGACCCCGGCGAGGACCTTGCGCAGACCGTCCTCGTACAGGGTCTGCATCCCCTCCTCGATGGCCTGTCGGCGGATATCTCCCGAAACGGCGTGACGCATGATCAGGCTGCGAATCGTATCGGTCATCGGCAGCATTTCCATGATGCCAAGTCGACCGGCGTATCCGGTATCGCCACATGCCTCGCAGCCTACGGGCCGGTATAAAACGATAGGCGAATCGCCAGCGAAGCGTTTGAGATCAAACTCCTGCACGACTTCTGGCAGGGGTTCATACGGTTCGCGGCAGGCCTTGCAAAGCGAACGCACCAGGCGCTGGGCCAGGATGCCGTTCACGGTGGAAGTCAGCAGGTAGTCCTCTACCCCCATGTCGAGCAGGCGGTTTACCGTGCTGGATGCATCGTTGGTGTGCAGCGTGGAGATCACCATGTGTCCGGTGAGCGCCGATTGCACAGCGATCTGGGCCGTCTCCAGGTCGCGAATTTCGCCGATCATGATGACGTCCGGATCCTGGCGCACGATGGAGCGCAAGGCGTTGGCAAACGTCAGCCCGATCTGCGGCTTGACCTGGATCTGGTTGATCCCCTCCATCTGGTATTCGACCGGGTCTTCCACGGTGAGGATCTTCACGTCCGGCTTGTTCAGAAGCTGCAGCGCGGTATACAGCGTGGTGGTCTTGCCGCTGCCGGTGGGCCCGGTTACCAGCACGATGCCATGCGGCCGGGTGAGCGCGTCGAGAAAAAGCTTGAGCGTTGCCGGGTCGAAACCCAGGGTATCGAAATTGAGCGGCACGCCTCCCTTGTCCAGCACCCGCATCACCACGCTTTCGCCGTGCATGGTCGGCACAGTTGAAACGCGCAGGTCGATTTCCTTGTTCTTCGCTCTCAGCTTGATGCGGCCATCCTGAGGCAGGCGGCGCTCCGCGATATCCAGATTGGCCATGATCTTGATGCGCGAGATCACCGCTGCAGCCAGTCGGCGCGGTGGCGACTCCACCTCCTGCATCACCCCATCGACCCGGAAACGCACGATCAGACGGTTTTCGAACGGCTCGACATGGATGTCCGAGGCCCGCGCTTCCAGGGCCCGTTCCATGATCAGGCTCACCACACGAATGACCGGCGCTTCGCTGGCCAGGTCCTTCAGATGCTGGACGTCGCTGCTTTCTTCCAGCTCGATCGGCCCTTCGACTTCGCCGACGATCTGTCCGATGTTGCTGCGGCCCGCAACATAAAGCCGATTGAAAGCAGCGTCGATCTCACTGGGCAGGCCGAGCAGAACAGCAATTTTCCGCCCGGTGACCAACCCGAAAGCATCGATGACATAGCGGTCGAGCGGGTCGGCCATTGCCAGCATCAGGTGGCCGGCATCCTCGCGCACAGGCAAGGCGCGGGCCTCCTCGAGAAAACGGGTCGACACCAGCTCCTCGAAAATCGGCAATGCCGGATAATCCTCGGCGCCAGCCAAAGGAATGCCAAGCTGCTCCGACAAGGCCGCGTAGAGATCACGCTCGGTGACCGCGCCCTTCCTTAGCAGAATGGCGCCAAGACGTTCGGAACCCCCTCCGTCCTTCTGAAGCTTGAGCGCATCGAGCAAGTCCGCGCGCTCCAGCACTCTTCGCTCAATCAGGATTTCACCGATGATTTTTTTGGACGACAAGGCTTTCTCTGCAAATGAAATGCGTCATTGTACTTTTATTTGGCCCGACACGAATTGGGTTTCACGCGGCACATTCAGCGCATGCATAACCAAATTGCGAGCCCCTGTTTTGCCCGGTCCCGGCAGCATCGGCCTGTTGCAGACCGATTTATGATGTCCTGGTTCCATTCTTAAGCTTCAGGCTGTCGGGTACCCCAGGCAGCATTGAACCCGGAAAATTCATTAGGCGGACCTGCGGGCCTACGCGCGCGCTGGCGGGTGTTTCGCGGCGTGTCGACGCCCGTCCTAATGAACTATCCGGGTTGAACGGCAATAACGAAGCGCGCCCTGGATGGACGGGGATGCTCGGTCAGACTTGCATGGCCCTAACGCGGCCAGTCCGTGATCGGGAGCAAGCGCGCCACACTGCAGTCAATTTCCAGCTTGCAGGGACACGTCCGATACCTGCACGAAGCCTGTGGCCCCATCAGATTCAACGCTCACTTGAAGTCTGCTGACTGCAGGCGCGACCGGGGCATCTTTGACGGCATGTTTCCCATGCCCCAGAATTCCCGCCGGAACGACAGCCGCAGGCTCCATCTTTCCGGGCCCTGAAATGTCCAGCAGGCACTCAATCCCGCGGGCGCAGATCATTTTTCTTTAGCTTCCCCGGTTCTGCAAACAGAACCATGCAAATTTCCAAGGGTGGTGCAGTGGTAGCTGGTGTAGTGGTGACCTATGAGCCGGATCCGGCAACGCTGGGAGTGTTGTTGAACGCGCTCAGGCCGCAACTCGACAAGATTATCGTGGTCGACAACGGATCGACCCTGGATACCGAAAGCAATATCGACCCGGAACTGCGCTCGGACGCATGGTGCCAGGTGGTTCGGCTGCATTCGAACCTTGGCATTGCGGCAGCCCAGAACGTTGGAATTGAACTTGCCCGCCAAGCCGAGGCTGCGTTCGTCATTCTGTTCGACCAGGACAGCGAACCTGCCCCAGACATGGTTTCAATACTTCTGGAAGTTGCTGCCGCCAAAGCGTCGACGGGGGTTGCCGTCGCCGCCATCGGTCCTCGCTATACCGACAAGAGGCAGGACAATCCACCGCCTTTCATCAGGATTCAGGGCGTTTCGGTCGAACGCCAGGCGTGTAGCGACAATGACTCTGTGGTCGAGGTCGACTACCTGATCGCCTCCGGCAGCCTGATTCCCATGGCAACGCTCGATGCGGTTGGCGGAATGCGCGAGGACCTGTTCATCGACTACGTGGACATCGAATGGGGAATGCGCGCCAAGCAGGCAGGATTTCAATCGTTCGGGGTCTGTGGTGCAAGGATGCAGCATGGCCTTGGCGAAGACCCGATCAACGTTTTCGGGCGCAAAGTTTCATGCCATAGCCCGCTTCGTCATTACTATCATTTTCGCAATGCCGTTCGCCTGTACTGTGAGTCGGGGATGCCCTGGAACTGGAAAATCGCGGACGGGTGGCGATTGTTGCTAAAGTACGGCGCCTATTCCTTGTTTGCTCGTCCCAGACACCAGCACTGGTGGATGATGTCGCTGGGGATCGTTCACGGACTCGCGGGGCGAATGGGAAAGTTCGACAAGACCTAAGACCGCCTCCACTTGACCAACAAACAAGCTTCCGGCCGCAGCCCTTGCCATGGCATTTAAAAACTCTTGGACACCATATTGGATGCCCCTCTCCAGCCCGTATCCGTAGTCATCGTCAACTACAATGCCGGCGCGCTTTTGCTCGATTGCGTCCGTACGGCGCTGTCGCAGGCCGAGCAGGTCATCGTTATCGACAACGACTCGTCTGATTCGAGCATGAACGATCTGGCCAGGCAGTTCCCTCAAGAGGGGCGATTGATGATGCATCTAGCCGGAAAAAACCTGGGGTTTGCCGCCGGATGCAATATCGGGATAGGGTTAGCAGGCAAGGCTTCCATCCTGTTTCTCAACCCGGACTGCATTCTGGGTCCGGGGTCGCTGAAGCGCCTGCTAGAGGTGCTGGAGAGCGATTCAAGCATCGGAATGGTGGGCGGGCTATTGACCAACCCGGATGGCAGCGAACAAGGCGGGGGACGACGCTCGGTGCCCACTCCGTGGCGCTCGTTCGTGCGCGCCTTTGGCCTGACTCGCCTCAGCAGCCGCTGGCCCAGGCTCTTTCATGATTTCGACTTGCACGAACAACCGCTACCCGATTCACCCATCGAAGTGGAAGCTATTTCCGGTGCGCTGATTTTGACAAGCAGGACGGCAATCGACGATGTAGGCCCTTGGGACGAAGCCTATTTTCTGCATTGTGAAGATCTGGATTGGTGCATGCGTTTTCGCCAGCGTGGATGGAAAATTCTTTTCGTTCCCGATGCCCCGGTGACGCATCAGCGCGGTCACTGCAGCCAGCACCGGCCGATTTTCGTTGCATGGCACAAGCATCGGGGAATGATGCGGTTTTACAGAAAGTTTTTCCGGCACCAGTACCCGGGCGTATTGATGTGGCTGGTCGCGCTGGGAGTCTGGCTGCGATTTCTCGGTTTGGCGTCCTACTACACACTAAGAAACTTGATACGCAAGTTTCAAAGCCCAGGGAACGACAAAGGGGCTTGACTCGCCAATGCCGGCCATCAAGTGACGCGCAGTCTGACCATCAGGCTTGCGCCCGAATCGACTGAATCGACGGCAGGCCTGTCTCAGATCCGCCCGAAACGCGCAGACCAGAATTAAAGACGGGGAACCCGGCATCGCATCGCGCCTTTCTCAATACGTCTTGTACGGCAAAAACTTCCCGTTAAGCACGAACTTAACCCGCCCCCTCACTCGGCAACGATCTTGTCGGACCACTCCACCCCAGCCACGAAGTCGGCGGGGGTGCCGATGCGGGCTCCTGAATCTTTAATGGCTTCAGGAGTCACCCCGCGGGCCTGGCGGCAGGCATCACAGACCATGATATCGACGCCGAGGGCCACGCATTCACGCCACTGCACGGCCAGCGATGGCCAGCCCACCGGAAAGAGGGACGCCCGTACTGCCTCAATGGCCAGGGGGGCGGCTTCGCCAACCAGGAAGATACGGATCGAGTGTCCGGCCCGGGCAAGGGCATTGCCATGCCCGAAAACCATGGCGGCCCGGGTGGGGTCGTCGCTACCCCAGGACGACTTCATGAAGATGTTAGCCATATTTTGATCCTCTATGTTTGTGGTAGCCGGTTGGCCAGCGCGGGGCACGCCCGGGTGTGCTCCGCCAGGCTCAGTACATCTTGTAGGGCAGGAACTTGCCATTCAGCACGATCTTCACCCGGTCCCCCTTGGGATCCGCCACCCGAGATATATCCATCGAAAAATCGATCGCGCTCATGATGCCGTCGCCGAACTCCTCGTGGATCAGCGACTTGATCGTGATGCCGTACACCATGATCAGTTCATAGAAACGGTAGATCAGCGGGTCGGTCGGCACGGCGCTGGGCAGGCTGCCCTTGTAGGGCACCACCTGCAATTGATCGACGGCTTCGGCTGGCAGGCCGAGCAGCTTGCCGACGGTGGTGGCCTGCTTCTTGTCGAGCGTCATTTGCCCCAGCAGTGCGGCGGTTGTCCATTCCTTGCTCTGGCCGACTTTCCTGGCGATGTCAGCCCACTTGAGGCCTTTCTTGTGCTTGGCGGCGAGGATGAGGTCGGTGACTTCGGTGCGGGTCATGATGGTCCTTAAGCGTTGACGAGGTGGATATGGGGTTTGCCGACAGGCGGCGTGTGGGTGACCACCGGCTCGGGTTCCAGCAGCTCGGCCGGATCGAACACGGTGGGCGAGCTGGGGGCATCCGGCGCGTCTCGCTGGGCACCGAACAGCTTGGAGCGGCTCACCAGGAAATCGACCAGGTGGTTGCGGATCGGGTAGTAGTGCGCGTGCTTGTGGATGGCACTGCGCTCGCGCGGACGCGGCAGAGTGTTGTTGACGATTTCGGCGATGCGCGCGTGCGGGCCGTTCGACATCAGCATGATCCTGTCGGAGAGAAGAATCGCTTCGTCGACGTCGTGGGTGATCATGAACACGGTCTGCTGCGTCTCGGCGCAGATTTTCAGGAGTTCGTCCTGGATCACGCCGCGCGTCAGCGCGTCGAGCGCGCCGAAGGGCTCGTCCATCAGCAGCATTTTCGGCTCGATGGAAAAGGCGCGCGCAATGCCGACGCGCTGCTTCATGCCGCCGGAAAGCTGCGAGGGCTTCTTGTGCTCGGCGCCCCTGAGGCCCACCAGCTCGATGTAGCGCATGGCGTGGTCACGAATCTGCGCCTTGCTCCACGAGGGCCAGCGCGATTTCACCGCGAAGCTCACGTTTTCCAGCACGGTGAGCCAGGGCATCAGCGCGTGGCTCTGGAAGATGACGCCGCGGTCGAGGCTGGGACCGGAGACTTCGCGGCCGTCCATGAAGACGTTGCCGGCACTCGCCTTATCGAGGCCGGCCAGGATATTGAGAATGGTCGACTTGCCGCAGCCGGAGTGGCCGGTGACGCAGACGAACTCGCCCTTGTGGATGCGGAAGTTGACGTGGTCGAACACGGTAACATCCTCCCCTCCGGTGGGGCTGGGGTAGACGCGCGCCAGGTGCTCGACCTGAAGGAAGGGATGCGTGACAGGTGTGCTCATGGCGGTCATTCCTGGTAGGCGACGCGCTTGCTCAGCACGCCGAAAACGCTGTCGAGCGCCATGCCGACGACGCCGATCATGATGATGGCGAACAGCACGTTGGTGATAGACAGGTTGTTCCACTCGTTCCACACGAAATAGCCGATGCCGGTACCACCAACCAGCATTTCTGCGGCGACGATGACCAGCCAGGCGATGCCCATGGAAATGCGCATGCCGGTCAGGATGGTCGGCGCGGCGGCCGGAAGGATGACGCGGAAGGCCTTCCGAAGCGGATTCACTTCCAGCGTGCGCGAGACATCGAGCCAGTCGCGGCGCACGTTGGCGACGCCATGCGCGGTGTTGATCAGCATCGGCCACAGCGAGCAGATGAAGATGACGAAAATCGACGACGCCGACGCGTCCTTTATGGTGTAGAGGGCGAGCGGCATCCACGCCAGCGGCGAGATCGGTTTCAGCAGCTGCACGTAGGGATCGAGCGCCTGGTAGACCACGCGCGAGTTGCCGATAACGAAACCGAGAGGAATCGCCACCGCCGCCGCGAGGAAGAAGCCGGCGAGCACGCGCGCGATCGAATACGCGAGCTGGATGCCGATGCCCTTGTCGTTGGGGCCGTTGTCGTAGAACGGGTCGGACAAGCGCTCCCACACCGTTCGCGCCATCTGCGCCGGAGTCGGAAAGCTCGACGCCGAACTGGCCGCCCCGCCCCCCATCAGCGCGGCGTATTCGGGATCGACGCCCGCCGCGACGGTGGTGGTTTCCGGCAGCGTCGCCAGCTGCCAGACCAGCAGGAGCACGCCGAACAGCGCCAGCGACAGCAGGGCGGATTTTTGGCCGAGTGAGAGTCGCGTCTTCATGTGCGTCGAATGGCGAAAGAATTGAGGTACTCGGCAGGCTTCGCGGGATCGAACACCTTGCCCATGATGGTGTGCTTGGTGAAGTTGGTCGCGGGTGCCTTGAGCCCGATCTCGGCCATGCGCTTGCGCGCATCGGTAGCGCGGAACACCTCTTCGGCCACCATCTTGAAATCGATGTCGCCCTTGATGTAGTTCCAGCGCTTCAACTGGGTGAGGATCCACATCGCCATCGACTGCCAGGGGAAGGGATCGAAGTCGACGCGGTCTGGCACGTTGCGCACCTTGCCGAGGCCGTCGGCGAAGCGCCCGGTCATCACCTGCTCCAGCACCGGGATCGGCTG
>Ga0105106_10004070_pt1 | contig 10417 bp, 9 predicted proteins | sample PPLLaktember2015_5_FD_79109 | JGI IMG/M metagenome (GOLD analysis project Ga0105106, IMG submission 79109) | Freshwater sediment microbial communities from Prairie Pothole Lake near Jamestown, North Dakota, USA - PPLs Lake P8 Core (1) Depth... | ecosystem: Environmental > Aquatic > Freshwater >... | reverse complement strand
TCAGGCCTATACTTTGTAGTATCCGGCCTCAAGGCCATGCCCGAGTTGGCGCCTTCCAGCTCTCCCCAACGGGTTACTTAAAGGTCGGGCGGCTTGGGAACACGAAAGCCAAAGCCGCCCCCCAACCCGCAGCCGCGACTAACGGTATATTGGCGAGCATTGACACGGCCCAGAGGGCACGGGAGGAGACTATGCAACGCATGACAGGCGGCCGGGCGGTCGCGATGGCGCTGAAGGCCGAAGGCATCGACCACGTGTTCGGCATTGTCGGCACGCACGACTGCCCGCTGTTCGACGGAGTGTTCGACGACCCCGCGTTCCGCGTGGTGACGGTGCGTCACGAGCAGGGCGCATCGTTGATGGCGGCGGGCTACGCGCGCGCTTCCGGAAAGATTGCCGCCTGCTTCGTGGTGCCGGGGCCCGGCCTCACGAACGCGCTGACCGGGATCGGGATGGCCTATTCGGAGTCGGCGCCGATGCTCGTGTTCGGCGGCCAGAACACGCTGGCGCAGCTCGAGCGCGAAGGCGGGCATTTTCATGAGCTGGCCAATTCGGTGGGGGTGGCCGCCTCGTTGTGCGGTTATGCGACGCGGGTGACCACACCGGGCGACGTTCCGAAAGTGATTCGCGAGGCCATGCGGGCAATGCGCTGCCGGCGTCCCCGTCCGGCTTACATCGAGATGCCGCTCGACGTTCAGAGCGGCGAGGCGGACGTCGCGCTGCTTCCGCCCGAGCAGTACAGCCGCCCGGCGGGCGACCCGGCGAGCGTCGCCCGTGCTGCCGAGGCGCTGAAGTCTGCGAAGCGCCCGTTCATCTTTGCCGGGGGCGGGGTCGAGAATGCGGGAGCCACGGAGTCGCTTGCGCGTGTGGCAGAACTCCTGGGCGCGCCGGTGGTGACCAGCGTTTTCGGGAGAGGAGCGATCTCGGACCGTCATCCGCTCGCGCTGGGCGACGGCTGGGGCCGGTTCAATCTGTACGACGAACTGCTCACGCAGGCGGATCTTGCGCTCGTGGTTGGATCGCGCATCGACGTGGTCTCGGACTGGAATCTCGGCGCGCGGTTCCCGCAGCGGATCGTGCAGGTGGATATCGATCCGCTGGTGGTGGGACAGCGCCGCCCGGCGGAAGTGGGCATCGTCGGCGACGCGGGCCTCGTGCTCGATGCGCTGGTTGCCCAGCTCGGTGGCGGCCAGAAGCGTTCATCCTGGTTCGATGTCGCGGACTTCCGCCGTCGCAAGCGCGCCCAGATGGTGGAGCGTGCCGGACCGGTGCTCAGCATTGTGGAGGATCTGCGCGCAGCGCTGCCGGACGACACCATCTTCGTCGACGATCTGACGCTGGTGGGTTACTGGATGCCGCTGCTGCTCGACACCTATCAGCCGCGCACGCTGATTCATCCCGGCACCTACGGGACGCTCGGCTACTCGCTGCCGGCCGCGATCGGCGCGAAGCTCGCCTGCCCGAAGCAGCCGGTGGTGGCGATCTGCGGCGACGGCGGCTTTCTCTTCACGATGCAGGAGCTTGCAACGGCCAGCGCTCAGAACCTGGACCTGATCGTCCTGGTGTTCAACGACAACGCGTTCGGCGCGATCAGGAAGTATCAGGATCGGATGTTCGGCGGCCGCCACATCGGTGCAGAGCTCAGGAACCCGGATTTCGTGAAGCTCGGCGATGCGTTCGGTGCAAAGACCGTGCGCGTGGAACCCAAGGACCTCAGTGCCACGGTGCGCCACGCGCACGGGGCGGGTGGGCTGTGGTTGATCGAGATCCCGTTCGCGCCGAAGGGCAGCGTGGAAATGGTGCCGTGGATGCCGTGAAGGCAGAGGTGCTGTCGAGACCTCTGGATAGGTGGTCGAGCGAGGCGGGACCGTAGGGAAATACTGTGTCGCTTGGCTCGAAGTATAAAGTATAGGCCTGACCCCATGAGCTTGACCCATGAGCTTCGAGGTGAGGGACGAGCAAGCCGTCACGTCGCCGGCCAAAGCTCGGCGACCGCTCTGGGTTTGCCGACATGGGTGCCCTGGGCATAGTCCACCCCGCACTCCCGCAGCAGCCGAAGGGTGTCGCCATCCCCGACGCCCTCGCCGACTGTCCGTGGACCCAGCGCCCGAGAGACTTCGACGATGGCTTCGACCAGATGCCGGTCCACGCGGTCGCCCTGAAGGTCATGGATGAGGTGTTGGTCGATCTTCAGGTAGTCCACGGGCAGCCGCTTCAGATGTGACAGAGAGAAGAACCCGACACCGAAATGATCGAGCGCGACCTGGCAACCCAACCCCTTCACGGCGTCGACGAACGCGCGGGCCCGATCCGCGTCGGCAAGGGCGGCCAGCTCGCTGATCTCCAGGACCAGGCGCTGCGGATCGACGGAACCGTCGAGCAGCTCGCGCCGGATCGTCGGCACGAGGTCGTCGTCTGATAGAGCCTTCGTGGAAAGGTTGACGGAGAGCTGGTGCGTGCGGCTACGTCCCCGTGGGTGCCGGAGCAGGCCGATCGCCTGGCTGACCACCCAATGGTCGATAGCGTGTATCGCACCCGACCGCTCCGCTGCTGCGAGGAGGACGGCGGGCGAAAACGGCTCGTCGGCCTCGGGATGCAGGCGCAGCGACAGCTCATACTGGGAGACTCGATTGCGTCGCAGATCCAGCACTGGCTGACCATGCAAGAGCAGTCGGCCCTTCTCGAAGGCCTCGCGAATGGCCTGCGGATCGGGAAGCTCCTCCTCCTGGCCCGGTCGGTCCAGCTCCGGTGAACAGACGAAGAAGCGGTTCCCGCCGGCGACTTTCGCCCGATACATCGCTGCGTCCGCCCCACCGAGGAGTTCCTCCACGCCGCCTCCGTGGTCGGGGAACAAAGCGATGCCGATGCTGGCGCTGACGGGAACCGGCCGCCCGTTGATCAGGATGGTCTGGCTGCGGATCGCTTCCAGCAGTTGTCCGGCCAGGGCTCGAGCCTGACCGTCGTTGCTGTGGGGCAGCAGGATGGCGAACTCGTCGCCGCCAAGGCGCGCCAGCAGGTCGGTGTCCCGCAGCCGCGCTCGAAGCAGCGCACCCATGCTGTTCAGAACTTGATCCCCCGCCGCGTGACCCAGAGTGTCGTTCACACGCTTGAAATCGTCCAGGTCCAAGAACAGCAGGGACCCACGCACGCCGTAGCGATTGGCTTCGGCAAGCTGCCGCCGCAGCTCGGCGTGAAAGCCACGCCGGCCGAGCAGATCGGTGAGAGGGTCGTGCTCCGCCAGATGCACCAGGTGCGCTTCGAGGCGCTTGCGTTCGAAAAGAGCAGCGGACAGCCCCATCGCCATCATGGCGATGACGCCCATGAAGGTCTGCAGAAGCAACAGCGACAGCGGCCCTATGAAGGGCGGTTGGTGGTATGGTTGCGACCCGCAGCGGCATCCCATCGAAGTCGAAAAAGGATCCATCATGGCCATATCCATGTACCAGGTTTCGGTTCCTGTGTTCCTCAAGACCCTCGCGAATCTCTCCGCGATTCTGGACAAAGGCGCAGCGTTCGCGGAAGCCAAGAAGGTCGATCCCTCGGTGCTGCTGGGCTATCGCCTTGCGCCCGATATGCTCAGTCTCACACGTCAGGTGCAGATCGCGTCGGATCACGCCAAACGCGGAACGGCGCGTCTCGCCGGCGTCGAAGCGCCCGTGTACGAAGACACCGAAGCGAGCTTCGCCGAGCTCAAGGCGAGGATCGACAAGACCATCGCATTCATCCACACGGTCAAGCCTGCGCAGATCGACGGCTCGGAGGCGCGCGAGATCACGCTCAAGCTCGGCGGCAATACCAGGACACTCTCGGGCCAGACGTACCTGCTTCACAACGCGCTGCCGAACTTCTTTTTCCACGTCACTACCGCGTACGCAATTCTGCGTCACTGTGGCGTGGAAATCGGCAAGAGCGACTTCCTCGGGCAGATCTAGCCTCATCGGGGGACAGACCAAGTAAATTCCAGGAGGCGTATGACCCTGCCCGCCCGACCTAGGCGCGCGACGGAGATTGCTTTACGCTGGTGCAATCGCTTGTCCCACCGGTAAAGGGCAGTCCATGTCGGATGGAAAGGTCTTTCTCAGCTATGCCAGCGCCGATCGCTCGCGGGTCGAAGCCCTGGTCAGGACCCTGGAAGGTCAGGGCCTGGATGTCTGGTGGGACCGGGATATTCCCCGCGGCAAGAACTTCAGCCGGGTGATCGAGGAGGCGCTGCAACAGGCCCAGTGCGCGGTCGTGATCTGGTCGCACGCCTCGATCGCCTCGGAGTGGGTGTTCAACGAGGCATCCGATGCCCGCAAGCGCGGCATTCTGGTGCCTGTTCTGATCGACAACGTCGAGCCGCCGCTCGAGTTCAGGCACCTCCAAGCGGCCAAGCTGTTCGGCTGGAAGGGGGATCCGGCGGACGAAGAGCTGGCAGGGCTGTTGGACGCCGTGCGTGGCCTGGTACAGCAGCCCGGCACGTCGGCCGGTCGCATCGGGTCCGCACCGCTGCCGGTGCGCGCAAAGCACTGGTGGCAGACGCCAGCCGGGATGGCATTGGGCGGGGGCGCGCTGCTCGTGGGGGTGTCGGTCTTCCTCATCGCGCTCAAACAAATCGGCCTGATCGGCGGCGCTGCCGACACGCCGGCAGCCACCGTGTCGCCTGCGGGGGCTCCCGCTGTGGTCCAGGCGCCGGCCGCAGCACAAGCTCCGCCCGCCATGCCAACTGCCACTGCGGTTCAGGCCAAAGGCGGCGTCGAAGCGGGCGGCTCGACCGGGCGCACGAACCTGCTGGATCCCGAGGAAGGCGGCAAGCTCGTTCTCGCGAGCGAGGAAAGCTGGAAGCACGTGATGGAGCGCAAGCTGGGGAGCAATGTCATCGGTACCCACGGTTTCGCGGTTTTCGCGTTCCGAGACGAGAAGCCTGCAATGATCGACGGGGTGGGCGTCTTCGTGGAGGGCACTGACAGGAGCAATCTCAAGGAGCTTACGGTCTACGCTTCGGATCAGTCGGAGACGGGCCCTTTCCGCAAGGTCGCTTCCCTGACGCTGCCCAACTACCGGAACATGCGTGCCCCCTTCCACGAGTTCAAGGTCGACCCGTTCACGGCGCGCTATGTGAAGATCGAGCTGGTGTCGTGGCAGAGCTCAGACGGCCCCAACGGCTACGTAGGGAACATGCAGCTGCTGGGCGCACTGCAGTAAACATCGGGCGGGTGGTCAGAGCTCCTCAAGCGTCGATCGCGCGGGTAGGTGAACGGCCTCGGTCTAGCGGGTCTCTGCGCGCTGGACCTTGGCGCTGGGCCTCGGCTGGATGTGGATCTCATGCCCCTGCGGTTCTGGGTGAACTGGCGCGCTGGAGACTCGTGCGGTGAGTGAAGTGGGCAGTGCGCAATCCCCGATAGGGGTGCAATGACCGACGTATTCATCAGCTATGCCAGCGAGGACCGCGAACGGGTCCGGCCGCTCGCCGAGGCGCTGCTACGCGAACAGTTCTCGGTCTGGTGGGATCGTAAGATCATCGCCGGCCAGCAGTTCGACAAAGCGATCGAGCAGGCGCTCGAGACGGCCAAGTGCGTGGTAGTGTGCTGGTCGACGCAGTCGGTCGGGTCGGAGTGGGTCAAGAACGAAGCAGCCGCAGGCGCGGAGCGCAACGTGCTGGTGCCGGTGTTCCTGGATGATGTGCGCTTGCCGCTCGAGTTCCGCCGGCGCCAGACCGTGAGTCTGGTGGGCTGGGACGGGAACACTTCCCACCCAGGCTTCATCGGGTTGTGCGAAGGCATCCGGGCAGTGACCGGAGGCAAGCCGCCACCGGAAGCGCAGGTCGAGCCGCGCGGCCTCCCGTCGCCTTCGAGACGGAAATGGCTGTGGAGCGCGGCAGCCGCGGGAATGACGCTGTTGGCCGTCGCTGCGATCTTGGCGTACCGCGAGTACGGCCCGGCGGGGGAGTCCGGCCCGTCCACGAATTACCCTGTGACCGTGCAGATCCTCAGTGCCGGTACGGCCGTGTCGAGGGGGGTGTTCACGCCTCGCGGCGAAGTGCTCGCCATGGCCCATGGGGTGCCCGATCCCAGCCAAGTCAAGGTGGCTTGGGAGGAGAACGGTGTGCGCAAGACCAGCGCGGCGGCGGTGGTGAAGCACGGCGTACTTACTGGCGGGGTGGTGCTGTTGCGGCTCCGGGACCTCACTCGGCGCAACTTCCCCTTTCCGATCCGCATTGCGGCGACCCTGCAGCCCGGCGAGAGCGTCGAACGCTACCTGTCTTCCAGTGATCGCGCCCCCGGGACGGTGACGAAGGTGTTCGCAGAGATGGAGGTGCACGGGGCCGAAGAGCCCGTGCGTCTCGAGCGACTCCTGCTTACCAGCATGATCGCCGGGCCGGGCGACTCCGGTGCCCCCGTTCTCGACGCCCAGGGCCGCGTGGTCGGTCTGGTCTACGCCGCGTCGCAGACCGAGACGGTCAGCCTCATGATAGAGGACGTGAAGGCCAGCTTCGCCGAGGCCTTTTAGCCAGGACCGTTGCGGTCGCCGGGGTCAGGGTCGCCGGGGTCAGGCCTATACTTGATACCTGAGCCAGGAACACGTCCTGCCTCGTGCGAAGAGCGGCCGTCGAAGCCCTCCAGCACGTGCATCACCTTCAAGTCGAAGGCCCCACCGAGGACCTTTCGCCCTGACTACGGAGCACGGGACGCGGTGTAAGCGGCGATCGCCACCATGTCCTCCACGCTCAGCCGGGCGACGACAGTCTGCATGAGCGCAGCCCATGGCCCGTTGCGTACGCCGTGCTTGATGTCGTAGAGCTGGCGCACGATGTAGCTCGGAGAGCGGCCGGCAAGGCCCGGCACAAGTCCCAGACCCCTCAAGTCGGGACCGTGGCAGATGCTGCATGAGATGGTCTTGCCCCCTCCGCCCGTGGTGACCAGCGCCTCGCCTTTCTCGATGCTGCCGACCGGTACGTAGGCGACGAATCCGGACGCCGCATCCCGCAGCTCGGTGCGCTCCAGATCCTCCGGCATCTCGATGATGCGCTGGCCGATCGGCTCCAGCTCGACAGGCTCTGATGCGACCAGCATCCAGCCTGCGACGTGGGTCCTCGGCACCATCGCAGCTTCGACCACCCGGATCCACGGCCTCGGCTTCAGGGCGGAGAAATATTCGGCGGCGGCCTTGACCTCGGCGTCGGTTGCGGCCTTCGCGACGGCAATCATGAAGTTGATCGGCAAGCTGTCGGGCTCTGAGCTCCTTCGCGCGCCGCTCTTGAAGTCGGCCAGCTGCTGCACGATGTATTCGGCCGGAACCCCCGCGAGACTGGAGTTCTCGGGGCGACCGAGCCCGTTCGGGAGATGGCAGTAGCCGCAAGCGAACACGCCCGGTTTTCGGCCGTTCGCCACGATCTCGGGCATCGGCGGATGATCGTCCGGATGCCAGTCGGGTACCTTGAACAGATCACGGATCTGGGTCAGCGTGAATGCCGCGGCGCTGCCGGGGACGCGCCTGGGTATACCGTCGTCCGGCGCGGGCTGGAGACCCGAGGGATTGACGGGGTAAGCCCACGCAGGCAGCGGAGAATCCGCCGCGCGAACGGGTGCCCCAACCGCAATGACGCCAACGAAAGTGAGCGCCAGAGCGCACACGTCGACCTTCATGCTGCCTCCCCGTCTTCATTGTTCCCGCAATGCTAACCGAAGAGAAGCGCAAGGTCGGGAAAGGAGAGGTGTAGGACGAGAGACAAGGCAGGGTGAGGTATAAAGTATAGGCCTGACCGCGAAGCTTTGCCCGCCGAATGCAGACTGGGTTGGACGGACTGCGATCAGGTCTGAACTCCTCAGCTTGGGCGATGAACCACAAAGTGTAGGGCTGACGCCGCCCGTGCGTGAGCCGGTTTGCTGTTGCGTTCGCCTTGAGCCGCCTTCGGAGGCAGGATACGATGCGCCTGTCCCAAGTGGCGTCGCCCCGAGCATGAGCCTTCCCGTCGTCTCCCTGCTGGCGTTGGCTGCCGCCGTCGTCGCGGGCAGTTTCCTGCCGGTGAACGTGGGGCTGCTTTCCATCGCGCTTGCGTTCCTGGTCGGGGTCCTGCTGGGCGGGATGAAGCTACAGACAGTGGTCGGCGGGTTTCCGGCCGGGTTGTTCCTCACCCTGATCGGCGTGACCCTGCTGTTCTCTCAGGCGCGCGCGAACGGCACCCTCGAGCGGGTTTCCGCTGCCGCGCTGCGGCTGGCACGCGGCCGCGCCGGGGTCATCCCGATCGTCTTCTTCGGTCTGGCGCTGGTCTTCGCGTCGATCGGGCCGGGCAACATCGCCGCGACCGCTTTGCTCGCGCCGGTTGCAATGGCCACCGCGGGGCGTGCGGGGGTCTCGCCATTCCTGATGGCGATCATGGTCTGCACCGGTGCCAATGCCGGCGCTCTCTCACCGTTCGCACCGACTGGGATCATCGCCAACGGGCTGATGGCGAACATCGGACTGGAAGACGTCCAGTGGCGGAACTACTTCAATGCGCTGCTCGCGCAGTCCTTCGTGGGCTTCGTCGGATACTTCATCTTTGGCGGCACGAAACTTCTCTTGGGCGGCGCCGGCGCGCCAGCCGTGGAGAGCGGTCAGCGGGTGGAAACTGGCTTCACCTGGCAGCAAAAGCTGACGCTTGCAGCGATTGCCGGGCTGATCATCTCGGTGGTGTTCTTCGATGTGGACGTAACGATCGGGGCTTTTCTCGCCGCTGCAGTACTGTCTCTGGCGAGGGCGGCGGACGAGAAGGAAGCGCTCAAGGGGATGCCCTGGAGCGTGGTATTGATGGTTTGCGGGGTGACGGTGCTGATCGGGGTGGCGGACAAGGCGGGCGGAATGGACCTGCTGACGTCGATGTTGTCCGGGCTGTCCACGCAGCAGACCATCACTGGAGTGATCGCACTGGTCACCGGAGTGATCTCGGTCTACAGCAGTTCGTCCGGTGTGGTCCTGCCCGCCTTCCTGCCTACGATTCCTGGCTTGATCGAGAAACTGGGGGGCGGGGATGCGCTTGCAATCGCATCGTCGATCAACGTCGGCGCGCATCTGGTGGACGTCTCGCCGCTGTCCACGCTCGGTGCCCTGTGCATCTCCAATACGGCTCCCGGAGCGGATCGCAAGCGACTGTTCAATCAGATGCTCGTCTGGGGGCTGTCGATGTGCCTCGTCGGGGCGGTGGTGTGCTACCTCTTCTTCGGGCTGCTGCCTCAGCTTGCGCCGGCTCTGTTCCGCTGACCGCGGAGGGAACCTTGGCGCACCCTGGCAGCGCCTGGCGTGCCTGGAGGATACTATAAAGTATAGGCCTGACCCCAGCCGACCACCGGGGCGCAGGAGCCCGATCCATAGGATACTTGCTGCCTTCGCAGCACCGCGCTGCTTCATCGCCAGGAGAACGAGCATGCTCCACGTCGTCGCCATCCTTACCGCCAAGCCCGGCCAACGCGAGGCGATCCTCGCCGCCATCCGCGCCAATCTGCCCGCTGTTCGTGCCGAGAAGGGATGCATCGAGTACGGCCCGGCAGTCGACGCCGAAGGCATCGGCGGCTTCCAGACCAAGGTCGGGACCGACACGATCTTCGTGATCGAGAAGTGGACGGATGCGGATGCGCTGAGGGCGCACGCTGCCGCCCCGCACATGGCTGCCTACGCGGCGAAGGTGAAGGACCTCATCGCCAGTCGCGTTATCCACGTGCTGTCCCCGGCGGGCTGAACAGTCACGGAGCGCGCTGCGGGCACGGGGTCGAGAGATTCGCCACTCGGCAAGCAACTGAGGCGGCAGGATTGGCGGGGATTCGGGCCGGCGTCTGTGGCTGTGTGCGGGAGACCACCGCCGCCTCGATCTCCCGACATTGCTTTCGGTATTTGCCGTAGACTTGAGCGCCGTTTGACCAACGGCGGCAGGACGTTTCCAGTCACCAACCCGGATAGCCACCGGGGCATGCCCGGAGGCGCATCCTTTCAGGAGAACTTCAATGCCCAAGGGTCAGCAACGCAGCAATCGTGAGCACAAGAAGCCCAAACAACCGAAAAAGCCGGTCGCGGTCCCGTCGACCTCGAGCGTAACGCCGTCCAGGGCGCCCGGCCCCGTGGCTATCAAGAAGAAGTAGCCGTCTACGGGCTGAGGAACGCCTGGTTGGGTGTCGCTCCCGCTCAGGCGGGTGGAGACGGGAACCCCGCAGTTTGCGAGCGGCTTGGGTTCCCGCCGGCATCTGCCCGCGACGGGATCGGCCCGGCAATACCTGATCAGCCCTTGTCCAACTACAACAAGGGGTAGATCGCTGCGGTAGCGGGGGCGCGCGAACTGCGCCATGCAGGTTCGCGGTGACCGGTTCCTCGCTCGGGGCGACGTGGCAAGTCCCGTGGGGAGGCAACGGACGCAGCCAGGCCCCCGGGCACCACCTCCTTAGAGCGCGGCCTCGACCGCGAGAACACC
>Ga0105106_10004069_pt1 | contig 10418 bp, 10 predicted proteins | sample PPLLaktember2015_5_FD_79109 | JGI IMG/M metagenome (GOLD analysis project Ga0105106, IMG submission 79109) | Freshwater sediment microbial communities from Prairie Pothole Lake near Jamestown, North Dakota, USA - PPLs Lake P8 Core (1) Depth... | ecosystem: Environmental > Aquatic > Freshwater >... | reverse complement strand
CGCCATCGGCCCGCGAGGCTCGGCACCGTCACCCGGTATCGGCTCGGCCGCGCGGTCGGACGACATCGACGTCTCGAAACCGCGCTCGGGTTCGCCTGTGCGCTCGTCTTGCTGGGCTGCCTCCACCGGAGCCTCAGGCGGTTGCTCGGCTTCCGGTGCCGACGTGGTCTGCGCGGGTGCGAGCGCCGACGCCGGCGTCACGAAGCCTGGCGCCGGCTGGTCGAGACCGAGCGGATCGCGTCCCGACGGCGGGGCGACCGGCAGACGCTCGAGTGGCGGGACGACGACAACGGAGTCGGGTGGCTGCCCGAGCACACTCATGTCGCCGCGCGCAGCGAGGTCCCAGATCGAAGGCTCTCCGCGCGTGAGGTCGTCGACTTCGGCGCCGTCGGTGGCCTCGACCGCGTCGGTCAGGATCGGCACATCCCCAACGTCGCCATCGGCAAACGCCGCGGCGTCCCCGGCAGGCTCGACGATGTCGACGACCGCATCGGTAAGCGTCGGGAAGTCCGCATCCGTCGTCGAAGCGGCTTCGTGAACAGGCATCGGCGCCGCGGCCGGCTCGTCGCGCAACGATGCAGGCATGGCAGCCGGCGCGAACCATGGCGCCTCGGGCGCGCTGAAAGCCGGTGAATCGGTCGGGTGAATCGGCAGCGACGTCCGCGCGACGGACGGCGCGATCGGCTCGCGCTGGATCGTCCGCGGCGACATCGCGGCTCCCGTCAGCGGCCGCGGCGCAAGCGTGACGGGCGTCGATGAGGGCCGCGCGCGCTCGCCCCCCGCGAGTGCGTCGCGATCCCGGCGCATCAGCGCATCGGCCTGCTCGAGGAGTTCGCGCGCAGTGGGCATGTCAGTGCACGTAAGCCGCCCCGAGGGACCGACCCGCCCCCGCGGCCAGCGAACGAAGTGCGCGTGGGGGTCGTTTCATCCTATGCCTTCCCGGTGAGATTGTGCGCGCGAAGCTCATAGCCACGCTCGCGGTAGAAGCGGTAGCGCTCGCGCCCCGCGGCCGCGTCGGCCGCGTCGGCGGAGACGATCTCGGCCAGCCGCGCGAATCGGCTGAAGAACGGCGGTGGGGTGTCGCGCAGGTTGATCAGTACCTCGGCGGGACCGTCGTGCTCGAGCGCGTGGTCGACGATCACGGGCGTCTCGGTGGCGATCGGGCTGTCCAGCCGGCAGTGCGGAAGGAAGCCCGTCGCGGGCTGCATCCACAGCAGCCGGTCGAGCGCCGCCGTGTCCGCCTCGTCCGTGGTCAGCACGCGCACGCGGCCATGCTGGGCAACTGCCTTCGCCGCAAGCCGCGCCGCGACCGCGAGGCGGTCGTCGACGTGCGTGTAGAAGTCGATCGTGGTCATGGGGCAGCGCGCGGGCAATCAGGCGGGCGATCCCTCGTGGGCGAGCAGCCACGTGGCCAGCAGCGGCACCGGCCGGCCCGTCGCGCCTTTCTCCTTGCCGTCCTTGTGCGAGACGCCCGCGATGTCGATGTGCGCCCAGTCGTACTTCTTCGCGAACTTGGACAGGAAGCACGCCGCCGTGATGCTGCCGCCGGCGCGCCCCGCGACGTTCGCGAAATCCGCGAAGTTGGACGCGAGCCCGTCGTGGTAGTCGTCCCACAGCGGCATCGGCCACGCGCGGTCGTAGGCCTCGTCGCCGGCCGCGCAGAGCGCGCGTGCAAGTGCGTCGTTGTTGCTGAACACGCCGGCGGCGACGTGGCCGAGCGCGATCACCATCGCGCCGGTGAGCGTCGCGATGTCGATCACCGCCTCGGGCTCGTAGCGCTCGGCATAGGTGAGAGCGTCGGCGAGGATCAGCCGGCCTTCGGCGTCGGTGTTGAGGATCTCGATCGTCTGCCCCGACATGCTCTTCACGATGTCGCCGGGCTTGGTCGCGCGCCCCGAGGGCATGTTCTCGCAGGTGGGGACGAGGCCCACGATCGACACCGGCGCCTTGAGCTCGAGCATCGTGCGCATCGTGCCGAACACACTGGCCGCGCCGCACATGTCGAACTTCATGTGGTCCATGTCGGGCGCCGGCTTGATCGAGATGCCGCCGGTGTCGAAGGTGATGCCCTTCCCGACCAGCACGTAGGGCTTCGCCTTCCTCGGCGAATTCATGTATTCCATCACGATGAACCTCGGCGGCTCGTCGCTGCCGCGCGTCACCGACAGGAACGAGCCCATGCCGAGCGCCTCGATCTCGGCCGGCTCGAGCACCTGCACCTTGAGATCGGGGAATTCGCGCGCGAGCTCCAGCGCGCGCTCGCCCAGGTACTTCGGCGTGCACACGTTGCCGGGCAGGTTGCCGAGGTCGCGCGCGAGATCGGTGCCGTGGGCGATCGCGAGGCCGCGCGCCGCGGCCTTCTCGCCGGTGCCGAGGTCGGAGCGCTGCGGCACGGAAAGCGTGAGCTTGCGCAGCGGCCGCCGGACCTCCGTCGGCTGGCTCTTCATCTGCTCGAAGCGGTACACCGACTCCATCGCGACCAGCACGGCGTGCTCGACGCGCCAGCCGACTTCACGGCGCTTGACCTTTTCCTCGGTCAGGTAGAACACGGCCTCGTAGGAGCCGGTTTCGTTCAGCAGCTTGACCGCGGAGCGCACCGCGGAGCGGAATTCCTTGTCCCGGAAGTCGCGTTCCTTGCCGAGACCGACCAGCAGCACCCGGTCGGCGAGCGTGCCGCGCACGTTGTGGAGCAGCAGCGTTGAGCCCAGCTTCCCCTCCATGTCGCCGCGGCGGATGATTTCGCTCACGTAGCCCCCGGAAGCGCGGTCCACCAGTTCCGCGGACAACGACAGCTTCCGGTTGTCGAACACGCCGACGACGACGCAGGCGCTGCGCTGCTTCTCGGGACTACCGCTCTTTATGGTAAATTCCATCTGGCTCCCCCGCGACGGATTTCGTCTTTTTCTTGCCCACAGGCGCAATTCTGGCCATTATCGGCGGGAAACCGCGAAAAAGTCAAAGATGTCCCCGTCGTCATGATCTTCCGCCGCAGCCTGGTCCGCGAGATGACGCTGACGGCCATCGGGCTGTTCGTCGTCCTGCTGGGGATCCTGTTCACCAACCTGGTGATCCGCCTGCTGGCCCGGGCCGCGGGCGGAACGGTCGCGCCGGACGGCGTGTTGGCGCTGATCGGCTTCAACGCCCTCTTCTACCTCAATATCCTGCTGACGGTCGCGCTGTTCCTGACCGTGCTGCTGACGCTAACCCGCTGGTACCGCGACAGCGAGATGATCGTCTGGTTCACCTCGGGACAGTCGCTGTTGGCGTGGCTCAAGCCCATCCTGCTCTTCGCCGCGCCGTTTCTGGTCGCGATCGTCGCGTTGTCGCTGTTCCTGTCGCCCTGGGCGGAGCGCCGCAAGCACGAGTTCGAGCGGCAGCTCGAGTCGCGCGACGAGATCTCGCTGATCGCGCCCGGGCTCTTTCGCGAGTTCAACCGCGCCAAGCTCGTCGTGTTCGTCGAGAGCGTGAACACCTTCGACGGCACGATCCGCAACGTGTACCTGCAGTCGACCGACGCGACCAAGGACGAGACGACGGTGGCGCGCGTCGGACGACTCGAGGAGCAGCCCAACGGCGACCGCTTCCTCGTGCTCGAGGACGGCCGCCGCTACGAGCGCAAGCCCGGCACGCTCGAATACCGGGTTATCGAGTTCGAGAAGCTGGGGCGGAGGATCGAGCCGGCCGAGGCGCGCGCGCTGCCCACGTCGCGCCGGTCCATCCCGACCGCGACGCTGTTCACCTCCGACGGTCGGCTGGAGCGAAGCGAGCTGTTCTGGCGCATCTCGGTGCCCGTCCTCGCGCTGATGCTCACGCTGCTCGCGATCCCGCTGGGGCAGGTGAACCCCCGCATGGGGCGTTCGTTCAACCTGCTCGCCGCCGCTTTCCTGTACATGATCTACACGAACGGTCTCAACGTCGTGCAGAGCCTCATTGCCCAAGGCAAGCTCGACTTCTGGGTCGGGCTGATCGTGCCGCACGCGATCGCGGCGATCACCGTCTTCGTGCTGTTCCGCCACCGCATGGCCCCGCCCGGCGGGTGGTTCCGGCGGCCGGCCGCGTGACCACCGGGCGCGCCCACCGATGCGCACGCTGACCCGCTACATCGGCCGCGATGTGCTCGGCGCGACGCTCGTGGTATTCGCCGCGCTGCTCATGCTGTTCTCGTTCTTCGACCTGATCAACGAGCTGGGCGACGTCGGAGTCGGCAACTACACGATCGTCGGGGCGGTGACCTATGTCGCCCTGCACCTGCCCGCGCGCGCGTACGAGCTCTTCCCCGTTTCGGCGCTGATCGGCACGCTGTTCGCGCTCTCGCAATTCGTCGTCAGCTCCGAATTCACCGTGATGCGCGTCTCGGGCGCATCGCTCTGGCAGGTCGCCTGGGCGGTGATCCGCGTCGGCATCCCGCTCGCGATCGCCACGTTCCTCGCCGGCGAGTTCGTCTCGCCCGCCGCGGAGCGCCTCGCCAACACGCTGCGCGCCTCGGCCAAGGGGGACTCGAGCAGCGTGGTCGCGCAGCAGTTCGACTCGGGCTTCTGGTTCCGGCAGGACATGACCTTCGTCAACGTGCGCTCGGTGCTCGCCGACCTGTCGCTCTCCGGCGTGCGCATCTACGAGTTCGGCCCGGACTTCCGGCTCCTTGCGGTTCGCCGCGCCGAATCCGGGCGGTTCGTGCAACCCGGGCGCTGGAAGCTCGCGAACGTGCAGACGACGACGCTCGCCGGCGACACGGCGACGATGACCACCGTCGCCGAGACGACCTGGGAGACGGTGCTGCGCCCGTCGCTCCTGACCGTCTACCAGGTCGCGCCCGAGCGGCTCGAGCTCGGCACGCTCTACGACAACATCCGCCTGATGGGCGCCAACACCAAGACCACCCGCTTCGAGATCGCGTTCTGGAACAAGATCTTCTATCCGGGCGCGGTGCTGGTGATGATGGTGCTGGCACTGCCTTTCGCACAATTCCAGCGTCGCTCCGGCGGCATGGGCGTGCGCATCTTCACGGGCACGATGCTGGGCCTCGCGTTCTTCATGCTCGGCCGGCTGTTCAACAACCTCGGCGTGCTGAACGACTGGCCGCCGCTCTTCGCCGCGACGTTCCCGCTGGTGCTGTTCACCGCGGTCGCGATGGGGCTGCTCGCCTGGATCGAGCGCCGGTAGCAAAGTAGGGTCAGACTCGACTTTCCGGCCGGAACCGGAAAGTCGAGTCTGACCCTACTTCCTGCCGTACTTCTTGCCCGTCCGGGCGCGTGCGCGCTACGCCGCGGCTTCAGCGGCGACGACGTCGACCATCTTGTTGCCCTTGGGACCGCGGGTCACGTACTTCACGTGGCCGTCCACGCGAGCGTAGAGCGTGTGGTCCTTGCCGATGCCGACATTGACGCCCGGATGGAGCCGCGTGCCGCGTTGCCGCACGATAATGCCGCCGGCGCGGATCTCCTCGCCGCCGTAGACCTTGACGCCCAGCCGCTTCGCTTCCGAATCGCGGCCGTTGCGCGAGCTGCCGCCTGCTTTTTTGTGTGCCATTTCGTATCGCTCCGCGAGGTCAGCCGACGATGGTGTCGATCTTGAGCTCGGTGTAGTTCTGGCGGTGGCCCTGGTGCTTCTGGTAGTGCTTGCGCCGCCGCATCTTGAAGATCTTGACCTTGTCGTGACGACCGTGCGAGACGACCGTCGCCTGCACCGAAGCGCCCGCGAGCACGGGTTGACCCAGACGCACGTTGTCGCCCTCGCCGACCAGAAGCACCTGGTCGAGAACCACTTGTGCGCCCACGTCCGCCGGCATCTGTTCTACCTTGAGTTTTTCGCCGGGGGCAACCTTGTACTGCTTGCCGCCGGTTTTTACGACCGCGTACATGAGAGGGAACTCCTTGATGGGTCCGAGCGGGGCACGCGCCGCGATGGCCGCCCGATGGCCGCCCGATTGCCGCCATCCGCACCGCGCACCGGCATCCTGCCCAGGAGGCTCGGCGTCGAGCTCGGAAAAGTTTTGAATTTTAAGGCCTTTCCTCTGCCCCTGTCAAAGGGCCGCGATCGGCCCCCACGTGCCGGGCGAAGGCAAATCGGCGATACCGGCCGGCAGCCGCCGGCAATCCGGTAAAATTCGAGGGTTTGCATGCCGGCCGCCGCGCGCGCCGTGCCCCGCTCGCGGCCTGGCCGCATGCCGTCCCCCGCTTTTTCCGCGCTCTCATCCAGTGACCCTCGAATTCCTGCAGCCCGTCATCGGCCAGGGCATGGCCGAGGTCGACGACACGCTTCGCGCCTCGCTCGCCTCCGACGTCCCGCTCGTGCGCCAGATCGGCGACTACATCATCGGCAGCGGCGGCAAGCGCCTGCGCCCCGCGCTCGTCCTCCTCGCCTCAGGCGCCTGCGGGCACCATGGCCGCGACCAGTACACGCTCGCCGCCGTGATCGAGATGATCCACACCGCGACGCTCCTGCACGACGACGTCGTCGACGAGTCGTCGCAACGGCGCGGCCGGGCAACGGCCAACGCCGCCTTCGGCAATGCCGCAGCGGTTCTGGTCGGCGACTTCCTCTACTCGCGAGCGTTCCAGATGATGGTCGCCCTCGACCGCATGCCGGTGTTGCGCATCGTCTCCGACGCCACCAACGTGATCGCCGAGGGCGAGGTGCTGCAGCTCATGCATTCGGGTCGCGCGGACGTCGGCGAGGACGCCTACCTCGCCGTGATCCACCGCAAGACGGCGAAGCTGTTCGAGGCGGCCGCGCGCCTGGGCGCCGTGCTCGGCGGGGACCCGGCTTGGGAGGATGCGCTCGCCAGCTACGGCAAGCACGTCGGCACTGCCTTCCAGATCATGGACGACGTGCTCGACTACTCGGGCGAAGCCGCGGCAATCGGCAAGAACCTGGGCGACGACCTCGCCGAGGGAAAGATGACGCTGCCCCTGATCCGGGCGCTGGCGGTCGGCAACCCCGCCGCCGGGGACACGATTCGCCGGGCGGTCGAAGGCGGCGGGCGACTGGTCGATTTCGAGCCGGTAATGCGGATCCTCGAGGAGACGGGGGCGCTCGGCTACGCCCGCGATCGCGCGGTCGTCGAGGGCCGCAAGGCCGTTGCCGCGCTCGATGGCCTGCCGCCGTCGCCGCACGCGCAAAGCCTGCTACAATTGGCGACTTTCGCGGCCGACCGCGCGTACTGAGCGGTATCGAGCGGTATCACGCGCGGCGCGGGCAGTCCCAATCGGGGTGTAGCTTAGCCTGGTAGAGCGCTACGTTCGGGACGTAGAGGCCGGAGGTTCAAATCCTCTCACCCCGACCAGTCGATCGAGAACACGCCGCGGCGACCCCGCGGCGTTTTCGTTTCCGGCCGCGGTGATGCCGCGGCCTATTCCTATCCTTGCCGGCGTGCGGTCAGCGGCCTGAGACGACGAGCACGACGTTCGCGAGGATCTCGTAGAGCGCGTCGTGCGAGGCCTGCAGCGCGGGCGCCGAAGGCACGAAGTCCATCAGGCGGATGGGGCCCGCCGATGTGAGTCCCGTGGGAGCCGCGACGATTGCGATTCCCGCCGCGGCGAATTCCGCGCGCGCGCGCGGCATGTCCATCGCGTGCGCCACCAGGACGACCGTCGCCACGCCGTCGGCCTTCAGCAGCGCCGCGGAGAACTGTGCATTCTCGTGGGTATTGCGCGAGCGATCCTCGGCCCACCGCACGGCGACGCCGTACTCGGCTTCGAGCACCGCCCGCATGATCGCGGCCTCGGACGATTGCACGTCCGGCATCGAACCCCCGGCGACGAGGACCGGCAGGCCGGTCTGCCGCGCGACGCGGGCCCCGTAGCGCACGCGCTCGGCCGTGAACCGCGCCATCGTGTCCCCGCCGTACTCGGGCGCCAGGCGCCGGGTGCCGCCGCCGAGGATCACGATCGCCTGCGCTCGATTCGCTTCCGTGTAGTCGAGTGGCCTCATGTCGAACGGCCGCGCGAGCAGCCACGCGACGATCGGCAGGCACAGCAGCACGAGCGACAGTGCGCCCGTCCAGATCAGCGCCCGACCCGCCCGAGGCGCGTGGCGCGTCACGAGCAGCCCCACGAGGGCCAGGAGTATCGGTCCCGCGGGCGGCAGCACGAGCGCCTTGGCGATCGCCTTCAGCGTGAACGCGATCTCCACGCTAGCGAGCCCTCGCGAGCAGCGCCCGCAGGTGCTCGGCCGGCACGGCGTACGCGATGCCCGAGGGCTGGGTCAGCGCCGACTCCTTCGTCGCCCTGACCAGCACCATGTTGAGCACGCCCAGCACGGCCCCCGTCTCGCCGTCGTAGAGCGGACTGCCGCTGTTTCCGGGGTACGCGGTGCCGTCGAGCTGGAACACCGGGAACGGACCGGCCGCGATCCGCTTCACCGTCGCTGCGTCGAGACTGCCGGAGGTCGGCTGCGGGATGGCGATCGGCGTCACCGCAGCAACCAGCGCGCGGTGGGTTGCGGGATGGGGCCCCAGCACGGCACCGATCGGAAAGCCCGTGAAGTAGGCGGTCCGCCCCTCGCGAACCCCGGTGGAGTCGCCAAGCGAGAGGGCGGGCAGCGGCCCGCCCTCGATCGAGAGCACCGCGAGGTCGTGGTCGCCGTCGGTCGCGACGCGGCGTGCCGCTCGCACCTGCACCTGCGGCTCGCTCGAACCTTCGCGCGGCGGCGCAGGCAGCAGGATCGCGATCGTCTCGCGCTTGTCGGCGTCGAGTGTCGTGGGCAGGACGTGCGCGTTGGTGACGACCTGCGTGCCGTCACCGATCGCGAACGCGGTGCCCCGAAACTGGAACGGCGGCGAGCGCGTGCGCTCGAACGTACCGACGGCGACCACCGAGCGCTTGACGCGTGCGATCGTCTCCTCGACGCCCGCAGCGACCGCCGCGAACGGCAACGCGAGCGCACCCGCGACGAGCGCCGCGGTCGCGACCCGCGCGGCCACGAACATCGCGGCCGTCAGTCGCCGGCCGCGCGGATCGGCGCCGCGCGATCGCGTGCCGCGCGCGACTCGTACCATGGCATCGCCTCGGCGAGTCCCTCGCGCACGCCGTGCGTGGGTGCGTAGCCCAGGAGGCGCGTCGCCTTGCCGATGTCCGCCTGCGAGTGGCGCACGTCGCCCTCGCGGAAGTCCTGGTAGCGCGGCGGCGCCACGGCGAGCGCCGGATGCCGCGCGCGCAACAGGTCGCGCAGCGCCCCCGCGAGGTCGTTGAGCGATAGACGCCCGCCGACCGCGACGTTGTAGACCTCACCGATCGCGGCCCCGCCGGTGACGGTGGCGGCGAGCAGGTTCGCCTGCACGACGTTGTCGACGTAGCAGAAGTCGCGCGTGGTCTCGCCATCGCCGTTGATGGCGATCGCGTTGCCATCGAGCATCGTCGCGACCCACTTCGGAATCACCGCCGCGTACGCCCCCTCCGGATCCTGCCGCGGGCCGAACACGTTGAAGTAGCGCAGCCCCAGGGTCTCGAAACCGTAGCAACGCCCGAACACGTCGGCGTAGAGCTCGTTCAGGTACTTGGTGACCGCGTACGGCGAGAGCGGCCGGCCGATCTGGTCCTCGACCTTGGGCAGACCCGGGTGGTCGCCGTACGTGGATGACGACGCCGCGTAGACGAAGCGCGAGACGCCGGCATCCCGCGCCGCGACCAGCATGTTGAGGAAGCCGGTGCCGTTCGCTTCGTGCGTCGCGAGCGGATCGGCAATCGACCGCGGCACCGAGCCGAGCGCCGCCTCGTGCAAGACGACGTCCACGCCTTCGCACGCCTGACGACAGGCGTTCAGGTCGGCAATGTCGGCCTCGACGAAGCGGTGCCGCTGCCACGCCGACTCGCCGACCGCCTCGCGTGCTTCGTCGAGGTTACTGAGGTATCCGGTCGAGAAATTGTCCAGTCCCACCACCTGCTGGCCCATCGCGAGCAGCGTCTCGACGAGGTGCGAGCCGATGAAGCCGGCGCTGCCGGTGACGAGCCAGCGGCGCGGCCGCGCCGCGAGCTCGCTGCGAATCGCCGCCGACGCCGGCGACGCCGCGAATCCCCGTGCCATCAGAGTCTCCAGACGGTCACGCCGCGCGCGCGCAGCGCCGCGGCGTCGGCCTGGCACTTGACGTCCGCGTACACGCCGCCGGGGACGAGCTTGCCCACGAAGTCGTCGAGCGGGCGCGCCCGGAACTCCCTGTGCGCGACCGCCGCGACGATGGCCGCCGCCCTGGGCAGCGCGTCGAAGGGCACGAGCTCGACGCCGTACTCGTGCCGCGCCTCCGCGGCGTCGGCCACGGGATCGTGCACGTGCACCACGGCGCCGTAGGACTCGAGCTCGCGGATCACGTCGATCACGCGCGAGTTGCGGAGGTCCGGGCAGTCTTCCTTGAACGTCAGGCCGAGCACGATGACGTGCGCCCCACGCACCGCGCTGCCGGAGGCGATCATCTGCTTCACCGTCTG
>Ga0105106_10004064_pt1 | contig 10427 bp, 7 predicted proteins | sample PPLLaktember2015_5_FD_79109 | JGI IMG/M metagenome (GOLD analysis project Ga0105106, IMG submission 79109) | Freshwater sediment microbial communities from Prairie Pothole Lake near Jamestown, North Dakota, USA - PPLs Lake P8 Core (1) Depth... | ecosystem: Environmental > Aquatic > Freshwater >... | reverse complement strand
CCGCTCCCCTGGATTGCGCTGTCGAGCGCCTGCTGCAGCCGCTCGCGGTTGATCTGGGCCTCGCTGAGCCGCACGTAGACCAGCGGGGTCCCGGCCCCGGCGTCAATTGCCTCCTGCAACGTCTCCTCAACAGTCTTCCACAAACGCTTGGCTGCAAGGTACTCGGACTTGACCAGGTAGGCTTCGGTGAGCAGCGGGTCGGCTTTGATGGCCTCGTCAAAGTCGTCCGGGGGGCGATCGGGGCGGAACTCCAGCAAGGTCAGGGCGCGCCCAAGATACGCCGGGGCGTACCGGGAGCTCAGGATGGCTCGATCGAAGGCGGGTAGGGCGCCGACCAGATCGCCTTGCCGTCGTCTGGATTCGCCCAGTAGATAGTGGGCGTCGGGCCAGCCTGGATTCTGCTCGACCACGGCCTCCAGGTACTCCTGGCTGGCTTCGTAGTTGCCGGCGATGAAGGCCTTCAGCGCAGACTGATAGGCGGGGTTGTCGGGCCGCGGCGTGGCGCCGAAGACCGGGGTGGGGGTGGGAGTGATTTCCACCAGGAACGCCAACGGTGTTCCGGCCAGCTCGGTCGGAACGGGAGTGCGATTGACCAGGGTGGAGGCCGGAACCGGCGTCCAGGTCGGCGGTCCGGGCTTGTTGGAAGTGCTCGAAGGGGTGGGGGTGAGCGTGGCGAGCAGCGAGGCCGGCGCCAGGGCGCGGGGCCTGAACAGGCCCGCCAGGGGTACGGCCATGATCCCCACCAGGATCAGCAGGACCGCGCCAATCGCGACCGCACCCAGGAACTGCCAGGGGATCGCCACCCGCCGCCCGCCGCCGCGCTGCGCAGGCGTCTTGGCCACCGCCATCTTGCGCGGCACGCGTGCCACCTGCTGGGCTTCCTTGCCCTCCGGCTTGCGCGCCCCCAGGATCACCAGGCCGCGCAGCGCCGCTCGATTGGTCGGATCGAGCCGCAGCGCCGACTCGAGGCAGTAGATCCGCTCCTTATTAGTGTCGACGACCGAGCTCAGCCAGATCCAATACTCGGCATTGGCCGAGTCGGAGCGAACCAGGCGCGTGAACAGCTCGCGTGCGCGTGTCCGGTCACCGGCACGCGCCGCAGCAATGGCTTCGGTGAACATGGATTGCGGCGGCACGGTCATCGGACGTAGCTCGGCCCCCCTTCGGTCTGATTAGGATATCGCCATTGAGGGAGGTGCGCTACCCCACTTTGGTATAATGCCTGCGCGGTGACCCGGACACTGCTCGTGGCGGCCTTCGCCGCCGTTCTCTTGCTCCAGGGGGGATGCGCCCCTGATTCCAGCGAGTCGGGGCTCCCGACCGCAACCCTGCGGCCGTTGGGGTTGGCCAGCGCCACGCCGACCCGGGCGCAACACACGCCTACCGTGCGCCCGCTGCCGACAACCGGCCCGTCACCGACCCCATTCTCCCACATCGTACGCGCCCAAGAGACGCTGCTCAGCATCGCTTCCCGCTATGGCTTGACGCTGGATGCCCTGCAGGCCGCCAATCCCGGGGTCAACCCCCGGCTGCTGAGCATCGGCCAGACGCTGGTGATCCCCGGGCCTGAAGGCACGCCGGATCCCCTGGCAGCCGCCGTTGCAACTCCAGTGCCGCTGTCGCTTTCCGGCGTGCGCTGCTTCCGGCTGGTGACCGGGGCAACCACCTGCCTGCTGTCGGCGCGCAGCGCCGCCACCCGTCCCCCGATCGAGGGCATGGTGGCATTGGTCACACTCCTCGATGCTTCGGGCAAGCCCGTCGACACCCGACCAGCCTATCCGGTGCTCAACCGGATCCAGCCGGGCGGCACGCTGGTCCTCGTCGCCGACTTCCCGTCGGAGACCGGGAACTGGATCCAGGCCGAGGCCAGCCTGGACACCGCCTTTGAGGCAGATCCGGCCGACGGGCGCTTCATCGACGTGATCGTCACCCGTGCCGCGCAAGCGCCCTCCGATGACCGTTTGAGCTGGCGCGTCACCGGCAGGGCCCGCCTGGCGGGTGAGCCGGCCAGTGGTGAAGCCCGGGTCACGCTGGTGCTGGCGGCCCTGGACAGTGCCGGCGAAGTGGTGGGCTATACCGTCTGGGAGCCTGCCATGCCGCTTTCGGCAACCGAGGACGCCTCATTCGACCTCACCGTGTTCTCCTTGGGACCGGCGATTGCTGACGCCATCCTGCTGACCGAAGCCCAGGCCCCCGTCGCCGAAGCCCCCTGAGTGCTGGCTGCTGCCCGGCTGCACACCAGGCTGGCGCGCCGGGCCGCCGCGCCTGGCCCTGATCCTGCATCGGCCGCGTGTGCCTGCTCTGGGCGACGAGCATGGATTGTCCACGCCTGTGCAGGGAGGGTAGAATAGCCGGCTATGGCTGAGGTCAGGCGCCTCTCGCCCGCTGACCGCAACCTGTTGGCTGGGTTGCTGGATCCTCGTTCCGTAGCGGATGCCCTCCCCGCCTACTACGCATTGACCCACCCAGCCGATCGGGTGACGCTATACGCCTACTATCACGCGCCGAACATCCCTTCCGGGTTTCTCGTGCTGGCGCGAACCGGCTTTGACCTATTCAGACCTCTGGCTGTCCCCTTCGTGGCGACGCCGGGAGGGCTGACCCGCCTGCTGGCAGCGGGCATCGAACCGGGGCGTCCCGTGATCCTGACCTTGCCGGTCGAACAACGGGAGTGGGTGCAGGAGGTAGCTGAGTTTGGAAGCGCGGTCGCGCTCGACGTGCTGCGGGTTGACGCCCGCTCCTACTCCCCGCTGCTCAACGTGTTGGTTGTCGAAGTGACGGCCCCTGGAGGGCTACCGCGGTACGAGATCCGCTCAGGCGGCATAGCCCACGCGGCCGCCGGTTTGAACTGGATCGGGGATCTGTACGCCGAGGTGTACCTGGAGACCAGCCCGGAAGCGGCCGGCAAGCCGTACGGCAAGTCGGTGCTCTCCGCCATCACCGGCCGGCTGCTGGCCGAGGGCAAGATTGCGCTGCTGCGCCTCGAGGAAGCCAACGTGGCTGGCCATGTCGATGCCTACGAGATCGGGTTCCGCCGAACCGGTGAGCGGAACCTGGTTGGACAGGCGATGCTGAAAGACAACTCTCCCATCCCGAGGACCGATCTTGGTGCCGCCAACCTGGGCCTTTCCTGAGGGATTCCTTTGGGGGACGGCGACCGCCTCCTACCAGGTGGAGGGCGACAATGCCAACAGCGATTGGTGGCATTGGGAGGCCCAGCCTGGCCGCATCCGCGGCGGAGACCGATCCGGCAAGGCCTGTGATTGGTGGGGCGGGCGTTGGGCCGAGGACTTGGACCGCGCCGCCGATGCCGGCCAGAAGGCGCTTCGGCTGTCGATCGAGTGGAGCCGGATCGAGCCTGAGCCGGGCCGCTGGGATCCGGCGGCACTGGCCTACTATCGCGAGATCCTGCTCGGGGCGCGCAGCCGGGGCCTTACACCTATCGTCACGCTGCATCATTTCACCAATCCCCAGTGGCTGACGGAACGCGACGGGTGGCTGAACGCTGAGGTTGCCGTGCTCTTTGAGCGCTACGTCCACCAGGTGGTTTCCCAGCTGGGTGACCTGGCCGATCTGTGGATCACGGTCAACGAGCCGAATGTGCTGGCCTATTCCGGTTATGCCGCCGGGGTGTTCCCGCCCGGCCACACCAACCTCGGGCATGCCCTGCAGGTGATGGTGAACCTGATGCAGGCACACGCCGCGGCGTACCACACGATTCACTCCCTTCAGCCATCGGCTCAAGTCGGCCTGGCGCACCATGTGCGCGGCATGCAACCGGAGCGGCCCCACTGTCCCCTGGACCGCCTGGTGGCATGGGCTCGCTCCGCAACTTTCAATGAAGCCTGCCCCCGGGCCGCACAGGACGGCATTCTGCGCCTGCCCGGAAGGCGGGTGACAATCCCGGAAGCCGTCGGCACACAGGACTTCTTCGGCCTGAACTACTACACGACGGAGGTTGCTCGTTTCGACCCGCGTGCGTGGAATGAATTGATGGCGCGCAGCCAATACCCTCCTGGCGCCGGGCGCAGTCCGAATGGGTTCATGGCCAGTGTCCCTGCCGGCTTCGCGCACGCGTTGCAGTGGGCTCGGCGCTTCCGGCTGCCGATCCTGATCACGGAGAACGGCACCGAGGATCCCGGCGATGACTTCCGACTCGGGTACGTGCTCGAGCACCTGCATTGCCTGTGGAACGAGATCGACATGGGCGCTCCGGTAACTGGGTACATGCACTGGACTCTGGTCGACAACTTCGAGTGGGCCGAAGGTTGGAACCTGCGCTTCGGCCTGTGGGCCCTCGACCCCCGCACCCAGCAGCGCACCCGCCGGCGCAGCGTTGACCTGTACGCGGAGGTCTGCCGCTCGAACAGCCTGACGGCGGACTTGATGGATCGCTACGCCCCCCAGGTGCTTGAACGCCTGCTTGGCCAGATGAAGGCGGACCCAGGCGCGAGGGACCAGCTATGAACGCCGGCCAGTGGGGGAGAGGCGCACTGGCTGCCCTGGCCTTCGCGCTCGCCCTTGCGCTTCCCTTGCGGCCGATGCCCGGCGTGCTCGTTGGCGAAGCGGCGGACTCTGGTCAGTCCGCCGAGCCGGCGAGCAGCGCGGCACGCCGGGAACTGCCCGCCGCTGACGTGCCAACGCCGCAGCCCGGCCGGGCGCCCACGCCGACCCCGCCCGTCAGCCCGGAGGCGTCCCCCGACAGTGGACCCCCATTCCGCCTGCCTTTCGCTGGAGAGCCCGGACCCAGCACCTGGCTGCTGACCCAGGCCTACGGCAACACCATCTTCGCCTACCGCGAGCGGATGCGCATCTACGATGCCGGCCAAGGCCTGCATTTCGGGATCGATCTTGCGGCGCGCTGCGGAACCCCGGTGCTTGCCATCGGCGACGGCGTGGTCGTCCAGGTCGACAACATCTATCACGGGGCAGGGCCGCACAATGTGGTGATCGATCACCCCAGTGGTTACGCCTCGCTGTACGGCCATCTTCTGGCGCGCTCTCATCTCATCGAAGGAGCGACCGTGCGCCGGGGCGACCCGGTGGGTGTGAGCGGCGACCCGGACCTGACTTGTTCCTCGCGGCCTCACCTGCACCTGGAGATCCGCAACGCCCCCTCGCATCGCAAGGCCTTCAACCCGATGCTGCTGATCGCGGCGGACTGGGACCGCATCGCCTTGGCCGGCGATTCCCCACTCGGCTTCGAGCAGGATCTGGCAGACCCTGCGCGGTGGATCACCTGGGCGGACCAACCGGTGGTGGTCTTCGGGCAGCCGCTACTCAACGACTACGAGTCGGCGTGGCCGCCGGAATGGTGACCCCTCGCATGAAACCGAGCCTGATGCTGATCCTGGGGCTGATCGTGCTCAGCGGGCCGCTGGCAAGGCCCGCCGCAGCGGAGTTCGAAGCCGAGGCCGCCCGGGCGCAGCCGGCGGCAACCCCAAGTCCGCAGCCGCCGGGCAGTGCGAGCGGCCCGCTGCTGCTGCCCGTCATCCCGACCGCTACACCGCAGTCCGCAGTCCTCCCATTGGTCCCAGAAGCGGATTGCTGCACGGGGGTGTTCTGGTCGCCGGATTCAGTCTGGGTGGCCTACGTTGCCAGGCCCAAGGGTGCGCGGGCAGCTGGCATCTACGGCGCGGCAGTCGATGGCTCGGGCGTGCGGCGGTTGTACTCGCGCGTCGGATTACTGTCGCCCGACTGGTCGCTGATGGCCTATCCCGATGACGGCAAGACGATCCTGATGAGCACGGCGAGCGGGCGCAAATGGGTTGTGCCTGCCGCCGGCAAGGCCGTGTGGTTCTCGCCCTCCAAAGACCGCATCATTTGGGAGACCGGCTCGAGCACGTATGCCCATCTCGATCTTCGGCGCCGCGCCATCTGGATGGCCAACATCGATGGCAGCCGTGCGCTGAAAGCGGTGACCACGTACGGCGGCGGGTTCATCGGCTGGACTGCAGCCGAGGCCAATCTGCTGGTCAGCGGCAGGCTGAGCGCCTACGATCCGCGCGGCGTGTGGGTCATCCCGCTGGATGCCAGCCCTCCCTGGCTGCTGTTCGAGGCCGACCGCATCCGCGATCCCTTGCTTTCGCCGGATGGGGCCTGGCTGGCGTTCTACCTTGCCTTCGGTGCGGATGCCGCGCAGGATGGCTTGTGGCTGGTGAAGACCGATGGAAGCCAGCAGCATCACCTGCCCATCTTTGGAGCCTACCGCTGGAGGTCGGGAGATCAACTGCTGGTGATCCCGCAAACGATGCCACCGGGAGAGCTGGAGCTGCTGCAAGTCGATGCTCCCAGCGGGGAGTCGAAACGCCTGACGCTCGCTGAGTCGGGGCTCTTGATCTCCGCCAACGACTGGCAGCCGTCGCCGGACGGGCGTTGGCTGGCATATGTCTCGGCTGACGGCGGTGGCCTGATGCTGGCGCCGCTGCCCTGATGAGGACGGTTGGTCAATCGCGGTGATATAATCCGCGCCCACTGGCAAGACGCTTGCATGCACGGAGAGGTTGCGTAGTCTGGCCTAACGCGCGCGCCCGGAGAGCGCGTGAGCCGAGAGGCTCCGTGGGTTCGAATCCCACCCTCTCCGCCTGAACTCTGGCTGCCCAAAGTGCGGGGGTCACGCGCACGACTCTATCTGTCGGGGATGCCCCTGGCAGACGCGAGTCCTGAGCACTTCCCCCTGCGGCTGAGGGCGGCCAGTTGATTCCGGGCGGTCTGCTCGACGGGGCTCCGTTGACACCCCTGCCGTCGGGCGGTATGCTCCGCTGCGTGTCCGGGCCCCCCGGCGCGGCGGAGCGCATCGAACCCCGTCAGATCCGAGAGGAAGCAGCGGTAAGGTGAAGGCTCCGGGTGCCGCCGGTGGCGGCCCGGGCACGTCTCTTCGGCTGGGCTGAGTCTTGGCTCTGGTATACTGCGCCCGCCATGCGCCAGCGATGGGAAAGCCTGCGCGGATACCTGCGGTCATGGCCGGCCGCCACCGGCCTCCTGGCGGCTGCCCTGGGGCTGCTGCTGCTTCTGGGTGCGACGCAGCGCCCGTTCACCCTGGTGATCGAAGGTGAGTCACGCACCACGTGGTCGCATGCCCGCACGGTCGCCGGCGTGATCCGCAGCGCGGGTATCTGGCTGCAGCCTGAGGACGAGACGCTGCCTCATCGCCAGGCAGCCCTCCAGCCGGGCGACACGATCGTGCTGACGTTTGCCAGCCCGGTGGACGTTCACTCCGACGGTGTCTCGCAGACCCTCTCCAGTCCCAGCCAGATCCCGGCGAACCTGCTGGCCTCGGCGGGCGTGAGCCTGCACCCGGGCGACCAGGTTTGGGTGGACGGACTGAGGGTCCTCGATCCAACGCTGCCCGTCGACGCCCGCGTACGCCGGCTCCGGCACGTTGCCGCGGTCCCGATTGAGTTGCGTCTCGACGGCGTCCGCAGCGAAGTCCACACAGCGGCGGGTTCACTGGCGCAGGCTCTGGAGGAGACGGGCGAGCGCTGGTACCAGGCTGACGACTTCAAGGCCGATCCCTCCGGCATCCTCGCGCCAAGCATCGACGTTCGTCGGTCGGTTCCCTTCACGGTCGAAGGCGACGGAGTTCAGATGGTCCTGCGAGCGATTGGCCCCACGGTCGCCGATGCGCTGCATCAGGCGGGCGTTGCGCTGCAGGGCCTCGACTTCGCCTCGCCTGCGGCGGGGGATCCCGTCCCGCGTCAGGGGAGGATCCAGGTCGTGCGCGTGCGGGATGAGGTGCTCATCGAGCAGGAGCCCATCCCCTACGAAACCGAGTTCGAACCCGACCCCGAGGGACTGATCGACACCCAGACCATCCTCGATACCGGCACCTTTGGAATCAAGGCCAATCGCGTGCGGGTCCGCAAAGAGGATGGCGTGGAAGTGGCCCGGCAGGTCGAGGGGGAATGGGTTGCCCGTGAACCTGAGGCGCGCGTGCTTGGGTACGGCACCAAGATCGAAATCAAGACTCTCGACACGGAGTACGGACCGCTGGAGTACTACCGTGCGGTTCCGATGTACGCGACTTCGTATTCGCCCTGCCGCCTGGGCATCCCCGAGTGCGACGATGTCACGGCCAGCGGGGCGATCCTGAAGAAGGGGATCGCCGCCGTCCTGGTGCGCTGGTACCGCAACATGGTAGGCAGTCAGGTGTACGTCCCCGGCTATGGCATCGCCACCATCGCCGACACCGGCGGCGGGATCCCGGGCCGCTACTGGATCGATCTGGGCTACGAGGATCATGACTACCAGTCGTGGCACGACTGGGTGACGGTGTACTTCCTGACGCCAGTGCCGGCAAACCCGATGTGGGTGCTCAATTGACCCTGGCGGCACCGGCGTGCCCAGACTGCGATTGTGGCCGGTAACCTGGCCAACACCCGAGACCGCGTTGTCCAGGCCGCCAGCGGCGCCGTGTCTCGCCAGGGAGCGCGGGACTGGCTGCTGGCAGCGGCAGACCAGGGGCTGATCAGTCTCTCCAATTTCCTTGCCGGGGTGTATCTGGCGCGCATGCTCGACCCGACGCAGTTCGGTGTCTACGCGGTCGGGTTCTTGTTGCTGCATGGCATCGGCGCGGTGCAGGAGGGGATCATCCTGCAACCGCTGAGCACGCTGGGGGCCATGCTGGGGGCGCCTCGTTTCGGGCGCTACCTCACGGCGACCGGCGTAATCCAGATTGTCCAGGCATCGGCCTCGGCGCTGGCCGTGGCGGTGGGTGGGTGGACCCTCACGCGCCTGGGCAACGACACTGCCGGACCGACCTTGTTTGGGCTGTGGTTCGTGTTCCTGGTCTGGCAGCCTCAAGAATTCCTGCGCCGGCTGTTCTACCCGGCGCGCCGCATTCGGGATGCTGTCCTGAACACCGCCGTTGCCTCCGGCCTGCGGCTGGCTGTGCTGGTCTGGTTCGGCAGCCGTGGGGAATTGACGGGGATTGCTGGCATGCACGCCATCGCCTGGGGAGCGCTGGCGGCACTGCCGCTGGGCGTGTGGCAAGCGCGCAAGCTCTGGCAGCGATCCGGGCTTGACCTGCGCGGCACGTGGCGCGAGAACTGGGCCTTCGGTCGGTGGGTGCTGGGCGGGCAGCTTGCTGCGTGGGTGTCGCTTGAGGTGTATCCGATCATGGCGGCGGGGTTGATCAGCTTCGCCGCCGCCGGCGCCTACCGAGCCGTTCAGACGCTCGTCGCCCCGGTGCACGTCGTGATCGCGGCCCTCGATCCGTTCCTCACGCCGCGCGCCGCGCGCGCCGAGGCCCGCCTGGGGCGCGCTGCCCTGCGGCGTGTGCTGCGCCTGGCCTTCGTCTTTCTGGTTGTCCCGGTGCTGGCGTACCTGCTGTTGGTCACGCTGGCCGCCCCGGCGCTGCTGGAACTGCTCTTCGGTGACAAGTATGTGGCCTATGCGCCAGCCGTGGCGCTGTTCGCCCTGCAGTACGCCCTGTGGTTCACCTACTTCCCGTTCCTGGTCGGGTTGAAAGCCCTGCAGCGCACGCGGCCGATCTTCATCGCGCATGGACTGGCGATCGTGGCGATGTTCACCCTGGGGGTCGCCTTGATCCAATGGTTCGGGGTGTATGGCGCCGTGCTCGGCCAGGTGCTGAATGTGCTGATCGCCCTGACCGTCATTGGGCTGGCGTGGAGGCGGGAGAGCCGAATAACCGCGCCCGCGCCGGTCCCGGGGCTGGGGGAAGTGCAGACCGGGGAGTCCGTTCCCGGGCCCTAGCTGGACGAGCCGGAATCGCGCTGACGTCCGCGGATCTGGGCAGGGGTGAGATGGCCGCGCCAGCCTGGCCGCCAGCGCCACCAGAAGACGACCAGGCAGGCCAATGTCACCAGCCAAAGGTCGAACAACAGGCTCGCATGCCGGACATACAGTCTGTCCAGGCGCAGCTTCTGGCGCGGGGAAAGGTAGTAGTCCCCGGCCACCTGCGCCAGCCCGGCCAGACCTGGCCGGACCTGGTGGCGGTCGGCATACTCCGGCATCGCCCGCAGATACTCCAGAACCAGGACCGTGCGTTGCGGGCGCGGGCCGACAAAACTCATATCCCCGAGCAGGATGTTCACCAGTTGCGGCAGCTCGTCCAGCGCGGTCTTGCGCAACCAGCGGCCGACGAGAAGCGCACGCGTATCATCCTCTCGAGCGAGCACAGGCCCGGAGCTGTCCTCCGCGCCATGCACCATGGTGCGCAGCTTCCACTGACGAAAGGACCTTCCCCCCAGACCGACGGAGTTCTTGACGAAGAACACCGGACCCGGCTGTTCGAACCAGATGCACGCCGCAAGCAACAGCCACAGGGGTGCGGAAATCAGCAAGCCGAAGGCGGAGAGGGCCAGGTCGAAAGCGCGTTTGGCGGGCGACCGACGAGTGGGTGCCGGCAACCTCCCGGCGTGTGCCTGTAACACCGCCTCCCGGACGAGTGGCGTCGGCGGGTAGTT
>Ga0105106_10004062_pt1 | contig 10431 bp, 7 predicted proteins | sample PPLLaktember2015_5_FD_79109 | JGI IMG/M metagenome (GOLD analysis project Ga0105106, IMG submission 79109) | Freshwater sediment microbial communities from Prairie Pothole Lake near Jamestown, North Dakota, USA - PPLs Lake P8 Core (1) Depth... | ecosystem: Environmental > Aquatic > Freshwater >... | reverse complement strand
GTTGTTGCCCCGTCGCCTGGATTGGATCCTGCTGGCGGTGTTCGTCTCCCTGGCGGCAGGGCGGCAGTTCCAATGGTCGAACGATTTCCGACGTGATTGGAACGCGCAGAAGGATCTGTTCTGGCAGATGACCTGGCGCGCGCCGGGACTGGAACCAGGCACGATCGTGCTGATGAATGAAGAGTTGTCGTTTTACGCTGACAATTCACTTGGTGCAGCCTTGAACTGGATCTATGCGCCTGATAATCACACCAGCCGCGTGGATTATGTGTTTTTCTATCCCACCAACCGCCTGGGCGGCGCACTGGCTGATTTGGAACCGGGCTTGCCGGTAAAATACGATTACCTGGCCGGGCAGTTCGATGGTAACACTTTGCAGGTGGTGGCTTTCTATTACGCGCCGCCGGGTTGCCTGCGCCTGCTCGATCCGGAGATCGACCCGTATAACCGCCTGATTCCTGATGACAGTTTGCTGCGCGATGCCGCGCAAGTATCGACTACGAGAGTGGTTTTGGCCGAGCCGGTTGCGCGTATGCCGGGGATTTATGCGCCGGAACCGCTACATAATTGGTGTTATCACTTCGAACTGGCTGACCTAGCGCGGCAAATGCGTGATTGGGAACAGGTGGCTGAACTGGGCGATAAAGCCTTCGAACTGGATGATTATCCCAACGATCCGCTCGAGCGCTTTGTTTTTATTGAAGGTTATGCTCATGTGGGGGAATGGAAGAAGGCGCTGGAATACTCACAGGTTTCTTACAAAGTATCCAAAAATTATGTTGGGCCCTTGCTATGCAGGTTATGGGACCGTATTGACCGGGAAGTATCTGTTTCTTCCGAAAAAGCTGTATATGTAATACAAACCAAGACATTATTCGGGTGTAATCCGTGAGGATTGTGACTTGCGCTAGGAAATATTTTAAGACAAAATAAGTTGTCAACGGTATGCTTTAAAGTAGAATAGCACCTGTTGTCTAGATGTTTCCAGAAAGGAGGAACGCATACAAGAATATAATTATCTCTAATGTAAGTTGCTGCCCTATCCAATCCTATTAGAAAATTTGGAGGAGTAAACGAATGAAACGCCAAACATTAGTAACATTGGCACTGGCACTTATGCTGATTGTTTCAGCTTGTGCCCCGAAGGCTGAAGAAGTCGGTGGATTCCAGATCCCTGCTGTAGAAGAGGGAAAATTCAACGTCGCCATGGTCCTGATTGGACCCCATGATGACGGCGGTTGGTCGCAGGCGCACTATGAAGGTTTGCTTTACGTTGAAGAGAATGTCCCCAACGTGCATGTCGCTTATATCGAAAATGTGCCCGAAGGCGCAGATTCGGAGCAGGTATTCCGCGCTCTGGCGCGCAAGGGCTTTGACCTGATCTTCGGTACCTCGTTTGGTTTCGGTGACCCGATGCAGGCTGTTGCGGAAGAATACCCCGATGTGATGTTCATCCACCTGACCGGCATCAATTCCAACCAGACCAACTTTGGTAACCTCATGGGCGCTATGGAAAACATGAAGTATCTGGCTGGTATGCTGGCCGGCGCGCGCGCCAAGATGGATGGCAACCCCAAACTGGGTTACATGGCAACCTTCCCGATCCCTGGAGAAATTCGTCTGGGTAATGCCATTGCATTGGGTATGAGGAAGACCTGCCCCGAGTGCACCATGGACGTGCGCTGGATCAACACCTGGCACGACCCGATCATTGAAAAAGAAGCAGCTGCTTCCCTGTTCGACGCCGGTGCGCAGGTGGTCTTCACCGGTGCGGATACCCCGGCTGTGGCCGATGTGGCGCAGGAAAAGGGCAAGTGGGGCGTTACCTATGACTGGTATGGCTCCTGCAAAGTCGAACGTTGCCTCACCGCTCCCTACTGGGTTTGGGGTCCGGAATATGCCCGCATTACACAGGGTACGATCGACGGTACCTACGTACCCGGCTGGGATTACTTCGATGCCGAGACCGGCGCTCTTGGCCTGTATGGCTTCATGGAAGGTGAAGAATTGACGCCGGGCGTTGCCGAACTTGATCCGGCAGTTGTGGAAGAAGTCCGCACAATTTTGGCGCAGATGGTGTCTGGTGAATTTACCCGCTTTGATGTGTTCACCGGTCCCATCAATGACAACAAGGGTAATGTGGTTCTGACCGATGGTCAGAGCCTCGAGCAGGTTGACCTTGACGCCTTCCCTGAGTTTGGTCTGCCATGCAGTATCGATGTTTGTATGAAGTGGTGGGCCGAAGGCATTACCGCCGAGTTGCCTGAGTAAGAATTATGATTGCCTGGGGCCAGGACTCTTCGGGGTTCTGGCCCTGCTTCTAAGTTAATCCGTATCTTTCAATAAGGCGGGGCACTTTTCCCGCATTTTTGGGAAGGTACATTAATTGCACGGAGGAGAGATCCTTGGCGACTTCAAACCAATCCACGCTCCCGCCTGTTGTTACCATGAGTGGCATTGTCAAACGCTTCCCTGGCGTGCTGGCAAACGATCATGTGGATTTTGATTTGCGGCGTGGCGAAATTCACGCTTTGTTGGGAGAAAACGGTGCTGGTAAAAGCACCCTCATGAATGTTCTAGCCGGATTATATCGACCTGATGCAGGCATTATTCAGATCAACGGGAAGACGGTCAACTTCTCATCGCCGCGCGATGCCATCAATGCCGGGATTGGCATGGTGCACCAGCACTTCATGCTAGTCCCATCTCAAACAGTGACCGAGAACGTGCTGCTAGGACTGGACGATCCACGCTTCTTGATGCGGTTAAACGAGTACGATGGCAAAATAGCCAAGCTTGGCGAACAATTTGGTTTACATGTGGACCCGCGTGCCAAGGTCTGGCAGCTTTCGGTGGGGGAGCAGCAGCGCGTAGAACTTTTGAAGATGTTATATCGTGGCGTCCAGGTCCTCATCATGGATGAACCGACGGCGGTCCTTGCGCCGACAGAGATAGACGATCTCTTCAAGACCTTGCGCTCGATGACAGAGCAAGGCAAATCCATTATTTTTATCAGCCACAAGCTCAATGAAGTGACCGCCATTGCAGACCGTATCAGCGTTTTAAGGCGTGGCAAAGCCACCGCCACGGGTGTTTCAGCCAAAGGGGTAACCACGCAAGACCTGGCACGCTTGATGGTTGGCCGCGAGGTGGTGTTTCGCATCGAGAAGCAACCCAGCAAGCCAGGGGATGTGGTGCTGGATGTGAAAGATGTGTATGCCGAGAATGATAAAGGCTTACCGGCGTTGCGAGGATTATCTTTGAATGTGCGCGCAGGTGAGATCGTTGGCGTTGCTGGTGTTGCCGGCAACGGACAGCGCGAACTTTCGCAAGTCATTAGTGGTTTGCGAAAGTGTACACGTGGTGAAGTGCATCTTGCTGGCGATACGGTCAGCAATCGTCCCACACTGTATGGCATCCAACACGGCATGGCGTACGTGCCGGAAGACCGCACGCATGTGGGCTCATCCCCCAACTTGAGCGTGACCGACAATGTCATTATGAAGAAATATCGCCAGCCGCCTATTTCGCGGGGTGGTTTGCTGGATATGACCGAAGCCACACGCTTTGCCAAGGTACTCAAAGAGGCTTACGATATCATCGTGCCAACCGTCGAGACGCCGGTGCGCCTGCTTTCGGGCGGCAACTTGCAGCGTGTGATCCTGGCACGCGAAATTTCTGGCGAACCGACCTTCATGGTGGCTGTTCAGCCAACGCGTGGTCTGGATGTAGGCGCCATCGAAGGCGTCCACCGCTTGTTGCTTGCACAAAGGGAAGCAGGCTCCGCAGTCCTGTTGATATCCGAAGAACTGGAAGAATTGCTTTCACTCAGCGACCGGATTTTTGTCATTTATGAAGGCAAGATCATGGGCGAAATCCAGCTCAGCGTTGATCGCGAATCTGACAAAGTCGTTGAAACGATTGGTTTGATGATGACCGGGACGCCTCTGGAGAAAATTGGGAAGGGAGCATGACGCATGACTGAAACCTCTTCGCCTCAAACCGGACCTCGAACCGGCTCCTTCCGCATAAAACTGGAACCACGCCTGGAAGAACCACCACGCTGGTACCCGTTGGTGGTTTCACTTGCTGCGATTCTTGTAGCGCTCTTCTTTGGGGGTATCCTGATCGCGTTTGCAGGTGGTGACCCTTTCCGCTCGTATGCGCACATCGCCAGGGCATCCTTTGGTAATATCGGCGTCCTTTCGGATACGCTTGTCAAAGCTACACCCATCCTGATGACGAGTCTGGCCTGCTCAATTGCCTTCCGCATGAAATTGTGGAATATTGGCGCGGAAGGCCAGTTCATTATGGGTGCCTTTGGGGCCAGCGCGGTGGTGCTTGCCCCTATAGTACCCGCTGATACTTCGCCTTGGATTTTTATCCCGGTCATGATAGTGGCGGGTATGTTGATGGGCGCGCTGTGGGGTTGGATTCCCGGCATCTTGAAGGCGCGCTTTAATGTCAACGAAATTATCAGCACGTTGATGCTGAATTACATCTCGATTTCCTGGATCAACTTCTGGATTTTCGGCGTTTGGTCCGAAGGTGGTTTCCAGATGAGCCCTAGATTCCCGGATAACGCCTGGCTGCCGCGCCTGCTCGATTATGCCGACAGCATCCCCATCTTGCGTGGCCTGACTACCCATGCAGGCTTATTGCTTGGAATCGCGGCAGCTTTTGTGCTGTGGCTGTTGATCTATCGCAGTCGCTGGGGCTATGAAATCCGCTTGATCGGTGATAATCCTAACGCCGCACGTTACGCGGGTATCAATATCTCGCGCAATACGATATTGGTGATGATGGTTTCCGGCGCATTAGCCGGTTTGGGTGGGATGAGCGAAATTACTGGCGTTGTTCATCGCTTGCAGACCTCGCCTATCGCAGCCGGGTACGGTTTTACCGGTATCATCGTGGCCTGGCTATCCAAGTTGCATCCGGGTGTCATTATCGTTGTTTCCGTGCTATTTGGCGCGCTGATCTTGGCGGGAAGAGAAATTCAACCTTCCGGTGTGCCCAAAATGATCCAGGGCATTATCCTGGTCTGTCTGATTGCCAGCGACTTCCTGTTGCGTTATCGTATCCGCATCGTCCGCGCCGGGTCGGAGGAGTAGAACATGGACTTTATCATCATCCTGCAAGCGGGCGTTGCTACCGGGACTGTGCTGCTCTTTGCCACCATCGGCGAGATTTTCTCTGAACGTGCCGGTGTGCTCAACCTGGGCGTGGAAGGCATGATGCTGATCGGAGCCATGTCAGCTTTCAGCACTACGATTGCTACGGGCAATCCCTGGCTGGGTGTGCTGGCTGCCATGTTTTTTGCGGGTCTCATCAGCCAGGTGCATGCATTCATCACAATTACGCTCCAAGCCGATCAGGTCGTTAGCGGACTGGCGCTGACCTTCCTCGGCACGGGCATCAGCCTGGTGCTGGGCGAGGGGTTGAGCAAGGCTGGCACGGTCTCTTTGCTGCCGAACTTTTCCATTCCGCTACTGTCCCAGATACCATTGCTTGGGCCGATATTCTTTGCAAGGCAGAGCATCTTGGTCTATATCGGTTACCTGATGATCCCATTGGCCTGGTATTACATCAACCGTACTCGTCCAGGCTTGCATTTGCGTGCGGTGGGCGAGTACCCCTCCGCGGCGGATGCGCTGGGAATCAACGTGTTCCGCATGCGTTACGCTTATGTTTTCGTCGGCGGGACGCTGGCCGGTTTGGCGGGAGCAACCATCAGTCTGGCTGTTGCGCCGGGCTGGTTCAGCGAGTTGACCACGGCGGGTCAGGGTTGGATCGCCATTGGGCTAGTCATCTTCGCGCAATGGGATCCGGTCCGTGCGGCGGTCGGTTCGTACGCTTTCGGCGCCCTGCGTCGCCTGATTCTAGATATTCAAGGTCCTACGGTTCTCTTTGGAATGGCAAATCCCTTTTATTACAATCCTTACTGGGGTTTTTTCCTCCAGATGTTGCCTTACGCGTTTACCGTGATTGTGCTGGTAATTGGTTCTCGCGAGGCCATCCGTAAGCGATTGGGCGCTCCGGCTGCGCTAGGTACCCCTTACGTCCGAGGGGAACGTGGGTTATAGCAGCGTATTGTTCCCGGCTTTAGCGTTGGTCTCTCGGGCAGGTTCACAAAATAGCGTTTCAGGAGAAAAGAAGAGCCAACGATGAAAAACTTTTTTCAAAATGAGTTTATCTCCCGCTTGATCGATGCACTCCTGCCGGTCTTTGCGACGCTGGCGGCTCTGGGTGTAGGGGCGGTCATGTTGCTGTTCCTCAAAGCCAATCCGGTTGAGGCCTATCGCGCTCTCTGGGTGGGCGCATTTGGCAGCACCAATGCCTTTGCGGAGACCCTGGTCAAGGCGACGCCGTTGCTGCTGGTCGCCCTGGGCATTTGTATTTCCTTCCGCGGGGATGTAATCAATATTGGCGGGGAAGGGCAGATGATCGTAGGCGCGATCCTGGCCACCTGGGTGGGTTTGACCTTTACAGGCCTGCCGGGCTGGCTGGTCATTGTGCTGGCGATGCTGGCCGGGTTCATCGGCGGGGGGATCTGGGGAGGCATACCTGGTTTCCTCAAGGCTTATTTCAATGTGAACGAAATCCTGAGCACGGTGATGATGAACGCCATCGCGGTTCAGTTCATGAACTTCATGCTGCGCGGACCGATGATCGACCCGTCTCAGGCACTGTTGGCTTCGAAAATTCCTCAGACTGCGCGCCTCCTGGAAGCTTTTCGTCTGCCGCGCTGGACGCCCACTCGCTTGCACCTTGGTGCGCTGATTGCGGTGGTTCTGGCAGTTTTAGTCTATATCCTGCTGTGGCGCACCACGCTGGGATACCGCATCCGGGCAGTAGGCCAGAACCCGAACGCCTCGCGTTATGCCGGCATCAACGTCAAACGTCACGTGGTGCTGGCCTTGCTCCTGAGCGGCGCGTTTGCCGGGATGGCTGGCGCGGTCCAGGTGTACGGCGTGAACTACCGCATGATTACGGACGGCTCCGCATCGGGCTTTACCGGCAGCGCTGGCTTTAACGGTATTGTAGCCGCGTTGTTCGGACAGTTGCATCCGATCTGGTCGATCCCTGCTTCGATCCTGTTTGGTGCGTTATTGGTCGGAGCCAATAGTATGCAGCGTGTGGTACAAATTCCATCCGCACTGGTGACCGCCTTGAACGGACTTGTAGTGGTCTTCGTGGTCAGCAGTGAGATCTGGCGCCGCCGTAGGCAAAGACGCAGGCTTGCTGCTGCCAAGGAAGATGACTCGCCACCCAGACCTGACCCCGATACCCCCGTTAAGACGGAGGTGAGCGCATGATCTCAGATCTCTTCTCTGTTACCGTTCTGGTCGGCATTCTGGCTTCCGGCATCCGTCTGGCTACACCTTACCTGTACGCCGCCATTGGCGAGACCTTCGGTCAGCGCAGCGGTGTGCTCAACCTGGGTGTGGAAGGCCAGATGCTCTTGGGCGCTTTCGCGGCTTTCTATGTGGCGCGCACAACCGGCAATTTAGGGTTGGCGGTGCTGGTTGCCATGCTTGTAGGCGCCATCATGGGGCTGGCGATGGCCTTTGTGACCGTCAACCTGCATGCCCAGCAGGGCATCAGTGGGATCGGGTTTTACCTGTTCGGTCTCGGCTTGAGCGACCTGCTGTTCCAGAAGATGCTGGGCACAGTCGAGACGGTGAGAGGTTTCCCGAAAATTCACATCCCTGTCTTGAGTGACATCCCCGGCCTGGGCGAGATCTTCTTCAGCCAGAACCTGCTGGTCTACGCGGCTTATTTATTGGTGCCGATCGCCTGGTTTGTGTTGAACAAAACCACATTGGGTTTGAAAATCCGCTCGGTAGGGGAAAACCCCGAAGCAGCCGATTCGCTGGGGGTATCGGTAGCAGGCATTCGTTATTTTACGATCGTGCTGGCTGGGACCCTGTCTGGGATCGCCGGCGCTTCCCTGTCCATCGCTTTGTTGAATGTCTTCCAGCAGAATATGACCAGTGGCCTGGGTTTCATTGCCGTCGCGCTGGTCTATTTCGGTGGCTGGCGTCCGTGGGGTGTGCTGGGCGGCGCGTTGTTGTTCAGCATGGTCAACTCGCTGCAATTATGGATCCAGGTGCTCGGCATTCCCATTCCGTCGGACATTGCAGTAATGATGCCCTATGTACTGACAATTCTGGTGTTGGTCGCGACGGTTTCGAGAGTACGCGGCCCGTCTGCTTTGACAAAACCGTTCGAACGGGAAGATTGAGCTTCCCTTAAATCAGGAGGTGCCTCTGCAAAAATAAACGGCATGCTACGAAACCGATTGATGTATCTGATTATTGAAAAGGAGAAGAAAATGAAGAACACTGTACGCCTGTTTGTTTTGTTTGTCCTGCTGGCTCTGGTAGTGGGCGCGTGCGGCGCACCTGCTACGGAAGCGCCTGCCATGGAAGAACCTTTCCGTGTCGCGGTTGTCATGCCCAGCGCCATCAATGACCTGGCCTTCAGCCAGAGTATGTACGACGCGTTGCTGCGCATCCAGGAAGACATGGGTGGCTCGGAAAATTTTGAGATCGTCTACTCTGAGAATATGTTCGTGGTAGATGATGCCGCAGCCGCTCTGCGTGACTACGCTTCCCAGGGCTTTGACCTGGTTATCGGGCACGGCTCGCAATACGGCTCTTCCCTGCAGGAAATTGCTCCCGATTTTCCCGAGACCAGCTTTGCCTGGGGCACCACCGTGGACACCTTCGGCCTGCCGAACGTCTTCGCATATGAAGCCGCTTCTGATCAGGGCGGCTACGTCAACGGTGTGATCGCCGCCAGCCTCTCCGAGAGTAATACCATGGGTGTAGTCGGCCCGATCGAAACCGGCGATGCCAAACTCTATGTGGATGGCTTTGTGGCGGGCGCAAAAGCGACCAAGCCTGACATCCAGGTCAATGTCAACTATATCGGTTCCTTCTCGGACGTGGCGTTGGCCTCCGAAGCCGCGAATACCCATGTCTCTGCTGGCGCGGATGTACTGACCGGAACAGCGCAGATGGTTGTCGGCGCAATTGGTGTGGCTGAAGAGAACAATGTGCTCTGGTTCGGCACGCAGTCCAACCAGACATCCCTGGCCCCTTCCATCGTGGTAGCCAGCCAGGTCTATCACTGGGAAGTCGTGTTGGCTGAGATCATTGAACTGATCAATGCCGGCACACTGGGTGGACAATCCTTTGTCATCGATCTTGCCAACGGTGGTGAAGTGATCGAATTCAACCCGGATTATGCTGTTCCTGCGGAAGTCCAGGCATTGGCCGATACGACCATCCAAGGGATCATCGACGGATCCATCGCAACCAAGTAAGAAGCAAGTAAACTAAATACCTGACAGGCTTCTTCATAGAAGCCTGTCAGGAAAGAAAGTACCGCGACATGCAAGTCGTATAACAAATAAAGACCATAGTTTGACGATGTTACATTTGCTACATTATTCAAGAGAAGTCCGAAATTTGGGGTGTGAGCGCGCGTACGCGCGCTCACACCCCAAATTTCGGGTACTTTTTTCGAATGTGACATTGCAAGGTTAGAGCAAAGGCAAATAATATGGCAGAAGCGAATCTCCTTCCCTCCGGCCAGGCCCGCATTGACAGCCTGGAAATGCGCAGCATCACCAAGCGTTTTCCCGGTGTACTTGCCAATGACCGCGTCGATTTCGATGTGAAGTCCGGCGAGGTCCATGCTTTGCTGGGGGAGAATGGGGCTGGCAAGAGCACGTTGATGAAGATTCTCTATGGCCTATATCATCCTGATGAAGGGGAAATCCTGCTCAATGGCAAGCCGGTGACGATTTCGTCGCCAAACGATTCGATCAATTTGGGGATCGGGATGATCCACCAGCACTTTATGCTGGTGCAGACGCTGAACGTGGCCGAGAACGTAGCACTGGGATTGCCCTCTTCACGCGGTCTGATCACCGATCTCGACCTTGTCTCCAAACGCATCGTCGAACTGGCCGATATCTACGGACTGAAAATCGACCCGTCTGCTTACATCTGGCAGTTGTCGGTGGGGCAGCAGCAGCGCGTGGAAATTATCAAAGCCCTGTATCGCGGGGCAGCTCTGCTCATTCTCGACGAGCCGACCGCCGTGCTCACCCCTCAGGAAGTGGACGAGTTATTCACCATCATGCGCCAGATGGTCAAAGATGGCCATGCACTTATCTTTATTTCTCATAAATTGCACGAAGTGGTCGAGATCAGCGATCGGGTCAGCGTGCTGCGCGATGGACGCAATATCAGCACGCGTCCCACCTCCGAGACCACCAAACAGGACCTGGCCAACTGGATGGTCGGCCGTGAAGTCGGCTTCGCACCCAACCGTGGCGATGTGGAGCGCGGCGAAGTCCGCTTGAAACTTGAAAATATCTCCTGCGGCAGCGACCGCGGCACGCCTGGCCTGCGC
>Ga0105106_10004061_pt1 | contig 10433 bp, 11 predicted proteins | sample PPLLaktember2015_5_FD_79109 | JGI IMG/M metagenome (GOLD analysis project Ga0105106, IMG submission 79109) | Freshwater sediment microbial communities from Prairie Pothole Lake near Jamestown, North Dakota, USA - PPLs Lake P8 Core (1) Depth... | ecosystem: Environmental > Aquatic > Freshwater >... | reverse complement strand
TCCAGCAGACCGCCGAACACCAACTGCGCATCATCAACGACCTGCTCGACCTGACCCGAGCCGAGATCAACGCCCTTGACCTGTATCCGGTCAGCGTTGACCCCAGGCCTCTGATCGAGGACGTGTTCTCCTCCCTGGCCGAAGATGCCGCCGTCAGTCAAGGCGTCGAGTGGCGGCTGGAGGTCCCCAAGGACCTGCCCGAGATCAAAGTCGATCCGCTTCGGCTTCGACAGGTCCTCCTCAATCTGCTGAGCAACGCCGCCAGGTTCACGGAAAGCGGGCAGATCACGCTGGGCGCCGAGGTGGAGCCCCCGCACTTGCATATCTGGGTGGCCGACACCGATGTGGGTATCCCGGACGAGGTGCGCGAGCGGATTTACGAGCCGTTCTTCACCCACGAGCGAGCCGACCAGCCGGCGGGCGGTATCGGTTTGGGACTGTCGATCACGCGCCATCTGGTGACACTGCATGGGGGGACGCTGGCCCTCGACAGCCAACCCGGCCAGGGCGTTGCAGATCCTCAGGCACAGCGAGGTGTTCAAGCAAGCCTACCACGTCGCGGCGCCTCAGGCGGTCGCCGACAGGGGCGGCCCTCTTCTGCCCGCACGGCCGCTTTCCCTGGCCGACGAAGCCGCCGTCGCGGACTGGCCGGCGGTGAAGTCCACGCTGTCCGAGTTCTGCCAGGGCTACGACCGCTTCGTGAACAAGATCCTGGACCGCAGACGCTGAGGCTCCGCAGAGGCCGCGGGGCTCCTGCACGCCCCGCAAACCAGAGGCTGGCGTCGACGCCGCCGGCCTCCATCCGCGGGGCTCTCCACACCCCCCCGGATCGGCCGGCCGGTCCGGCCGTACCTCGACCCTCCGGTCCGCCCCAGGATCGGTGCCCTTATGGGCACCTGCCGACGTCCACGTCCCCGCCCGGGCTGATGGTTCGATGTAAGCCGGATGAAGGTCGACTGTAACCCCGCGACCCCCGCCAACGCTGTATAGTGAAGATGTGGCGGATCGGCCCCGCACGGAGGGGCCTCGTTCCCATCGGCGGCGTTCCCTCTGGCCCGTGCGACGCTGTCAGGCCCTGTCGCAATGGGCTCCGCCGATCCGCCCGACCGATGTGGATGGGGGGGAATCCCGCCAGGCACGACCTGCCGTCTGGAGGGGTTCGAGGGAGGGTATCCACAGCATGTCCGCCGTGGGCTTCGGCGCCCGCCACGGGATAGTCCTGGCGCAAGGCACCCCGCGCCGCTGCGCGCCTCCGGCATTCCTCACGCTGCCGATCGGCGCGCCAGCGCTCGTCACGCCGCCCCATCTCGCCTCACCCATCGCGCGACGGTGCTCCCGCCAAGGACCCGCCACGCTCCGCCGCTCGAGACTCGCCTCCGCCTGTGAACGCCACCGCCCCGCTTGGGCCTCGTATCGCGAGGGATTGCCATGAGCTCTGCTCCCGATGGAACGCTTCAGGCCGCAGTCGGTGCGTTGAAAGCACTACCCGGCGTAACCGGTACGGTTGTTGTCGCCCGCGACGGGGTCGTGATCGCACACGATATCGCCGGCAACCCCGAGAAGGAAGGAGCGGTCGCCGTGTATGTGGGACACGCGGCTGCCAAGATCGGCCAAAGCCTGTCCCTCAGCCCTTTCAGGTGGGCGGTAGTCGGGATCGGGCAAGAAACGGTGCTGGTCATCGAGCAGCAAGACAGCTATGTCGGCCTGTTCCTGGATGAGCGCGCCTCGCCGGCGATGGTTGCCGGCCGGGCCCTGAGCGCGCTGGGCCTACAAGGAGGAAGCGCGTGAGCTTCGATCCGATTCTCAAGGAGATCAACGGCGTCGTCGGCGTGAGCGGATCCTTCTTGTGCGACGAAGAGGGCGCCGTCGTCGCCTCGGACATGCCGGTCGCCTACAGCCATGAGCAGCTGGCTGCGGTCGGGCGCCTCCTGGCGCAGACTGTCGCCGGTTTGGCGCTTGCCAGAAGGAAGAAGGTCAAGGACATCGACCTGGTCTTTGGAACCGGGCGGCTGGTCGCCAAGAACACCGGCAAGGGCTGCCTGTGCATCCTGGGCGCCCCCGATCTGAATGTCCCCTTCCTCAACCTGACCGCCGACCTGGCCATCCGCGACCTGAAGCACGCGGCGAAGGAAGCGCCGCAGGCCGCGCAGGTCGAGCCGGCCGCTCCGCTTGAGGTCCCTCTGGCGCAAGCTGCGCCGGCGGAGCCCGCCGAGGCGGTGCCGGCCCCGGAGGCTGCCCCCCGGCCCGCCATCCACGTCCTGATCGATTTCCTCGAGCTGCTGCTCACCCATCTGGAAGAGCACGGGATCGGGCGCCAGGATTTGCTGAAGATCCTTTCCCATCGCATCCGCCGACTGAACGCGGTCTATCCGTTCCTGAGCACGCTGGTCACGCCGGATGGGCAACTCGATCCCGCCTCACTTCCGCTCGATTCGCCCGACCAGCGGGGGATGGCCGAGGGTCTGGTGGCCGTGATCCACGGGCTGTGTTTCAGCCTGCGGGGCATAATGGGAGAGGCGAAAGCGGAGGCCGCCTATGCCGGTGTGTACGACGAGTACTACGTGAATCACCGCGCCGAGTTCGTCAGCCTGGGGCTCGGAGATCGGCTGAGGAAGATCGTGCAGGAGCCGCTTCCCTCGGCCCACGCCGGGGTCGATATCCATCTGGACTAGCCTGCCCTGCACGGAGCGACCTCGATGACGGACACGTCCTTCTCCCGAACGCTGCGCCGGGCGGCCAGGACCCTCGGCCTGGTGATCTATGGCATGGCCTTTCACGACATGATCCGGCTGCAACAACGCGAGCGCTCGGCGCTGGAGCACCTGTTCCTGCTCACCAACTACGGCGACCTGGTCGGGGTCCCCATCCTGCCCCCCTACTACAGCCTCTCCTTGCTGCCCTACATCGTGCCGCAGCTGAACGCCTGGCGCCGGCACATTCTGCGCGAGCGCGATCTGACGGACCTGATCGGTTAAGTCGGCGGGGCTCGACGAAGGCGCCGCTCGCCGCCGCCGAGCCGCTCAGCTGGCCTCGATCGTGGCGCGTCTGTGACGCCGATCCCGGGGCTGGCAAGCGGCTCCCGCCGCGATTAATCCCGACTGAATGCATCCGCAAACCCCGATCCCAACACACGCCTGGGTGACAGGCGGCGCAAGCGCCCCACCCCGCCTTGATTCGCGTTTTCGATTGACGTAAGATAGAAGCAGCCAGGCCCACCGCCCCGCTCGCACCCGAGAGGATCGTGATCGAAGTGGCTTTCCGTATCACAACGGATGCCCGGGTGTTACCCCGTTTGCACTGCTGCGCTCACGCCGCCGCTCCTCACGTGGGCGCCCTCGCCTCGATGGGTTGGTATCTCGCGCTTACCGGTATGCACGGGTCGACGACTTAGCCCACTCAGCCGCGTCACCCGAGCGTGTTGGGGGAGACCGGGAACGACGGAAAGCGCAGCCAAGGCCCCGCTCACCGGCCGGTGCCGGGACAGGCAGACCGCGGCGACGGAAAGGTTGCCCGTCCCTCGGGCTTGTCCCTGCCGGCGAAGGCGGGCCGGGCGCACGCGAAAGGAGGCCCCATCGAGTAGCCGACCTCCGCCTTGCCGCAGCATGGTGCGTCAACGACCAGCGTAAGGAGAGGGAATCATGAACTCGTTGATCGTCCTGTTGCTAGGAGCGTTGGGGATCGTCATTGGATATGGGGTCTACGCGCGTTCGATCGACAAGAACATCGTCCAGCCGAATCCAAGCAAGGCCACGCCGGCGACGATGTACATGGACGGGGTGGACTTCACCCCAGCCAACCGCAGCGTGCTCTTCGGCTACCAGTTCAAGTCCGTCGCTGCCCTTGCACCCCTGACGGGGCCGATCATCGCCGTCCAATGGGGCTGGCTGCCGGCACTTCTGTGGATCATCCTGGGGGTGTTCTTCATCGGTTGGGTGCAGGACTACGGCGCCATGATCATGGGGGTACGCCGCGACGGGGAAACGATGAGCGCCCTGAGCTACAAGCTCATCTCGCCCCGCGCTCGTTCCATCCTCATGGTCTTCATCTACTTCTATCTGCTGCTGATCATGGGGGCCTTCGGCGTTGCGGTCGGCAAGACGCTGATGGCCAATCCGAAGGTGCCGTTCGGCATGATCTTCCTGGTAATGATGGGGATCCTGGCCGGGCAGATGACGTACAAATGGAAGCGCGACATCATCCTGACCTCCATCGTCACTGTCGCCCTGACATTTGTAGGCATCTGGCTGGGCACGCTGCCGGCCGTTTCCGGATTCTTCACATCCCTGTACGGCGGAGCCGAGTCGCCGGTCGTCTTCCTGGGCAACACCCAGGCCCAGGTCATCGGCACGCTGCTGATGATCCTGTTCTGCTACTTTGGTGCGGTGCTGCCCATCTGGTCCTTCGCCCAGCCGGTGAACTATGTGTCGTTCTGGATCGTCACCCTGGGCATCGTGGGCGGCGTGATCGGCTTGGTGATCTGGCACCCGGGCATGGGCGACTTCCCCGCCTTCACGCAGTTCACCACGGCCTCCGGGCCGCTGTGGCCGATGTTGATGGTCACCATCGCCTGCGGCGCCATCTCCGGCTGGCATAGCCTGGTGTCGACCTCCGGCACGGCCCGCCAGTTGGAGAAGGAGACCGATGCGCTGCCGGTGGGCGGCGGCGCCATGTTCATGGAATCGGGCTTCGCCATCGTGGCCTTCCTGACCGCCACCGTCGCCTTCGGGGGCTGGCAGGGATATCTGGACGCGGGCGGCGCGGGCAAGGCCCTGGCCATCTTCGCCGGGGGCCTGGCCAACTTCCTCAGCCGCATCGGCGTGCCCCAGGAGTTCGGTGTCGCCTACGGCTCGGTCTTCCTGACCATCATGGCCATCACCATCATGCAGCTGGTCGTGCGCTTCATGCGCGTGGCCAGCGCCGAGATGCTGGGAGACCGCATCCCCGCCATGCGCAACATCCATGTGGGGAGCATCATCGCCCTGCTGCTGACCATCCTGTTCGTCCTGATCATCCCGTGGCTGACGATCTGGTCGGCTTTCGGGGCGGCCAATCAGCTGATGGCCGGCCTGGCCCTGCTGCTGGTGGCGTTGTGGCTGATGTCGGAAGGCCGGAAGCACGCCTGGGCGCTGTATCCGGCGGTCTTCATGATCGTCACCGACATTGGCGCCCTGCTCTACGTCGCCTATGTCAACCTGTTCCGTGTCCTCCCGGCGGCAGAGACCACCCAGTCGACCATCGCCGCTGCGGTGATCGGGGCCATCTGCCTGGTTCTGATCGCGGCTGCACTCGTCCTGATCGTCGATGCCTGGCGCGCCATCCAGCGCGCCCGCCAGGCGAAGCCGGTCCAGGCGTAGCCGCGTCGGCTTGAGATGCGGACGGAAGCGGATCTGCGGTCCGAGCACGCGCATCCGGCGCGGGGCAGCCCGCGGCTGAGCCTGACTGGGGTCAGTTCCGTCCGGCTCGAATCCGAAACCCAGGGGTGCGGCGCCGGCGCGCGTCTTGTCGCCGTGCCGCACCCCCAGGTTGTTCCGGACGTGTCAAAACGAATCGTGACGGCACTGCCGACCCCAGACAGGCTGGCCCAGTGGCTGCGGGGGGTGCTGCGGACCTTGGGCAGCGTCCTCTACGGCATGACCGTCTACGATTGGGTTCGTGAACTGGAGAAGTCCCGCGCCGAGCAGGAGCGCTTGTTCATGGTCATCGTCTACGGTGATCTGCTGGGCGTCCCGATCCTGCCGCCGTATTACTCGCTGCGCCTGCTTCCGTTCATCGTGGAGCCTTCGAGGAACTGGCGCAGAAGCCTGCTGCGCGAGCGAGATCTGACCGATCGGATCGACCAGGAGATCGGCTGAGCGAAGGCTCCAACGATCCGCCCGCGGGCGGCGCGCGCTACGGGCCGGAGGGGACGTCCCCGGCAGGCGCCGCCCCGGGCCGCATATCACACGGCGCCCGGTGCAGCCCCGCTGCACCCCAGCCGACCATTGAATCGCGGAGATCGCAGCCATGCCCGATGAAGAGAAGAATCCTCTGAAGCGAGCCGTCAGGTCCGGCATCGAGTTCGTCTACGGAATGGCCGGCCACGACATGTCACGTTTCGCGATGAAGACCCGTGGCAGCATGGAGCACTTGTTCATCCTGATCACCATGGGAGACCTCCTGGGCGTGCCGATCCTGCCGCCCTACTACTCTCTCCGCATTCTGCCCTACGTCGTGCCGCAGATCTCGACCTGGAAGCGCCGCATGCTGCGGGAACGGGACCTGACGGACGCGCTGGCCTAGGAGGAGCTCTGTGTCGTCACTCTCTCGCATCTTCAAGGACTACCCCGAGCGGCGCTACGTCATGTTCGGGGGTGCGGGTGGTCTGGGCAAGACCACGTTCTCCGCGGCGACGGCCTATCATCTGGCCAAACAGGGCCTCCGGGTCCTGGTCTTCTCGGTCGACCCGCAGGCATCTCTCTCGGACATCTTCGAACGCGACATCTTCGGCCAGGGCGCAGTCGAAATCATGCCCAATCTGTACGCCCAGGAGATCGATGCCGACCGGCACATCAAGGCTTACCAGGACGCCATCCGCAAGAAGATCCTGGACATGTATGGGATGGAGAAGGTGCCGGAAGAGATCGAGTCGTACATCCAGGCGGCCGCGGCCGAGCCGGCCATGGAGGAGAGCGCCATCTTCGATCAGGTGGTCGACATCGTCATGGCCTCGGAGTACGACTACTACATCTACGATCTCGTGCCGTTGGGCCACGCTCTGTACTACCTGAGCATGGCCAGCGTCTACGACGAGTGGATCGACAAGATCACCGCACTTCGCAAAGAGATGGATGAGTTCAGCCAGGTCGCCTCGCTGATCAAGCGCGACAAAGAGTCCGAGGAGGACATGATCCTCAAGGAACTCATGGACATCAAGCACCGCATCAACACCTCGTCCGGCATCCTGACCGACAAGGTGAAGACCGCCTTCTTCTTCGTCATCATCCCGGAGGAGATGGCCCTGCGGGATACGCAGAAGGCCGCCGGCTTGTTCGCGGCCTACAATGTGCCACTGTGCGGTTATGTGGTCAACCGGGTCATCCCGCCGGAGCTGGGAAGCCAGAAGATCCCCGACTACCTGCGCAATCGGCTGAAGATGCAGGCGGGGCACCTGAAGCAGATCGACGACCTGTTCGGAGACCAGGTTCTGGCGCGCATCCCCGAGTTCGAGCGGGACGTCACCGGCCTGCCCATGATCGAGCGCATGGCCAAGGCGATGTTCGGTTAGCGCCTGGCCTCCGCCGACAGCCTTCCTGTCCGAGAAGGAGCAATGAGGTGATCGACAAGCCTATGCAAGGTTACCTGACGGCCCATCCCAAGCTCAAGTACACGTTTTTCGGCGGAAAGGGCGGCGTGGGCAAGACGGTCCTGGCCGGCGCCACCGCCTTGTGGTTCGCACGGCAGGGGCGCCGCACCCTGCTCGCCTCCACCAATCCCGTGCACAGCCTCTCCGCCCTGCTGGACCAGAACGTCTTCGGCGAGCCGACGCAAGTGGCCGGCGCGGACAATCTCATGGCATACGAAATCGACACGCGCGACACCATCGAGCGGTCGAAGAAGGAAATACGCGAACAGATCAGCTGGTTCCTCAAGTATGCCGACATCAAGACCAAGGCCGACGAATTCGTCGAATCAGCCACGATGAACCCGGCCTTCGAAGAGTCGGCCATGTTCGAGAACATGATCGACTTGATGTTCAAGGACGAGTACGAGGTCTATGTCTTCGACACCGCGCCGACCGCCAATGCACGCCGCCTGCTGGGCATGTCCTCCGTCTACTCGCTGTGGGTCAACAAGATGGTCAAGAGCCGTGAGGAGGCCAAGTCCCTGCGCGAGCTGCTCTCCTACAGCAAGAAGAAGCAGGAGAAGGATCCGCTCATGGAATACCTGCTCAACTTCCGCGAGCGGATGCAGAACGCCAAGGTGCTTCTGACGGACCCCGCCTTGACCGCGTTCTTCTTTGTGACCCTGCCCGAAGCCCTTCCGATCGCGGTCATCTCCAGGTTCATCAACTGGTTCTCGGAGTTCGGGATCCCGATCGGCGGTGTGATCGTCAACATGGTCATCGACCAGGGTTCCGTCGCCCGGGACGCGCCGGATTTCGTCAAGAACCGCGTGGCCATGCAGTCGGGCTACATGACCAAGATCCAGGAGACGTTCACCGGGCAGGTCAGGGCGATCGTGCCGCTCTTCGAGACGGAAATCCGCGGCCTGGAGATGCTCCAGCGGACCGCCGATCAGGCATTCGCATGACCCCGCCGCGCTGGCTGCGGGTCGGTCAGGGGCTCACAGGGATGAGCGGCTGAGGCCCTCATGGAAACCCACTTCCTGGTCATGATCATCGGTTTCTCGTACGCCGTCCTGTTCGCCGGGATGTCGGCCCTGCGGGGCGAGGGTTTCTCACTGCAGTTCACCCTCGAAGGCGTCGCCCTGACCCTGCTCGTCGCCGCCGGCACATGGCTGACCGGCTCCGAGGTGAACCCGGCTCTGTTCCTGGGCTTCATCTACCTGGTGACGATGCGCTCCAGGCTGCTGGTCGATCTGGCCACTCTGTTCTCGAATCGCGGCCGTCAGAAGACCGCCGTCTCGATCCTGCAGACCGCCTTGCGGCTGCTGCCGGACAAAGCCTCTCGGTTGATCGTCCTGGTCACGATGGGCATCGTCCAGCTGCGACGGGAGAATCCGGCCAGCGCACAGCAGCTGCTGGAGATGGTCCTCGCCGAGGGCCAACAGGGCGGGCTGAGCATGCGCCACGCCGCGGCGACCCACTACAATCTGGCCATCGCTCTACGTAAGCAGGGCGAGGACGCCAAGTCGGTGCGGCATTTCCGCGAAGCAGCCGACGGGTTTCCCGCATCGCCCTACGGCCGGGCGGCCCAGCGCGCCCTGGAGGAGCGACGACGCGGTAAGAAGGCCGCCACGGGCCCGGATCAGGAGGGCGGTCTCGAGTAGGCCGCTGCGCTGGTTCAGCTGCGATCGACATGGCCGGGTCCGGTCTTCGACCCGGCCGTGTCTTCCGTGCACAGATTGTGGAAATCAGGGGGCGGCAAAGGAGACGACGATCCGATGAAGATCGGGGTTGTGGGTGTGGGCGGGGTCGGAGGCTACTTCGGCGGCTTGCTCGCTCAGGCGGGGCACGCCGTGACGCTGATCACGCGCGGCGAGCACCTGCGCGCCATCCAGCGCGACGGCCTGAGAGTCGCGAGCGTCCACGGCGATTTCACGGTCCGTCCGGCGCTGGCCACCGACGACGCCGCTCAGTCCCAGCCGCAGGAATACGTCCTGATTGCCGTCAAGCACTTCCAGCTCGCCGGCGCACTGCCCGCCGTCCGGCCGCTGGTCGATCCCTCAACGACGGTGGTGCCCTTGTTGAACGGCGTCGACGCTCATGAAACGCTGGTCGAAGCCTTCGGAACCGAGCGCGTCGTGGTCGGTCTGTGCTCCATCGTCTCGTCGATCGCCGCGCCCGGAGTGATCCGGCAGGAGAGCGCCCTGCGCCGGCTGGTCGTTGGCGAGCTCGACCACAGCCGCTCCGAGCGGCTCGAGCGCCTGGTTCAGGCCTGGCGCGAGACGGGCGCCGAGGCGGTGCTCAGCGACGACATCCACGCCGCACTGTGGGCCAAGATGGTCTTCATCGCCTCATTCGGCGGCGTCTCCGCCTTGAGCCGTGCGACCGCCGGCGAGGTCCTGCGCAACGACGAGACCCGTCTGCTTCTGATCGAGGCCATGCGCGAGGCCGAGGCCGTCGCCCGCGCCCGGGGGATCACGCTGCCGGCTGACGTGGTCGAGGCCACCATGACCCTCATGCAGAGTTTCGAGCCCGGCACGACGACCTCCATGCAGCGCGATGTCGCCGGCGGCAGGCCGTTCGAGCTGGAGGCGTTCAGCGGGACGATCCTGCGCCTCGGGCGCCAACTCGGCGTGGCCACCCCGGTGCACGCGGCGATCTACGCCCTGCTGCGCCCGATGCTCGACCGGTGCCTCCCCAGGAGTTGAGGGGTAAGCCAGCGGCACCTCAGGTTTCGTGAACAGCCGATGGGATGGGGGTGGCGGCGAGGTCGCCGGATTCAGCGGCTTCGACCCTGGCCGATGGCCGCGCTTAGATGCGCGCCGGCGAGCGTCACCCAGCCGGCCAGGTAGATCCACAGCAACAGCACCACCACGGCGCCGATCGAGCCGTAGACCAGCTCGTAGCGCGCCAGCCCGCTCCCCAGATACCAAAGGAAACCGCTGCCGGCCAGCTGCCATAGCCCGGTCGCCACGGCCGCACCCCACAGCGCTCCCTCCCAGGGCACGCGGGCGTTCGGCAGCCACCGGTACATGCTCAGGAACATCAGGAACGTAAGCAGCCAGGGAACGGCGCTCGACACGCTCGTCCACAAGACCATCCCCGAGGT
>Ga0105106_10004060_pt1 | contig 10434 bp, 9 predicted proteins | sample PPLLaktember2015_5_FD_79109 | JGI IMG/M metagenome (GOLD analysis project Ga0105106, IMG submission 79109) | Freshwater sediment microbial communities from Prairie Pothole Lake near Jamestown, North Dakota, USA - PPLs Lake P8 Core (1) Depth... | ecosystem: Environmental > Aquatic > Freshwater >... | reverse complement strand
CGAGCGCGCCGGCTGCGAGGTGCTCGCGTGCGCTCTGCGTGCGCGCGACGAGTCGCGGGCCGCTCACCGGCGTGAAAGGGATGGCGCACAGGAGCTTGGGGTAGTAGTCGAGCCCGTGGCGGTGGTAGGCGTCGGCCCAGCTCCAGTCGAAAACGTACTCGCCGTACGAGTGGCTTTTCAGATAGAGCGGCATCGCTCCGGTGAGCCGGCCCTTCTCGTGCAGCAGCAGGTACTGCGGCGCCCATCCGCTGTCGATCGACGCGCAGCCGGTCTCGTGCAGGGCGTTCAGGAACTCGTGGCGGAGAAAGGGATTGCCGTCCGAGAGCGCGTTCCAGTCCTCCGACCGCAGGTGCGCGATCGACGAGGCGACTTCCAGCGTCACTGGCGTGCCGCCTGCGCGCGCTGCGTCGGCTCCACGCCGAACGGCAGAAGCCCGGTCTCGCGTATCAGCTGGTTGGTGATCTGGGGATCGAAGTCCGAAACGCGCTTGATGATTTTGCGCACGTCCTCGACGTGGTGCAGCGCGTGATGCGCTTTCGCGAGCTCGTAGAACGCGTGCGGGTTGAAAGGCTGGAGCTCGGCGGCTTTGCGGAAAGCCGGGATCGCCGGCTCGTACTCGCCGCGCGCGGCGTGCACCATGCCGATTCCGAACCAGGCGCGGTCGAGCGAAGGCCGCAGCTCGGTTGCGCGGCGGAAGCTCCTGAGCGCGTTGTCGTGATCCTGCCGCTCCTGGTGAACGTAGCCCAGGTCGAACCAGACGTCCGCGTTCCCGGGGTCGATCTCGAGCGCGCGCTCGAATGCGCTGATCGCTTGATCGTTGCGGTGGTGGGTCGCGTGGAGGAAGCCGAGGCACGCCGCGGCGAGCGCGTAGCGCGGATTGGCTGCGAGCGCGGCCTCGAAAGCGCGCGCGGCGCGCTCGGGCCGGCGCATCGCGAGGTAGAAATGAGCGAGTTGGTAGTGCAGCCAGTGCCGCGGGATCATCGACGCCGATGATATATTACAGTGATGAGAATTGCGATTGCGCAGTTGAACGCGACGGTAGGAGATCTCGCGGGCAATGTCGCGCGCATCGTCGATTTCGCGGCGCGTGCTCGCGCGGGCGGCGCCGACGTGATGATCACGCCCGAGCTCGCAGTGTGCGGCTATCCCCCCGAAGACCTGCTCCTGCGCGAAGACTTCATGCGCGACTGCGCGGACGCGGTCGCGAGGATCGCGCGCGAGGTGCACGGCATTACGCTCGTCGTCGGACATCCGCGCCTCGAGCGCTCCCAGCGCCATAACTCCGCTTCAGTCCTGCGCGACGGCAAAGTGCTTTGCGTCTACGACAAGCGCGAGCTGCCGACCTACACCGTTTTCGACGAAGCGCGCTATTTCGAGCCGGCGAGCGAGTCGTGCGTGTTCACGATGCACGGCGTCGAGCTCGGCGTGAACATCTGCGAGGACGTCTGGGGCGCGGCGCACGGCGCGCCGCAGGAGGATGCGCACCTGGGCATCAACATCTGCGCCGACTCCTGGCAGGCGGAAGCGCCGCGCGCGGCGCGCGAGGCAGGCGCGCGCGTACTGCTCGTTCTCAACGCTTCGCCTTATCACCTCCACAAGCAGGACATGCGCCACCAGGTGATGCGCGAGCGCGCGAGCGAGACGGGGCTCGCGATCGTGTATGCGAACCTGGTCGGCGGGCAGGACGAGCTCGTATTCGACGGCTCGTCGTTCGTGATGGACGCCGACGGCGCGGTGACGCATCAGCTTCCGGCATTCGAAGAGGCGCTCGGCTTCGTCGATCTCGCGGCGGGCGCGCCGGTGCGAGGCGAGAGCGCGCCGCGCCTCCCCCCCGAGGTCGAGGTGTACAGGGCGCTCGTCCTCGGCGTGCGCGATTACGTGGAGAAGAACGGTTTTCCCGGCGCGCTGCTGGGCCTGTCGGGCGGGATCGATTCGGCGCTCACGCTCGCGGTGGCGGTGGATGCGCTCGGCGCGGAGCGCGTGCGTGCGATCATGATGCCCTCGAAGTACACGGCCTCCATGAGCCGGGAAGACGCGCGCGCCGAAGCGCGGGCGCTCGGCGTGCGTTACACCGAGATACCGATCGGCGCCGTCTTCACCGCTTATCGAACCGCGCTCGCGGAGGAATTCAAGGGCCTCGCCGAGGACACGACCGAGGAGAATCTCCAGTCGCGCATCCGCGGCACGCTCCTGATGGCGCTTTCCAACAAGACCGGCGCGATCGTGCTTTCGACCGGCAACAAGAGCGAGATGGCGACCGGGTATGCGACCCTCTACGGCGACATGGCGGGCGGCTTTTCGGTGCTGAAAGACGTGGACAAGATGCTGGTCTATGCGCTGGCGCGTTATCGCAACGGCATCTCGCCCGTCATCCCGCAGCGCGTGATCGACAGGCCGCCTTCCGCGGAGCTGAAGGCCGGGCAGACCGACCAGGACAGCCTGCCGCCGTACCCCACCCTCGACGCGATCCTCGAAGCCTACGTCGAAGAGGACCTGAGCCCGGCGGACATCCTCGCGCGCGGCCATCCGCGTCACGACGTCGAGCGCGTGGTCGCGCTCGTGCGGCTGAGCGAATACAAGCGCCGCCAGGCCCCGGTCGGGGTGCGCATCACGGGCCGCGCGTTCGGCAAGGACTGGCGTTTCCCGATCACGAACCGCTTTCGCCACCGGTTTTAGCGGCGAGCGCGCGCGACCGGGGGCTATTGCCGCTGTGCTATTCTAAGCACCTGTTTCAGGACGCGAACGACCGGGGGCCCAATGAAAAAAATCGAGGCGATATTCAAGCCGTTCAAGCTCGACGAAGTGCGCGAAGCGCTCTCCGAAATCGGCGTGAGCGGTCTCACCGTGACCGAGGTGAAAGGCTTTGGCCGCCAGAAGGGTCACACCGAGCTCTATCGCGGCGCCGAGTACGTGGTCGATTTCCTCCCTAAAGTGAAAATCGACGTGGTCGTCCCCGACAATCTGCTCGAGAGCGCGATCGATGCCATCATCAAGGCGGCGCGCACCGGCAAGATCGGCGACGGCAAGATCTTCGTCTCCAACGTCGATCAGGTCATCCGGATACGGACTGGCGAAACAAACGAGGCAGCTATCTAGCCGCTGCCTCGTTCGCCAGTCCTGTCCTGCGGATGACTGGTCGGTAAACGAACAGAGGGAAACCCAAGGTTTCCCTCCGTAACCTTCCATCCTTCGGCTATCTACCGATAACACATCGGTGCGTCGGTGACGCACCCAAGTGTCATTGCGAGGAATGCGATGACGAAGCAATCCCGGGGATCCCCGAGATCGCCACGTCGCCCTTGCGGGCTCCTCGCGATGACACTTGTTCAAGTCTCCCTAACGCGCCGCTTTCAGTAGCACCACCACCGCTCCGCTGCCACCGCCGCTCGCGCTCGCCTCGCGGAAGGCGAGGACGTCTTCGCGCTGCGCGAGCCAGCTTGCGACTTTGGCTTTCAGCACCGATTCGCCGTTCGGCGAGCGCAGGCCTTTACCGTGAATGATGCGCACGTGGCGCAAGCCATTGCGGCGGCAATGGTCAAGGAACCTGACGAGGAGGGCGCGCGCGTCGGCCACCGTCAGGCCGTGGAGGTCGAGCTCGTCTTCGACGCGCTGGCGGCGTAGCTGCCTGAGCGCCTGCGCCCGCACGCCGGGACGCGCGTAGACGAACGATCCTTCGCGGCCCGCATCCCAGGCCACGTGGTCGCTGAGTGCATCGTCCGACGCCGCGTGGTCTTCGGTCCTGAGCCTGGGGCGCGGGCTGGGACGCGTCCGGGGATGCTCGACTTTGTTGCCGGCGGGAAGCGGCGTGACGCCGCCCAGGGCGCTGCGGAATGTTTCGTCGGGAGGCGGCGGCGCGGGGCGCTTGCGGTGTGTCACGAGCCACCGGTCACCGATCTCAGATGACGCCTTTGGATTCCAGGTATTTCTGGGCGTCGAGCGCTGCCATGCAGCCCGTCCCGGCGCTGGTGACCGCCTGGCGATAGACGTGGTCCTGCACGTCGCCGGCGGCGAATACGCCCGGCACGCTGGTCGAGGTGAAACCGCCTTCCGATCCGCAGTGGGTGATGATGTAGCCGTTTTTCATCTCGACCTGGCCCGCGAATATCTCGGTATTCGGGCGGTGGCCGATCGCGATGAAGACGCCCTGCAGCTTCTTCTCGGTCTTCGCTTCGGTTTTCACGTTCTTCACGCGCATGCCGGTGACGCCGGTGTTGTCGCCCACGACTTCGTCGAGCACGTGGTCCCACAGGACGGTCGCCTTGCCTTCGGCGACCCGGTCCTTGAGCTTGTCGACGAGGATCGCTTCGGCGCGGAACTTGTCGCGCCGGTGAACGACGGTGACGTGGCTCGCGATGTTGGTGAGGTAGAGCGCTTCCTCGACCGCGGTATTGCCTCCGCCGACCACCGCCACTTCCTGCCCTTTGTAGAAAAAGCCGTCGCACGTCGCGCAGCCCGATACGCCTTTGCCCATGAATTTCTCTTCGGACGGCAGGCCCAGGTACATCGCCGAAGCGCCGGTTGCGATGATCAGGCTGTCGCAGGTGTAGGTGCCCTGATCGCCGACGAGGGTGATCGGGGTCTCCTCGAGCTTCGCGGTGTGAATGTGGTCGAAAATGAGCTCGGTCTTGAAGCGCTCCGCGTGCTTCTGGAAGCGCTCCATCAGCTCCGGGCCCTGCACCCCCATCGCGTCGGCGGGCCAGTTGTCGACGTCGGTCGTCGTCATGAGCTGCCCGCCCTGGGCGAGCCCGGTGACGAGCACCGGCTGGAGGTTCGCGCGCGCGGCATAGACTGCCGCGGTGTATCCGGCGGGGCCGGAGCCGAGGATGAGGACGCGGCAATGCTTGGGGGCCTGGGACATATTCGATCCGTGGGTTGGAAGTGTTGGCGTGGGGCTGGCAATCCATTCTACCAGCCGAAGTGTTGTATCGAGCGCTGTTCAAGGGCGAAAATCCTGCGAATTCAGTGAGTACCGCGTGACGCCGTCCCTTGGTTCTGGCACTATACCGCCTGACGTCGGCGGCAGCCGCCGGCCCTGAGCGAGCGAGAAATAAAACCATGGCCCAGTTCGCGCTGAATCCGAACGTTCTCAAGAACGTGCCGTTGTTTTCTTCTTTTTCGGACCAGCAGCTCGCCCTGCTCCTGCCCGCAGTGCAGCACCGGCGCTTCCCGCGCGGCTCGTACGTCATACGCGCCGGGGAGGAAACCGACGCGCTCTACATCATCCTCGCCGGGAAGGCGAAAGTCCTGATCCCGGACGACGACGGCAACGAAGTCATACTGTCGGTCATCGGCCCGAACGAATTCTTCGGCGAAATGGGGCTCCTCGACGACCAGCCGCGATCGGCCAGCGTGGAGACCATGGAAGCCTGCGAAATGCTGCGCATCTCCAGGGGCGGGTTCCTGGCCTGCCTCAAGGACAATTTCGACGCCGCGATGCTCATCATCCGCAACCTCGTCAAGCGGTTGCGGGAAGCCGACCGGAAAATCGAAAGCCTGGCGCTGATCGACGTCTACGGGCGCGTGGCGAGGCTGCTGATCGAAATGGCCCAGCCCGTCGATGGCCAGTGGATCATCGAAAAAGCGCCTCCGAAGCAGGAAATCGCACGCATGATAGGGGCCTCCCGCGAAATGGTGAGCCGCGTGGTCAAGGACCTGCACGACAAAGGCGTGATCCGCGCGGAGAAGCGCAAGATTTACGTGCTCGACCGGCAATCGATGGGCTCGCGGCGCTCGGCGCGCCAGGGCCAGGGTTAGCCGGAGCCCTATGCACACCCAACCCTGACGAGGTCGAAACCGATTGCTGTGGAGTGAAAAAGCGGGAGGCGCACGGGTAGCAGGAAATCCTCTGCCGCCCAAGATCGCCGCGCTCCTGCGCGAATCGTGGTGGATCGCGCTGCTCGCGATCGCGCTCTATCTCTTCCTCGTACTCGTCACCTATCACCAGGGCGATCCCGGCTGGTCGCACAGCGTGCGCGCCTCCGCGATACGCAACGCGGGCGGCGTCGTCGGCGCCTATGTCGCCGATCTCATGCTCTACCTCTTCGGCATGTCGGCCTACTGGTGGATCGTGCTGTGCGGCGCGCTGGTCGCCTGGGGTTTCAGGCGCATCGAAGACGTTCCCGAAAGCGACCGGCGCTCCTATGCCGTCGCGCTGGGGGGGTTCCTCATCCTGCTGCTCGCTTCCAGCGGCATCGAGGCGGTACGCCTGTACAGCATCAAGGCGGTGCTGCCGCTCGCTCCGGGCGGAATGATGGGCGCCGTGCTGGGGAATGCGGTCTCGCAGGCCTTCGGTTTCACCGGCGGCACGTTGATCCTGCTCCTCGTGTTCGCGGCGGGCCTGAGCCTTTTCAGCGGCGTCTCTTGGTTGATCGTGCTCGAGCGCGTCGGCGCCTGGACCGAGCGCAGCGTCGGCTTCGTGCTGGGCAAGTGGGGCGAGCGCCAGGACCGGCGCGCCGGCGAGCAGGCGCTGATCGAGCGCGACGAGGTCGTCGAAGTCAGCAAGAAAAAGCTCGTGATACACGAGCCGGTGAGGATCGAGCCGCCGCGCGCCGAGATACCCAAATCGCAGCGCGCCGAGCGCGAGAAGCAGGTCCCGCTCTTCGAGAACCTGCCCGATACGCTGCTGCCGCCGCTCGCGCTCCTCGACGACGCCGACAAGAACATCGAAGTGATGGCGCCCGACACGCTGGAATTCACCTCGCGCCTGATCGAGAAGAAGCTGCTGGATTTCGGCGTCGAAGTGAAAGTCGTCGCGGCCTACCCGGGCCCGGTCATCACGCGCTACGAGATCGAGCCCGCGGTCGGGGTGAAAGGCAGCCAGATCATCAATCTCGTGCGCGATCTCGCGCGCGCGCTCTCGGTGGTGAGCATCCGCGTGGTCGAGACGATCCCCGGCAAGAGCTGCATGGGCCTGGAGATTCCGAATCCGACGCGGCAGATCGTGCGCCTGTCGGAGATCGTGAGCTCGCAGGTCTACGCCGACACGCCGACGCCGCTTGCCATCGCGCTCGGCAAGGACATCGCCGGTAACCCGGTCGTCGCCGACCTCGGCCGCATGCCGCACCTGCTCGTCGCCGGCACCACCGGCTCCGGCAAGTCGGTCGCGATCAACGCGATGATCCTCTCGCTCGTCTACAAGTCGCCGCCCTCGCAAGTGCGCCTCATCCTCGTCGACCCGAAGATGCTCGAGCTCTCGGTCTACGAAGGCATCCCGCACCTGCTCGCGCCGGTGGTGACCGACATGCGCCAGGCCGCCAACGCGCTCAACTGGTGCGTGGCCGAAATGGAGCGCCGCTACAAGCTCATGTCCACGCTGGGCGTGCGCAACATGGCGGGCTTCAACCAGAAGATACGCGACGCCGAGAAGGCCAAGGCGCCGCTCATGAATCCGCTCACGTCGACTCCCGACGCCCCCGATCCGCTGCACGAGATGGCGCTCATCGTCGTCGTCATCGACGAGCTCGCCGATCTCATGATGGTCGTGGGCAAGAAAGTCGAGGAGCTGATCGCAAGGCTCGCGCAGAAAGCGCGCGCCGCCGGCATCCACCTGATCCTCGCGACGCAGCGTCCTTCGGTCGACGTGATCACCGGTCTTATCAAGGCCAACATCCCCACCCGCATCGCTTTCCAGGTCTCGGCCAAAGTCGATTCGCGCACGATCCTCGACCAGATGGGCGCCGAAGCGCTGCTGGGGCAGGGCGACATGCTGTTCCTCGCGCCCGGCACCGGCTTCACCCAGCGCGTGCACGGCGCTTACGTCGCCGACCACGAAGTCCACAAAGTCGTCGATTACCTGAAGACCCTCGCGCAGCCGCAGTACGTCGAGAACGTCCTCGAAGGCCCCGATGCCGACGAGGACAGCGGGGACCTGATCGAAGGCGGCGACGCCGAATCCGATCCGCTTTACGATCAGGCGGTCGCGATCGTCCTCAAGACCCGCCGCGCGTCGATTTCGCTGGTCCAGCGGCATTTGCGCATCGGTTACAACCGCGCGGCGCGGCTGATCGAGCAGATGGAGCGGGCGGGCATGGTTTCCCCCATGCAGACGAACGGCAACCGCGAAGTGCTGGTGCCGGCCTCCGCCGCGGCGGACGAGCGCTAGACAAGACACAACTCGTAACAAAGCCGCGCCAAACCTCCGCGCGCCCGCGCTGTCTCACCCTGCACGCGCGTTTCCAGCCCGCGCGCCGTCCCGGGGCACGGATCTTGATACCCGGGTATCCTCTCGAACCACCGGAAAGCATTCATGCGTAAAGCCCTGATAGCCCTCTTATTCCTCGTGCCGGGCCTGGCGGGCGCCGCGAGCGTCGATACGCTCAAGGCGCTGCTCAACCAGACCACGACCGCGAAAGCAAGCTTCGCCCAGGTCGTGGCCGACAGGAACGGCAAGACCCTCCAGCAGGCGAGCGGCACCATGGAATTCGCGCGTCCCGGGCGCTTCCGCTGGGAATACGTGAAACCCTACGAGCAGACGATCGTCGGCGACGGCTCGCGCCTGTGGATCTACGACAAGGACCTGAACCAGGTCACCGTGCGCAAGCTCGACCGCGCGCTCGGCGCGAGCCCCGCGGCGCTGCTCGCCGGCAGCAACGAGATCGAGAAAAGCTACGCGCTCAAGGCAACCGGTAGCGAAGGCGGGCTAGACTGGCTGGAAGCGATCCCGAAGACGCAGGACACCGCTTTCGAGCGCATCCGCCTGGGCCTGGGTAAAGGCGGCCTCGAAGCGATGGAGCTGCGCGACCAGTTCGGGCAGAAGACGACGATCAAGTTCAGCGATCTCCAGCGCAACGTGAAAATCGCGCCCGAGAGCTTCAAGTTCACGCCGCCCAAAGGCGCCGACGTCATCAGTGAATGACCTTTTCGAGAAGCGCGAGCCCGCTGCTCCGCTCGCGGAGCGCTTAAGGCCGCGCACGCTCGACGAGGTCGTCGGTCAGAGCCATCTGCTCGGGCCGGGCAAGCCGCTGCGCCTCGCTTTCGAGGCGCGTAAAGCACACTCGATGATCCTGTGGGGCCCGCCGGGCGTCGGCAAGACGACGCTCGCGCGCCTCATGGCCGAAGCGTTCGACGCGGACTTCGTCGCGCTCTCCGCGGTGTTTTCGGGCGTGAAGGACATCCGTGAAGCGATGAATCGCGCGCAGCTCACGCTGCAGCAGTCCGGCCGCCACACCATTCTTTTCGTAGACGAAGTCCACCGCTTCAACAAAGGGCAGCAGGACGCTTTCCTGCCTTTCGTCGAGCAGGGCCTCATCACTTTCATCGGCGCGACGACCGAGAACCCGTCATTCGAAGTGAACAGCGCGCTTTTGTCGCGCGCGGCGGTGTACGTGCTGCAGCCGCTTTCGGACGCAGAGCTCGAGCAACTCTTCGAGCGCGCGCGGCGCGAGAGCACGGTCGAGCTCGCGTACTCCGAAAACGCCAGGAAGCTCCTCGTGGGCTACGCCGACGGCGACGCGCGGCGCATGCTCAACATGCTCGAGCAAATGGCCACGGCGGCTTCGAGCGCGGGCCGCACCGACGTCGACGAGGACTTCGTCAAGAACACCATCGCGCAGAGCCTGCGCCGCTTCGACAAAGGGGGCGATGCGTTCTACGACCAGATCTCGGCGCTGCACAAGTCGGTCCGCGGCTCGGCGCCCGACGCCGCCTTGTACTGGCTTACGCGCATGCTCGACGGCGGCGCCGATCCGCTTTACATCGGCCGGCGACTGGTTCGCATGGCGATCGAGGACATCGGCCTCGCCGACCCGCGAGCGCTTCGCTTCGCGCTCGATGCGTGCGAGACGTTCGAGCGCCTGGGCTCGCCGGAAGGCGAGCTCGCGCTCGCCGAGGCCGCGCTCTATCTCGCGGTCGCCCCCAAGAGCAACGCCGGCTACAACGCCTACAACCGCGCGCGCGAGCTCGTGCGCAAGGACGGTTCGCGCCCGGTGCCCGAGCATTTACGCAACGCGCCGACGCGGCTCATGCAGCAACTGGGCTACGGCAAGGAATACCGCTACGCCCACGACGAGCCCGACGCCTACGCCGCGGGGGAACGTTATTTGCCTGAGGGCATGCGCGACCCGAAGCTCTACGAGCCCGTGCCTCGCGGGCTCGAAGCCCGCATACGCGAGCGGCTCGAAGAGCTTCGAAAGCTCGACCGGGAAACGAAGAAAGACTCGTAGGGTCGGCGCAGCGGCAGCGTAACCCGCCGTAGAGATGGAGAGGCGAGCATGCCCGACTGGCAGGAATTGTTCGGTCTCAGTGTGTCGCCGTGGGAACTCGTCATTCGCGGCACCGCGGTCTACTGGTTCCTCGTCATCGTTTTCCGTCTTGTCCTGCGCCGCGACACCGGCTCGGTCGGCATTGCCGACATCCTGTTGCTGGTCATCATCGCGGACGCCGCCCAGAACGCGATGGCGGGGGAATACAAGTCGATCACCGACGGACTGATCCTGG
>Ga0105106_10004059_pt1 | contig 10434 bp, 7 predicted proteins | sample PPLLaktember2015_5_FD_79109 | JGI IMG/M metagenome (GOLD analysis project Ga0105106, IMG submission 79109) | Freshwater sediment microbial communities from Prairie Pothole Lake near Jamestown, North Dakota, USA - PPLs Lake P8 Core (1) Depth... | ecosystem: Environmental > Aquatic > Freshwater >... | reverse complement strand
GTGAACAGGCTATGCTCTGAGGCCAGCATCGAGTGAATGGCGTGCCCCAGCTCATGCGCCAGGGTAGCAACATCATCTGGACGGCCCTGGTAGTTGACCAGCACCCAGGGGGTGATATCGGGCGCCACCGTGGCGCAAAAGGCTCCGCTGCGCTTGCCTTTGCGCACCTGGCTGTCCAGGTGATCCTTATCAAACACCTGTCGGGCCAGCTCGGCCACGCGCGGGTGGAAGCTCCCGAACGAGTCCAGTACCATCTGCGCGCCCTCGCTAAAGTCATAGCGCTTATCCGTTTGCGCCACCGGGGCATAGATATCATAGCGGCGCAGCCGGGTCATGCCCAGGGTGCGGGCTTTCAACTGGAAGAAGCGCTGGAACAAACCAGTGTTCTGCTGTGACACATCCAGCAGGGTATTCACCACCGCGTCTGGGATGTCGTTCGCCAGGTTGCGCACCGAGATGGGGGACGAGAAGTGGCGCATCTCAATATTCTCGTTGCGCCAGTCGCGCACCAGGTTCTGGTACATCTGCCCCAGCAGATTGCCGTCCTCGCCGTACACCCGGTATAGCTCCTGGTAAGCCGCGGCACGCAGGTCCGGGTTGTAGTGGCGCGCATAGACCATCATCTCGCCACGCGTCAGCTCCTGCACCTCGCCATCCACCTCCATCTTGAAGGCGTAACGGTTAGTGATGGTATCGTACAGGTTGTGGATAGCCTTGACGCCGGTCACATCCTTGATATTGATGATCTTCTCCTCGGGCTCGCTCAGTGTGTGCGAGCGGAAGTGACGCAGCTCTTCCAACCAGTAATGGTAATCACCCGATCCGGCGATCAGCCGCTCTGCGACAGCATCCTCCAGGGATTTCCACCACAGGCTGAAGAACAGGGTGCGGTTGTCAATGGTCGCCATACGGTCCTCGACGGTGCCGAGGAAGGTCTGCAGGACCTGGTTTTGGGTATCGGCGGAGAAGGCCAGCGAGGCAAAGCTCCCGATGCGTGAGGCCAGGTGGTTGATCGCCTCCAACTTGCGTATGGTGGCTAAAAAGACCTCAGCAGGAATTTCACCAGTCAGGGACGGGCGCAACGCCTCGAATTCGGTCACCAGAGCGTCCAGCTCGGCAAAGGCGGCTTGCATCTCGGGGCTGTCGTGCGCGGGAAACAGATCTTTCAGGCTCCAAGAGGATTGAGGGTAAGCCATACTTCTATGTTCTCCTTTGAATTTTTAGGTTTTTAGATCAGATCAGCCAGGTACCAGTTATTTCCCAGTCGGTCTACCACCACATCAACATGCTTATACTTCATGGCTCACTCCTGATAATAATTAAACATTAAAGCGAATATGCACGATCTCACCATCATGCACGATATATTCCTTGCCTTCCAACCGCAGGCGGCCTTTGGCTTTGGCCTCGTTCAGCCCGCCCAGCGCAATCAGCTCATCGTAAGCCACCACCTCGGCGCGGATGAAACCTTTCTGCAGGTCGGAGTGGATCTCACCGGCAGCCTCATAGGCGCTGGCTCCGCGCCGCACCGTCCAGGCACGCACCTCGTCCGCCCCAACGGTAAAGAAGGATTGCAGACCGAGTAGATCATAAGATGTGCGGATCACGCGGCTCAGGCCCAGTTCGTGGATGCCATACTCTTCCATGAACACCTGGGCATCGTCTGGGGGGAGCTGCGCCAGCTCCATCTCCAGCTTGCCTTGCAGCGGCAACAGGGCGGTGTGCGGGTGGTCAACCTCCACCGGCGGCAGCTCCTGGCCCTCGCCCAGGTTGAGCAGGGCAAGCAGCGGTTTGCGGGTGAGGAAGCCGAAGCCAGACAGGGTCTTCTCTTCCTCAGCGGTCAGGTCGATCTCGCGCAGCGGCTGTTCGAGGCCCAATGCATCCTTGAAGCGCTCGAACAGGGCGACCTCGCGGTCGATCACCCCTTTTTCGCGACCGCCGCCCTTTTTTCGCTCGTCTGCCAGGCGCTCAAGCTTGCGCTCTACGGCGATCAGGTCATTGATCAGCAGCTCGGAGTCCATCGTGGCGATGTCGCGCAGTGGGTTGACGCTGCCCGCCGGGTGGGGAACGTTGGCATCCGTGAAGCTGCGCACCACATGGACAAAGCCATCCATCTGGGTCAGCACATTGAGCAACTGCCCCGAGATTGCAGCCTGCCCGCCCTCCAGCCCGGCAATGTCACCGTAGGTCACCTTGGCATAGATGGTCTTCTTGGGCTTGAACATATCCGACAGGCGGTCAATGCGCCTATCGGGTACATCTACCACGCCGGTGTGTACTTCAAACCGCCCACCGCTGGTGGTCAGCGGCTGGTCGCCGCGCGTCAGGGCGTTGAAGATGGTCGTCTTGCCACTTTGAGGCAGTCCAATAATTCCAAGTCTCATACCTTTGCTTGCCTGTCTTTGATCTGGTCTTCTGGAGATAGATTATACCCGGTCCTGCCCTCTAAACTTCCGATTAAATTTCGGGTATAATTTACGCCACTGACCAGCCGGAGTGGCGGAATTGGCAGACGCGCACGACTCAAAATCGTGTTCCGTAAGGAATGAGGGTTCGATTCCCTCCTTCGGCACCAACAGCACATAAAAGAGAGAAGCGGCGTTTATCCGCCGCTTCTCTCTTTTTTTAGCATTTTAAATCAGGCTGCCTGGGCAGTCACATTAAATGTTGGCGGGTTCTCCAGGTGCTTTTTCACCGTGCATAGCTCTGCCGAGCGGATCAGCGAGGGCAGGTACTTCTCCGGAAATCCGGGTGGAGCCAGGATCTCCAGATCAATGCGGTCGATCATGCCGGTCATGGGATTGGCATGCATGCGCTGGGTCACACGCAGACCTTCGGTGGGCAGATCCCGCTGCCTGCAGAAGTTCAGTATATAAATACCAGCGCAGGTGCCAATGGCAGCCAGGAAAACCGAGAATGGTTCCGGTGCAGAGCCTTCTCCGCCGCCTGATGGGGGTTGGTCCGTTGCCACCGCGTATGGTCCAAAGTGCGCATCCACGCGTGCGCCCCCCGGAAAATCGATCATCATTTCCATAAATCATCCTCCAAATTCGTTTGGTCAATCTTTAGCTTAGATGCGCGAACCGGTCAAAGGTTACCGTAAAAGTGAAGGGACGGCACACCGTCTGGTGCACCGTCCCTTCTGGCCTTGGAGGATGATGGCTGATGATGAGGCCAGGATAATCGCTATTCCCAATATCAATCCGCGGGCACGGTTGCTGCTGCGTCTGCGGCAGCCTGCGGGCGGCTGCCGCGCCAGAAGAAGGCCCAATATAAATACACCGAGATGATATACAGGACGATGGTGCCGATGAAGGGCGGACCAAAACCATAGCGCACCTGCAGCCAGCCGCTGATGGTCGGGCTGAACGCCCAGCCGAAGTTCCAGGACATGCTCACCAGGCTGGCAACCGTGGCTCGCGCCGAGGGTTCTACCTGTTCCATGACATAGGTCTGGTAGACCGGTCCGCTCATATTCATCAATGCCACGCGTACGTAATAAGCCATGGTGCTCACCCAGAACCAGGGCGAGAAGCCCAGTAGGATCAGGAAGGGGATCGACAACCCCTGGGTGATCACCACCAACTTGATCTTGCCCATGCGGTCTGCCAGCGGCGGGGCGACCAGCAGCCCCAGGCCCATCGCCAGCGATCCCCAAGCGAACAGGGTGCCGATCACCGGGTCAGATTGGCCGTGTACTGTGCGGAAGAAGACGTTCATAAAGGGCATGATCAGCCCAGCACCAACCGATGTCGCCAACATGGGCAGGATCAGCTTTCCTAACAGACGGGGATGACTGGCGGCGTAGGAGATGGGAGCGAAGACCGTGCGTTCAGAGCGCTTAAGGCGGGGTGTGCGCAGCAGCATCAGCGGGATCAGCGACAGCCCGGAGGCGGCTGCAATCACCAGCAGAGAGCTGCCATAAGCCTGGTTGCTGACCGCTTCCACCGACCGCAGGTTGCCCATCCAGGTCGGCAGATAGCCGCCGATCCAGCTGCCCACTGATGCAGAGACCATTTGCAAGCCCGAGCCAAAGCTGAACAGGTAGGTCCGTTCGCGTTCGCTGCTGTTTTCCATCAGGAAGGGGCTCATCGTCACCCCTGCCAGGCTCTGGGCGATGCCGAACACCACGTTCATCGCCAGCAGCATACCCTGCGATGGCCACAACACCATGGCCGCGATGGCCAGGCTAGTGAAAAAACCGGCCAACAGCAGGGAGGCCTTACGCCCCAGCAAATCCGCCAGGTAGCCCATCGGAAGGGCCACGAGCAGGGCAGTGATGCTGCTGGTAGTCACCAGGTTGCCGAGCAGATTTTCGTCATAACCCAGGCTGAGCACAAAAAAATTGAACAATAACCGGAAGACACCCATCACCGCGCCAGTTAAAACCACGTTGACCAGGTACAGGCGGGCATTTGGCCGGAACGCCGTCAGATGCTCTGTATAATCCACGAAAGTCCTGCCAAGCCCGCCAAACATATTGCGCATGCTACCGATTCCCCAGTGCATCCCGGCGGCTGGGCCGACCGAGATGCCATGAACGTTTATTATTCCTTGACATCCAAAAAATGCTTCAGTGCAGCAAAGGTATCTGCCAGCGCCTCGCTGCGTACCGTGTAGCGCCTTTCACCCTCTGCTTCCACGACCAGGTGCACCATTCCTGCCAGGCGCAGCGCGTTCAGGTGATGGGTCATGGTGGGGGTGCGCAGACGCAGGCGGCGTGAGAGCTGGGAGGGTGTCTGCGGCTCGTCCGCCAGGTAGCGCAGGATGCGCAGCCGGGTAGGATCCGAAAGAGCCTTGAGCGCCAGCAACAAGGCATCCGGTACCAGCTCTCCCGGCACCAGCGGCATATCTGCTGGGCGACCACCGAACAGCATCAACATGCTATCCGGGCTGATGCGGCCGTAAATGACCAGCGGTGTGGTCCAATAGGATGGTGCCAGCACCACCCGGGCAGCATCGCTCAGGGCAGTGATCAGAGCACCCTGGGATAGCACCTCGACCAGTTGAGGGAAATCAAGATTTTCAACCCGCTTCTGTGCTTCTTCTCGAGCAGCCTCCAGCACCGGTCGAATACGGCGCTCTTCTTCATAAAAAAATACGGCCTGGTACGACTGTAAAGCTGCCAGGTAGCGCTCGCCAAATTCATCAGGACGGGACCACCATTCCAGGATATTGACCAGCATGCGCGGGCGCACCGAACGACCGCGCTGTTGATAGGCCTCACGCAAGGTGTCCAGGGCCGCATCATCCCAGGCGCGCCGGGAATAGACCCTTTTAAGGGTCTGGGTCATGTCCTGAGACAGATCAGGGGCCAATGCGAGTTCCGGCAGTCGGTCTGCCGGAGACAGTTTTACGAGTGCACCCAGCGCGGCGGTGGCGTCTTTGGGCGCTGGCAGCCCATACAGCCAGGCGACAGGCACCCCGACCATATCCAGGGAATCTTCCAGCATCTTACGGTGCGGCACTGGCAGGCGCGAACGAACACCGGCTGCCCAAGAGAGGCGCAGCCCGAAGCGGTCCGGGCGATTCAGCACAAGCAGGCTGGCGAACAGGTCGTAGGCTGTGCCCAGGTCCCAGAGGATGATTGGTCCACTCATAGAATCACCTGTTGTTAGACAAATATCTAATTAGATGTTAGTCTAATTTTTTTGCTTTGTCAAGACCGCTTTAGCAAGGATTAAGTGTTATTACAGGCAAAGTGCATTGCACCTTGGGGAAGATTGACGTTTCTCTGAGCGAATGATAGAATCAAATTATCTATTTATGAAAGGAGGCTCAAATCAAATGTTACACGTCTTATCGGTCCGAATCATTCTCTTAATTGCGCCTCCTGTGCGGAGCAAACGGTAGTCCTGGCGGTTCTGCAGCCCGTTGACCGGATCATTCCCACCGCAGGCGCACCAGCCTGCGGTTTTTGATTCCCTGACCACAGGCAAATGCGCCTGTGTTTTTATTATTATTGGATGGATATGAAACTAGATAAAACTCTTACATTGATGCAAAAGCTCGACGACGATCTGCCGGTTGTGACTTTTGAAAAGATAAAAAAAACCGTCAAATCTGGACTGAAGAGGCCGCCCGCCAGCGCAACCCAGTTCATCCATGCCCAGGACGACTCGGTCAAGACCTTCGAGTTTACCTACCATGCCTCTCGCCACGAACTGGGTTGGCTGCTGACCTCGCTGGGAAATTTCTATGAACGGCACTGGATCTCCGACATCCTGCATATGGTCAAGGGTGGTAAGGAGGCTTCGGTATACCAGTGTGCCTCCGGCCAAGCTGTCCAGGTGCCTTACCTGGCAGCCAAGGTCTTCCGCCCGCGCCAGCTGCGCAACCTGAAAAACGACCACCTCTACCGTCTCGACCGGGAGGTCCTGGACGAGAACGGCAACCGCATTGTCGACTTGGGCATGCTCAAGGCGCAACGCAAGCGCAGCGTCTATGGAGAACAGATCCGCCACCAATCCTGGCTGGCACACGAGTTCCAGACCTTGAAGACCCTGCACGCGGCTGGCGCTGACGTCCCTCGTCCGTATGAGATGGGCGAAAATGCCATCCTGATGGGATTTATCGGTGACGAGCTGTCTGCCGCACCAACCCTCAACACGGTAAGACTGAAGCGAGTGGAGGTCAGACCGCTCTTTGAGCGTATCGTGCGCAACGTTGATCTCATGCTGAACCATGAGATCGTGCATGGCGACCTTTCGGCCTATAATATTCTCTACTGGAAAGGGGAGATCACCCTGATCGATTTTCCACAGGTCATCTCACCAAGCAAGCATCGCAGCGCCTATCAGATCTTCAGCCGTGATATCACCCGCATCTGTGAGTACTTCGCCCGACAGGGTTTGCACACCGATCCCAACCGTCTGGCTGCCGACCTTTGGCAGGCGCATGGCTATCGTCTTACGTCTGAGAGCCATCCACGTCTGCCGGAGGGAGATGCCGAATGGGATCACAAACGCTGGGAGGATGAGTAAGCCCTCACAACGCAGCCTTCTGTAAAGTGGACCGGCGTGGCATCCAAATGCTGCTGCGCCGGTCTTTTCAGTCACAATGGGAGCCCTCAGGCATTACGGTTCCAGAACACTATTTTCAAATGCAAAAAACCGTTTTTTCTCTGCTCTCTTTGTCAAATGGACCAGGTCTCTCCCGCCAGAAGACTTGCTACTCTGGCTCCACACACCACCCGCAGCCCGCGGAGACCACTGGTATGCCGGAGGCTCACATTTCCTCCCGACCCGATCTCCACATCCACCACGTGATCCCCAAACGACAATCGCTCCAGACGTGCTCCCCGCCAGCCGGCAGGTAGTGCTGGTTGGATGCGAATCTCATCCAGGTCAGCGCGCACAGTGATGCCAAATAGGTCCTCGACCACACCCCTGATATAGGTGGCGGCAGACCACAACTGCACAAAACAGGCTCCTTGTGGGATCAATTCATGGAACATACCCACCGGACCGTGCTGGAGGGTCTCGGCAATATGTCCCAACATCTCAAACCCCAAGGCGAGCTGCCCATAGCGGAAAGCTGCCCGGCTGAGAACCGCAGTGGGCAGGGTCCATACCCGCTCATCATCCCCGACGGTATGCTTGAGCCCCCAGCGGTTCAAATACTGCACCCGCAGCAATTCGAACGTGGCCGCAGCATGTTCTGGTGAAGCCAGGCACAAGTGGACAGGAACCACGATGGCCCAATGCGGCACTGAATGACGCCGATTATGCTGGTCCAGCGACATAGCATAGGTTCCTGCGGTGGGATCCCACCAATCTTCCTCAAAGTTGGCTGCAATCTTGTCCGCCAGATCCAGGGAGCGTTGGGCTTCGGTAAAGTCTTCCATAATTTGCGCCATTTCGGCCAGGCATTTCAAGGCCAGCCAGGTCTGGGCTGCCGTGTCCAGCTTTTCTTCGCCCATCATTTCCCGCTCCACCGCGCCGGGACCTGAGGCATAGCCATCCCCATCTGTGTCGATCGTCCCTAAGGTATATTCCAGCAGGCCGCGCAGAGCCGTGGGGTATAACCGCGCCAAGAAATCCCGGTCACCCGTCCAGCGATAAGCCTCCCAGATGCTGGCTACCCAGAGGGGCGTCTCGAGTGCGTTGCCCGGAAAGAGCAACCGCCCTGACGGCGACACCTGGTGTGGGATGCGGCCCTGCTGCTGGTAGCGCATACCAATCTCCATGTGGTTCAGAGCGGATCCTACCCAACCGCCGACCAACTCACCCACCAAGCTGTAAGCGTCCCCGCTAAACCAGAATGGGAACATCTCGAGGCCAGCGTAGAAATAGCAGCCCAGGTTGTCCTGCTCCGTTTCCATCATCTGGATATTGGCGAGTGCCAGCGTAAAAGCCTCGTTCCACAACGGATCGGGGGAAACCAGCCGCGGAGCTGCCAGGACCCGGTCCTGGTAGCAAGCCTGTTTTTCGCGCAGCAGCTCAAGGTGGCGGGGCAGTGCTTGGCGCAGGATCTCCACAGCACTCTCTCCGCAACTGACAACCGCGGTGCAGAATACCAGCTCTGCCTGTCCGCCGGTAGCCAATAGAAGGTCGTAGACCAGCTCACCCGAGCCGCCTTCCAGCAACCGGATTTCATCCGCCGGTTGGAGACCGGTTATGGCCGTGGACCAGACCTCGGGCAGAACCTCGGCGCGCGCAACCAGGCAGCCGTCTTCCACAGCGACCGTCTGACCCTGGTTGCGTCGCTCAGCCAGAGAGGTGAACCAGGCGTCCTGCAAGTCAAAGCGAGCCCAGAAGGCCACACGCACGTGCACATCTGCGGAGGTGAGGTTCTCTATGGTCAGGGCGCTGAACAATACCGGCAGGTCCAGCGGGACGAAATCATGTCGTGTACAGCGCAGATCTGCTCGCTGGAAGACGAACTCGACCGACGCAAAGGTCTGAGTAAAACGCTCTGCACTAACCAGCTCCCAAGGCTGGCCGTCCAGCTCCAGGCAGTATCCGTATGCGTCCAGGCCTTTCACCGGCTGAGCCCACACACCCTGTAACTTGCCCGCCAGGGGATCGTTGGGGTCAGGCGCTCCGAATTTATACATGTCGTAGGGGTTGCTGCGTGGACGGAAGCCTCCGTCGATGTCGCCGATCACATACAGGCGCCGGCCGGTGTTGGCGAATAATGTGTCCGGGGAAGAGAGCCTTTCGCGAGCAATTTTGTCAAACCGTAACACCTGGGTTACGGTTTGGGCAGAGCCGAGATCATTGTCCATGCTGGCTATCTTATGAAATCAGATTTTCAACTACCTGGCAGTATATTCGCCAAACGCTGCCCTTCAAGGCTGGGCAATACCAATTCTGCCTTGCCCACCCGCGCGGGTGGGCCAAGTCCAATGGTGCGGAAACCGCCCGCCAGTGCAGCTTCAATACCCGCGGCGGCATCTTCAACCACCGCACAAGCTCTGGGCGGCAAATTGAGCTGGGCGGCAGCGTGCAAGAAAAGGTCAGGTGCAGGTTTTTGACGTTTCACACTATAGCCGTCGGAGATCGCGTCGATGAATTGGCCAATACCCAAGCGATCAATTACCTCACAGGTATTCTTGCTTGCTGAGCCGATGGCTATTTTTAATCCCGCCGCGCGGATCTCTTCCAGCAGCTCCCTGGCTCCTGGTAACAGGTCAGATGGGGTGATCTCTCGGATATACTCCAGGTAGTAGCGGTTCTTGCGCTCCATCATCTCAAGGATTTTTTCTTCAGGATAAGGACGACCCTTTATAATCAGCATAAGAGACTCACGGCGCGGTATACCGCGGAGCGCTTCATTATCTTCGCGGTTGAAGGGAATGCCTTCTTCTTCTGCCAGGCGTTTCCAGCCGCGAAAGTGATACTCAGCTGTATCTGTCAGCACACCGTCGAGGTCAAAGATAAAACCCTGAATGGTCATGGCTTATATTCAGGATTGGTAATCTCAACAACCTGTGGTTCGCCGCGGAAGAAAAATTTAAACTTCAAATGCTTCCAATGAGCGGGCAGATGCGGGTTAATTGTCCAGCCCTGGGCAGTCAGACGCAGACCGGCAAAACCAAACACGATCGCCTGCCAGGTTCCCCCCGCGGATGCAGCGTGGATGCCATCGTCTACATTTCCACGCGCATCTCGCAAATCAGCGCGCGCAGCCAGAATATAACGTCGATAAGCATCCTCAATATCGCCAACTTCACAAGCCATGATCGCCTGAATGGAGGGTCCTAACGAAGAGCCGAAAGTGAGATCGGTACGCGGCGTGTAATAGTCATAGTTGGTGTTCAAGATTTCATCGCTGTAATGCTCGCGAAGCAGATAGAGCAACAACAGCACATCTGGCTGCTTGAGCACCTGCGTCATATTAGTGCTCTGGATTCCCAATAACGATTGAACAGAAATGCTGCGCGGCTCCATGGATACCAGGTCAACTTCTTTTCGCTCAAAATATCCCTGG
>Ga0105106_10004058_pt1 | contig 10435 bp, 9 predicted proteins | sample PPLLaktember2015_5_FD_79109 | JGI IMG/M metagenome (GOLD analysis project Ga0105106, IMG submission 79109) | Freshwater sediment microbial communities from Prairie Pothole Lake near Jamestown, North Dakota, USA - PPLs Lake P8 Core (1) Depth... | ecosystem: Environmental > Aquatic > Freshwater >... | reverse complement strand
TACCTGGTCGTTTTTCAAGTATTCTGCAATATGCAGGTCTTCAAAATCATAGCTGAGAAAGATATCCGCGGCACCGTCAATAAGTTCCCACAGGTCGTTGCCGGTGTAGATCCGTTGTTCTTCCTGTAATTTCCAACCTGTTATCTCAGGGAACAAGCTGCCTGCAGTGGCAGTGGCCGGAAGAACCAGAAGGAAAAACAGGTTTTGTATCAGGATATTTCGTTTCATAATCAGGAAATTTTCGTTTGACCCGTGAACCCATTACAATGAAGACAGGATATCCCTGGGGATGCCGGTCAACCGGCAAATGTCGGAGATCCTGGTATCAACCCGGAAGCCTTTCGGGCAATTCACTATACATCCGCTGCAGTCGCTGCAGGGATTGCCTGTCACAGCTGTTTCGGCAAGCAGGTCACAGGCCTTTTCAACCTGCCCATAGCCATAGGTGTACATATAGGCGCGCATCATGTCATTTACCGGAAGGTGCTTCCTGCATTGCTGTATACATTGGGCACAGTTGTCACAATAAAGTCCCGAAACAAGCCCGGCCTGTTCCAGGTCGGTTTCTTCCTGTTCTGTCAGTTCAAGACTTTCCATCACGGAAAAATTCTGCATGAGCTGGTCATATGTGACAATGCCCGGAATGGCAGTGCAAACGTTTGTGTCCAGGAGGACCCATTTCAAGGCTGCCTTGCAATTTACCGGCAGTTTTTTTTCTTTGTCCAGGAATCCTCCGGCCATGGTCTTCATGGCAACGATCCCTACCCCTTTTTTGCCAGCAAGTTTTATTTTTTCTCTGGTCTTTTCGGCATGTTCCTGTTTGAAATTGAATGCAGTAAGGACTACATCATAGAAATTACTATCAATAGCTGCCTGTATCACATCTGGTTCATTCCTATGGGTCGACATGCCGACGTACCGGACCTTGCCCTGCTTCTTAAGGTTTGTGAAAATCTCCAGCACCCGGGGATCCAGAGCTGTATCCCGGTTTGATACACCATGAAAATACAATATATCCACATAGGTCATTCCCAGCCGTTTCAGGCTCATCTCAAACCTGGAATACATGCTTTCGGCCGAGAATCCCGGGCCAAGTTCACCGGTTTCGCGGTTAACCCCTTCAGCGGAAACCTTGGTTGCCATTACAAAGGACTTGCGGGGCACATCCCTGAAAACCTCTCCCAGCATGACCTCGTTCTTACCTTCCTGATATCCGTGAGCTGTGTCAAACAAGGTAAATCCCATCTGGTATGCCTGCCTGACCAGGGCCGCATTATCCGAACGCATAACCCCATAACTGACAACAGGCAACTTAATATCCGTTCTGCCTAACCTGCGTCGAATAATTGATGGCTTCCCGGCCGCGTTCCCGGACTGTTTCCCCATGCCAGTTCCCATGAAGAATATCCCTGTGGTGCCAATTAAGGAAGATTTTAAAAATCCCCTGCGGCTAACATCGTGTTTTCTTTTCATTTAAAATTTTGATCAATTGAAAACGCAAGTTATTACAATATTTTTTATCTAAATCTGTTATCTGGATTTATAGGAAAACTTTCAGGAAGACAAAAACCTATTATTCTGATAATAAAATTATACTAAAACTTTTACGGCAGATTTTCGTAAATGATTTAAAAATTCTATTTTTGGAAACTTGGGCTTTCACGGGAAATATAAATGACACTGTTGGTGTAAAGGTATGGGGTGGATAAATTACTTAGGGAAAAGAGTAACAGCCGGAATATGTGTCCTGATAGTCATAATTTTTTCGAGCAATGATCTGGGGTCGATTTCAGGGGGAACTGCGGAATCAGAACACGCTGTATTCAATCCAGAATATAAGCCCGGCGGAGTAGACAGCTTGTTCTTTTCTTATGACGATTTCCTTGGTCATACGGTTGACACGATGCTTAGCCCGGGTGCGGCCGTTGCAATTGTATATAAAGGTGAGATCGTATTGTTAAAGGGATATGGGGTGAAAAAAACAGGCGGGCATGATTCTGTGGATATTCATACAGCCTTCAGGATCGGATCGGTATCCAAGGGATTTGCCGGGGTGCTCACCGGTATTCTAGTGAACGAAGGATTTCTTTCCTGGGATGACTGCGTAAAAAATTACCTGACCGATTTCACCATGAGAGATACCGCATGTGCCTCCAAACTTACAGTTAAACATATTCTGAGTCAGACATCCGGCTTTCCGGCCCATACTTATACCGATCTTCTTGATAACGGATATACATACGAAGACATTAAAGGCTCACTCGGTAATGTGCCCCTTGCTGCCCGTCCCGGACAGATTTACAGTTACCAGAATGTGGTATACAGCCTGATCGGCGATATCCTGCAAAAAGCCACCGGCACGGATTATAATAACCTGCTCCAGCAGAAGATCTTCGGGCCCTTGCAGATGCATGAAGCATCCACTGATTTTGCCACCTTCATCAATTCCATGAATTCGGCTTACCCGCATGTCCAGAATGGCAGAATCTGGAGGGCCAAAGCCAAAAACGACCGGTATTATACGGTATCACCGGCTTCAGGCATCAACGCAAGTGCAACTGATATGGCCCAATGGTTACTGGCACTTACCGGGAATTATCCTGATGTGGTCTCCCCGCGAACCATCCGGGACATATCTACCGCCTGCATCGAGGTACCGCGCAGATATACCAACCGTGCAAATTGGAAATCCCTGCAGAAAACCTATTATGGATTGGGATGGCGGGTTTTCCAGATACAAAATCATGAGGTGGTATACCATGGCGGTTATGTTGAGGGGTTTCGCACAGAAATAGCCTTTGACCCGGATGAGAATATTGGGATTGCCGTAATGTTCAATTCAAATACCCCGGTCGCTTCCCATTGCATACCGTTCTTCCTCGACCAGTATTACAGCCTGAAATCATCCAGGAATTCGGAAACCCTCTATGCCCAGCACTGAAGTCGCTGACCTGTTCCGGGGTGAAATAATGGGTTTATTTTTACGGTGCTTTTATAAAATCCATCGTGAAAAACAGAAATTATAGGTATTTTGATATACTGGTGGCATTGTTTGTTGCCGTCCTGCTCATTTCCAACATAGCCTCAACCAAGATCCTTGATCTCTGGAAATTTACTTTTGACGGAGGGACTGTGTTGTTCCCGCTCAGTTATATTTTTGGAGATATCCTCACTGAGGTATATGGATACCGGAAATCCCGCCGGGTAATCTGGCTTGGATTCTTCTCTGCCCTGCTGATGTCATTGGTCCTGTTCCTGGTGCAAAAGATGCCCCCGGCGGCAGGCTGGCCCAATCAGGAGGCTTTTAATACGATCCTCGGATTTGTTCCCCGGATTGTGGGGGCCAGCCTACTTGCGTACTTTGCCGGTGAATTCTCCAATTCCGTGATCCTTTCAAGGCTAAAGATCTATACCCGGGGAAAATTCCTCTGGCTGAGAACCATTGGTTCAACCCTCATTGGAGAGGGAATTGACACCATGGTCTTTTGCATAGTGGCTTTCTATGGCTTGCTGCCTTCTTCGGTTCTGTGGGCAGTTATCGCCTCCAATTATATCTTCAAATGCAGCGTGGAGATCCTGTTCACGCCTGTCACGTACCAGATTGTTGGCTTCCTGAAAAAAAGGGAAAACGAGGACGTCTTCGACCACGGGATCAATTACAGTCCATTTACTTTAAAATAAACCTACCCTGACGAAAAACATCCCCATCATATTACGATCTGCGGTGTCCTTCATGCTGCTATGCCTCTTGTCCCTGACCTCAGGCCTGCTGCAAGGCCAGGTGAAAAGGGTCTCACTTGAAGATGCCCTCACCATGGCTGGAAGGAACAATACGGCGCTTAAAACAGGCATTGATCCCGGGTTACTTCAGAACAGGGTTAAAAGGGCCTATTTTGACCTGGTTTACCAGGAAAACAAGCTCAGGATTCTCCGGGAACAGGCTGATATAAACCGGGACCTGGAAAGGGTGGCTTATTTGAAGTATAAAACGGGTGAAATTGACCAACTTGAAAAATCCGGCCTGATCTCCCGACTTGCTGAGATCAAAACCGCAGTGGTGGTAGCCGAGGATAAAGTGGCTGCTTCTGCAAATCACCTGGAAAACCTCCTGTTGACGCCTGACCTACTGTTGCCTCGGGATTCCACCCTGGTCATGTATGTTATTCAAAAGGAAGGGAATCCGCCTTCAGGTCCTGGCCAGAAAAAGGATTCGCAAGGTAATGCAGAAACACTGGAACTGGAACTGAACCAACATTTTACCCGGCTTCTGTACTTTTCCCGCGTTGCTCTTGACCATGCCAACCTGATCCTGGAAACCAACCGGGCCAGGTTTGAGAAAGAAGATATCGATTATGTGGAATACACCCGGAATATAGGGGAATTCTTTCGTATAAAACTAGAATACCTGGTAATCCTGAACGACTATAATCAAACTGCCATTGAACTCGAATTCTATGCCTATTAACCTGGTAAAGGCATGCCTTCTGGTGACTGCCTTTCTGCTCATCCCGGGATGCCGCCCGGATGTGCCCCAACCGGTCAAAACCTTACCGGAAATTACGATAGCGGACCAGGACCCTGATTCCGGCGGATTACTTCCAGGTGTCGATACCTTCCTGCTATGCACCGGGATCTTTGAGATCCCTACGTCACAGCAGGTACTGGTTTCCCCGCCCGTCGGCGGGGTGATAAGAACAATCCGCTGTGCCCCGGGGAATTACGTACGGAAGGGATCAGTCCTGGCAATTCTTGAAAATGTGGATTTTCTGAAACTTCAACAGGAATACCTGGTTGCGAAAAGCCAGCTTTCCTATTTCGGGGAAGAACTGAAAAGGCAGGGTGAACTGGCCATCGAAAACGCATCCTCGGTAAAGAAGCTCCAGCAGGCACAACTGGATTACCAGGTCTGCGAAGCCAGGCTCCATTCCCTGGCCGCACAACTGACCCTGGCAGGGTTCATGCCTGACAGTGTTGATGTTGATCATTTATCCCCCACTATATCGATTCATGCTCCGGATTCGGGGTACATCGTCCGGGTATTCACTGCCACCGGACTCAGCATTGGTGCCGGCGACAGGTTATTTCAAATGGTGAGGGATAACAGGCCTGTTCTTGTAATTGACATTCCTGAAAAATTCCATGGCAAAGTCAGGATCGGGCAAAAACTCGATTTCACCCTTCCCGGTGATTCATCCACGGCCTATAAGGCCAGGTTGTCCTACATTCATCCTTCCGTTGACCGCTCCTCACGTTCGTTCAGGGTCAATGCGATTCCATACAGGCAATCCGGTCAGTTTGTCACGGGGATGCATTTCAGCGCAAAACTGTATACCTGCCACGCTAAAGGCCCGGAAGACACCAGGTGACACTAAAAAAAGTCTGTGTCACAATATAATATTCATTGTAGTTGTCTTATATTTGTAAAAACTATGAGAAACCAACACCATGATTATGGAAACGACATCCAACACGTATCAGAAACAACCCGATAAGAAGCCTTCGACCGGATTAATAGTACTAGTAATTGTGCTTGCCCTTGCTGTTATTGTGCTGGGTTACAAATATTACAAAGAATCCCAGCGACTCGGACAAACAACTGAAGAAAAAGCTGTTCTTGAAGACGTTAAGAGTGACCTGGAAAAACAGCTCCGCGATATGATCGTGGAATATGATTCCTTGAAAACTAATAATGACAGCGTAAACGTATTGCTTTCCAAAGAACAGGACAAGATCAAAAACCTGTTGAGGATGCAGTCCTCCGATGCGGAAAAGATCCGTAAGTACAGGGAAGAGCTTGAAACCCTCCGCAAGGTGATGAGAAGCTATATCGTCCAGATCGACTCCCTTAACCAGCATAACCGCGCCCTGACCGAAGAAAATATCCAGTTTAAGATGAAGCTGACCACTGTTGAAACTGAGAAGCAGGAACTTTCCAAGGAAAAAGAGATCCTGAATACGCAGGTTCAGCTTGCCCGGGTACTTTCAGCAAAAAATATAACGGTTGAACCGCAGAACAGGGGTGAAAAACCTTCCAGCAAAGCCAATAAGATCACCAAGATCAAGGTGTGCTTCACCATTCGTGAAAACTCCGTGGCTGCAGCAGGCACCAAGGATATTTATCTCCGGATTGTCCGGCCCGATGAAGTCGTACTTCCTTCCGGCACCGGGGAAACTTTTGATATCAAAGGGGAACAGGTAATCTTTTCAGCAAAACGGCAGCTGGAATATGAGAACAAAGATATCGACATGTGTATCTTCTGGGATAAGAATGCCGATCTCATTCCCGGCAATTATACCATTGTCCTTTTTGCAGAAGGTTTTGAGGTAGGGTCCTCGACCTTTACGCTAAAGTAAAAGCCTGCTGACGATATAGTCAGATACCAGCCATCCGGCAGGGGTGAGGATTACGGTATCGTCCTTCCGGATCATCCATTCTGTCTGCAAAAGCGGTGTGATCCGGTGTTCAAACAACCTGGTGTATTTTTCCCCGAATTCCCGGGAAGTTACGGGAATGCTGACTCCCTGACATGTCCGGAGCGAAAGCATCAGATATTCGTTGTACCGGCTTTTTATGTCCAGGTCTTCTGAGGAATAATAGTTACCACCTTGAAGCAGGGCCTCAATATATTTTGGCAGGTTGCTGACATTCCATTGTCTCGAAACCAGGTCAAAGGAATGCGCCGAGGGTCCCAATCCCAAATATTTCTTTCCCAGCCAGTAATTCGAATTATGCCTGGAAAGAAATCCCTCCCGCGCCAGGTTTGAGATTTCGTAATGCACAAATCCCCGTTCCCCGGCAATCCGGTTCAGCATGAAGAATTGCCGGGCGCTTTCCTCCTCCTCCGGTATCCTGATCAGTCCCCGGTCATGCATCCTTGTCAGGGCTGTGCCGGGTCCGAGGGTCAGGTGGTAGGCTGAAATATGCGGCACGTCCAGGGTAAAGGCAATGTCCAGGTTTTCCTTCCAGGCTGACGTACTCAGGCCGGGCAACCCATATATCAGGTCAATGGAAATATTGCGGAAACCAGCATCCCTTGCCAGGTCAATGCATCTTTCCGCCTGCAAAGCGTTATGCCGGCGGTTAAGCATTTTCAGGTCGTCATCATGAAACGACTGGATACCGATGCTCAACCGGTTAATGGGGGTTGATCCGGAGAGGGCTGACAGGTAGTCCCGGGTAAGATCATCTGGGTTGGCCTCCAGAGTAATTTCGTATCCTGACCCGATTTTATAGTACCTCAGAATGATGCTGAAAATCCGCTCAAGCTGATCTGTACTTAAAACAGAGGGGGTTCCTCCTCCGATGTAAATGGTTTCTACAGTCTCCCCGCCCAGGTAAGCAGAACGGTCAGCCATCTCCCTTTCAATCGCGGTCAGGTAATCGGGCAACAGGGATAGTGTGGTCTTTTTAAAGAAATCACAGTAACTGCAAATCTTTTTACAAAATGGGATGTGGATATATATGCCTGCCATTTCCGGCGAATGAGTGATACTGGGTTCCAAAATTACAAATTGACCGGCAGAACTTCAGGACGAAATTCTTTCCTGGCCAAAAAAAGGTATCTTTATCATATAATTTCCTGGAAATTCAGGATCCTGAACGAGAAACCGACCATGGCAAAACAGGAATTGAGCACTGTTAACGAAAAACTTGAATCTTACAGGAACCAGCTTGAGGAAGCGGAGGAATCCCTGAAATACAAAAGTAACCTTGAAAAACTCATAACCGGGATATCAACCCGGTTTTTCAACCTTCCGGCTGACAAGATTGATGAGAATATTGAAAAATCCCTTCACGAAATTTGCATTTTTACAAATACTGATGCCGGATTCCTTGCTGAGATCAACAATATTGAATGTTCACTCAGGGTGACCCATTCCCACTCCAACGGAAAGATCAGGTTTGATACCAATTACCACGGAACCTATGCAATTGCGGATGCTTATCCCTGGCTTGAAAAGGTCAAGAAGAGAGATTGCTTTCTGATCAGCAGTAAGGAAGATATGCCCGATATTGCCTTTCTCAAGGATTCTCTGGCCCAGTCGGGAATGACCGCCATGTTGCTTGTCCCCATTAAGTACATGGAAAATATCGTGGGATTTACCGGGTACAGCTCAGCACAACCCGGAAAGATATGGAGTCAGGATGAAATGGCCCTGCTCAAGGTGATGGGGGAGACCTTTAAGAACGCGCTCGCAAGGAAGACTTCCGAAACAACGCTAACTAAAAGCGAAGAACGGTTCCGGTCAATCGTCCAATATCTTACGGACATCATTCTGATAATTGACAGGGATGTTAAAATCACCTATGAGTCTCCCGCCAGCTGGAAGGTCCTGGGATATGATCCCGGCTTCCTGATAGGTAAGCCTGGTATCGGGCTGGTGCATCCGGAAGACATGGAAATGGCAAATTTAAAGCTGAAGGAGGTCTTTCTTAATCGGAATACGCACCAGCCAACAGAATTGCGGATCAAACACAGGGATGGGCACTGGGTACCGCTCGAGTTCATTGCCAACAACATGCTGGATCATAGTGCCATACGGGGAATAATTTTGACATGCCGGGATGTTTCTGAACGTAAAAGGGTTGAAAAAGCGCTGAAAATAAGTGAATCAAAATTCAGGAACATCTTCAACCACAGCAGTGCTGCCATCATTATCCTGAGCAATGATTATTCAATCCTGGAGGTGAATGAAGTGTTCCTGAAATTGACCGGGTATACAACTGAGGAGGTGAAGAAAATGAAACTGATGGACCTGGTCACTGATAAATACTTACCCCAGGTTGCCGAAAGGATTTCCCGGTATTTTCATCATGATAGTCTTCCTGTGTTCGAAGCTGAAATAAAGGGGAAATCCAACCGCATCATACCGGTTGAGATCAACAGCAAGCTGATCGATTTTGATGGTGAAATTGCGCTGGTTTCCATCATCAGGGATATTACCGACAGACGCCAGCTCGAAGCCCGGATCCTGGACGCTGTAATATCTACCGAAGAAAGAGAACGGGAGAAATTTGCGCGAAATCTTCACGATGAGTTGGGCCCCCTGCTCTCAAGCATCAAGATGTATGTTAATTCCCTGTCCGCAGGAATGGAAAAACAGAAGTATGAATTTGTGATATCCCAGCTTAAAAAGATTCTTACAGAGGCCATTGAGAGTACAAAAGAGATTTCAAACGACCTGAGTCCCCATGTGCTTACCAATTACGGCCTGCTGGCAGCATTGGAGTGGTTTCTAGGGAAGTTCAATCCCTATGTTTCAATTGTCATGGAATCCAACCTGGGTGATACAAGATTTGCCTCATCGGTAGAAATATCCATGTACCGGATAATTAAGGAGCTGATCAACAATACCATCAAACACGCCCGGGCCGGTTCCATCACAATCAGGCTTCACCGGGTGATCCGTTCAGTACACCTGGATTATGCCGATGATGGGGTGGGATTTCCGGAAAAATGGCAGAACAATTTGGAATCCATGGGCATGGGAATGTCCAACATCATGAGCAGGTGCCGTTCCATAGGTGCCGTATGTAAATTTTATAATCACGCGCCCAGGGGCATGTCCTTTGAACTGGAGGTTCCCATTGAACCAAAGGTATCCTGAATCCGGTTTTTTATTACTTTTAATGGATGGAAAAACCTGGCATCATCCTCGTTGACGACCACAAATTGTTCAGAAGTGGTTTGAAATATATCCTCGAGGAATCGGGCGAGGTCCAGGTTATAGCAGAAGCATCAAACGGTGTTGAATTTATTGAATTGCTTGCATTTTATCATCCTGACCTTGTAGTCCTTGACATCAATATGCCGGTCATGAATGGCATTGAAGCCGCAAAAAAAGCGCTGGCCATTGATCCTGTCCTTTCCATCCTGGTTCTGTCCCTCTACGATGAAACGGAATATTATACATCCCTGCTGAATATCGGGGTGAAAGGATTTGTCTTAAAAGACGCTGAAAATGAAGAACTTATTATGGCTGTTCAGAAAATAATCCGTGGAGGCACTTATTTCTCCCAGGAATTGCTGCTTAAAATAATTCACCGGGAATCCTCCGCCGAACCGGTCAAGTTATCCCTCAGGGAGAGAGAAGTGCTCGAGCTGATCAGCAAGGGTCATTCCAACCTGGAAATATCCGGTATTTTGAATATCAGCCAGCGAACCGTTGAAAGGCACCGCACCATGCTCCTTGAAAAGACCGGTTCCAGAAATTCCGTAAGTCTGGTTGTTTTCGCCGTGAGAAACGGTCTGATTTCCGTTTAAGATCGGGCAAAAGCCGGTAACCGACAATGTAAATTGCGGTAAATACTCAGAATATTTGCGGTAAACACTTATATGAAATTGGGTGTTTTTTGTCGAATTTTAAGTAATTGATACCTTACCCACAATCAGGTTATCGATTAATTTTGTTTAGGTTAATTCAAAAAACACTT
>Ga0105106_10004057_pt1 | contig 10435 bp, 7 predicted proteins | sample PPLLaktember2015_5_FD_79109 | JGI IMG/M metagenome (GOLD analysis project Ga0105106, IMG submission 79109) | Freshwater sediment microbial communities from Prairie Pothole Lake near Jamestown, North Dakota, USA - PPLs Lake P8 Core (1) Depth... | ecosystem: Environmental > Aquatic > Freshwater >... | reverse complement strand
GTAGGAGAGCTCCTTCACTTTGAGGGCGGTCTCGAATGAGGTGGCGTGGTTGTAGCCGCGCCCGATGCACACCATGGTGCTCGCTTCGCGGAAGGCCTGCGCGCACTCGGCCACCGCGGCCTCGACCTCCAGCGCCTGGGCCACCCACTCCGGCAGCCGTTGCAGATCGGCCAGCAGCTGCGCATCGCCGCGCCAGTGCGCCGCCAATATCGCCAGCGCCGCCAGCTCCCCCGTGTAGGTCTTGCTGGCGGCGACGCTCACTTCCGGCCCGGCGCCGATATCGATGACCGCCTCGGCCGCCTTTGCCATCGGCGAATCGGCCGTATTGGTGATGGCCAGGGTGAAGGCGCCTTGCTGCCGCGCATGTTCGAGCACGGCGTTCACATCCAGCCCCTGGCCGGACTGCGAGATGCCGATGACCAGCGCCTCACGCAGATCCAGCTTGCGATGGTAGACAGTGATCAGCGACGGCGCCGCCAGCCCAACCACCAGGCCGTTCATGGCCCCCAACATGTACTTGCCGTAGGTGGCCGCGTTGTCGGATGTCCCTCGAGCCGCGACCAGGCCGAAGCGGGGCGGCCGCTGCCTCAACCGGCGCGCGATCGCTTCGACCTGGCGGGAGGCTCGACTGACCAGCCGGCCGATCACATCGGCCTGCTCGCCGATCTCGCGCCTGAGATTCGACTCAGCCATCCGCCTCCCTCCCTCCTCTGCCGACACCGGCGGCGACGCCTCACTGCGCAAGCTCTTCGACTCCGGGCCCGGGGATATCTTCGCGCAGATCGACAGGACTTCCGGCCGGTTTGTGAGCCTGTCAGCCGGCGGCAAGCGCCTCGCGGAAAGCGGCCACGGTCCGCTCGACGCCGTCGTCGTCCACCCAGTAGTGCAGTACGAGCCGGAAGCGACGGGCATCGCGCGGCTCGACCCGCACCCCGCGCGCCCTCACCCGCTCCGCCACGCGCCCCGCCTCCGGCGCCCCGTCAGCCAGGCGGATGTAGACCATGTTGGTGTGTGGGGTGCCTGGCTCGAGCTGGATCCCCGGAATCGCCGCCAGCCCGGCGGCCAGCCGCCGCGCCCGCAAGTGATCCTCCGCCAGGCGGTCGACCATCGTCTCCAGCGCCACGATGCCCGCAGCGGCCAGGATGCCGGCCTGGCGCATTCCGCCGCCCAGCTGCTTGCGGATGCGCCGGGCACGCCGGATGAAGACGCCGTCGCCGCACAAGACCGATCCGACCGGCGCGCACAACGCCTTGGACAAACAGAATGTGACCGAATCGGCCGGACCGGCCAACTCGGCGGCCGGCACGCCCAGCGCCGCGGCGGCATTGAAGATGCGCGCACCGTCGATGTGAAGCGCCAGGCCCCGCCGCCGGGCAACCTCGCCCACCAGGCGCGTATACTCGGCCGACAAGGCCGCCCCACCGCAGCGATTGTGCGTGTTCTCCAGACAGATCAATCGGCTGACCGGGAAGTGAACGTCGTCGGCGCGCACGGCCGCCTCGATTTGCGCCGGATCCAATGTGCCGTCAGGTCGATTGGGGATCGCCCGCGGGTGCACCCCGCCCAGCGCAGCCATCCCGCCGGCCTCGTACAGAAACGTGTGCGCCAGGTCGCCCAGGATCGCCTCGTCGCCGCGGGTGCAGTGGGTGAGGATCGCCGCCAGGTTGCCCATCGTGCCGGACGGGATGAACATGGCCGCTTCCTTGCCCAGCATATCGGCAGCCATCCCCTCCAGGCGGTTGACGGTCGGGTCTTCCCCAAAGACGTCGTCACCGACCTCGGCCCGCGCCATGGCCGCGCGCATCTCCTCAGTCGGTTGGGTGACCGTATCGGAGCGCAGATCCACGTCCATTCCACCAACCTCCTTGAGCACGCCTCAGCCGGGGCTGCGTTGCTGAGATCTCAACAGGGCCAGGACGGCCTGCAAGTCATCCGGAACCGGCGCCTCGAACTCGCGCGCTTGATCATCGCCGGGCAGGCACAGCCGCAATCGCCAGGCATGCAACATCTGCCTGGGTGCGGCGAGGCTTGGGCGTTTGTTGCCGTAGACACGGTCCCCGAGGACCGGGCATTTGAGGAAGGCCAGGTGCACCCGGATCTGATGCGTCCGCCCGGTCAGCGGATGGACCTCGAGCAATGCGTGCTGGGCGAAGGCTTCGCGCGTGCGGTAGTCCGTGACGGCTTCACGGCCGCGCGCCGGCGCGGTGACCGACATCCGTTGGCGCTGGCGCGGATCCCGCCCGATCGGGGCCTCGATGCGCCCCTGCGGGCTGGGCGGCAGCCCGTCCGTCAGGGCCAGGTAGGTCTTCTCCACACTGCGGTCCTTGAACAGCCGCTGCAGCGCGCGGTGGGCGGCATCGTGCTTGGCAAGCAGGATCAAGCCGGAGGTGTCCTTGTCGAGGCGATGGACGACGCCCGGCCGCAGCTCGCCGCCCACTCCGCGCAGGTCGGGCGAGTGGGCCAGCGCTGCATGTACGAGCGTGCCCCGGTCATGGCCGGCGGACGGATGAACGACCATGCCGGCGGGTTTGTTGACGATCAGGAGATCGGCGTTCTCGAAGACGATCTCGAGCGGGATCGGCTCAGGTTGTAGAGAGGAGTCGACCGGCGGAGGGATGAGCAGGTCGACCGTTTCCCCGCCCTCCAGGTGTGCGCCCGGCCGGGTGACGACAGCCCCGTCGACCGCCAACTTGCCCTCGCGCACCAGCGCCTGCAGGCGGGTGCGTGAGAGATCCGGCAATTGCCCGACCAGGATCCGGTCTAGCCTGCCTCCCGGAGGGCTGACGACGAAGCGCAGGCGGCGCTCATTCACCCGGCCTCCTGCTCCGCGCCGGGAGCAGGTTCCTCCTCTTCCGCGCCGCCTTTGGAGCGACGCTCCTCCAGCCACATGGCGGCGATCAACACGGCTACGCCGGCAGAGATACTGGCATCGGCTACATTGAACACCGGGAAGTTGCCGAGGGAGATGAAGTCGGTGACGGTACCGACGGCCAGCCGGTCGATCAGGTTGCCGATAGCCCCGCCGAGTTGCAGCGAGAGCGCCAGGCGCAGCGGGACCTGGCTGGCCGGGACGCGCGGGTAGTAGTACAGGATCGCCAGTGAGACGATGAAGGCGACGACCGTGAACACCAGCCCGCCGGATTGGAACATGCCGAAGGCAGCGCCCGTGTTGTTCCAGTGCACAATCCGGGCATAGGGCGCCAACCACTCCCAGGGCGACCAACTTTGCGAGAAGTCCAGGCGTGTCCGCACCAGATACTTGGTCCACTGGTCGAACGCCACCACGGCGCCGGCCAGGCCCAGCAGTGCTGCATAATCACGCGCCTTCGTCAACCGCGCCTCCACCCAATCCCTCTTCTGTCTACAGACTGGACCTAGATTGTACCGCGTCGGGCCGGCACACCGGCCGTCTCAGCCCTGGGCAGCCTTCTCGATCGATACCCAGACCTGCTCGGCTTCCAGGCTGTGTTTGACGGCTCCCGCCGGAGCCTCGGCTTGCACAACGAGGGAGACCGCCAGCGTCTCGGACATCAGGTGGGCCCTGTGTTCTCGGACGGCGGCAGCAAGCCGCTCACCGGCCTGCAGGCTGAGATGGATGCGATCGGCGAGGTCGAGCCCGGCCACCTTGCGCTGGTCTTGAATACGCCGGACGAGCTCACGCACCAGCCCCTCCCGCAGCAGGCTCTCATTCAGCTCCGTCTGGAGTGCGGCGACGTAGGGTCCTTCGGCGGCCGCCTCCAGCCCGGTGTGCGCCTGCAGGCGCACCTCGACCTCTTCCGGCAGGACCTCCAGCCGCCGCCCCTCCACTTCGACGGCCACCGGCGCCCCCGAAAGCAGGCGCTCAGCCGCTTCTTGTGCGGGGAGTGCCAGAAGTGCCTTGCGGACGGCCGGGAAGAAAGGGCCGTATTTCTGCCCAAGCTGGCGCGGGTAAGGGTTGAGGCTGAAGTCGACGGCTTCGGCGGCGGTGTCCAGCAAGCGGACGCGCTTGACATTCAGCTCGTCCAGGATCAGGTCGGCATAGCGCTCGACCACCCGCCGCTCCTCGACCGTGGCGACGGCGAAAGCCGCTTCGGCCAGCGGCTGACGGAGCTTGCGGTTGGCCTTGTTGCGCGCCGCGTGACCCAACGACACGAGCCGCATCACCAGCGCCATCTCCTCGACCAGGCGGCTGTCGAGCAGTGCGCGATCCGGCTCCGGCCAGCCGCCGTGGTGCACGCTCTCGGGTGCGGCGGGGTCGACGCCGCGGACCAGGTTCTGATACATCACTTCGGTCACGAAGGGCACAAAGGGGGCCAGGAGATGACAGAGACTGACGAGGACCTGGTAGAGCGTCGCGTAGGCGGCTTCCTTGTCAGCGTCCGAGGCCCGGCTGGCGCCGGCGCGCGCCCAGAAACGCCGCCGGCTTCGGCGCAGGTACCAGTTGGACAGGTCATCGATAAAGGGGTTGACCAGCGCGGTGGCGGCGTTCGGCTCGAAGGCCTCCAGGCTCTTGCTGACGCCGGCGATGACCTCCTGCAGGCGCGAGAGGATCCAGCGGTCGAGCACGTTACCCTGGCGACGGGCGCCGCGGCCCGGCACCCACGCGTCGATGCGGGCGTAAGTGACGAAGAAGCTGTAGACATTCCAGAGCGGGATGAGGAACTGCCGCCGCACCTCGTCGGCGCGGTGGTAGCCGAAGAGCAGGTCCTTCTCCGGTTTGTGATCAGAGTACATCCAGCGCATGACGTCCACGCCCATGCGGTCGGCTGCCTCGTTGAACTCGATCGAGTTGCCCCACGACTTGTGCATCGGGCGGCCGTCCTCGGCCAGCAGCGTGCCGTAGGTGAAGACGTGCCGGAACGGCGCCCGGCGTTCGAGGATCGTGCTCATCGCCAGCAGACTGTAGAACCAGTTGCGGAACTGCCCCAGGAAGCTCTCGGTGATCAGGTCAGCCGGGAACCACTTCTCCCACAGCTGGCGATCCTGACTGTAGGACAGGGTGCTCATGGCCACCACGCCGGCGTCCAGCCACGGATTTCCCACGTCGACGATGCGGCTGACGCGCGCCCCGCATTTCGGGCAGGCGATCTTGACCGCATCGACGTACGGCCGATGAGGCGTGTGCCCCTCGAACTCCTGCCAACCCTCGACCGCGCGCCGCTTGAGCTCCGCTTTGCTGCCGATGACCTCGAAATGCCCGCAGCTCGTGCACGGATAGATCGGCAGGGCCAACCCCCAGTAGCGTTTCTTCGAGATCATCCAGTCGTGCATGTTGCGCAGCCAATCGAGTTCGCGCTCGTACCCGAATGACGGATACCAGTGCGTCTCGTTTACGACCACTTCCATCATCTGGTAGCGCAGGTTGCGGCGCTTCTCATCTTCGGTGACCTGTTCGTAGGGCTTGTCGAGCTGCTCCCCCATCGAAATGAACCATTCATCCACCAGGCGGAAGACCAGCTCGCTCCCGCAGCGCCAACACACCGGGTAGCGGTGCGTATAGGGCTCCACCCGGTAGGAGAGCCCCTTCTGCTGGAGGTTGTCGAAGATCGGCTGGGCGACCTGCTGCACCGGCCGACCGGTCAGCCAATCGAAGCCTTCGACGAACACGCCGGCCTCATCCAACGGGGCGATCACCGGCAGGCTGTACTGCTTGGAGAGCTGGAAGTCCTCGGCGCCGCAGCCCGGGGCGATGTGGACAATCCCGGTGCCCTCCTCTTCACCCACCTCGTCCCAGGCGATCACGCGGTGGGCCTGAGGGCCGCCGTGCGCGATCTGCGCCGGAAGCTCATCAAACGGTCCCTCGTAGGTCCAGCCGACCAGGTCCCGTCCGGGGAGCTCGGCTTCGATCTGGTAATCGCCCTTGAGCATGTGCAGCGTGCCCTTGCTCAGGTAGTAGACCGCCTCGCCCTGGCGGACTCGGACATAGGTCAGGTCCGATCCGACGGCCGCAGCGACGTTGCTGGTCAGTGTCCACGGCGTCGTGGTCCATACCAGCAGGCTCTCTCCCGCTCGCTCGCGCAGCGGGAAGCGCAGCGTCACGCTTGGATGGGTCAAGTCCTTATAGCCTTCGGTCACGATCTCATGCTGGCTCAGGCCGGTCCCGCAGCGGGAGCACCAGGGCATGACGTCTGTGCCTTTGTAGATCCAGCCTCGCTCGTAGCAGGATTTGAGGGCCGCCCAGATGGTGTAGTTGTTCTCGTCGGAGAAGGTGAAGTACGATCCGCCCAGCTCCGGCATCCCCAGCCGCGCCACGATGCCCTCAGCCGTGTCCGACACCGGCCCGTGGGGGCCTTCCAGCGTGATCGTCTGCGAGGGGTCCTCGCCCAACAGGCTGCTCAGCAGCCGCAGAAGGGCGGGGTCGTTCCAGTCCATCCAGTAGCCCAGGCGCATGCTCTGCTCGGTCTGCACCGCGGCGTAGTTCAGGACCCGCTGCCGGCACAGGATCACGAACTCAGCCAGGCCGAAGGCCTCGATGTCGCGCTTGGTCTTGAAGCCCTTGTCGCGCTCCACCTCGACCTCGACCCACAGCCCCTGACAATCAAAGCCGTTCTGATAGCGGGTCTGGAACCCGCGCATGGCCTGATAGCGCTGGAACAGGTCCTTGTAGGTTCGTCCCCAGCCGTGATGGACACCCATCGGGTTGTTGGCGGTGATCGGTCCGTCGATGAAAGACCAGCGCGGCGCCTTGGCCCGCAGGCGGCGGAGCTGCCCGAAAGAATCATGGTCGCGCCAGAAGCGCAAGACCTCGTGCTCCTGGGCGATGAAGTCCACCTGACTGGGAACAGGTTTGAACATGATTCACCTCAATGAACGGGTCGCTCAGGCGGGCGCTGCGGCGGGCTCCAGCCCGACGACCAATCGCTTGTTGATGGCGCCCTTGCTCTTGTACTCGAGGATGCGCATCGGTCCGACCTCGGCCGTGCCGGCCACGTGCGTGCCCCCGTCGGCCTGCAGGTCGAGGCCGACGATCTCGACCACGCGCACCTCGGCGATCCCTTCCGGGAGCAGGTTGATCTTGGTGCGGATCAGGTCCGGGATCTGGAAGGCCTGCTGCCGCGGCAGGATCGAGACTCTCACGGGCCGACCGGCGGCGACCTCGGCGTTGACCTTCTCCTCGATCTCGCGCACCAGCTCCTGCCGCATCGTCTCGAACTCGAAATCCATGCGCCCGCGCAGCGGCTCCATGTTCCCGCCGGTCACGCTGGCGCCATAGTCGCGCCAGATCACGCCGCACAGGATGTGCATGGCGGTGTGCGTGCGCATCAGATCGTAACGCCGCGCCCAATCGATCAGGCCGCGCAGGCGCGCCCCGGGCTGTGGGGCCGGACCGGCCAACTCGTGCCAGATCTTCCCCTCGGTCTTGCGCAGCGAACGAACCTCGAAACGGCTGTCGCCCGCCTCCAGCCAGCCGGTGTCGCCTGGTTGTCCGCCGCCGCCCGGATAGAAGGCGGTGCGATCGAGGGTCACCGCCGCCTCGCCGGCCTCAACGACGGCCGCCTCGAACGAGCGCAGGTACGCATCGGTCTGGTACAAGAGTTCGGTCATGTCCTGCCTCCCGCCGAATCACAAGCCCCCATCCCATTCAGGGACGGGGGCTGATCACGCTCCCGCGGTACCACCCTGCTGCCCGCCATGGGCGGACGCTCGTCTGGATACGGCCCGATCATCAGGCTAATATCCGCGCCCAGGCTAACGGAGGGCGGGCCCGGCTCCCCTACTTGCGGTGACGGCCGCGTTCAGGTTGCGGCTCCGGAGGGATTTTCCGCCCTGGCGCCTGCCCCGCCTCGCACCGGCCGCGGGTTCGCTGACAGGCCAACTCAGGCGTACTCGTCTCCATCGACGCCATCGGCTATTCAGTTGCGGCGATTATCCCACACCCGGACGGCGGGGTCAATGACCCAGCGCGGCCACTGAGCGCGCCCTCGGTTGATGTCGATAGCGCACCGATCCGAATCGGGCGAGCAGGTCCGCAGCTTCATCGCGCAGGTCACGCAATCGCGGTTCCTTCGTCTTCCAAGCGCCTTCCAGCTGTCGGATGACGAGCTGGCTGTCGCCTCGCACCTCGAGGGCGACCTGAGGCGGCGCCAGGCCTTCGGAGGACAGCGCCGCGAGCAGGGCCTGAAGCCCGGCGATCAGGGCGCGGTACTCCGCCTCGTTGTTCGTGCCCCGCGCGAAAGTCCGCCGCTGCGGCCGGGCGCGCTTCTCGCCCGCCCGCTCCAGGCGGAAAGAGCCGTAGCTCGGGCCGGGATTGCCGCGGCTACCGCCGTCGAAGATGAGGACGTACCTTGCGCGCGCTTCGCTTCCTGGCATTCGACGCTCGGGTGCGGGCCGGAGCCGGCGGGCCGGCCTTGTCGCCATACAGGCGTTGATAGAGCGCCGCCAGATTGCGCTTGTGCAGGTCGCCGGCCAGCCCGTTGATGAGGATGCGCGCCTTGCCGCAGTCCTCGATATCGATGTCGGATAGGTAGGCGGCAGGGTCTTTGCGCCGCGAGGCCGCCTGTACATGACGACGAACGCAGGCCAGGTAGTGCAGGTTGGAGCGCACGGCATTGACGATCTCCCCCCGCAGCACGACCTCACCGTGACCCTGAACCAGGTTCTCCAGCTTCAGGCGCGGGATCCGCTTGAGGCTGGCGACCATGTTGTCGAACTCGCCATGCACCAGGTGCGGCAGCGGCATCATGACGTCGCCCGAGAAGAGGACCCGATCCTCCAGTACCAGCGCCCCGATGCCGTCCTGGCTGTGCCCGGGAAGGGGCAAGAGAACGATCGAGCGCTTGCCCACGCGCAGCGTCAGGCTGCCCTGGTCGAAGACGACCGAGGGCAGGATGATCTGCACATCGCGCAGGTCCCGGTTGTGATCTTGCGCCCCGCGCAGACCTTCCCGGCCATGCGTGTCCATGTACTGGCGGGCGAGAGCGTGACCGACGACGACCGCGCCGGGAAACCAGCAGTTACCCAGCGAGTGATCGGCGTGATAGTGCGTGTTGACCACGTAGCGCACCGGGCTGCCCAGCCGGCCCTCGACAAACTCGCGGATCTCGGCCGTCTCCTCCGGGAACGCCAGCGTGTCGATAATGACCGACCATTCGGGGCCGATCACGGCACCTGCATTCACCTGGGCATAGCGATCGCTGGTGAAGACGTAGACGTTCTCGGCGACACGCTCCCGCATCATGGCTCACCTGCGTTGGACGAATCGGTGCGAAGAATAGCACAAGCACCCGCGTGAAGTCAAACTCAATTGACATAACGCGTCGGTGGGGAGCCTAGAGCAACGCAGCTGCCTGTTCGGGGGATACAACGAGCGGCGACTCCCCCGGGCGCAGGACCTCTACTCCGCCATCGGCCAGGCTGCGCTTGCTGACCGTGATCCGCAGGCGTGCGCCGACCAGATCCGCGTCGGCGAACTTCACCCCGGCCGAGACGGCGCGGTCATCGACGAGGACGGCCAAGCCGCGGCTCTCCAAGGCCGCTACCCAATCGCTCAGGCCCTCCCAGGGCGTGAGGACGACGACATAGCCGTCCAGGGGCGCGATCTCGGCCGGCCAGGAAGGCGCCCGCTGGGGATCTTGCTGCGTCAGGAGCGCGGCCAGCAGCGGGATCAGGAGCGCAGTCCCTACCCTGCCCTCCCCCTGCTGCGCTCTGCCGCCTTCGTCGGTGTAGGAGAATCCGGGCAGTGGATCCCATCGGGCCACCCAGAACCCCGAGCGCCCCTCGAGCGGCGAGTGACATTCCGGGCAAGGATCGCCGGCTCGCGCCGCAGCAACGTCGGCCAGGCTGGTGACCACGAAGTCCCTTGGGTAGTTCACCCCGGTCAGGTGGGTGTCCGGCCGGTTGGCGCCGGCGACATAGTTCGCGCCGGCGGGAATGGATAGGTCCCCAACGACCCACAGCCCTGCGTCATTCGGCTGGGCACGGACCTTCAAGCCGATCGGGCTGGCGAATCCGGGCTCAGCGCCGGCGGCGCGGATGAGGCGCTCGTCAGCCGGCACGAGCCCTCGCTGCCCGAGCACGCGCTCCAGCTTCTGCGGGCTGACCTCCAGGTCTCCGCGGAGGATGACCGCGATCAACTCATTGTCGGGCGTCGACAAGAAGAGCGCCTTCAGCGTCTGCCGCGTCGAGAGGCCGAGCTGCTCGGCCAGTGCGCGGATCGTGTCGGCGCCAGGCGTGGCGACCGGCTCGAGCGGCGCGGGTGAGGTGCGGTCAGGCTGACCGCGATCGAAGCGGGCGGCCGCCCGCGTGGCCGCATATGCGCAGGCTGGACAGGCGAGGTACGCCTCGGGACCATCGGGGTGCCAGACGGCCCAGCCGTCGCCCTCGCTGCGCTCGGCGCGGTGGACCGCCAATCCGGCGGCCTGGCACCACCCCTCCAGCGCCTGGCTCCAGCGATCGCGCGCCTCTTCGGCCGGAGTCGACCCGCTGGAGGCCGAGAGCCATTGCAGCGCCCGCGTCC
>Ga0105106_10004056_pt1 | contig 10435 bp, 12 predicted proteins | sample PPLLaktember2015_5_FD_79109 | JGI IMG/M metagenome (GOLD analysis project Ga0105106, IMG submission 79109) | Freshwater sediment microbial communities from Prairie Pothole Lake near Jamestown, North Dakota, USA - PPLs Lake P8 Core (1) Depth... | ecosystem: Environmental > Aquatic > Freshwater >... | reverse complement strand
TCTTCAACGTTTTCGGGTGGATCGGGCCTCTGCTCGGGGGGATGCCGGTGGTGCGCTTCGTCCATCACGTGGCAACCTGGGGATTCCTCACCTTTATACCGATCCACATCTATCTGGCGACCCGGGCCGACCTCATCGAGCGGGGAGGCGCCATCTCCTCCATCATCAGCGGGGGCAGGTTTGTGCCCTCGGCGCAGAAGTTCGTCGATGAGTGAGGCCGGTCCCGGAGAGACGCTGGTGATCGGTCTGGGCAATCCGATCATGGCCGACGACGGGCTCGGCATCGCCGCCCTGGAGCGTTTGCGCGAGGGGTGGACCCTTCCCGAGTCGGTGCGCCTGGTCGACGGCGGGACCTGGGGCATGAACCTCTTGCCTCTCATCGAAGAGGCAAGCGAGTTACTGCTCCTGGACGCGATCGACAGCGGCAAGCCGGTCGGCGAGCTGGTCGTGCTCGAGCGGGAGGAGGTACCCCGGTTCTTCGGCCTCAAGCTCTCCCCCCATCAGATCGACCTGCGAGAGGTCCTGGCCCTGGCTGAGCTGCGGGGTGGGCTACCGGCGAAGCTGGTGGCAATGGGCCTGCAGCCTGCCCGGGTGGAGATGTTCTCGGGACTGAGCCCGGGGGTCGAGTGCCGGATGGACGCGCTGCTCGCCGCGGTTATGGAGCGGCTGGAGCGGTGGGGACATGTCGCGAAGCGGTTAGAGCCCGTCGCGAATGCATGAGCTGAGCATCGCCCTCGAGGTCTGTCGGATGGCCGAGGAGCGGCTCGAGCCGGAGGAGCTGCCTCTGCTCGTCAGTGTCGGACTCGAGGTTGGAGAGGAGGCGGGACTGGAGCCCGCCAGCCTGCAGTTCTGCCTCGAGGCGCTCCTGGCCGCGCCGCCATTTAGCGGAGCCCGCCCGGTCATCACCCAGCTCCCCGGTGACGCGCTCCGGTTGGCGTACCTGGAGGTGGACGATGGCCGTCCGGACGATTGAGGTACGCGAGCGGGTGATGGCTCGCAACGACGAGCTTGCCGCCGCGGTGCGCGAGCGACTGCACCGGGCGGGAGTAGTCGCGCTCAACCTGGTCTCCTCGCCTGGCTCCGGAAAGACCAGCCTGCTCGAGCGCACGCTGGATCAGCTGGGGGAGGAGCTCGACATCGCGGTCGTCACCGGCGACGTCCAGACTCAGAACGATGCCGATCGCCTCGCGCGCCGTACCACCCGGCTGGTACAGGCGGTGGTCACCGGTGGCGCGTGCCACCTCGATGCCCTCCAGGTGGAGACGGCCCTGGGCTCGTTGGACCTGGAGCGGACCCGCCTGCTGTTCATCGAGAACGTGGGGAATTTGGTGTGTCCGGCGAGCTGGGATCTCGGCGAGGAGGCCAAGGTCGTGGTCTTCTCGGTTACCGAGGGGGAGGACAAACCGCTCAAGTATCCCAAGATGTTCCAGCAGTCGCGTTATGCGGTGCTCAACAAGATCGATCTCCTCCCCCACCTGCGGTTCAGCGTGGACGAGGCGGTCGCCAATGCCCGGCGGGTGAACCCCGGGCTCCGTTTCTTCTTTACGTCCGCGGTCACCGGCGAAGGGATGGATGAGTGGTACGGCTTCCTGCGGCAACAGGTGCGAGCCGTCGCGACGATCCCCGCAACGTAGCGGGCGCCGTGGCTCCGAAACGCGCCGCCTTGCGCCTCGACGTAACCGGGGTGGTCCAAGGGGTCGGCTTCCGGCCGTTCGTTCACCGGCTGGCGCTGCGCCACGGGCTGGCCGGTTGGGTGCGCAACGCCTCAGGCGAGGTCCAGATCGAGGTCGAGGGAAGCGGCCTCGGACTCGAGGCGTTCTCGCGCGAGCTGTGCGACGAGGCGCCCCCGCTCGCCCGCATCGACCGAGTGGAGACCCAGCCTTCTCTCCCCACCGGCATCGATGGCTTCACCATCCTGCGGAGCGCGGAGGAGGCCGACCGCCGGCAGCCGGTTCCCCCCGATGCCGCGATCTGCCCGGCCTGTGAGGCCGAGCTCTTCGACCCGACCAATCGCCGGTACTGCTATCCGTTCATCACCTGCACCGACTGCGGTCCGCGCTTCACGGTGATCGACGCGCTCCCCTACGATCGGGAGCGCACCAGCATGCGGAGATTTACCCAGTGTCCCGCGTGCGCCCGGGAGTACGGCGCTCCCGGGGACCGGCGCTTTCATTCGGAGACCAATAGCTGCCCCGTCTGCGGCCCGAGAGTCTGGTACCAGGCGGCGAGCTCCCCGGCGCGGGCCTGGGACGCTGACGCCCTCCAACAATCCGCCGCGCTCCTGCTGGGTGGTGGCATTCTGGCGCTGCGCGGGCTCGGCGGCTTCCACCTCGCGGTGGACGCCACCAATGCCGCGGCGGTGACCCGGCTCCGCGCCCGCAAGCATCGGGAGGCCAAGCCGCTGGCGGTGATGGTTCGCGGCGTGAGCGAGGCGCAGGCACTCGGGTCGGTGGGGCGGGAAGAGGAGCGCGTGCTCGCGTCGACGGAGCGGCCTGTGGTACTCCTCCAGCGCAGGGCGGACGCCGCGCTGGCCGAGGCGGTGGCTCCCGGACTCGACACGATCGGCGTCCTCCTGGCCGGCACGCCGCTGCACCACTTGCTACTCGCCCTGGTGAGCCGACCGTTGATCATGACCAGCGGCAATCTCAGCGAGGAGCCGATCGCGACCGGGAACGACGAGGCACTGGTGCGGCTGGGTCGGGTGGCGGACGGGTTCCTCCTGCACGACCGGGAGATCGTTGCCCGGTATGACGATTCCGTCGTGCGTGTGGCCGGCACCGCATCCATCCTTATGCGCCGGGCCCGCGGCTACGCGCCCCTTCCGCTGGAGCTGCCCGTCGCCAGCCCGCAACCGCTGCTCGCGGTTGGCCCCCACCTGAAGAACACCTTTACCCTGGCGCACGGGGCGGGTGCCTTCGTCAGCCAGCACATCGGCGACCTGGAGAGCCTGGAGACGCTGGAGCATTTCGAGGAGACCCTCGCCCGGCTGCGTGGCCTGTTCCGTATCGACCCGGAGATCGCCGTGCGCGACCTCCACCCGGGCTATCTCTCCACCCGCATCGCGGAGCGGCTCGGCCTGGACCGGATTATTGCCGTCCAGCACCACCATGCTCACGTGGCTGCCGTTCTCGCCGAGCACGGACGCACCGGCCCTGCGGTCGGCATTGCCTACGACGGCACCGGGTACGGCGATGACGGCAATGTCTGGGGCGCCGAGATTCTGGTCTGCGATCTGGAGGGCTACCGACGTATTGCCCACCTTCGCTACGCACCCATGCCCGGTGGCGATGCGGCCGCCCGGGCGCCCTGGCGCGCGGCACTCGGATTCCTGGCGACGGAGCCCTCGGTGGCTTCCGCGTTCCGGCTGGCGTGCGAGGGAGTGGAAGCACGAGAGCGCGCGGTGGTCGAGCGCCAGCTCGCCGGTCGGCTCAATGCGCCCCTGGCCTCGTCCATGGGGCGGCTCTTCGATGCGGCGGCGGCGGTGCTCGGCGTGCGGCAGGTGAGCCAGTACGAGGGACAAGCAGCCATGGAGTTGGAGGCGCTGGCCGGAAGACGCATCGGGCGCGAGTTCCTCTGCCGTCTGAATGAGGGGGACGATTGCTCCTGGATCCTGGACCCGCTCCCGCTGCTCGTCGAGCTGGGCGAGCGGCGCCAGCGCGGGGAGGATCCGGCGGATCTCGCCGCCGACCTGCATGAGAGCATCGCCTGCGCAACTGCGGACCTGGCGGGGCGTGCCTCCGAGATCACCGGCCTCTCCATCGTGGCGCTGGGTGGGGGAGTCTTCCAGAACGCCCGACTCCTGGTCTCGGTGCGGGAGCGGCTCGAGAGGCTGGGCCTGGAGGTGCTGCTGCCCCGCCGATTGGGGCCCAACGATGGCGCGGTGAGTTATGGCCAGGCCGCGGTCGCCGCCGCGCAGCTTGCCCGAGAGAGAGCTGGCGTGAAGTTGACCTGAGGGAGGTGCTCCATGTGTCTGGGCATACCGGGACGGATCGTCGAGATGCACGACGATCGTGGGCTGCTGATGGGACTGGTGGATTTCGGGGGCGTGCGGCGGGACGTCTGCCTGGCCTATCTGGCCGGGACGGTACAGCCGGGCGACTACGCCGTCGTCCATGTCGGGTTCGCCATCTCCAAGGTCGCCGAGGAAGAGGCGCGCCGCACCTTCGAGGCGCTGCGGGAACTGAGTCAGCTCGACGAGCTCGACTGGATGCGTGAGGTGGCCGAACGGAGCCTCGCTGGAGGGAGGGCCGGCGAATGAAATACCTGAGCGAGTACCGCGACCCGTCCGTAGCGCGGGGCCTCATCACCAGAATTCGGGAGCTTGCCACCCGCCGCTGGGTCCTGATGGAGGTGTGTGGCGGCCAGACCCACACCATCGTCCGGCAGGGACTGGATGAGCTGCTGGACGATTCCGTCGAGATGATTCACGGCCCCGGCTGCCCGGTCTGCGTCACCCCGCTGGAGCAGATCGACAAGGCGCTCCGCCTCGCCGCCGATCCGTCGGTGATCTTCACCTCGTTCGGTGACATGCTCCGGGTCCCGGGCAGCGAGTGCGACCTGCTGCAGGTGCGCGCTCGGGGCGGCGAGGTACGGGTCGTGTATTCTCCGCTCGATGCGTTGGAGCTTGCCATCCGCAACCCGAGCAAGCAGGTGGTCTTCTTCGCGGTCGGCTTCGAGACCACCGCGCCGGCCAACGCCATGGCGGTCTGGCGCGCGCGCCAGCTCGGGGTGCGCAACTTCAGCGTCCTGGTCTCCCACGTCACCGTGCCCCCGGCGATGATCGCCATTCTCTCGGCGCCCGACAACCGGGTGCAGGGGTTTCTCGCGGCTGGTCATGTGTGCGCGGTGATGGGCTGGACCGAGTACGAGCCGATCGCAGCCCGGTACCGGGTGCCTATCGTGGTGACCGGATTCGAGCCGGTGGACATCGTCGAGGGGATCTACCTGGCGGTCCGGCAGCTGGAGGAGGGTCGCCACGAGGTGGAGAACCAGTACGTCCGTTCGGTTCGGCGGGAGGGCACCGGGCCGGCGAAGAGTCTGGTCGCGGAAGTCTTCCAGTTGGTCAACCGGCAGTGGCGCGGCATCGGGGAGATCCCGGGGAGCGGACTGGGCTTGCGGGAGGAGTTCGCCGACTTCGACGCAGAGTACCGCTTCGGCCTGGGGACGCTCCAGGTGAACGAGCCGGCGGAGTGCCGCGCCGGCGATGTCCTGCGGGGCCGGCTCAAGCCGCATGAGTGCGCTGCGTTCGGCTGCCGCTGTACACCCGAGCATCCGCTGGGCGCGCCAATGGTCTCTTCCGAAGGTGCTTGCGCAGCGTACTACAACTATGGGCGGTTCCGGCACACCCAGCGGATGGGGGTCTGAAATGACGGGGCAAATCCTCGCTGCCAGCATATTGACCTGTCCCGCGCCGCACACCGCGAGCGATCGCGTGCTCCTGGGTCATGGGTCCGGTGGCAAGATGGGCGCCGCGCTCCTGCGAGACCACTTCCTCCCCTACCTGAGCAACCCTGCGCTCGACGCTTTGGGCGACGCAGCCGTGGTACCGATCGAGGACTCACAAATCGCCATATCCACGGACACGTTCGTGGTGAGCCCGCTCGAGTTCCCGGGGGGGAATATCGGATCACTCGCGGTGCATGGTACCCTGAATGATGTCGCCATGATGGGCGCGCGGCCGCTCTATCTGTCCGCCGGGTTTGTGTTGGAGGAGGGGCTCGAGCTCGAGGTCCTGGACCGCATCGTCCGCGCGATGGGTGCGGCGGCAGCCGCAGCGGGAGTGCCGCTCGTGACTGGGGACACCAAGGTGGTGGAGCGGGGCAAGGCGGACGGCATGTTCATCAACACGACCGGGGTGGGCCTGCTGGATCCCGGATTCCGTCCCGCGCCGCATCGCGCCGAGCCCGGGGACGTCGTGCTGGTAAGTGGGCCGCTGGGCCGCCACGGGATGGCCATCATGGCCGTGCGCGAAGGCATTGCCTTCGAGACCCGCATCGAGAGCGACTCGGCAAGCCTCGGCCCGCTCGTCGAGCGCCTCGGGAAGACCCTCGCTGGGGATGTCCATGTCTTACGGGATCCAACCCGGGGCGGACTCGCCAGTGCGCTCAACGAGATCGCCGCCGCCTCCGGCGCCGGGATCGAGCTGGACGAAGCGGCTATTGCGGTGCCGGCCGATGTCTCGGCCGCGTGCGACATGCTCGGGTTGGATCCCCTATACGTCGCGAACGAGGGCGTGCTGACGGCCATCGTTCCCGCGGGTGCCTGCGACGCCGCGCTCGCCAGTCTCCGCTCCCATCCGCTCGGTGCCGCGGCGGCATGTGTGGGGCGGGTGGTGCGGGAGCATGCCGGACTCGTCGTCCTTCGAACCAGCATCGGAGGCACCCGCATCGTAGACCTGCTCCCGGGCGACCAGCTGCCCAGAATCTGTTAGCTGGACCCAGCCGGATGATGATCAGCGGCTTGCCTCTCTTGTGCCGCGCCTCCTCTCATCGTTATGGTGAACCTATGCCTCTTCGCGCCGGCATCTACATCGTCCCGACCGACCGGTGGTACATCGAGCGGACCGTCTGGCTCATCGCCGGCCTGGTTCTCCTGGTTGTCACGGCCCTGGCGGCGCTGGTCGACCCACGCTGGGTCCTGGCCGTCATCGGAGTCGGACTCGCCTCCATCAACGTGGCGCTGACCGGCTTCTGCATTGTGGGGAACGGCCTCCGCCGGCTCGGCTTCAAGCCCATGCTGGCGAGAGATGCACCGACGCGGTGGAACCTGTACTTCATGCAGACCGACCGGTGGTATCTCGAGCGGCGCATTTATCTGGCGGTGGGGATCAACATCTCCCTGGCGTCGGTGCTGGTACTGGTACACAGCGTCTGGTGGCTTCTGTTTACCGGCTTCGTCGGGGCGGCAATGGTGTGGTTCGCTGCGACCGGGTTCTGCATCATGGCGAACGGCCTGTACTGGCTCGGGGCCGAACCGCGCCTGGTGCCGGAACGAAAGCCAGTGCCGGCCGCCACCATCAGTTGCCCGCCCGCGCACGTCTGAGACCCTGACGCTTCAATATTCGCTTCTCTAATCCGGCTCATACCGATGACCAGTGCTCAAACCACGCTCTGCGGCAGCTGCGGAGCCCCGGGAGGCGGCAAGTTCTGCTCCAACTGCGGGGCGCCACGGGAGGGTGGCACCTGTCGAGGCTGTGGTGCGCCCGTCTCTCCCGGGGCTCGGTTCTGCCCGGCATGCGGCCTGGCAGCCGGTGCGGCGGCAACCGCGTCGCTATCGCACGACCGCACGCCATGGCTGATCGCCGGCGTTGCGCTCGCCGCGTCGCTCGCCGTGCTTCTGGTCATGGTGACTCGGGATGCGAAAGGCGCCGGGGCCGCGATCGAACAACCGCCGGCCGGCGAGGCCCCGCCCGACATCAGCAACCTGAGCCCCCGGGAGCGGTTCAACCGTCTTTACAATCGGGTCATGACTGCCGCCCAATCGGGTGATGAGGCGACCGTCACCCGGTTTACACCGATGGCCCTCATGGCCTACGCCCAGCTCGACAGCATCGACGCCGATGCCAGATACCATGCCGCACTGCTCAAGGTCCACACTGGAGAGGTCGACGGATCGCGTGCCCTGGCCGATACCATCCTGGCCCGGGACCCCGGGCACCTCTTTGGATATGTCATTCGGGGCACCGTGGCCCGGTTCCGGAAGGACGAGAAAGAGCTCACCCAGGCGTATGCCGGATTCCTGAAGCGCTACGATCAGGAGGTCAAGCGCGCCCGACCGGAGTACAGCGAGCATCAGAATTCGCTGGATGATTTTCGGAAGGCTGCGCTCGAAGCTCGGTAATCTTCAACCACAATTCACGGAATCCTCACCTACCGCCCCCTAAGTTGGGCTTGTTCGTGGCAGCCCAGTGAAGGGCGCATCCGCCTGAGGCGGTCCATGAACTCTGTAGGGACCGACACGAGACCCGGCGTCAGCTATTGGCGGCGGGCTTTCGTTTTCCAGGGCTGCCTCGCGGGCGGAGGCGCGGGAGTTGATCCTGAGCACCTTCGCATGGTCCCTTCACGGCATCTTCATGAAGCTGGTCCTAGCTTTAGGATGGTAGTTCCCAATCCCCCCAGCTTCGGGCCATACCGGCCTTGGGTGGCGCGAGGGTAATACTCGGAGGTACTCATGAAGACTCGCCTTGCAACCCTGGTCGCCGGAGGCATGGCCGCGGTGGTTTTCGCAGGGCCTCAGGCCGTGGCAGCCCAGACCGTTGCCAGCTTCTCGGCCGATACCCCTGCCAGGGAGACGAAGTGGGTCGTGGATATGGTGCACTCGCAGGTCGATTTTGGGGTCCGGCATCTGGTCGGCCGGGTGCGCGGCACCTTTACCAAATGGTACGCCGTCCTCGCGACCAAGGAAGGAGACTGGAAGCTTGGCACCGTCAACGTCTCGATTGAGACTGCCAGCCTGAATACCGGGAACGCGTACCGCGACGACGACCTCCGCTCGGATCGTTTCTTTGCGGCAGGCCGCTATCCCAAGATGACCTTCCAGGGCACCGGGTTTGCAGCGACCGACAGCACCCTGGACGTGAGCGGCATTCTCACGATCAAGGGACGATCGAAGCCTGTGGTATTCTCGGGCCTATACCGAGGGATCGCGAAGGACAGCGAGGGGCACGAGAGGATCGCTTTCGAGGCCACCGGTGCGGTGGACCGCCGCGACTTCGGCATCAGCTGGAATGAGCGCGTCGGCGGCACCGAGTTGATCGGAAATAACGTGGAGATCACCATCGGCATCGAGGCGGTACGGGTGAACTGATAGGGAGAGCGGTTCGGTGCCGGTGGTGAGGATTCGCATGGAATAAACTACTGGCCCAACCGATACTCCGTCAGCTTCCGTCCCTCGACCAGCAGCTCATCGAGCACCGGGTTCTCCCCAGAATCCTGGTTGTTGTACCGCACCTCGAAGTGAACCCAGGCATAGCCGTCGTTCCCCCAGGCGCCCATCCGGCCCAGCGGCTCTCCCTGAGCAACCGGGGTCTTGCGGCGGACCGTCACCGATGCCGGGTCGAGGTGGGAGTAGAAGGTTGCGAAGCCCGAGCCGTGCTCGATGTAGACGAATGGGCCGTTGGGTCCGCAGGTGATCTCGTGGGGCGGCTGCAGACAGACGTCGCTGACCGTGCCGTCCGCGGCCGCCACGACCTGGCCGGGCGCGTCGCTCCCCTCGGGTGTCCTGAAGTCGAGGCTGTAGCGCGAAATTCCCGCATGAGAGCAGTCCAGCCCGCCGTCCGCGCGGCGGCCTCCCTCGCCACCGGGACAAAGCGCGGTGGGGGATCCCATCTCGGTTCTCAGGCTCCAATGACCGGCGGTTACCGGCAGCCGAAAATCCATCTGTACCACCACCCGCGCGAAGCCCACGCCTTGATCGCTGTAGGCGCCGACCTGCGCCACCCCTGCCGCGACGCCGGTGACCACGCCGTGGGGCGAGACTTCCACGATCCCGGGTGCGTTGCTGGACCACTGGACTTGGCGCCCCGGCAGCGGCCGGCCTTCCAGGTCTCGCACGGTGGCGTCGAGCGCGGCGGTGGCTCCGACTGGCAGGATCAGGTCGGCGGGTGTGACGGTGATGACGACTCCAGGCAGCGCGCGCAGCCCGGCTGGTTCGCTTTCGCAGGCACCGGCGGCGAGCACCAGCGTGGCCAAGGTGAAGGGTCGGGAGAAGCCGGCCATGCATCTATGGTGGGGCTCGGTCCCGGGCGAGGCAAGCGGGAGGTGGACTTGTGTGGGTACTTCCCAGTGGGGATGTTTCGGTCGCCGGGGGCGTAGCTCAGTTGGTAGAGCAAGGGACTTTTAATCCCTAGGTCGTGGGTTCGAGTCCCACCGCCCTCACTTAATACTCCGCAACGACTTAGATGCTCTAAAGACATCGAGCCTCGCCACCATATCGGGGCCCGATGTCTCTGCCGATGGCTCGGTCTACCGGGCCTCTAGCGCAACACCTGGACCGCAACTTTTGCGGTCGGGTTCCGTATCACTGGGTAACGCGCCCGAGAGTGCTGAGGCGCAGACTCAACCGGATCTCGCCATGAACTTCAAGCCCGCGATTTGGTTCCCGATCGCCGTCGTGCTGAGCGTCATCAACTTGGTTGCAGTCGGGTTCGCGGCCGGGGAACCCCAGCCGTGGCATGTCGCGCTTCACGCAGCGCTCGCGCTGGCGTTCGGGTTATGGGCCCAGCGCCTGCGTCAGGGTCTCCGCGGGAGCGAACTCCAGGCTCCGCTCGAAGTGCTCGAAGCGCTCGAAGCGGTCGAAGCCGAGGTGAGCAAACTGCGGCAGGAGCTGAGCGAGACGCAGGAGCGCCTGGACTTCACCGAACGGGTGCTGGCGCAGGGACCGGAATCCCGCCGAATGGACCCGCAGCGCTAGGGTCCGAAGCAACCCGATATAGCGG
>Ga0105106_10004055_pt1 | contig 10436 bp, 9 predicted proteins | sample PPLLaktember2015_5_FD_79109 | JGI IMG/M metagenome (GOLD analysis project Ga0105106, IMG submission 79109) | Freshwater sediment microbial communities from Prairie Pothole Lake near Jamestown, North Dakota, USA - PPLs Lake P8 Core (1) Depth... | ecosystem: Environmental > Aquatic > Freshwater >... | reverse complement strand
GTACGCCGCCAAAGACATGGCCGATCCCGAGCACTTCGGGGTGTTGGTGAAGCCCCATGGGCCTTCCGGGAAGGAGACTGCTGCCCAGATCGATGCCGAGCCGTGGATGATTTTCAAGAACGGGAAGTATCCCGAAGAGGCAGCTGAGTTTCTCAAGTTCTTCTTCAAAGAGGAAAATTACATTAAGTATCTCCACACCGTGCCGATCCACCTCCTGCCTACCCTCAAGTCGGTGCGGAATAACCCTGCCTACCAGGCCAATGAGATGGTCCGTAAATGGAAGGAGTGGCAGGACATGCAGTATCGCTACTTCGACACCGGTCAGGCCAAGCCGACTCTGATCGTGGACTGGAACGACCTGAAGCTCCCCTTCGGCCTCGAGATCCTTGGGTCCGGCATCGTCCCGGACATGGTGACGGATGCCGTCCGGGGGATGCCGTCGAAGGAAGCGGCGGCCAAGGCCCAGGCCCGGGCAGAGGAGTTGATCACGAAGCTCGGCTACAAACGCTGGTAATTTGTTTACAGAGCAATGGCCTGGCACATGCCTGCTTTCGACTTACGAAGCAGGTGTGTGTCAGGTCCAGCCAACCCTTACCCTGAAACGAGGACCATGAACGGCGTATCTGATCCCGAACCCAAATTTGCGGGTTCCTCCGGGGTGCAATCCACATTTGACATCATCGCTACCAAACTTGGTATCACGCGACGGGCAACCTGGGTCCCTGTAACCAGGCCAAAGCGTCGCGAGCAACTAGCAGGGCTTTTAACCATTGCCCCGGCCTTCGTCCTGATCCTGGCCCTCACGCTCTACCCGGTCGCCTACTCCATTTGGCTCAGCCTCCTGGAGAAGCACTCATTCTTTCCCCAGGAACGCTTTATCGGCCTCGAGAATTACCTCTACCTGTGGAAGGATCCGGAGTTTTGGTCGAGCCTCTGGCTGGGGGTAGTCTACTCAGTATGGACGATCTTCTTCCAGGTGGTCCTGGGGGTGGCGGCCGCCCTCGTTCTAAACGAGACCTTCGTAGGACGGGGTCTGGTTCGTGGGATCGTCCTTTTCCCCTACATGATCCCCACAATCGTTGCGGTGATTCTGTGGAAGTGGCTGCTCAACGACACCTACGGGGTCGTGAACTATTGGCTTTTCGCCCTGGGAATCGTCAGAGACCCAATCAGTTGGCTGGGTGCCGATCACATCATGCTCTCCCTCATCGTGATGAGCATCTGGCAGTTCTTCCCCTTTGTTCTGCTGAGCATCCTGGCCCGGCTCCAGACCATTCCCCCAGAGCTATACGAGGCCGCCAAGGTGGATGGGGCTTCGGCCCTCCGGCGCTTCACTCACATCACTCTCCCCCAGATCCGAGGCATCCTGTTCGTGGTGATCCTGCTGCGTAGCATTTGGATGTTCACCAAGTTCGACACTGTCTGGCTGATGGGCGAGGGGGCGGGGGCCGGACGTTTCATCCGGACGCTCCCGGTATATGCCTACATGCGGACCATGACGTACTACCAGGCGGGCCTCGGCGCGGCCCTGGCCGTGATTATGTTCGCCATCCTGGTGGTCTGCACAGTCATTTACTTCGGTTTGTTCCGTGAGGAGGCGGACATCGGATGAATCGCTGGCGATTACGACGGTTCTCGACCCGCGGCCTCCTGTACGTGGGGGCGATCCTCCTGGCCCTCCAGGCGGCTTTTCCCTTCTTCTGGATGGTCTCGACATCGTTCAAGCCCCCAGTGGAGGTGTTCGCCCAACCCCCGTCATTTGTTCCCCACGATCCGACCTGGGAAAACTTCTGGCGCCTTTTCACAGCTACCAGTTTCCTAACTTACTTCCGAAACAGCCTGATCGTGTCGGGTCTGGCAGTCCTGCTGACCATGGTCGTAAGCGCCGCCGGGGCCTACAGCCTCACACGCTACCAATACCTCGGCCGGGAGAAAATCGCAGGGCTCATCCTGTGCACCTACATGTTCGCCCCCATCATGGTGGTAATCCCTTTTTTCATCCTGGTGAAGAAGGTGGGGATCGAGAACACTCACTTCGCCCTGGTTTTGGCTTTCACTTCGTTCTGTCTCCCCTTCACCCTCTGGCTGATGCGGGCGTTCTTCAAGACCATCCCCGTTCAACTAGAAGAAGCCGCGTTGGTGGACGGGGCCGGGCGGGTGCGTGCAGTGATCTATGTCGTCCTGCCCTTGGCCCTGCCGGGGATCATCGCGACATCCATCTTCACATTCATCCTTGCGTGGAACGACTACATCTTCACGCGGATCCTCATCACCTCGGATGAATTGAAGACGCTGCCGGTGGGGGTGCAGGACCTCTTTCACTCGTCGCTGATTGACTGGGGATTGATCATGGCCGCCGGGATGATGATTACAATTCCCGCATTGCTCTTTTTCGTTTCGGTTCAACGGTATTTGATCCGGGGCTGGGGCGCCGGCGCTGTCAAAGGTTGACCGATTGATTAGCATAGAAAAGCTTCAAGGTGGGTAGGGGCGACTTCAGTCGCCCAAAAGGCCCCGCTTCACGGGACCCTACCCAATGTTTATTTTCATTGTTCGAGCCTGCAGGTAGGCAGGGTGAGGGGAAATAGCGAAAGGAGAAGTAGCAAGATGAGATTCAAAGACAAAGCCGCTTTGATTACAGGAGGTGGAAGGGGGATCGGTGCGACGACCGCCCTGATGATGCTGGAAGAAGGGGGAAAGGTTGGGGTCGTCGATGTGAACGAAGCCAATATGAAGAAAGTGGTGGAGACTGCCCGTTCTCGTGGCTATGATCTAAAGACCTTTGTGGGAGATGTCTCTAAGAAGGATTCTGTCGAGCGTTTTATGGCGGACTTCGTCAAGGAGTTCGGCCGAATTGATATCCTGGTTAATAACGCTGGGATCGTCATCTCCAGACCCTTTCTTGAAAAGACCGTGGAGGATTGGGTGAAGACACTGGAGGTCAACCTCATCGGAGTCTTTCTCTGTTCCCAATCAGCAGCCAAGTATATGCTCAAACAAAAATCGGGAAAGATCATCAACATCTCTTCAATCCGCGGGATCGATCACTGCGGCCGGGAAGGAATCATGGATTACAGCGCTTCAAAAGGAGCGGTCATCAATCTCACCAAGACCATGGCCAAGGAATTGGCTCCTCACATCAACGTGAATACGGTTGCCCCGGGACATACCCTGACAGAGATGACCCAACCTCTGCCAGATGAAGTTAAGAAAACGATGATCGAGGGGTCCTATTTAAAGAGAATGGCTCAACCTGAAGACATTGCGAAGGCGATCCTCTTCCTGGCCTCGAACGATGCCAACTTTATTACAGGACAGCTCCTCCTCGTCGATGGCGGCTTCAGCCTCAAATAATTTCTCCTTCTAAGGCCGTCCCTATTGTGTAAACTGGAACCTGGAGAAAGGTAGGCAACCCCGTGATTGGGAGTGTGTGCGTGGGATTAAGAAACTTTCTGGAGGGAGGAACATCTTAATGGACTATGTACGGTTGGGAAAAACAAACGCCAAGGTTTCCAGGATCGGTTTTGGAGGGGCACCGGCTGGCATGAAAAATTACCTGCATGCTTTCGATCCAACAAAGGAAGGGGATAGAGAGGGAATTATTAAAGCAATCCATAAGGCAGTGGAACTCGGAATTAATTATTTCGATACGGCACCCGCTTATCGCGAGGGCCAAGGTGAGGAGATCTTTGGAGAGGCTTTACAGGGAGTCGATCCGGGGAAGATATTCTTGGCAACGAAAATGAGTGTCGGGGATAAGGACCATGTTCGTCGTTCTATGGAAGCAAGTTTAAAAAGATTGAAAAGAAATTCCATCGATTTAATTCAGATTCATGGCACCAGCTATTCAGATGAAGAGGCGGATTTTGTTTTGAAAGAGGGTGGGATGATCGATGAAATGTGCCGGCTACGGGATGAGGGATTGGTTAAATTCATAGGGTTCACATCGGAAGACCAAAATCCCGCGATGTACAGATTGATTCGAAGTGGAAGATTTGACATGATGCAGACCTGCTACAATTTCATCTTTCAACATCCTTACGATCCCGTCAGAAAATCCGGCAGCATCTACGAAGCAAAAAGGATGGACATGGGAATAGCCACGATGAGGCCTGCCACCTCGATGATATTTCGGAAGTGGATTGAGAAAGTGAATCCAAATAGCACTTTTGATTATACGGCTGCATTAGTACAATTTGTATTATCAAACCCATTGATCGATGTCATCCTCATCGGAATGAGAAGCGTCAAAAGAGTGTTACAAAACATAGAGATTTACAACAACACATCGGGCCGCATGGATATCGATGAACTGCATCATCGGTTTGTATAGGTTGATAAAAGTGCCAGGCTATAGCTTGAAGACCTTTGGAAGGATCAGCGTAAGCCACGGAAAAAGGACGACGATCAAGAGGCCGAGGCAGAGGAGGATCACATAGGGCATCATGGGGCGAAGGGTACGATCGATGCTGATCTTGGCGATCCCGCAGCAGATGAAAAGACCCACACCGATGGGCGGCAGGAAGAGGCCTATGCCGACTGCGGCAGTGATGACAATGGAATAGTGGACCAAATCGATGCCGAACTGCTTGACGACGGGCAGGAAGGTCGGCAGAAGGATGACCACAGCGGCCGGCCCTTCAATGACGGCCCCGAGAAAAATGAACAGGAGCGCGGAAAAGAGCAGGAAAGCCGTCGGACCCGCAGACAACGACCTCAGCAACTCCGCAAGGAACACCGGAACTTGTGCCACCGTCAGGACCCAGGCCACAACTGCCGCCGTCCCAAGAAGAAAGCAGACGCTCGCTGTAATCACGGCGCTTTGGAGGAGGATTCCCGGGAGGGCCGACCAGGAGATTTCTCGATAGATGAGGAGGCCGACGATGGCAGCATACAAGACGGCAACGGCCGCCGCTTCCGTAGGGGTGAAGACACCACCGAGGATCCCACCGAAAATGATGACCGGCATCCCCATGGGGATCAGGGCATCGATGGATGCCCTGCCAAGCTCGCGGAGGCTCGGCGTTTGTGAAGCCTCCATTTTGTTTCCTCGCGCCTGCACATAGATGTACACCATGATAGCGATGGCGAGGACGAGGGCGGGGATGAATCCCCCTGCAAAGAGCGCAGCCACCGACACATCGGCGATGGCACCGATGATGATCATCAAGATGCATGGGGGCACCAGGATTCCCATGGCCGAGGCCGAGGCCACCACGCTTACCGCCTCCTCAGGTTTGTATCCGGCTCGCGTCAAAGGGGGAATCATCGTGGCGCCTATGGCCGAGACGTCGGCGATGGTAGACCCAGAAATGCCCGAGAAGATATACTCGGCAATCACTACCGCCATGGCGAGACCACCCTGGATCCAGCCGACCAGAGCCTGAGCGAACCGGACCAGTCGGACAGCAATGCCGCCGGTTTCCATCAGGGCGCCCGCCAAAACGAACAACGGAATCGCCAGAAGGACAAAGGAATCCGCAGTGAGGAAGATCTGCTGGATGATAATCGTGAGGGGATACTGGCCGCTCCACCACAGTCCCAGAAAGCCGGCCATGCCTACGGCAAACGCCACGGGCACTGCCAGGATCAGCAAAATCACGAATGCGACGATGGTGATCGCGATCATCGAATAAGACCTCGGATGGCGCTCCAAAGCGGCCCAAGGCTGTACAGAATCATCAAGGCTCCTCCGATCGGGATGGCGACATAGATCCACATCTTCGACAGCCCCATGACAGGGGTCTGCTGGAACTTTCCAAGCTCAAGAAAGACTAAGCCTTGCTGGATCAACACGCTCGCAAAGACGATCACCACCAGTGGGAGCAGAAAAACAGTGACCTGACGGAGTCGCGGGGACAGGCGATCCACTACGATATGGAGGCGGAAGTGGGCATGGCGCTTCACGCCCACCGCCGCCCCCAGAAAGGTCAGCCAGACGAAGCAACCCCGCGCAATCTCGTCGTACCAGGTAAATGTCCTGACCATCACATACCGGGAGAAAACCCCGAGGAGCAGGTCGAGGGAGAGAACGACCATCAGGGCCATGCAGACCCACTCCACGGCGTTCGACAAAATCCGTTTTAGCATGGGCTTACCTCGCCGCCTTCACGGTCGCCATGAACCGATCCATATACTCCTTGCCCACCTTCGCTGCAACCAGGTCATACACCGGCCCCATTCGGTCCTGGAACGCCTGCAGGTCCTTCACGTCGTTGACCTGCACACCGGCCTTCTTGATGACCAGAAGGTCGGCGCCCTCCTTCTCGACCTCGGCCGTCCTGTCTCTGGCGCACGCGGCCCGGAAACTCTCGTCCACCGCTTGCCGAAGATCAGCGGGCAGGGCCTGGTACTTCTTGAGGTTCATGAACCAGGAGATGGGTGGATAGGTGTGTTTTGTGAGTGAAACATACTTCGTCACCTCGGTGTACTTGCCGGAGACGATGCTGAACGTCGGAGACTCCATCGCATCCACTGTCCCCTGCTTCATTGCGAGATAAACTTCGCCCCACGGCATGGGCACCGGATTGGCGCCGAGCTGTTTCATCATCCCGATATAGATCGGCGACTCCTGCACGCGGACGGTCTGCCCCTTCATGTCTTCGGGGGTGAAAATGGCTCGCTTGTTCGACTGCATGTGCCTGAACCCCCAGCCGCCACCGAAGCCGAAGCCCTTGACGCCCCTGGTTTCCATCTTTTTAAGGAGTTCCTGACCGATCGGTCCGTCCATGACCTTCCAGATCTGTTCCCGGCTGAACCAGACGAACGGAAGGTCCAGCGGGAGGTAGAGCGGCTCAAACATGCCTCCAAGGGGAGCGCTGCCGACCGGTGCCACATCAATCGTTCCCATTTGAACGCCCTCAAAGGTAGCGGCCTCCCCCCTGGCAAGTTGGCCGTTGATATAAACTTCGACCTTAATTCTTCCTTTTGACTTTTCTCCCAGCACCTTGGCGAACTCATAGGCGGCGGTGTTCCGAGGGCAATCACTGGGGTTCACTGTCCCGAGCTTCAGTACGATAGGTGTCTGCGCAGCAGCCTCCAGCCCAAAGACGCAGGCGAAAACCATTGCACAAACCATTACGATGCCTCGACGGCAAAAGCTATGAAGGGTGTGATACATTTTCGTCCTCCTTTCTTTGTTGTGTATCTTGTGTTTCAGTATTGAATCCCCTTTGGGTCTGCCGAAAATGTGTGGTGAGCCCTAGAATTTTGAACGTTCTTTCTCTTCTATCATGCGACGCAAAACCATAAGAACATCCCTTTTAATACCCGAGATATGCTCTGAAAGAGCTTCTTTGGATTTATGAAGGTCTCGAGAGACTACGGAGTCGAAAATTTTTCGGTGCTCCGAATCTACATATTCCATGGGTCGAACAGAAAGAAAACTCCCTCTATACTTAAGATACAGAAGATCAAAAAGGTTTCGTAGCATTCGCTGATGAAGATTGCGTCCGGAAAGGGAAGCAAGGATGAGGTGAAATTCCATATCCGTGATGAGCCTGCCATTGAGATATACTTCCCGGGCTGCACTCAAATGAGCATCAAGAGCAGCCTGTAAGCGTTGCACACCCTCTTGGTTTAAGCGCTGTATCGTTTCAGGGAGGAGCGAAACCTCCACCAGCTCCCGAAGATCATAAATTTCCTCAACCTCCTCCAAACTGAAGGGTTCCGTATAATACCCCCGCTCGGGCTCGTGGCGGACCAATCCCTGAAATTCTAACCATTTAAGGGCTTGAATGACAGGTGTCGGGCTCATTCCCAGCCTGGTCGCCAGATCACGGCAAGCGATTTTCTGACCTGATCCGATTTCCTTATGAAATAACATTTGTCTAATGCCAATATAGGCCTTGTTTATATGGCTTGATGACGTTGGGTCCACTCGGCCACCGGAAGTGTTTTTTCTTTTAGGCATCTCTTTTATATATTGACTTTTAGAAAAATGGTAAATATTATTTATCTTGTTGATTGATTTTTAAATTACAAAATAAATTGACTTTTCAATAGCAAATACTTCTTTTCTTGTCAACAAATTTTTTCAACTGAATTGTTGCAGCGGCAGGAGGGTAGGATGAAATTGGCGAGACTCTTTAGCTCTTATTCTATTGGAACGATGAAGATAAGAAATCGAATTGTGATGCCCCCTATGGCCACCCATTACGCTACACCAGAAGGCTTTGTGACAGATCGGCAGATCGCTTACTATGTGGAGCGTGCAAAGGGGGGAGTGGGGTACATCACGGTTGAACACACTGGCATTCTCCAACAGGGCAAGGCAAGCCCCAAGATGCTCCTTATCAGTTCGGACGAACACGCCTCAAGAATCGAAAATCTGATTGAGGCCGTTCACAAGGCAGGAGGAAAAATCGTTGTCCAGATTAATCATGCCGGGAGACAGACTTCATCCACAGTTACGGGATCCCCCATTGTCGGGCCATCACCCATACCCTGCCCGACCCGAACTGAAATTCCACGGGAACTTTCCTGGCCGGAAATCCAGGAGATCATTGAAGCATTTGCAGTTGCTGCCGAAAGGGTCAAAAAAGCCGGCGCTGACGGCGTTGAACTCCATATGGCCCATGGGTACCTCGTCTGTTCCTTCCTTTCTCCTTTTTCGAATCGGAGGACGGACCGGTATGGAGGCGATATCCATGGAAGAATCCGCTTTGCCATAGAAGTTCTGAAATCAGTGCGCAACCGGGTAGGTCAGGAATTTCCGATCATATGCAGGCTGAGTGGCGACGAGTATGTGGACGGAGGACTTATAATCGAGGAAACAAAAAAAATCGCCCAAATTTTGGAAAAGGAAGGAGCCGATGCCCTTCATGTGTCTGCGTGCAACGCCGCCTCGGGTTACTTGAACCAGCCCCCCTACTATGCGGAAGAAGGCGTTTTCGTTCATCTGGCCCACGCGATCAAATCGGTCGTGAATATCCCCGTGATTACTGTTGGAAGAATAAGAAACCCTGTCATGGCAGACCAGATTCTTCGAGACGGAAAGGCTGATCTCGTCTCTATGGGCCGGGCTTTGATCGCGGACCCTTATATGCCGAGAAAAGCCAAAGAGGAAAAGTTTGAAGAAATCGTTCCTTGTCTCTCGTGTAATCGATGCATCCAAACCCAGAGAAAAGAAGCAATTCGATGCGCTGTCAACCCGGAGGCAGGCAATGAAAGTCGATTCAAAATCTCAAAAAGCGACCAACCTAAAAAGGTGTGGGTTATTGGAGGCGGTCCTGGAGGTCTCAAAGCTGCCGAAATAGCTGCTTTGAGAGGACACCAGGTGATCCTTTTTGAGAAGAATCATAACCTGGGAGGGAGAATGCGACTTGCTGCGATTCCTCCAAAGAAAACCGTCTTGAACGATTTTCTAGACTATCTTGAGAAGAGAGTCAACGGATTAGGGGTAACCCTGGAGCTGGGGAAAAAGTTCAGCGTCGAGATGGTAGAAACCAATAAGCCGGATGCAGTGATCGTGGCATCTGGAGCCGTGCCCTTCTTCCCCGACTGGAAAGGGGTGGAAGAATCCGGGGCTCTTTCCGTCGATGCTGCCTTGAATGGAAAAGAGAAAGTGGGAAGACGGGTCCTCGTCGTTGGGGGGGGTGGTATTGGCGCGGAAACGGCTGATTATTTGTCGGAGATGGGAAATGAGGTCACACTGATCGAGATGTTGGAGGAGATAGCATCGGATCTGGTGACCCATTTGAAACACTATCTTTCGAAGAGACTTATCGAGAAGGGAGTGACGATTCTTACGTCCACTAAGGTGAAGGAGCTTGGACAAGGTTATGCTCTGGTGGAAGACACTTCTGGGACCAGGAAAATTGAGGGATTCGACACCATCGTGTTGGCAGTGGGATCGAAATCGGACGACAGTGTTGCCAAAGACCTTGAGGGAAAGGTACCCGTACTCCATGTGATCGGTGATGCCTCCAAGCCAAGAGAAGCCCTCGAAGCTGTCTATGAGGCAGAAGAAGTCGCATTAACAATATAAGTCGTTTTAATACAAACGCATTTATTTCTTTGACATGAGACCCCCTCACCCTCCCCTCTCCCCTCTTGGGGAGAGGGATGGGGTGAGGGGCGATTCCGTTGAACGTAATGAGATTTAATGCGTTTGTATTAGTATCTCTTATATCCATTCTCCAACTTCAATCCAACATGGGCTCCGACTCCCGATCTTGGATCCATATCAGAATTCGATCGTTAAGCAATGATCTCTAATCACATTCTCAAAAGGGATTGACATTAAAGGCGAGTTTCATCATAATAGTGCTAAATTTTTGAGGAGAGGGATGAACTATGGCAAAAGTTGTGATGGAGAATATTTCGAAGAGTTTTGGAACGGTTCAGGCGGTAAAGGATTTTAATCTGACGATCGACGACAAGGAGTTCGCCATTCTGGTCGGGCCTTCGGGGTGTGGGAAATCGACTGCCCTCCG
>Ga0105106_10004054_pt1 | contig 10437 bp, 9 predicted proteins | sample PPLLaktember2015_5_FD_79109 | JGI IMG/M metagenome (GOLD analysis project Ga0105106, IMG submission 79109) | Freshwater sediment microbial communities from Prairie Pothole Lake near Jamestown, North Dakota, USA - PPLs Lake P8 Core (1) Depth... | ecosystem: Environmental > Aquatic > Freshwater >... | reverse complement strand
TTCACTATCAACATCCAGGCGGCCAACCGGGTAAAGCGTTCCGGGTAGAGGTACAAGATCGCGGACGGTGGGACGTGGATCGGGCGCTTCGACGGTGGTTAAAACCCCGCGCGGTTTATATAAAACAATATATTGATAAGTTTCTGGGGCTTTAAGCGGTACACCATCGACCATGATGCGATCAACCGAAGGGTTAGCTTTCTGGCCGAGGATGGCGATTTTTCCGTTGACGCTAACGCGCCCGGCAGCAATTAATTCTTCGCACGAGCGGCGAGATCCCAATCCTGCCTGAGCCATTAGTTTTTGTAAGCGTTCTTCCATAAGAAAGTATTATAACTTAAGGCGGGGAAAGCGAAGGGGTTTGAGATGTAGATGATTTCATAGAAATGCTCTTGTTGGACGAGTTGCCCGAGTTTGGCATGTGCATCCTCGAGGTGAGGCGCCAGATCATGGAAAATAAGGTAGTAACGATCAGCCTTGCCGATGCGCATGCGTTTGGCGACCTGGCCGACATCAGCCGCAGCCGGATGAAGAGCGCCATGAACCGGCGACAGTTCGGCGCGCGAGCGCATCATATCATCCTCCAGGGGAAAAGAACCCCTATGAGACCCATCAAGATCATCGCGCCCAACGCGATTATCAGTGTAGAACGAGTCGGGAAGATGTCGATGGGATTTTGAGAAGAGCGTTCCTACAATAACCCCAGCTCGCGGGCGCGCCAGATGGCTGCGCTGCGCCCATGTGCCCCCAGCTTGCCACAGATGTTCTTGATGTGCGTTCGCACAGTGTAGGGTGAGATAGTCAACTCCCTGGCAATCTCTGGTGCAGAGAGCGGGCCGTTCAGCAAGCGCAGGATTTCCATTTCGCGCTCGCTCAGGGGTTCTATCAGCATCTGGGAAAACGGAATTGATCCGGCGTGAGGCTGCATCTCACAGGCTTCGAGCAGGCGGCGGACAAAGCTGAGCACCGCCGGGACAGGCCAGTTGGATTTTGTCAGTGCCAGTCGCAGTATTTTTTTTATAGCCGGCCCTTGGCGTACAAAAGCTGTCACCATGTTTTCGGGTTCGGCCAGCGTCAGTGCCTGCTGCAGCGCAGAGAGTGCCTGGCGCTCATCTTTTTTGAAATAGAATGCCAGAGATTGGGTAACGCTCAGTCGCACAGCATCAAGCAATGAGTTCTTCAATGCTTCAGGTAGGGCCTTTTCTACAAAGGCCAAGGTTTCATCTACCCTACCCTGTTGGAGCAGCAGAGTGGGTATTTGGGTGCCGATTATGGCCGCAAGGCGGGCTGCCTGGGCAGTATCATCCGCATCCAGATAGATTCTCAGTTCAAACTGGTCAACATTCAGCACAAACCATGGGGATACTTTCTGGGCAACCTGGCGAGCACGTTGGAGTATCTGTTGGGCAGACGTGACATCGTGGGCCAGCGACAGAGCGTTTGCCAGGTGCAACAGACAAAACACTTTGGTATCAGCCTGTCCCCATTGCTCACTCAAGGCTAACCCTTTACGAGCAGCCTGGATAGATTCTTCAATTTTCCCCCATTCGCCCAATATAATGGATTGTTCTGCATAGGCGCTGGCGGCAGATGGCAGCATCAGTCCATTACGCTGCTGATATGCATCGGCAACCTGGATAGCTTCCAGACAGGTATCGTAAGCTGTGTGAAGCCTGCCTAACTGGAAGCAGGCATAAGCCAGCGCCGTGGCAGCCAGCATAAAAACATGCGATTGACCGGCCTGTCGCGCGAGCGCCATGGCCTGCTCCAATACATCCACCGCGCCCGGGTTGCTCCCATACTGCGTCAGTGCGTTCCCAAGCGTGGTCAGGTTGAGGGCGCGTACTGCAATTTCCTCGGCTGGCAGCAGGCGTTCGGCTTCTGCAGACAACTCCACTGCTTGCTGCTGGTTGCCATGCGCCCAGACCACATACGCCCGCACTGCGGTAATATGACCCATCATCCGGTAGCGCTCATGTGCAGGCAGCGCCTCTAGATTTTTTTCAGTTAAGGATAAGAGTACGCCAGCGCGCTCCATCTGACCAGCATAGGCCAGCGCCCAGGCATGTGCTACCCCCAACCAGGGCATAGATTCGCGCTGCTTGCGCGGCACCGCGTCCATGCGCACCAGGATGGGTGCCAGATCGGCGTGCTCAATCAGCGCCAGCACATTAGCCGAAACCAGGTGAGCCGCCAGTTCCATATCACTTGCTGCCAGTGCATGACTTAAGGCTGAGGGGATCATATCCTGCACTTCGAACCAACGGCATGCCCGGCGGTGCAGTTCTACAGTCAACCCTGGGTAGGTTCTTTCTAAAACCAGCTTAAGCAAATCCGCAAACAGGTGATGGTAACGATACAAGCTGCGTTCATCGTTGAGTGGGGTCAGGAACAGGTTGCTCCGCTCTAGAATATCAAGCAGTCGTGACGCACCGCCGTTCATTTCGGTTACGGCATCGCACAGAGGAACTGAGAGTTGTTCCAGCACCGATGTGCGAAGTAAGAACTCGCGCACTTCCGGCGGTTGGCGGTTGAGTACTTCTTCAAGCAGGTAATCGAAGATAAAGCGTTGACTGCCGGCAAACGCTGCCACAAATCCTGACGTGTCTGCTCGCCCGCGTAGTGAGATGGCGGCCATTTGTAAACCGGCAATCCAACCATCGGTGCGGGCGTTCAGCGTGGCAATATCAGGGTCGGTTAACCGCACCCCGGCAGATTTCAGCAAGAACGCAGCGGCTTCTGGCGTTGAAAAGCGCAGCTGTTCCATTCGCAATTCGGCCATCTGCCCGGCTACGCGCAGACGCGCCAATTCCAGCGGCGGGTCATAGCGTGTCAATAGAATGATGTGCAAGCGCGGAGGAATGTGTTCCAGTAAAAATCTGAGCGCGGCATGAACAGCCTGGTTTTGGATCAAGTGGTAATCATCCACGATCAGCACAAATTCTTGCCTTAGCCCCATCAGCCTCCGGATGATGTCGCCGAGAACGGTTTCTGTTGAGGCAGTCTGGCTGCTTGACGATGAAACTGGCCCCATATCCAGTTTAGCGCTGCCATCATCGAGGCAGGCTGTCAGATACTCCAGAAAGCGTTCGGGAACATTATCCCCATCATCCAGCGACAGCCAACCAAAAGCATGCCCCTGTTTGCGCAGCGACCGCGCCCAGGCGCTGAGCAGGGTGGTTTTACCCGCCCCAGCCGGGGCAGATACTAACGTCAGGCGGTGGGTCAGCGCCTGGTTAAGTTGACCATACAACCGCGGGCGCGTCACAAACCCGTCAGGCACAGGCTGTGGGTAAAATTTGGTCAGCAGGAACAGGGTCATACCCTGATTATAGTGCAATCGCGCTTTCAGGGCACAAGATTGTCCAGAAAAATAGCGGCTGCCCGGAAAACATTCTGATCGCCAATGATGCCGAAATGGTCGGCGCCTGCCACCAGCAGCAGCTCGGCTGGCACACCTGCAGCTTGCAGCGCTGTTGCAAAAACCTGCGATTGCTCTGGCGGGATGCTCTCGTCGTCTTCGCCGTGAATGATCAGGAAAGGCGGCTCGCTGCCATCTATCCAAGTGAGTGCAGAGGCTTCAGCCCAGGTATCGGGTGACTCAGCCTGGGTGCTATTTAGGTAGCGGCTGACGTAATTGGTCAGCTCGCGTTCAGCAGCCGCGCTGGCATAATCAAAAAGGCCTGTGTAGGTGACCACCCCTTGCAGCCCGCTCGTTTCAGGCAAAGAAGTTGGACAGCCATCCATGAAAATGCTCGGATCATCCACCACGCCTAACATAGCCGCCAGCGTGCCGCCGAAGGAGTGACCGAGCGCGAAGACGTGCTGCGAATCTAAGCGGTAAGTGGCTGCGTTGGCATGCAGCCAGGCCAGGCCGCAGAAGGCATCCTGCACGGCGGCCGGGTAGGTGAATTCGGGGTACTCGCGAAAGTTGAGCGCGGCGGCGGCATAGCCTTGCCGGGCTAACTGCGCTGCCAGACTCGCCATGTCGCGTTTATCCCCCCCGCCGCCGTGCAGCAGTATCACGACCGAGAAAGGCCCCGGCCCTTCGGGCGGCAGGAATAAATCCAATGCTTGCAGCGGGATGGAATCGGGGTGGAAAGTCAGGTTACGGAGGGTTTCAACAGGCGGCAGCCGCGTGGAGGTTGGGGTAGGCGCTGGGGTATCGGTGGGCGGTATGCTGGTAAGAGTGGGCAGGATGAGAGTCGGTTGATTGGTAACGATTGAAGTCGTTACTACGTTGGGGGTGATGATAGGGGTAGATGTAGGGGATGGTGTGACTTGTGCACATCCGCTCAGCATCACCGCCGCGATCAGCATCCAGGTGATAGGTTTCCGTGAGTTGGTCATTGTTTCCTCTACTCTACTGGCACCAACAGCAACCAGATATCAAATGAGCCAGCGCCAAAGGAGTTGGTTTGCCCGACCAGGGCAACGGCGCCATCCGGAGCCAGGGCGATGGCGCTGCCCCATTCAGAGCCGAAATCGCCAAACCCTCCGGCGTCGAGTGTCACGCCTTCACTGCTCAACCGAGCCAGGAAGATTTCATTGTTGCCTGATTCGGTTTTCGTGGTACCGGCCACCAGGAATTCGCCGTCCGGCAGCTCAATCACAGCGTTGCCGTAATCATAGTACTGGCCGCGCCCGGTAGATGCCGTCCAGAGCAGATTGCCCTGGGCGTCAATGCGCACCAGGTAAACATTCATCAATTCGCCGCTGGTGGCCTGGGTGGAGAGATTGGTGTTGCCAACGATCAGGTAGCCGCCGGCGCTGACTTCGATGATATCGTTGCCCCAATCGTAACTCAAAAAGTCCCCGCTCTGTCCGTAAAGTTGTGACCAGAGGATATTTCCAGCTGGGTTAAGCTTGATCACGTACACATCCCGCTTGTTTGCCTGGAAAGAGCCGGTTGCTCCCACAATCAGGTAATCCCCCTGGCTGTCCACCAGGATATCCATCGCTAAATCTGGTTCTTCACCGCCGTAAGTCCGCGACCACTGCTCGTTCCCGGCCGCGTCGGTTTTGACCACATATATATCGTCTTTACCAGCGCCATGCGAGTTCGTGTAACCGGCCACGAGCAAGCTGCCCTCGGGGGTCACAGTCACAGCCTGGGCTACATCTTGCCCTGCGCCCCCGAAGGTGTGCGACCACAGCTCTTTGCCTTGGGCATCTACCCGCAGCAGGTACATATCCATTGAACCAGCGCCGCTGGATGTGGAATAACCGGCCGCCACAAAACCACCGTCGGCGGTCTCGGCCACCGAGAGCAGATACTCCCAACCTGGCCCGCCGTAGGCATTTGACCACAGCATGCTGCCGGCAGCATCGGTGCGTACCAGGTAAGCGTTGGCGTAGCTGGCACCAAAGGAGAAGCTGTAGCCGGCCAGGATAAACCCTCCGTCGCTGGTTTGCAGCAGCGCCTGTGCGCCATCCGCGCTGCTGCCGCCAAAAGTATGTGTCCAGGTGGTGTCGCGCTCTGGGATTACATAGCTGACGGTCTGAACTTCCTTGATGGGATCGGATGGATTGCCAGCCAGTTGATTCTCCAGGGCTGCTGCTACGGCGGTGCAGTTTTCCTGGTTGGATTGTAGTCCTTCAACCGTGGTGACGATGTTTCCATCAATCACCGGCAAAATTTCCTCGCCCAAGAAGACGGCTCCAGCCGACTGGTACTGCTCTAAATACTGTGCCTCGCCGGTAACCTGGTGCCCTGCCAATACCCCTGCCTCGGCCAGCACACTCACCCCGCCGCAAGCGGCGAAGATGGTTGTTCCGGCCTGATCGGCAGTTTGCAGCAGAGATAGGACAGCCTGGCTTCCCGACAGGTCAGCAAAGGCATTGGCGGTTTTATTGGTGGCTGGCATGATGGCAATTACTTGGAACTGGCTCAAGTCGGTGATTTCATCCACAAGTGTATCCACCGGCAAATCCGGCAGCCCGTACCAACCGGCCGCCGAGGGGCAGGGCGCAATTGATTCCTTTACACCAGCCAGTGTGATCAGCCAACCGTAGGTTTCAAAATTGTCAGCATTTAGATACCAATTTGGTCCCACGCCATTGGGCAGCAGGAGCAAGGCTTGGATATCATACGGCCCTGGGATGATCACCTGCGGCCAGGGCGTGGAGGTCGCCGGGAGCAGCGTGGGAGTTGGCGGCAGGATCGTGCTTGTGGGAGGATGTGGGGTATCCGTTGGTAGCAGCTGGGTGGCTGTGGATTGGAAGCGGGTTGGCGGGGGAACAGGGGGAACTGCCTCGGTTGAGGCAGAGCTGGTTGAGCTGGCTTGGTCGCAAGCTGTCAGGATGGTCAGCCCAACCAGTAAGAAAAATATGGTTCGCAGATGTTTATAGGTGAACATTTTTACTTCCTTCATGGTTTTCGCGTTTTATGGTGAGGGGAGTGCCCACACGATCACCGTGCCAGGGTCGGATGAACGATTGTATGCGCCGCTGCCGGTGGAAATATATTGACCATCCGGCGACCAGGCTACGCTCCACACCGGCAAGCGGTTGTGGACCACCTGGCCGAGTTGTTGGCCTGTGGCTGGATCCCAAATACGCGCCCGGCGATCTTCGCCGGTGGAGGCCAGCCAACGCCCATCCGGCGACCAGGCGATGCCACGCACCCAGCCCTCATGTGCACTGATGGTAAGCAGCAGTTGGCGGCTCTGAATATCCCACAGCCTCACCCGGCCATCTTGATGCGCTGAGGCCAGGATCTGGCCGTCCGGCGACCAGGCTAAGCCGTTCACGTCACTCCTCACAGTTGTATAGCCGGTCAGCGAGCCAATTTGTGCGCCGCTTTCTACATCCCATAGAATGATGGCGCTATCCAGGTGTCCGGCGGCAATCAGGTTCCCATCTGGCGACCAGGCAAGGCTGACAAGCGGTGAAACACCATTTATTTCGCGTATCTGCTCAGAGGTCTCAATATCCCAAATCTGGATTGTGCCCTCATAAGTTCCAACGGCCAGTTGCTGGCCATCCGGCGCCCAGGTTACGCAGAAGGCCCAGCCGGTAATGAAAGAGGCCGATTCTGTATAAGTGTTGGTGTCCCATACTTTCACCGTCCCATTCTGGCTGGCTGAAGCCAGCCGCGCTCCGTCCGGCGACCAGGCCACACCCCAAAGGTAGCCAGGATGAGACAGCTCTGCTGCTCGATTGTGGGCGACGAAGTCCCAAACACTCACCTGGTTGTATCCTGCTATGGCGAGCCAGGCTCCGTCCGGCGACCAGACATGGCTATATACCGGGCCTTGTTTATTCTTTAGATCAGCTCTTTCGCGCAGAGGAATGAATGTGGGCGTAGGCATGGGTGGAGTGGGTGAGAATGTGGGGGAAGGTGAAGATGATGGCTGGGGAGTGGGAGAAGGGGGAAGAAATGTGGCGGTTGGGAAATCGGGCGTAGTGGTGGGCAGTCGCGTAGCAGTCATGGATAACGGGGCGGCGGTTGAGGCCGGCTGACAACCGGATGCCAACATAGCCAGAATCACTGCATAGATGAGCATCTTAACAACAGTTCGTTTTTTGAATGGTGTGAGCATTTTGGTTTTCTCAAAAGAAACACATTAAGGGCACATCGGGATGAGCTTGTTTGATTCTCGTGCAGCAGCATCCCAGGTAAACTCCTGGTTGTCGCTGAAATAGTAATAAACGGTGCCGTTTGGCATTAGGGCAACCACATCGCCACTGGAACCTTGCATTTCGGCCACCCAGAATTCACAAGCAAAGCCATTACTTATGGTATATTGGTTGGCCCAGAAGGCATTGTTATACGTATGTTGGTCGTCAATCCTGACACCGCGGTCAGCCGAGTCGCGTTGCAATGCAGCAGCCAGCAGGCCGGGGTGCAAAATCTGTTGCCCACTGATCTGACCGTTCGCCGTGTTGAGCAATATGCCTATCTTGGCAATATCATCTGGAATCCACCACAGGCCATAGCCACCTTCGGCTTGTCCATGCCAGTTATCGTCGGCGGTGCGCAGGGTGGTGAAGAACCCTTGACCGATGCCCAACGGGCGATACACCTCATCGACAATAAACTGGAAAATGTCAGCATCAGGCCCTCGCTGGGTTTGCAGGTAGTTGTGCAAAGCGCGGGTTAGGATGAAGGTATCGCCGGTGTGATAGATCCAGCGCGTGCCCGGCGCGGCTGCGTGCGACCAGATGAATGCAGCGGCGATGCGCCCGGCATAGGGCTGGGCACCGAAGAACTCACCCATCCGGGCGCTGTTTTCATCGGTCAAAAATCCTGGCGAGGCGTAGTTGCCGGTCGCCATGTCAATCGTATGGTTGAATGTCACGGTCTCCCAATCACCTGCACTGGCGGCATACTCTGGGACATAATCCTTGATCAGCAGGTTAGCCACTTCCGGACCGTATAATTGAGCCAGGCGCATCATCGCTACGCTGACGAAGGCCGATTTGGCGGTGGAGAAGGATGCAACACGCATGGATTCGCAATATGGATAAACCCCAAAGCGAGTCTCGCAGCCGCCCAGGTAGTTGACCCCATTCACCACGAACCCATACCAGGTCATGTGGGCAGAGGTGACGCCGCGTCCAAAGGCCGAGACATTCACACCAGGATAATCCTCCGCTAACATGGCGATAGGTTTGACCGGCAGACGGGCAGCCAACTCGGCAGCGAAATCTGCCTTGATCTGCTCTGCACCTGCTACCGGTTCTGGGTGGTAAGTGGCCTCCACCAGGCCCCAGAAGTTGGCGCGTGCGTACGATGTCGTTTCTTGGGTGATCTGGTACCAGATTTGTGAAACCTCTTGGTCATTGAAGAGGAAGATCATTGTGCCGTTAAAATTGCTGTTGCTGCCTTTGGGCATCAATGTGAAGGGGAAAGAAGCACGCGAATAATCGCCATCCCCGGCCTCAGACCAGACGCGCCCCGGTTCCAGAATGATGTTCCACACCGGATGGTCAGCGATGATCAAGCCGCGCTGCCGTGGGATCAAGTAGTCATTATTTTGCACAAACTCAAAATCGAATTCTGGTAGATAGGAATATTCCTCGCCCAGCTCGCCGCGCAGAATCTGCATATCCTGGTGTTGATCCTCCCCAACTAACTCCAGCCGCCCTTCGAAAACATGTGTTGGCGGATCAGCATCGGCTGGTATGGCGATGGCGCTTTCTTCCACTGGCGAGTTGCATGCAAAGCCGTTCATCAATTCCTCGTAAGTCAAAATCGCACGAGTGCTTTCTGCCGGTGTGGCAATTGGTGAGGTGAGCGTAGCAAACTCGGTGGGGGCGGCGGAAGTTGACGGGGGGAGCGTGGTGGCCTGGATAGGTGGGGCGCTGGTCGGTGTGGGTATACTTATTTCCTGGGCTGGTGCAACACAAGCTACCAAGAAGGCCAGGCCCAAAAGGGTGATGAAACGGGCAAAGACGCGAGTTGTTGGCATAACAGTTACTCCTTGCTGCGCACAAGCGCTTCCGATTCCTGCTGGATGACGAGGATAATTGGCACTCCCAGGTCACGGATCTTGGCAAACAGGCCATGTAAAGCAGCCTGATCGGCAACAGTGCCCGCCAGCAGTGTATCGCCGTTGACGTGGGTGATGGTAAAACCAGCAAACCAATCCTCCCAAACTGGATCAAGCTTGCCCTTTAGACGGATATAGTAATAGTTTGATTGGTCAAATTGGCTCTGCTCTGCCATCTTGGGCCTCCATCCGGAATTTCGAATCGACACCCCTATCATAACGATAAACAGGTGGAGATGGCATCCCCTAATTGAGGTATTTAACTGGGGTAGAATCCATCAAGTATGGCAGCGAGCGAAGACGAGGATAAATTTAGCGCGTCCCCAGCTCAACCGCCTGCTAGAGATGCACCCGACTCATCGTGGACGCGTACAGATGAAATGCCAGCGCATGGCTTTCGTACACAACATCAGCACGTTATGTCCCCTGGCCGCGGCCACTTCGAGAGCTCGCTTGACGTGCTCCTGGCCTTTGATCTCGCGGAGTCGGTGGGAGCAATCACGGCCATCGCCTCGGGCTGGATGGGCGGCTGGACGGGCAGTTCGGCGCGCCCGCTAAGGTGGGCGTACAGCGCTGCCAGTGTATCTACCGGTATGATTTCTAAATTGGGGACCAGGGCGGCTCTGGCGGTGTCTTCCTATGGGGCGAAACCGGAAGCCCTGGCTGTGCGAGGAAATCCACCATGAGCCAGTTACAACCCTCGGCGCGAGCCTATCACCTAGCAGATTGGGATGGTCTTGCCAGGGCGGAGGGTTACGTTGGAAGTGAAAGCACCTGGAACTTGTAATCGTGTTGAAATCGCGGATGGGTCAATTGGTTGGCTAATTCACCGTCGTTGGTAAGCAGCACCAATCCTTCACTATCAACATCCAGGCGGCCAACCGGGTAAAGCGTTCCGGGTAGAGGTACAAGATCGCGGACGGTGGGACGTGGATCGGGC